>Ga0164294_10000566_pt1 | contig 35196 bp, 30 predicted proteins | sample GEODES005metaG_FD_111479 | JGI IMG/M metagenome (GOLD analysis project Ga0164294, IMG submission 111479) | Oligotrophic lake water microbial communities from Sparkling Lake, Wisconsin, USA - GEODES005 metaG | ecosystem: Environmental > Aquatic > Freshwater > Lake | place: USA: Sparkling Lake... | reverse complement strand
TCACCAAGCGACGGCAACACGCGTTCGATGTAGCGCAAGAACACTCTGTTTGGCCCGATAACCAATACACCTTGATCTTCTAACGGGAAACGATGTGTGTACAACAAGTAGGCAGCGCGGTGAAGCGCCACAACTGTCTTGCCTGTTCCGGGTCCACCTTGCACCACAAGAACGCCAGCTTGTGGTGACCGAATGATTTCATCTTGTTCGGCCTGAATGGTGGCAACAATGTCGCCCAGTTGTCCGGTTCTGTTGCGACCAAGCGCGGTGAGCAATGTGCTGTATCCGCGAAGTCCTTGGCGCGGGTCATCACCGCCGAGTCCCTCGTCTTGCCCAACACCAAGATGTCCTTCGCCAAACAACTCATCTTCAAGTGCTAACAGTTGTGGACCTTCAACAACAAAATGTCGACGACGCAGCAAGCCCATTGGCTCACGACCCGTCGCACGATAAAACGGTTCAGCAACGGGTGCTCGCCAATCAACAACTACTGGTTCACGGTTTGCATCAGCTACAGCAAGTCGACCGATGTGAAAACTTTCTACCTCGTCACCAGAATCTGCTGTGCGATCAATACGCCCGAACACCAATGCAGCATTTCCTAATTCCAGTTGCTCTAAACGATGCACAAGATTTTCGTCAAACACATTGCGCTCAAGGCGAGCCTGGAATGTTCCGCCAGGGCCAGATGAGGTCAATTCACGAATCTTGAGTGCGCCGACACGGCTTGCTTCGAGACACTCATAAGCGTGCAGGATGTATGCCTGCTCTTGCTCTAGTTCTGGGTGCTGCTGGGTCATAGACACCAATCCGCTTTCCACGTGCGACCTGTTTTCAGGGTGTTAAGAGGTTATCTCCCAACTACTCGCCAACAACACTCGGGCGCCGCACACATCCCGACTGCACAACGGGCCTGAGTTTCGTCACAATCTCGTCCCGACAATCGGTTTTCCTAGGAGGTTCATCGTGCAGTCACGTTCCATTCACCACCCGCTGGCCTGGTTATCAATCAGCGCCATCGTCATCACCATTTTCATCAACATTTCTAGCCAGCCACCCGTGGTTCTGGCAGAGGCCAACGGCACTGGTTCGCTCATTGGAGACAACATCGAAGCACAAGTCAGCTTCGATGCCCCCGGCACTAGAGACCCATGTTCATGGCACGTTGTTACGAGCATCACTCCCACTCCGGGTCCGTCATCGGGTCCCATCACTGTGCGTTCCCGCAACGGTGTTGATGACGTGCTGTATGTTCGCCGTTGTCCAACTAGTCAGTCCTTGCATTGGATACCCCAGACAACTTCATCTCGAGTTGCGCAACATGCCGAAAGCAAGGTGTCGCGGCTCGTCAATATGTTGTTAATTAAAACTGCACCACCATCAAACAAAATGGTTGTCAATGTAGGCACTTGGTTTTGGGTACCACGTGCAGTGTGGAAGTCAGTAAGCGTCACTGCATACATCCCAACCTCCGTCGGTCCAATCACGGTTACAACAACAGCAATCCCCACTTCGCTCATCTATTCGCCCGGAGACGGCAACGACGCAGTGACTTGTAAAGGCCCAGGCACTCCGTGGACTCAGTCCCGTGGCGACAACGACACAAGTAACTGCATGTACACCTACACCTCTGCATCTCATACCAGGGGGGCTGGCACATACGCTGCAAACACTGCCATTAAGTGGACCGTGACCTGGCGTTCCAATTTGGGGATCGGGGGCCTGTTGCCCAGTATCCGCACGGGTCTTACAACCCCTGTTCGGGTACTTGAAATGCAGGCTTTGTCTCGATGAGCCAATCCGCCAATAGCCTCGTGCGGTACCCCTGAAAGGCCCAAAGATGAACGAAGACAAAGATCGCTTTCTCCTTGACCGCCGCTACACAGCAGCGTTTGAAAATCTTGAAGACTCAACAATTGCCAATTTGACATTGGCACTTGAAGGCGACCTTCGCGATGGATTCGCTCGCATCGTCGGCTTGTCTGCCACTGCATTTGATGACGAATTATCTCTTGGTGCTCTTGTTCGCGACGGCATTGCAAAGCGCCGTGCCGCTCATGACGCAGGCGTTGTTCTTGCTGAGCCATGTACACAGTGGACAATCGAGAAGCTTGCCGACTCATCAGAAGATCCTTCGCTTGAAGAATTGCACGCCGTATTACCAGAAGCCCTTGAGAAGTTTGGTCTTGAGGCAGTACGCCTCATGGTCATTCAGTACTCGCGTTCACTCAAAGGTTTCCGTTTGCTTGTTGCATCTGATGAGCGTTTCGCACCATCAGGTCCTGCACCAACTACTGCTGTTCGTGAAATTGATGAAGCTGCTCAAGCTGCAAAGCGTGAAGCCCGCAAAGCCCGCAAGGCTGAAGACAAAGCTGCAAAAGCTAAGCAGCAGGGCCGCCGCTAAACACTCTTTGCGTTAAAGAAATGTCAGGGTGTCGCCGACGGAAACTTTTCCGGGCGTAACAATGCGGGCATACACACCCACTGCTTGATTCAAATCTCGCACTACGTGGCGAAGAATTGCTCGATCTTCAGGAATTGAATCATTGATTCGTCGCGTAATCATGACGCATCGCGGGCATGGGTCTAAGAACTCCACAACAGCGGACCCCAATTGTCCGGTGCGACCCTTCCACAAAAATTCTGGATGACCAGTTTCGCCTGGGGTATCAATCACGATGCTTGGGCGAAACCGCAATATGTCTATGACGGAATCTGGCAATGCAACGCGCAATGCATCGGACGCTGAAGTTGTCATCACCATCAGCGGCCAACAATCGTGATGCGTTCCAGGAGGCGATTCGAATTCGGATACTTCCGGAGGAAACACTGAAAAGTCTGGAAGTGGTTCTTCTTCGGTGCGACCGAAAATTCCTCGCAACTCTGTCATTACATCTGTTGAATCAGATGGTCCGCGCCGAAAATGTTCAAGCTCTCCATCACTCGGCAATGACTCGAGCGAAACAGACCTGCCAAGAGCGGTAGACAACACAGCGTCAACCTGTGCATCATCACTGTGTACTTCTTCGCCGTTCGGCAATGTGATGATGACAGACAAGGAACTGTCCGCTGCAGGACGTGCAGCAAACTGCATTAACTCGCCTATTTTTTTCGCGCCACGTATTCCGCCACGCTCATTGTCGCGAATCGCCCAATGACGGTCACCGACAATGCCAAGTGGCGACATGGAAACTGAATCGGCAGTTACGCCGACCATTGATTTCACTGGGTAGGTCCATAATTGTGACACCCACATGTGAAAGACCTTACTTGTAATACGGGTTTGAACCTGCTGCGTGGTCAGTTATATCACGAACTTTTAGTACCCCGGGCACCTGTTCAACCAATGTGGTTTGCACACCTTCAAGCATGGTCATCTTGCTCATTGAGCAACCATGGCAACCACCGCCCATAGTCAAATAGGCAACACCTTCAGTGTCGTGACCAACAAAAGTGACAAACCCACCGTGCGATGCGAGTGCTGGGTTCACATCAACAGAAATAACAGTTTCGATAGCGGCTGAGAACTCGTCATCATTGACAAGGCCTTCGATCATTGCAGCCGGTGGCTTGTTCGGGTTGCGAATAATCAAGCCTTGGCGCTCTGAGTAATCAAGGGTTGCACCATTTATGAATTCAAAACTCGCAAGCGGAATAATGACTTTTAGGCCATTAATTGTGCGCACTTCATCAGAGAATGCTGCTTGCGTGACAATTTCAAATGACAAGTCGTATTTGAACTCTTCACCTGGTGCCGCCATTACTTCAAGACGAAGTCCGAGCCGTTCTTTTTCTGGTTCTTCATCACGAAGAATTTTGAGTTGGACAAGTGCCTCATCCGTTATCTCAATAATGGTGTCAGTGTTTTGGGGGGCAAGTGGGCTCACGTTGTGAAGGCTATCTACTAGTAGGGCTACCAAACACGACAAGCGCCGTTATTGGCCTACCCGTAGGTTAGAACCGCCACCATCGACCTGTATTCGTTGGCCTGTGATGTAACTGGTGGCAGGCGAACAGAACCACAGCACTGCGTTTGCGATGTCTTCTGGCTGGCATACCCGACCAAAGGGAGCTGCCTCGTCCATGGAACGTAGGTCGTCCATCTCGCGACGACCTGTCATTGCTCGCGCAAGTCGAACACCCATATCGGTCTCTACGAGGCCAGGCGCAACGATGTTGACGCGAATGTTGTTTGGTCGTTCTTCTTTCGCCAATGTCAAAGCAAGTGCTTCCATCGCAGCTTTACCCATGTTGTACGGCGCACCATTGGCAGACATACCTGATGTTGCGACTGAAGAAATGAACACAATGTCACCACGACCACGCGTGCGCATTGATGGAATTAACGCACGACACAGCTGATGTGGCCCGAGCGCGTGTGTTGCAACCAACTGCCACAGTTCTTCCGGTTCTGTATCTGCAATGCTGCGGCCCTTTGATGCAATACCGCCATTCAGAATTGCGATGTCGATTCCGCTGTGAACGGATAACACGTCTTTCACCAACGCCACATTCTCTTCAGGAATGTCATTTGATCCCTGATGAATTGTGGCAAGGCCGCCAGCGTCAAGAATTGCTCGTTGCGTTTCTTCTGCGGCGTCCTTATCGCGACGATAGTTAATGGCGACAGTTGCGCCCTCAGAAGCGAGTAACTCAGATATCGCACGTCCTATACCGCGCCCACCACCAGTTACTAATGCAATGCGTCCATCTAATACACCCATGATTCCCCCATGCGTTACCAACGGGCGGTGCCGTTGAGTCCTATGTATGACAACCTAGACCTATGAATGAAGGAAGTCGTAAGGCAATCATCGCAGCCTTTTTTGCGAACCTAGGTATCGCAATTTCCAAGTTCGTGGGCTTTCTCCTCACTGGCTCGGCCGGATTAGCCGCAGAATCAGTCCATTCATTTGCCGACACTGGCAATCAGGGCCTTTTGATGCTGGGGGCAAAGCGATCCATAAAAGCACGCGACGAAGAGCACCCTTTTGGGCACGAGCGTGAGCGCTACTTCTGGGCATTCATCGTGGCGCTTGTTCTGTTCAGCATGGGTGGACTCTTTGCGCTCTATGAAGGCATTCACAAGTTTCGTAACCCTCATGAAACAGACAACATGGGAATCGCTATTGGCATCCTGATTGTTGCAATTCTGCTTGAGTCATATTCATTGCGCACTGCGGTGAAGGAAGTGCAGCACATCAAACCGCCGCAACAGAGTTACTGGCAATTCATCCGTACCGCAAAGCAACCTGAACTTCCCACCGTGTTGTTAGAAGACGTTGCAGCGGAAACGGGACTGTTCTTGGCACTTGCCGGAGTACTGCTCGCCCACTACACACACGAACCTCGCTGGGATGCCGTTGGATCCATTTCCATTGGCGTACTGCTTGTTGTCGTTGCCTTCATACTTGGCGCAGAAATGAAGGGGCTACTACTGGGCGAAACGGCACTGCCGGAAACTCGAGTTGCCCTCACAAAGGCCCTGCGCGATCATCGGCACATTCACCAAGTGATTTATCTGCATACAGAGCACTTAGGGCCAGACGCACTTCTCGTTGCAGCAAAGGCAATCTTTGATCCATCTCTTTCAGCTGCCGACGTGAGCCGCACTATCGATGAGGCAGAGGCGGCAATGCGCGCAGCTGTCCCGTCTGCCCGTTTCATCTTCATCGAGCCTGACATCGCTCGTTCATAGGTATAACCTCACAGATACAACACATCACGGGGAGCTCGCACGATCAGTGGGCTGAGAGGGTTACTGCGGTAACCGACCCGAAAACCTGATCTGGGTAATGCCAGCGGAGGAATCGACACATGGCTACTAGCCACACACTCATCTTTATTGGCGGAGACCCACCGCATCCGAATGTTCGCCAACACCTTCCTGCCGGTGCGTTTATCATCGCTGCGGATTCGGGATACGCGCATGCAATTGCAATGGGATTTGTGCCCAACGAATTAGTTGGTGACATGGATTCAATTACAGCAGTTGATTTAACTGATGCTCGTGATTCGAACATTCTGATCTCTCAGTTTCCTACCGACAAGGATCTCACTGATACCGAAATCGCAATTGCATCTGCTCTAGCCCGTCAGTCAACGCACATCACTGTTGTGTCTGGTGGAGGTGATCGGTTTGACCACGTTCTTGGCATGGTGCACTCACTTGCATCGAGTGCACTCACTGTTGATACAACCCTATTGATAGGTACTGCTCGAGTGTCTTACGCGACTTACACCAAAGAATTCCGAATCACCACTCAGCCTGGAGACACCATTTCGCTTATTCCAATTGGCGGTGCCGCCACAGTCACCACAACCGGATTGCAGTGGGAACTAGACCACGACACCTTGCAATCATTTTCTTCACGAGGCGTCAGCAATATCGCAACCGGCGAATCAGTCTCAATCAGTGTCACCGATGGCTCACTTGCTGTTATCGAACCATTCTTTATCAACTCTGGTGACATCTCATGAAACTCACACGCATCCTCATCGTCTCGTTCCTTGTGGTCATACCTTCAGCATGCTCCTCTCCAACAGCGAACACGTCAACTGATGCAACTCCAAACGAAGTGACATTGCTTGCATACGATGCATTCACTCCACAAGAGGGAATCTTTGATGCATTCACCGCGGCCACTGGTGCAAAGGTAAAAGTCGTCACAGGTGGTGACTCAGGTGTGCTCGTTTCCAAAGCGATTCTCACCGCTGGCAACCCAGAGGGCGATGTGTTGTGGGGCCTTGACAACACTCTGTTGTCAAGGGCACAAAAAGCCGAACTGTTAACTAGTTATGAACCGGTTGACTACGGCGATATCTGTGTCAATTACGACAAACAGTGGTTTACATCTCGCAACATTGCACCACCAACGTCTCTCGAAGATTTAGCGAACTCGACATACAAGAATCTTCTCGTCACACAAGATCCAGTTGCTTCATCTCCTGGTCTTGGTTTTCTTCTCGGCACCATTGCTCATTTCGGAGCAGACAATTGGCAGGGTTATTGGAAGTCATTGAAGGTCAACGGAGTACGCATTGCGTCTGACTGGACTACCGCATACACCATTGATTTTTCTGGTTCATCTGGCAAAGGCAAATACCCACTTGTAGTTAGTTACGGTTCAAGCCCGCCAGCAGAGGTTCTGTATGCAGAAAAACCAATCGAAACGCCGCCCACTGCAGTCATTGCATCTACATGTTTTCGACAAACCGAATACGTGGGTGCACTACGAGGTGCGCGCAACCCGAACAACGCAAAATTGCTGATCTCGTATCTCCTCGCTGTTCCATTTCAAGAATCAATGCCGCTGTCGCTATTTGTTTTCCCCACGAACCAAAAAGCATCGCTTCCAGATTTATTCACCAAGTTTGCTGTAGCTCCGAAAAATCCACTGACCCTTGACCCAGCCGATATTGAAGAGAACCGCGATGCATGGCTGAGTTCATGGAGAGACCTCATCTTGTGACCAGGACAAAAACACTTTTTATTGCCCCCGTGGCATTTCTGAGTGTCTTTTTTGTTGCACCGGTAGCCAATTCAATCCTTCGTTACTTCCATTTCTCCGAGTTCAGCAATGTTCTTGGCAATCAATCACTGCGTGGCGTTGCGTGGTTTTCACTGTGGCAAGCCGTTACCAGCACACTCCTCACGCTGGTTGTTGCACTTCCTGCCACATGGGCATTATCGCGCTACACGTTTCGTGGGGCACGACTGGTGCGCGGCGTTCTCACTGCTCCGTTCGTTTTGCCGGCCGTAGTTGTGGCTGCTGGTGTTCTAGCAATCACTGATTCCAGAGGTGTGTTCCCAATCCTCTGGGCGCACGTCGTATTCAATGTGTCTGTCATTCTCCGCATTGTCGGCCCGCGATGGTCAATGGTAAATCTTCGACTCGAACACGCTGCCGCCACGCTTGGTGCTCGGCCATCACGCACATTCTCGTTGGTTGTATGGCCGCAGATCTCTGACGCTGTCATTAGTGCAGCCACTTTGGTGTTTATTTATTGCTTCACATCATTTGGTGTCATTGCAATCCTGGGTGGCGTATCTCGCAGAACGCTAGAGAGTGAAATATTCACGCAAGCAGTGCGACTAGGTAATACCGAGACGGCTACTGCACTCGCCGTTTTGCAAGCCATCATTATCTGCACCGTCATTTTCATCGCACGTCAAAGTTCCCGCCCAAATTCAACTTTCCTTCACGTCAGTGCTCCACAGCCACTCCGCACAAAACCGAGACACCGCAACACGCCACTGCTCATCTCCGCCACAGCGGTAGTCATCGTCGCGTCCCCGCTTCTAGCAACCATCTACAGATCACTGGTTGTGAATAATCAATTCTCATTCAGTGCGTGGCGCACGATACTTTCTGGTTCGTTGCCGGCCCTGTCTGTCTCTCCACAATTGGTGATCATCACTTCGCTTGTATTCGCCATCATTGCCGCTTGCATCTGCGTACCCCTTGCCTTGTTGGTTGCAAGCAGTGCTGCGCCGCGTGCACTGTTCTCTCTGCCACTCGCAGTTTCCGCAGCAACACTTGGCATCGGCCTCATCATCACCTTCAATACCTCCCCATTCGCATGGCGATCCGAGCGCTGGTTCATACCAGTCATTCACGCTGTCATTGCACTACCACTCGTTATTCGCGCATTAGAACCAGCTACCCGGGCCATCCCTACATCGCTTCGCAATGCATCAGCAACCCTCGGTGCATCACCGTTCGCAACTTGGGTCCGCGTTGAACTACCACTGCTGAGACCTGCACTCCTTCGTGCAACAGGTCTTTCTATGGCTGTATCACTGGGCGAATTCGGCGCAACATCTTTCCTGTCACGTTCTGGTTCCACCACATTGCCTATAGCTATTGCGCAGTTATTGGGTAGACCAGGTGTCGCCACACAACAAGCCGGCTTTGCACTCGCAGCACTCATGGTGCTCGTCACAGTGGGAGTCATGAGCCGTGCTTAAAGTCTCAAACCTCTCCGTGGAATTCGGCAACACCGTCATCGTTGACAACATCTCGTTCACTGTGCCGACTGGCGAAACGCTTGCAATTACCGGCCCATCTGGCATCGGTAAAACCACACTGCTTCATGCCATCTGCGGCATTGTTCGCACCACTCACGGCACTATTCACATTGATAACACCGACATCTCATCCCTGCCTACTCACAAACGCGGTATTGGCCTTATCTCACAAACTGGGGATCTGTTCCCCACGATGACTGTGAGTCAGAACATCGAGTTCGGATTACGCATCGTCAAGATGCCCCAAACAGACCGAACCACACGGGTTCAAGAACTTCTTGAGATGCTCAATCTCACCCATCTAGCCCACCGAAATGTGTCCGAATTATCCGGAGGCGAAGCCCGACGCATCGCTCTTGCTCGGGCACTTGCGCCCCAACCGCAGGTGCTTCTGCTCGACGAACCGCTCTCGGGCCTCGACCAAAACACCCATGATGCGCTGATGTCGGACCTCGCTCGAGTCCTGAAACAGACCGCCACCACTGCCCTTTTGGTCACCCATGACCTCTCTGAAGCAGAACTTCTTGCTGAGACAACCTTTACGTTTCCTCACAAATAAGGTCATATAAACCAACAAAACAGGGGTTTTTGAACCAATCAACATCTGCCATGCACCTGAAATTCACATTGGTGCTGAGCCTTCTATCCCCCGCAGGCACATTTCACCAAACCGAAGGACACCCGGTGAGCTGGAAAAGTGACTTTCACCCGAGTGACAAAAAAGTCAATGGATATCCACGAATTGAGTGCTCGGATGGAATAAGTTTTCGCTTATGAAGAAACGTGAACTCATCCAAGCAGTAGCCATTCACACCGATGTCGATAATAAGACAGCGGCCAAAATGGTTGAAGGAACAATCGACGTCATCCTTGCGAACGTCGCCAAAGGCGAGATTGTAAATATCTCAGGCTTTGCGAAATTTGCAAAGATCAAGCGTCCAGCCCGCATGGGTCGTAACCCAGCCACAGGCGAAACTATCCGCATCAAGGCAAAAACAGTTGCCAAGATCACAGCACTCAAGGGCTTCAAGGACATCGCACTCGGTGTCACTGCAGCACCAAAGGTGAACACAGTCAAGCGCGCAGTTGCACCAGCACCTGCGAAGAAGGTTGTGAAGAAGGCAGCTCCTGCAAAGAAGAAGCCAGTTGCTAAGAAAGTTGTCAAGAAGGCAGCAAAGCGCCGTTAACTCTTGCGCAGGTCTTGTACCTGTGAATTGAAAACATCGAACAAAAGGTTCGGTTTGTTACGAAAGTGACAGACCGGACCTTTTGTCATTGTTGCGAGAAGTTACGCCATTCTTCTTCAGTCCAATGTTGACGCAACTCTGTTGTCACAAAATCAGTCACCCACCGCACCATGTCAATCCACGGCAACTCTGCTGACATCACTTCCGTAAAGGCCATGCCTTGCAGCAACAACGAAGCGTCATCAATACCAAGTTCGACGGGTTCGCCTTCAGCAGGCGCAACAAGACGGGCTTCCAATTCAATGATGTGTTCCGTGTTCCACATTGTGCTGGTTTCAGCATCAAACATTTGGTCAAGCATGATGCCCAAGATCTGTGACATTGCCATCACCGCTTCAGGCTCAAGATGAATTGTGCGTGCTTCTATCACGGTGATCTCTATCTGTTAGTCGTGAATTGCCAAGTTTACTGAACGAGCGTGGTTGTAACGCCACCACATTGCAGAGCCAACAACGATTGGTGAGAACCACGTGAGGAATCGGTAGAGAAGAGTCATTCCAGTCGCATCAACAGTGCTCACTCCAGCTCTTTCCAGCAAAACAATTAGGCCAACTTCAGCTAAACCAGTTCCGCCTGGAATGGGAGACAGTGCAATGACAACTCGAACTAACGAAAAAGCAACAAGGGCTTCTCGAAAAGTGAGCCCCTCCACATTGAACACAACAGACGAAGTCCACATACAGGTAAAGCCAGCAGCCAAAGTGCTGATTGACGCAGTGAAGATAAGCGCCCACCTCTTTCGTAACAACCGAACCAGGTCGTCACGCATTTCGATGGAAAAAGCCAGTGGCTGCGTGCGCTCTACCACTGCTCGCGCTGTAGAAAACCGAAGCGGAATCTTGCGCAACAAGTACGAACGTAATGAACCAGTGAAGCGTCCTACGGTTGAGAAGAGTGTCGATGACCTCAAAGCCAGCCACCAAAATACGAATGACGCGATGATGAGTGGCACACCCACTGCGACCGCCAACGTTTGCACGGATGTTGCCGTTCCACGAAGTACAGGAACAATCAGCAAGACACTCGGAAGACCCCACGTTGTGAATGAGGGAACAACTGCGGTCGCAATGATTGAAGACGCAATAGTGAGATGAGCAATTCCCCAACTCGTGAACATATGGATACGCATCCCGGTACCCACTGCTCCGCCACCCAGAACAATTCCGTAGCCAGCCGCGAGAGCAGACTGATCAGTCATGACGGCCTGGCGCAACGTCACTCCGGGGGAACACGCACATAGAAAGAAACCCCGAGCACACACCATTGCCATTGCCGCAAGCGCAAGAGGCACAAGTCGAATTCGGGGCAGTTCCACGAGGCGAGCGAAAATCTCTGAAAGTACTTCGCGCTGAAACACACAGAGTGTGGCGAGGATCGCAAGAATCAATATGGGAGCCACCGCTTTACGCATTACTCTCAGACGGTATCTGTGGTGGCCAGAAACTGGCTGCGCCCCACCATGCCAATTAGTAACACGCCATGTGACTTGCGACCCGTTGCCAAGCGTCTACCCCACATGCCTTTTTTCAGATTCTGAGGTCCAAATTCGCTGAATTGAGAGTGAATTTACTCTTTTCTGAAGTCAGACGGCTATGCACTTTCGGTAACCTTATTACTTGTGGCTATTTCGCAGGAAAGGGGCAATTGAAGTGAATCGGCAACTTGGTCTTCTAACTAAATTCCTCATTGTCGTCATTGCCCTCGCCGCGTGTGGTGGATCAAAGGGATCCAGTTCGCCAAGTGGTCCTGTCGCCACAGACCTGCAGACATCGCTCAACGGATGGTCGTTCCCAAACTACCCCTCTTCAGAATTTCCCGATAAAGATTTCAACGAGGCAGATCTTGTCTCCATGTTTGGTTCTGGCGAAGAGATCTGTGTTGGCGGTATTGCGACACCGTGCAAACTGACAGCTGAAGCATCTGCATGGGCTCGCATGGTTAATCAATCTCGTGCGTCCGGACATTGCGAAGGTCTCGTTGCTATTGCTTCAACTCGCTTCAACAACAAAGAGTCACCTGACACGGTGAAGCTTCCAACTCAAGATGAAACTCTTCATGCAATCATGCGCGCCTTCGCAACACAGTTCTTGCCCGAAGTACAAGATGCCATCACAATGTGGCTCAACAAATCACTCGAAGAAAAATTAGATGAACTAAAGAACAGTTTCGCTCTAGGAAAACTGAACTACACGCTTGGTCTGTACACCACCGGTGGCGGGCATGCGTTATTGCCGTATGCAATTGAATACCCAACACCAACTACACCAAAAATTTTGTTGTATGACTCGAACTGGCCAGGAAAGAATCGATACGTCGATATTGACTTGGATGCAAAAACATGGCGGTTCTCTTTTTCTGGTGAAGACCCAGCCAATGACCCAGATGCATGGACTGGTGGCCCACAAGACATGGACCTCACACCTTTGTCCGCACGCGAAGGAACCTGCCCGTTTTGCGGTGATGGCACCAAGGTCGCAAAAACCACAATGCTTATTCGTTCGAGCAATCTTGACTGGTCAGTAGAAACCGACGGTGGGGTTGTTTCTCCCGCTAGCCCCGTCGGCACAGACGGAACTTCAGTTCTTCCTGTCAAGGGAGCTATCAAGCGCGATTCATACGACTACCTAGTCAGTGTCCCCAATTCACCCGACACCAAGTCGGCAACCACAGTTGCAAACAAGAAGAAAAAGAAAACCAAGAGCAAGTTGAAATTCTCAGGTTCAACCAGTGTGTACGCGATCATGCCGGACGGTATTGCACAGTTCACCACTCCTGGTACATCGGATAACCCTGTTGAAATCGAAGGAAGTTCTATTTCAACAAAAGACCCAGGTGTTGATCTGACTCTGGCGTCTGGAAACTTGGTTGCCAACGCATCAGGTGCTGCTATTTCTTTGTCTGTCACGGGCGGCACGATGGAAGTTGCCGTCACTACTGCTAGCGGTCAAGTTGTTCAACAAGAGGTATCTGAAGACAAGCCGACTCTGCAGATGAAGGCCGACCCAACCGGTGGCGGAATCACCGTGTTGGCTGCAACTTCATCTGGTGTCGTGGAGAAAACAGCGGTTTCTTCAACTGGTGTTGAAACAAAGACAATCGTTAAAGAAGTTCTCAACCTCAGTGCTGTAAAAGCCGAACTGCCACCAGAGCTCGCATCAAAAGAAATTGCGGCACTTCCTTCGCTAGCCAATCGCAACATGGCAAACCCCAACTACAAAGTTGACCCTGTTTACGTCGCGCCAACAACCACAGTTCCAAAAGAAAGCTCAGGAAATGTGTCCACAAAGGGCGCACCTCAAACACCCATTGTTGGGAAATTGATTCTGCCTTCCGTTGAATTCGGTGATGTGCCATTCACGGTGCAAGCACCCACATCAAATAGCAAAGGTGAATGGAAATTCACTTCAAGCAAGTCTGAAATTGCTCAGATCAACGCATCAACCGGACGCATCACAATTGCAGGTGCAGGTACTACCACCATCACCGCCACACAAACTGCAACAAAAGATCACGAAGCAATTTCTGTAACAACAGAATTGATAGTGGGGCGAGCAACTCCGGTTCTCGGTGCTTTCACCACTACGGGACGTGCCGTAGGTGAAGAAGCCTTCACATTGGCAAGTCCAACTTCAACAAGTTCTGCTGTATTCAAATTGGAATCAAGCGATGAGTCTGTTGCGAGATTCTCGAAGGTCAACGGAAAACTTTCGATAGTCGGTGCAGGAAAAACAACTATTACCGCTTCTCAACCAGCCAATGATGACTATCTTGCGGCAACAAAGAACTTTGTGCTTACTGTGCGCAAAGGCACTCCAGTACTGACTGCTACAGCAGATGTTTCAAGCACGTTTGGAGATGTTGGTCCCACTATTGCCAAACCAACTTCAGAGTCACGCGGTGCCGTCACCTTTGCATCTGGCAACCCTGCTGTGGCGACCATCAATGCAACTAACGGCCAAACAGCTGTTGTTGGCGCTGGCACTTCTACTATCACTGTCACCCAAGCCGCGACAGACGACTATGTGAGTGCTACACAAACATTTACCTTCACTGTCAAACAAGCCGTTCCCACTTTGGGCAAACTAACTACTGAGACAAAAACTTTTGGCGATGCCGAGTTCACTGTCGAAAAGCCAACTTCTCCATCATCTGGAGCTTTTACATTTACTAGCAGTAATAGCAAAGTTGTAAAGATCAGCGAAGCAGGCAAAGCAGCTGTTGAAGGCGCCGGCACTGCGACTATCACCGCAACGCAAGCAGCAGCAGGTAACTACGCCGCTAATTCCGTCACTGCAGACATCACAGTTGCCAAAGGCACTCCAGAGCTAACCAACATCTCACTCACTGGTCTCGTTTTTGGTGATGCAGATACCACCATGGCGCCTCGATCTACTTCAACAGGTACTTTCACTTTCTCCAGCAACAACGCTCGCGTACTGACTGTCAACGAAAAAACGGGAGTAGTACGCGTTGTTGGTGCGGGCACGGCCACTGTCACTGTGAAGCAAGCGTCTACAACCAATTATGAAGCTGCGTCATCAGCTGTCACTGTTCAAGTTGGTCTTGCTACCCCAGCATTCCAACGCCTTGACGCGCTAGAAAAAGAATTCGGTGACCCGACTTTCCTTTTCAACTGGGGCACCTCACCAAGCGACGGCACCATCACGTACGAAAGCACTGACCCGACTAAGGCCACCATTCATCCGTCGACTGGTCGCGTCACAATTGTCAACGTGGGCACTACCACCCTCAAGATGAAACAGGGAGTTGGAAGCAACCACAAGGCAACAGAAATTGTTGTAGTTCTCACGATTAGTCGCGGCTTGCCTGTGTACGGAGACTTTGTCATCGAGAACAAGACATATGGTGCGGTACCGTTCCTTCTGACCCGACCCACCTCAACTAGCAGTGGAGCATTTACGTTCACCACTAGGAAGAACGGGACTTTGAACGACACTTCGGTAGCGACCGTGAATAGCTCCAGCGGGCTAGTCACAATTATCGCGCCTGGTTCTGTAGAGATCATTGCCACCCAGCTCGCAACGCTCACTCACACCGCATCAACAAGTACGACCACATTTGTTGTCAACCCAGCTTCTCCAACTTTCGGTGCATTTGTTGCACCATCAAAAACATTTGGAGATGCAGCATTCACTATGTCCGCACCATCATCACCAAGCAGCGGAACGTTTGAATTCACCAGTTCCAATGCTGATGTTGCAACTATCAACTCTTCAACAGGTGCAGTCACCATTCGTGGTGCAGGAGCAACCACCTTTACTGCCAGCCAAGCTGCTGCAACTCCCTACACCGCACGCACTACAACTGCCACCTTTACAGTCGCAAAAGCCACTCCATCGCTCAGCAGTCTTGGTGGCGAGTCCGCAGGACTTACCGGTACTCGCTATGTCAACTACTACGCCGATAACCCAAACTGGTTTGCTACCGCCACGTTGCAGGGCCAGACAGTGACCTCAACACGGATTCAGGGTTTCACGAGTAGTTCCGACTACTACAGCTGGCAATGGTTGGGAACATTCCGCAGCTCTACTGCGGGTACGTACAACTTCTGCACAGCATCTGACGATGCAAGTCATCTATGGATTGGCACAACAGCCACTACGGGCTTTACTACGGCCAACGCCGTGGTCAATAACGGCGGCCTGCACCCTGTTGTAACTCGGTGTGGAAATGTCACTCTCGCTGCTTCGTCTAGCTACCCCATCCGCATCCAGTTCGGTGAGTATGGCGGCGGCGATTCAATGAGTGTGTACTTCACTCCTCCAGGTGGCTCTGCAACATATGACGGCACCGGATACTTTTATTCTGGTAGCGGTCTTACAAAGACTGTTGTTGATCAACCATTCACACCCACGATTCCAACATCCGCAAGCTCTGGCGCAATCACATACAGCAGTTCAAACCCTGCAGTGGCGGCCATCAATTCAACGAGCGGGCTCATCACTGTGTTAAGCGGTGGAACCACCACAATTACTGCTGAACAAGCTGCCACCAGCAACTACAACTCTTCAACGGTCTCAACTACTCTCACTGTGCTAAATAATCCAACGATCAGTGCAATGTCGGTTATTACGAAGAATCACAACGACGCTGCATTTACTTTGACCGCACCCACCACAAATAGTGACGGTGCGTTCTCCTACACCAGCTCCAACACTGCAGTCGCAACCATCAACGCAACCACTGGCCTCGTCACAATCGTCGAAGGCGGATCCACCACAATCACCGCATCAATGCCTGCCACCGCCACATACGCCGCAGCCAGCACCTCTGCAACCCTCACAGTGCTGCGCGACCCAATGCTCAGTGCAATGTCAGCAATCACAAAAAATTACAACGACACAGCGTTTACATTGACCGCACCAACCACAAGTAGCGATGGCGAGTTCTCCTACACAAGTTCCAACACTGCAGTCGCAACCATCAACGCAACCACTGGCCTCGTCACAATCGTCGGTGGTGGATCCACCACAATCACCGCATCAATGCCCGCTACTGCCACATACGCTTCGGGAAGCGCCTCCACAACTCTCTCTGTGCTGAGTAATCCACTCCTCAGTTCGACATCAACCATTTCAAAAGCCTCAGATGCCGCAGCGTTTACATTGACCGCACCAACCACAAGTAGCAATGGTGCCATTTCTTACACCAGTTCCAACACTGCAGTCGCGACCATCAACGCAACCACAGCGCTAGTCACAATCACCGGAAACGGCTCTACCACTTTTACCATTTCACAACTCGCAACGGCCACATACGCCGCTGCCAGCACCACAACAACATTGACTGTTGGCACCAATAGTTCCTGTCTCGAAATTAAGAACTCGACTGGAACAAATACAAATGGTACGTATACCGTCGCACTCAATGTTGCTGGAACTATCACCAACACGCAGGTGTATTGCCTCATGGATTCAGCTATGAGTGGCGGCGGTTGGACTCTCACAATGAAGGCCCCGCGCAACAGCACTTCGTTCCCTTACAATGCGAACTATTGGACATCTGCCAACACACTGAATACGTCAAACATTGGAAATGTAACTACCGATGCAACAAGTGCCAAGTTCAACACGTTCAACTACTTGTCGGGTACTGAAATGCTCGCCGTGTTCCCCGATGCAGGAATCAACGGTGGCAGTGTTACTGGCCACACATACGGATGGACCTGGAAACAGACAATTCCAAGTGGGCCAAAGACACCGTTAGCGATCTTCAGTGGCCCCACAGAACAATTCATTGGCGACGCAGATAACTTCTCCGGGTTTGATACACGCATTTGGACCCGCCAAAAAGACATTCGTTTCTATGGCTTTAACTGGAATGACAACTGGAAGTCGCGTTGGGGCTTTGGTTGGAACGAAAACGGAGGTGGTCTCTGGCCGAATGGCGTTCGGGGAACCGACGATGCCACTGGCGGTATTGGTTTGAACTGGGGCTATTACTCTGCAGGAGACGGTCATTTCGGTTACTCGACCTCAGTTGGCCTCAACCGGTCCATGTCATTCGAGACATACATCCGCTAAGCATCTAGCGCCCTCGGCAGGAATCGGACCTGCGACCTGCGGTTTAGGAAACCGTTGCTCTATCCACTGAGCTACGAAGGCGGGGATGGTGCGAAATGTGGTGCGAAATTCGCCGACACACCTCACGTCATCGATATAGAGGTTACTGGAGTGCGCTCAGAGAGGAAAGAAACAAGGAAACATCCCTGTCGACAGGCTCATTCCTGCGCAGTATCTGCGCTAAGACGCACGAGATTCGCTCCTAATAGTTAGGTGCGTGGTTTGGGGTTGCGATTGGGCGGATCCCATGCACCAAAGTAACGCGATACATCTCCCCCGGTTCGGTAATGCCACGTCAATAGCGCAGTGATGCCCTGGTGAATTTGATAACCACGCAATTGGAGTTCGCGTCGCTCGAGACCCACGGCTCGCACACGACGACCAAACCCCTTTTCTTTCATGTGGTTGTGCATTGATTCAGTGTCTTCACGGCCACCGAACAAACGGCGCCAATCCGTATCCGTCGGTGGAATAGTTCGCAAGGCACGAGTGCGGCAAATATGGATTTGTCGGTTTCCGATAATGTTGTATTAATGCTATGTAGCATGTATGCTATTTACATGAGTCGCAATCAAGAAGAGCCGGTGTACAACCGCATCGAAGAAGCTCGTCTCGCACATGGTCTGTCGCGGCAGGAACTTGCCGACAAGGTTGGCGTCCATTACCAGACCATTGGGTACCTAGAACGCGGGGAATACAGCCCGTCACTTGCTCTTTCCCTACGCCTGGCAAAGTTGCTCAAACAAGAAGTTTCCGAACTGTTTTCACTAACACCATTCAAGAAAGGAAAGTAAACATGTCAAAGAAGAACAAGTTTTATTGGTTCGAGGGAGTCACCGAAAAGGGCGTTAAAGCGCTGTTAAGCGATGAGAACCCAAAATTCAGATGGCTAAGGCCTCAGCGAAATAGACGAGTATTGGTTGTCCTTATGGCAGTTGGGTTAGTGCTTACGGCTTTAGGAAGCTATAGGCCAGCATTGAAATCTGATTTCGGTTCTAGTGGAGTCGCTCTGGTTGTTTATTTGATTTTGGCAATATCTGTAATTTTTATTGTCTTGGGTGGATACTCACTATTGCGTATCAGCGTCAGATCTATTGCCGATGCGCCAGATGAACTGCTGGATGAGCGCCAGGTTGTAGTTCGCAACACCTCTTACAGATATGCGTACTACGCGATGGGGTACCTTCTACTCGGGCTTTTGCTTTTGATGTTCTTTGGCCCTCAATTGCAGATGTTTGAGTCAGAAGGCAACGATGGAAGTTTTCTGATGATCGCATCCCTTTTTGCATATTCATCCCTGCCTTCAATGGTGATGGCTTGGCGTGAGCGAGATATCTAAAAATAGGCGCCGACCCGACTGTTGGCGGATTTATTGGTTCCGACTAGGGATGTCATTCCATGCGTTCCAAAAAACAGTGTTTCGCGTTCCAAACATTTACTGAAACCCCAACCACTACCCCATCAACATTGGGGTTCGGAATTACGCACCAGCCTCACGAAGGCGGGGATGGTGCGAAATGTGGTGCGAAATTCGCAGACACACCATGCTTCATCTATCTACAGGTTACTGGAGTGCGCTCAGAGTAGAAAGTAGCATTTCAACGTTCTTCTCACGTTTGAGGCATTGTGGGTAGGCTTTTTGGATGGGGAAAATACAAAATTTTGTCCTAGCAACATCATTAGTTGCAGGCCTTGTCGCTGCTCCAACGACTCAAGCGCAGGCGAGCATTAATAAGCCGTCAGCGCCAATAATTGTTTCCATAAAATCTTCGAGGGCCAAAAATGGATTCTTCAATGTTACCGTAAAGATAAGTGTGCCCAAGGAAAATGGTGGCTCCAAGATCACCGGAAGCAAAATAACTGCTGACGGCAAGTCCTGTTTGATAGTGAACTTGAAAACCTCTTGCACGATTAAGGGAATAGCTAATGGCAAGACCTTTAAAGTAAAAGCACGTTCCAAAAACAAAAAAGGATTTGGTACTGCGAGCCCTTCTGTTGAGTACACCGCTGGACACAGCGCCTACACCATTCTTAGGCCAACCGCCACTCCGACACCAACGCCAACCACGGCCCCGACACCAACTCCAACCGCCACTCCGACACCAACGCCAACCACGGCCCCAATCATCATTCCGAAAATATTCGACGAGCTCTACGGAAACTCACAAGGCATTGCAATTGCCGCCTGGAGTTCAGCAAATGAAAAGATCAAGAAATCTGATGCTGTAGCAGTCAGACAAGATATTTTTGTTGGTCCAAATACAACTATCCCTAATGCAAACGTTAAAGAGATCTTTGCAAATGCGACCAAACTCTTCGCCGGATTTGCTCAACCACAAAGTTTTTACGCAATTTATTATCGCTTTCAAGACAAAGATTGGGCAAAAGCGAAATTTGGCGAATTAAACTTGTCTCATCTTGCTGGGCAAGTCGAAGGATCTTGTGCTTCGCTGCAACGCTGCAACGGTGCAAGTGCAGGAAAAGCTTCAAGTACTGTTGGATTTTCGCAATATGGAGTCACTGAACCTGGTGTGAAAACAGATATCTACCATCAGGGTGGTGGTCTTGAGATACATGAATACACGCATATCGCCCAAGCGATGCAATTCATCGGTAAACAAAAAGATGATCAAAACATCAATTACTTACCACGGTGGTTTATTGAAGGTCATGCACATATTGCGGGAAATACTGGGTCGGCAAAGACAATTGAGGAATACCTGAGGAATCGTGGTCAGTGGCTTAGCGACTCTCCAAATCAAGAAATTAAAAGCTTTGAACCAGTAGATATAGAACGCTTTTATGCAGCCTTAATGCCCAGAAAGTACAACGCAGAGATGTTTGGCTATGTCTACACAATTGGATACATCACCATGGAATGCCTCGTGGCACTTAAAGGCATTGATTCACCAACGGAGTTGATTGTGCAGGTATCAAACGGGCTCACATTCGAAGAGGCGTTTGCGAAAGTGTATGGAATCAGCTGGAATGATGCCTCACCAATACTGGCTAAGACCATTTCTCAAATATTTTTAAGACGGAAATAAATATGAAGAAGAAGTTTCTTATCAGTTTTCGGCATTACACCTGAAATATTTTATGGAAAGTCGGCACCGTATTCTGCTTCAAAAGTAAAGAAGTAGATATCTGAATTAAACTATTAGAAGTTTTGAATACTGGATATAAAGGTTTGGCAGATATATCGACTATTTAAAGGTTTGAACCACATCCAAGGTTCGGACATAGATCTCGGATTCACCTACATAAGTGGGTTATGAGCGACTCGAATCCCCGGCCCTCTCCGTGTAAGGAACATGTCTCAACACATGTTCCAAAAAATGGTGTTTTGCGTTCCAAACATTTACTGAAACCCCGCCCGCTACCCCATCAATACTGAGGTTTGGAATTTCGCACCAGCCTCACGAAGGCGGGGATGGTGCGAAATGTGGTGCGAAATTCGCTGCCACACCTCACGTCATCTATATAGAGGTTACTGGAGTGTGCTCGGAGAGGGAAGAGATAAGGAAACATCCCTGTCGGCAGGCTTATTCCTGCGCAATATCAGCACTGAAACGCGCGAGATTCGCTCCTAAAAGTATGTCGCCCAGTTTCTTGCATGGTACATTTTCTTACTTGCTTCACACAAAGGTGTGGCGCGGACAAAACCTCGCACCGCAAGGAGTCAATATGACATATCTCTTATCGCCTGATGAAGTTGCTGCTGCTTATGTAGAACTTCGAACTCGTGTTATAGCTCTCTTGCGTGAGGCCGGCGAAGGCGTTGCCGATACGCCAGTTCCTCATTGCCCTGCATGGACAGTGAAGATGGTAGCAAGTCATCTACTAGGCCTACCCGAAGATTCTCTGGGTGGAATTAAACCTGGTGACGACCTTGATGCGTGGACACAAGCACAAGTTGATCGCCACAGGAATGATTCGTTGATGTCGATACTTGATGCGTGGGAGGCGTTGGGGACCACTATTGATCCGATCTTGCCGCACTTTCCTGTTCCCATGAATTCACAGTTCGTCTTTGATGCATGCACCCATGAACACGATATTCGTGCAGCAATTGGAAAAGTCGGTGCTCGTGATTCGCAGGCTGTACGTGTCGCTGCGGGTTTTATTCGCAACTCGCTCTCGTTGCTACCTCAACCAGAAGCGCAAGAACTACTACGAGCGACAATCAGTGATTTTGACTTCTTGCGTTCCCTGTCCGGGCGCCGGTCAGTAGAGCAAATTGCTGAGCGTGGATTAGATGCGTCTGCGGTGCAGGCGATTGTTGCAGCCAGCCCGCTTTCGATTCCTGCTGCAAGCATCCCTGAATAAATCAGTGCGGAATGTGGTGCGAAGTTCGCCGCCACACCTCACGTCATCTATATAAAGGTTACTGGAGTGTGCTCAGCGTGGAAAGAAACAAAGAAACATCCCTTGTTTGTACATCGACTTAGAGTCACCCGTGAAAGAACGAGCCTGATGACACAGCAACGCCCTACTGCTGGCAGAATAAAGACCGTGAGCGAGTCGATCAATGTCGTGAACATCGACGGCAAAGACCGACGCCCCTGGGCGGTTGCGAGCCGAGAACTCCTGATGCGGGCAGCTATTGCCGAGATCGCCGAACGAGGATACGAACATGCTCGCCTTGTTGACATCGCGGCGCGTGCCGACATGACCGTCGGCGCAATCTATAACTGGTTCGAGAACAAATCAATGCTGTTTGGGGCAGCGCTTGAATTTGCGCTACAAGAACAACAGTCAACAAACAAAAAATATCTCACCCGGGACAATGTGCAGGCGGCAACCGGCTTTCAAGCCAATCATTGGGTGATGCTGATTGCGGCGCTCGCCCCACGCCAAGGTGCTGATAGCGCACCCACGGATGCCCAGCGCATCCTGCTTGAAGCATTGCGTTGCGCATGGCGCGATGACGACTTGAATAACGCCGTGCGTTCGGAAGTTTCAGAGCTTCTCGCACAATATGAGTCAATAGTCGAGCAAGCAATGCTCAGTGGCTTGATTGACAAAAGCCTCGATGCCAAACTCATCGCTCGAGTCTTTCTTGCGTTTCCAGTTGGTCTTTCATCATTGACACTGGCCGGTGCACCAGATTTGGACCCAAAGGCATTCATCGCCCTATTTTTGCGCTTCAACGAGGCACTGGCGCCAAAAACCCAGCCGTAGCAATCACTCAATACGACTATTTTTTTACAGGTGATACTTGTTAGCTAATCGTGACCGTACCACTCGACACCGCCGATAAATTACCAGACTGGTCGATCGCATAAACCTTGTAAGTACCGGCAGATAGACCAGTTGCGGCAAGCGAAGTGTCGGTACCAGCTGTCGTGATGGTGATTGCGTTCCATGAGCTTCCGATTGCCCCCGTGATGCTCGCCAAATTGGTGACAGTAATTAAGGTGTTGACTAAGAATCCGCGACCTATTTCGCTGCTTCGGATTACTGCCGAACCTGATGAACTAATTGATGCAGACGTAACACTTGCTGTCGGCGCTGTTGTGTCACCGATCGCACGAATTGGCCGCACCTTTTGGGTCAAAGACTTACCCCAGTTGTCGTTGCCACATGTGCCGAGGACAGATGGAAAATTCCAGGTCTCAGCATGAATGCCAGCGTTTAATGTGTCTTGAGATGAGCTCTTGAATGTGCCTGCGCCGGTCATGCCAAGAGTTGCTCTGCTAGTGCACATTTGATAGAGATCTAAAATCGACGGCAAGTACCAATCTGAATAGCCATTATTTGAATACCCTGTGGCATTGTAAGCGGCGCCACTTGTGCAGCCATCAAGCATCAAGTAACTGTTCATCGCGCCTGAACCAATTGCTCGACTGAAAGTTCCAGTTAAGGCTGTTGACGTATTATTGCACCACGTGGTCGAAGTGGCATCTGCTGGCGCTGCTTCAAGGTATCTGCCCCACGACTGCACCGAGCCTGCGTCGTAGAAAACTTTGCCGCCACCCGGCCCCGTCTCGCCCACCGCACACGCTCCACCCGTCGCACACGTGGCGGGGGCAACTGTCGTTGTTGTTGTTGTTGTTGTTGTTGTTGTTGTTGTCGTCGTCGTCGTCGTCTGCACAGTCGTAGTCGTGGTCGGCACGGTCGTGGTCGTAGTCGTTGTAGTCGTTGAAGTCGTCGTGGTTGTTATCGTGGCAGTCATCGTCGGCACAGCTGTAGTGGTCGTTGAAGTCGTGGTAGTCATCGTCGGCACAGTCGTTGTAGTCGTTGGAACAAGACGAACTGTTGTTGTGGTCGGTGGCAGCGTGGTCGTAGTCAGTGACAGTGTGGTGGTAACTGGCACGGTTGTCGTACTGATCTCGACTGCCAGCACCTCGCGACGCTCCACAACTTTGACGCTGGATGACACGAATTGCGTATCCACCTCATATCCAGGGTTGTCGACAGTTCGATTTGCTGCAGGCGGCAGGGCATCCTTAACGGTTACTTCTTCGAGTGCTGGCGGAACACTCACTTGAGTGCTGTTCAAATTGAAACCATCAGTCGATGAGCGCACTAACGTGCTGCCGGATGCCGAGATCTCTTTCACTTGTATCTCGGCATTTTGGTTTCGTGTTGTTACCACGATTGATGCACCAGCACTTGATGGTTTGACTTGTACGGCAGCTTGCGGGACCGCGGCCGAGGCTGTCACTGATGCTGTCTGCCCCGTATCGGTCGTGACCATTGCAGTGATTTCGCCACCACCACGTTGCACTTGGGCATCGCCGCCCGATGCAGCCACCACCACGTCGGCGGCGGCGACCGTCACGGTTGGTTCGCCACCAGAAGTATTGATTGTTTGTTCTGCCACCGTGACCGTTACCAACTCGTCGATGGAGTTCGTGATCTGGCTGATTGCGGATGGCTGCACAATGAAGGCCGAGGCCAGTGATTTTAGATTCACTGTGAAGTTTTGGTTGTTGCGAATGACGACCACGAAGTCGCGAGTATTTGATGCTGCGACACGCGGCGTGGATGTCACTTCACCGCTCATACTCAACGCCTGCAGGCGCTTGATTTCTGCGTGGTCAAACCGACCAAATACGAGAGACCGCCGGATTTCTGTCTCGTTGAATGAGTCTTCATTCACGGCGGCGATAGTTCCGTTGAGCACTGGTCGCACTTGTACGACACCGTCACTCGACGCATTTTGCTGGGTGTAGTCAACGCCGTCCGCTGTAATTGACCAGTCGTTTTCGCCGGCGCGAATCACCACGAGCGAGTTCAATGAATCGCCATCGGTCGAGCAAAATGGGCACTTTGATTCAGCGCGACTCACATTTGAAGTCAAGTCAATGTCACCAGACTTGCCTGACCACGGCGCCGAATCAGTCAAAGGGTCGGGGCCCGCGAATGAAAAGGTCCACCGGTTTGTCACCAAATCCATTCTCACAAACCGGTTTTTACCCGGCCAGTTGGAGTCGTACACGCGCACAATTGCCACGTCGTCACTTTCGAACTCAACTGCGTAGGGCAACACTGCGTGGCCGCCACGCGGCGAATACAGGCCCAGTACATACGGCGTCGTGCCCAGTTGAAATGCGGCACCGAGGGAATTCACGATGTTGCGCAATGAACGCCCCGCCCATTCGCCACGTTCATCTTGCACCTCTGGAAGGAACTGGGTGGCAAACTTTTTGATGATGGTGGTGGTGATGACACCATCATTCGACAACTCGAACGCGGGAGGGCTTATCCGCAGATCGAAGCGCTCTGCTGCCTCGACCACGAGACCTTCACAGTGACCGGCAATGCGGGCTTGGTTCACCATGCGAGCCCATGCTGCAGCCTCGGCTGTAGCAACACATGGGCTCGCCACACCGTTGACGCATGCTTGCGCACCGAACATGTCAAACAATTCGCCGTCACCAAAAGCAGCTGGCGTCGCCGAAGCGGGAAAATTAGGGAACGAGAAGCCGTCTGGAGTGGGCCGCAACGTTGTAGCGACAGCCTCCACCAACACTGGAGCACCGTCGCCAGAACTACTGCCACCACAAGAAGTCAACGACAAAATAACTGCGATACCAAAAATTCGAAACTTGGCAATCCGCAGTTTTTGCATCACTTAGCGTAAATCCAGCGACTACGCCAGAGACCAGATGTCGTAAACAACGCCAACGCACCACACACCATCGCCACGCGGGACACCTTTGATTTGCGTGCAAAATTAGGTTGTAACGACATAGTTAAAAGCTCCAATTCCAAACATAACTGACATTATGTCTGATTTACAAGTTTTCGGAGGTCAATTCATACGGGTGCGCGACACTGACCCCTTGCACAATTTGGAGAGCCCACACCGAACCTCCTCAGTGTGCAGCCAACTGCGGTGTGGAGCTCGCCAACACACCTCACGTCATTTATATATATGGTGAGGTTGCCAACACCAGCCAAATGCCGACAACGTATCGAAGCCTGTGGGCTGTTAGTTCATCAATGAAGCAATGAACAACAACGTGAGAACCACGAATGCGGGGGCGTTTAACTTTGCGCCGGGAGGAGTTCTTGTGGAGGTCACGCTCAAGATGCGGCTGGCAACAAAACGCATTACTGGGTCGAACGCGAGGGTGAGCACAATCAGTGGTGTGAACCCTGGATAGCGAAAGAACAGCACAATAAGCAGCACGCCAAGAATTAGCTGGATAGCTCCCCATTGATGAAACATCGCGATGATGTTCTTTCCACCTTCAACAGAAGTGTCTATGCCTGCGATGCGTTGAGCTCCGCCATCAGCTGCAAACAAGTGGATACAACTACGCACTACAACCACGAATAAAAGTAACGCTGCGATTATCCGAACGAATTGAGAACCTTCGAAAATAGAAGGGTCCGTCGGAAATACTTTATTGAAATCTAAATTCATGATTGCTCCTATAGCGCTGAGCCCAAATTGGCCAACTCGACGTTGCTTCCGAGCATCTTAAGGGAAAGACCTTTGCTGCTTAGCGAAACAGACTGCACTTTCAGCCCTTTAGGAGGTGCCAGAGTCCGCTGGCTCCTGCTTTTAATTTGACTTTGGAGATCTGAAGGCAAGGACGACGCAGGAATTTCCCTGCCCATAAATGAAACACTTCGAATTTCAAAATAGAGTTGGTTGTCCGAATATCTTGGACTCAATACCGCAGTTCCTGCACCACCTGGGCCCACTGAGACCTGCAATGTGTCCCCCACAATTCTTGGATCATTGAATTCTGCTGATTCAACCAGCGATGATTCAGGAATTGTGGCTGTTACGTCCAATGACCCGATAAGTGTTGGTTTAGATTTACTGATGTTTTTTGCAGTAATTTTGAGCGAAGTATTTATGTTATTTTCTTTGAGGAAGTAACTCTCAATGTCAACGATTACTGACTTGATTGAGTCAGATGCGATATTGCTAGGCAGATCCGCCAGTGGGATAGAAGCTCGAACCCCAGATGCCTTGGGCATTTCTCGTTCGACTCGTGAGGTGATCTGCGACGAAACAAATTTCTGAGTGCCACCTGTTCCACTCATTAGAAAGAGTGCGACTACTGATGTTGTTATTGTTCGTTTTCTCATGATGCATCGAATGTATATGCCATGCACAATGCAAGCAAGGCAGGGCATGTGATTCACTAAATTTGAAATGCGGTCTATTCCCCCACCCCAAAAATTCGTCGTGTTGATTGCGAGTAGTCTGCCAATTGATACTGACGTTATATATAAGAGGTAGTCATGAACATGAAACAAAGACTTGATGATCTGCTCGCAGCAGGCGTAAAGAATGGCCATGTGCCCGGAGTGGTTGCTGCGTTGGTAGACAAAGACGGGTTGACCTACCTCGGCTCAGCTGGTGAACGAACAATCGGTACAGGCGACGTCATGACTACTGACACTGTGGGCGCCATAGCTTCAATGACGAAGGCAATAACCGGCGCAGCTGTGATGCAATTGGTTGAGCAGGGTCATCTTGATCTTGATGCACCCGCAGAAACATATTGCGAAGAGTTTGCATCGCCACAAGTACTTGATGGATTTGACGAAGCTGGACAACCAATCTTGCGTGATGCTCATTCACAAGTCACGCTGCGTAATTTGTTGACACACACCTCTGGCTATGCCTACGACTTCACGGACCAGAATCTCGCCCAGTGGTACACAGCAACCAACACCCCCGGTTCTCTCACTCGACGTCTTGATTCGCTCAAGACCCCACTCATGTTTGATCCGGGTACACGGTGGTTATACGGAGTGGGAATTGACTGGGCAGGACTAATTCTTGAGCGCGTTACTAAAACAACACTTGGCGATTACTTCGCCGAGCATCTCCTAGAACCGCTGGGAATGGTTGACACTGGCTTCACCTGTACTCCAAACATGTTGGAGCGAAAAGCAGCCCTGCATCTGCGCACACCAGATTCTTCTTTCATGTCATTTCAAATGCCTCCAGCTGAAAATCCCGAGTTCGATAGCGGTGGCGGCGGATTGTTCTCAACAATGAGTGACTACACGCGATTCATGCGCATGATTCTCAATGATGGAGAGTTCGAAGGCACTCGAGTGCTCGGTGCCAAAACTGTTGCACAAATGGCGAAGAACAATATGGGAGACGTTCGTGTTGGGGAACTCAAGTCTGCGAACCCCGCATTCTTCAGTGACGGCGAGTTTTACCCAGGCGTACCAAAGACGTGGGGCCTGACGTTCTTAATCAACGAAGAAGCACTACCAAACGGATGTCCTGCTGGTGCACTCACTTGGGCGGGTGCGTTCAACAGTTACTTTTGGATCGACAGGACAACCGGCATTGCAGGTTGCTACATGAGCCAAGTACTTCCGTTCTTTGACGCTCAAACATCCGGTCATTTCTTCGACTTCCAAACAGCGGTGTACGCCTCGTAACACGGGTGTTACCCTGTCACCATGGAAGACCTAAAGCGCTTTGTGGCACCAGTTGTTGTTCTGGCAGTCACGTTCGCAGTCTTTGCTATGAGTTTTGCTCGCTTATAGCGAGACCTAACTTTCTAGTCTTTTAAGTTGTCGATGCCGTTGCCGATGGACATGAATGTTGGTGCCCAGAGACCGATAAAGATTCCGAATCGCTCGCCGGCTGCGCCTGCCTCGCCTGCTTCTGTTCCACCTTGTGTGAACCAAATAACAATGCTGGCAATAACTGACAAGAACCCGAGTGCGTAAGAAAGATTTGCGCTATAACCCAGTGATTTCAATTTTCTTAACATGATAAACCTCTTTAGTTTTGATTAAGTAAGGCATTCCTATCACACCCTGTTCAGCGCGACTGGCTCATCGTGCACGTCAGCGAATGAATTGCCTAAACCCGGGCGAAGCGGTCCGCTTCTTCGCTAAAACGTTGACGAATCTCAAGCGTGACTGAAGCCCTTGTGCGGGCAATTGCAGCATCAATATCGTCAGAAGATACATATGACGGTTCGACACCGTCGCGAATTCGGTCGAACGCCGAGGTGGCTGCGCGTTGGGCGGCCAATTCAACATCGCCCGGGGTGAAACCCTCGGTTGCTTTCGCAACCTTTTCAATGTCAACCCCTTGTTGATTGATACGTGACAGCGCAGCTTCCCATAGTGCAAGACGTGCTGTGAGGTCTGGCGGCCCAATGGGAATGACCAAGTCAAATCTGCCCGGACGCAAAACTGCAGCGTCAATGTCACCAACAAAGTTTGTGGCACAGACCAAAAGATGGCCCGGAGTTGAGCGATACGACGGGATCATTTTCAACAACTCGTTGACTACCCCTTTTGTGGCTGGGTTGCGTTCTCTCGCAGATGCGATTTCATCAAACTCATCTATAAAGACAACAGCTCGTTCCAACTGCAGTAACTCAGTCATTGCTTGACGAAGTTCTGACGACATTGAATCACTCCCACTTTCTAATTTGGAAGGAAGCAACTCAATAAACGGCCAACCAAGTCGTCCAGCAATCGCCTTCGCAAATGTTGTCTTTCCAGTTCCTGGAGGACCAAAAAGCAGAACAGTCGCGGGCGCTTTCACGCCGACTCTCTCTGCAGTAGTTGGGTCAGCCAACGGGGCCACAACACGACCGTCAATTATTTTCTTCTCGGCATGCATACCCGCGACACGATCCCATAGGTCGGGAGACAAAATTTCTCCGCCATATTGATCAACAATCCGCATTGCAGTGGGCGCAATCGGCTCCAACTTTTCATACAAAATCAGATCATGAATCGCAGAAAAGCCACGATTCACCAGAGCTGTTTCTCCCGCTTGTGATTTTGACAACAATGCAGAAATTTTACGAACACCAAGGTGCATCAACTTTTCTTCAAGACGCACCAGCATTTTTGAGCCGACTCCTTGATGACGATACGCGGCATCAATCGTCACAACATTGATCCACGCGTCATCAGACACAACACGAGCCTGAATAACTCCAATGATTCGTTCGTCATCGACAGCAACTACACCTGGTGCGTTAGACGACACGTCATTCACGAATTGAGCAATGTCGGCGGGCTTTGTGTCGGGCAACGAGCGACATTCTTCCAACAGCCGCACAGCTGGGCCAATATCAGAAGACAACAAATCGCGAATAATCAAGGTCATGCCCAAATTTATACCGACCAGGGCTACAACACCATCTGACTTTGCACAAAATATGGCCCTTTCCGCCACGGCATAGGCGATTTTTGGGTGCCTAGGCAGTCTTTGTAAGGCTTTTTCTCCACGAAGAGAAACTCTTCACGGACCTCGCGTGGGGCATTCTTAACCATGGGTATGGATGGACTTCTGCAAGGTTTTTGTACTTTTTAAATGAAGGAACTGGTGCAAAGGTCACTGCGACTGCATTGTCCATTGCGAATTGGTATGGGTCGCCGAGATAGACACTCAGATCTCTTCGTGTTGACAGATCGTGAAGAGTCTGAAGATAGAACGCGATTCGTTGTGAACTGAGTTGAAGTTTTCGTAGGGCAGGCTCGTTGAACACGAATACAACGGGGAGTTCAGGATGAGCAACGAGAGCAGGATCAGCATCACCTAGTGAATCAATGGTCAGCAACACATACTCTGCACTCTTGTTCAGCAGAGGCGCTATGGGGCCCCGAGTTGCAGCAAGATCAGGATCAATCTCAAGTAGGTCATTGTTCGCAGTGTGAGCAAGCGTTCTCTCCTCGGGAAACTCAGCTACCGGGCAATTTCCAACAAGTGAGCACTTCGTGCATAACCCAGGAGCGCGTTTGTCGACTTGCCATTTTGAAAACCCATACGGTTTTCCCGTGCCGGAACCGACGGTCCACTGCCAGCCAAGAAGATTTGCAGCACGTGATCCGTCGAGCAACTGTTGATGCATTCGTTCTTGCCCGAACAGCCAACCCTTCTCATCGCGTACCGTCCATTGGGAAGCCAACCACATTCGGGTTTGGTTCACTAGCCATCCATCAGTTTCTAATTCGGTAACAACTTCATCAATACAACGCATTTCGCGATTCCAACCATCGCCAGCCACATCCTTATTTGTTTCAAACCGCAGATTCTCAAAAAGCTGGACGCCTATCCGGGCATACAAATGTCTTGCGTACTCTTGCCATAAGAGTTCGTCCTGAAACTTTTCACGATCTTTGTATGGCGCCGTGCGGACTGCTTTAGAGACATCGCTAAGAGTCAGAATATTATGGCGAATGTAGGGCGACAACACTGAGGCACCACGACTTGATTTTGGAAAGACTTGATTACGCATGTTGGCGTATCCGGTGATATCCAAATTTGCGAGGGCTTGATTAGCGGCAGTTTGTCCACCAGTTATTGAACTGATTCCCAAAGCACCTGGGTAAAGCCCTGCGAAATCCCGCTCGATAATCGCGGTGATGTCTTCTGACTTCTGTACTGAAATCTGCAACATCTGTTGCAATCTATCCGACTGTGATTGTTCCGGTCATCTCCGTGTGAATCGAGCAAAAGAACGAATAGGTTCCGGCATTTGAAAATGTTCGTGAATACGGGGCGCCAGTAGCACCGCGACCAGCACTTCCATCTTGCCACTTCACATCATGAGACGAACTGACATCAAATGCCACAGATTGCCCAACTGAAATTCTGACACTTGTCGGCGTGTAGGCGATACCACTAGTTGTAATGGTCGCAGCAGAGGTTGACGGTGCAACAGTCGTATTTGTAGTCGGCTTCGCTGTTGTTGTTGTCATCATCGGCACAGTCACAGTTGTTGTGGAAGTCGGGGCAAGAAGTGTGATTGTTTTCTTTGATGACTTCGCTGGGTGAGTCTTTGATTTCGCAATCTTCAATGTCAACACGCACGAGCCAGAGGTGCCCATTGTCAACTTCGTAGGTTTATTGGATGGCGTCAACGTGCACGCGCCAGTTTTTGACCAGGTCTTAACGCCTGACGAGTTTGTTGAAACAACAGCAGACAAATTGATTACCTGACGAGGTGCTAACGAAGAAACTTTCCATGTCACGGTTGTTGATGGGGCGGCAATTGCAGAACCACTACCTATGAATCCGGCCAAAACCCCTGCGAGAAACAGAACTGCAGTTGTTCGACGCGAACGAGGAATTAACTGTGAAAAAGTAATCATCAGCAGACTTTATTACCCATATTGACTTCGTGTCCAACAACATTTCTCTAAATGAACTGGGCACAGAAATCAGGTAAACAACACAAATCTCAGACTGAGTTTCTAGGAAGCGAGCAGGTAAGCAGCACCACCGACAATGGCACAAATAATCATTACTTGCACTGTGCTGCGCTTGTATTTGAATACAAGTAATCCGGCAAGCACGGTCAACAAGCCAGACCGAATATTGAGTGTTTCCCAATTAGGCAAAGTTGTCTCAATGATTCCGTATGAATAACGATGTGTATTTTCAAACAGGGTGTGCAACGCAAAGTACACAGAAAGATTTGCAATGACTCCGACAACAGCTGCTGTTACCGCTGTCAACCCCGCAGATATTGCGCGGTTCTTTCGTAGCCCCTCGACATGGGGTGCACCCAAGAAGACAAATAGAAAACACGGTACAAAGGTGACCCACACAACAAGTGTTGAGCCAGCTATCGCAGCAACCCATGGATTGAGATCTCCTGGGTTACGAAATGCTCCGAGAAAACCAACGAATTGCACCACCATGATGAGAGGTCCTGGGGTGGTTTCTGCCAGCGCTAATCCGTTCACCATTTCCCCTGGCATCAACCATTGAAAAACATTGACTGCGCGTTGAGCCACATATGCCAATACCGCGTATGCGCCACCGAATGTGACAACAGCTGTACCCGAGAAGAACAAACCTTGTTGCACAAACACATGATTGCCTCCGAGTGAGAAAGCAGCAATGACAACTGGCAACGCCCAAAGAAAAAGGCCAATAACCAGAACCTTTAAAGACCCCGCCATCGTTGCCTTTTCGCCATGCAAGGCTTCGTCTGGGATGAGTGGTGGTGTTTCCCCTTCAGACACCACAACAGGCGGTTTCACAAACCAATGCGGTCGACTTTTATTGGCCAACACTCCTGCTAATCCCGCAGCTGCAACAACTGCAGGAAATGGAATGTTGAACATGATGAGCGCGAAAAATGAAAGTGAGCTCAACACCCAAAAGAAATTATTTGTGAGAGCGCGCTTACGAATTCTCCACAATGCCTGAGCAACAATTGCAAGTACCGCGGGACCAAGCCCAGCAAAGACTGCAGCAACACCCACAGTTTCACCCCACTGCGCATAGATCGCAGACAAGATCATCAACGTGACATATCCCGGGATAACAAACAGAATGCCCGCAATCAACCCACCAGCCGTGCCGTTCAGCAACCACCCAAGATAAATCGCAAGTTGCTGTGCCTCTGGACCAGGTAAAAGTGTGCAGAACGAAAGAGCATGTAAAAACCGTTCCTCGCCTATCCAACGTCGCTTCTCGACTAGTTCATCGTGCATCACAGCAATCTGCCCAGCAGGCCCGCCAAAGGTGCGCAACGAGATTCCGAACCACACTTTGCTCGCAGCTTTCAAAGCCAACGGTTGCGAAGATTTTTCCTTATCGGACACTATGAAAAACTACTTCCTAGAGCACCCCAAGTAAATAGAACCGACCGTTGCCCCACTCAATCAGAACCCCTGATAACTTCAGAAGCCATATGACAACACCATTCGAGTTTGCACAAAAAGTAGCCATCATTGCCGGGGGTACTGGCGGTCTTGGCAGTGCACTGCGAAGTGAGATTGAAGCCAGAGGATGCACTGTTGTCACAGTCTCACGGGCCAACATTGCTGATTCGTCTCACATCACTGCTGATCTTCGCTCCCCTGAGGCAGCCACCGCAGCCATAGCCGAGGTTGCTGCAAAGCACGGTTCTGTGGACATTGTTATTAATGCAATGGGTGTTGTTGCTTTCGGGCCTATCGACACGACATCAGTTGACACGATTGAGGAACTGTTCCTCACGAACACATTCGGCCACATCTTTCTGATGCAAGCAGCACTGCAGAGCATGAAAACTGGGTCAGTTCTCGTTGGTATTTCCGGTGTTATCGCAGAACAGAACTTGCCGGGCATGTCGGTGTACGGCGCTTCAAAAGCTGCCACACGTTCATTTAATGAAGCTCTTGGTCGCGAAGCACGTCGATCTGGAGTCAGAGTTATCGACGCTCGCCCACCGCATACAGAAACCGGTTTGGCGTCCCGGGCAATTGCCGGTACGCCTCCGAAGTTCCCAACTGGCCTCGACCCGGTTCAAGTAGCGCGCCGCATTGTGCAAGCAATTGCCGATGGTGAGACAGACCTACCCTCTAGTGCTTTCGCGCTGTAGCTATTTAATGTCAATCTGCAAGGTTTGACGCAGGGCGGTTCCGTCAATATCAACACTGAGCCACAACGGCCGATCTTCATGAGCTGATTCTGTGGCGGTTGTAGCGAAAACTAGTGAGCCGGCATCTGCCACTTCATTGAGAAATTCCTGGTGCAGTGAGTAACTAAACGCAACGGCAAACATTGCTTGTACGGGACTCGTTAATTGCACCCCTACTAAGACAGTGTCATCTTGACGAATCGCATGAGTACTCACATCGCCTATTCCCTCAACAGCGTGCACTCGGGCAAGATCTGCCACCGCGGGCGACGTAGACACATCAATCGTGATCGTGGGCATCCAGTCGCCATCGTCAGTGAGCGTGCGGCCAACTTCTTGGGCTACAAACAATGGAACGCTAATAAGTCTCCTATGACTCGTCCTTATTGTAAGCAAATACAAAACATTGTTACCATTCACGACATCAAGATGTTTCAATTTTGGGGCTCCACTCACGAAGAAATTCAAAGTTCTGTTGTTGGAGACGACTTGTGTGAAAACGCATC
>Ga0164294_10000565_pt1 | contig 35240 bp, 29 predicted proteins | sample GEODES005metaG_FD_111479 | JGI IMG/M metagenome (GOLD analysis project Ga0164294, IMG submission 111479) | Oligotrophic lake water microbial communities from Sparkling Lake, Wisconsin, USA - GEODES005 metaG | ecosystem: Environmental > Aquatic > Freshwater > Lake | place: USA: Sparkling Lake... | reverse complement strand
GAGCAATATGCACGAGGCGATCAACTCCGCCATGCCAACAAGGTATTGGCTAAAGATGCCATGCGGCGCGAACAGCCCCGGGAACCCCAGAGCGCCAGCCCAGCTATCGAGGGTGCCAAAGATGTACTGCGTCTCCGGGGAGTCGGTGAACTTGAAAAAAAGCGACTGGATGAATACAAAGGCGATGAAAACCGTCAGAGCCCAAAGGACGGCGTTGCGGGTTTGTTGCTTGGACATAAAAACTCCTGCTTACTCAAGGACCTTGGGCCAGTGGGTGTCGGCCTTCTGGATGAATTCGGGAATGCTGGCTTCCCACTTTTTTTGGACATCGGCGTCGTAGTTGAGGTAGAGCCTGTTGTTGACCACCTTCCAGAACAAAGGATCGCCCGACGCGGTGTAGCCCTGCGATACTGCCCACGCGCAGTAGCCGCCGTACTGCGGTGCGTATTGCTCGGGTGTGGCGACAAACTTGTCACGGTTCTCTGCGCTGGAGAAGAGCCACTTCGCGCCTTTGTATTCGGTGCTGAACTTCGCGTTGCCTTTGGCTGGCTTGAGCGCGCTGAAATAGGCGACCGGGTCGTAGCCGCTCAGAGCGGTACTGCTAAAAGTTCCGGTATAAACAGGCGCGTCCTTGGCAAGTGTGGGCGCACAAAAACCCATTGCAATACACAAACTGCACGCCAGGGCGCGCCATGATTTCCACATACAAACTCCTTCGAGGGATCGGTCACCGCAGATTGCGGTTGTTGCAGTTGAGTCGGGGCAAAAGCGAGGTACAAAAGCCGCTCGCATGGCGTCAAATACGAACGCTGCGGCCGCGACCGTTGCAATAGTAGTTCATATCTTTGATAAAAATCATTGTCAAAAACAATGTTTAATTAAAGATGTATTGGTGGTGATGGACTAGCTGCCTAAAGGCTTGGACCGCTCGCAGGTGTCGGGCTTACATCGAACCACTGCATGGCTCGTGCTTTCGGTCAAGGTTCTGGGTGTACTTTGGCGCTTGCTAAGTTGGCAGCGCCCTGCTGATAACAGGCTGCTTCGCTGGCGCTGTGCTGCTCAAATGCGACGCGGCTGAACCTGCGCTTAGATGCGGTGCCCCGTGGCGGCCTGGCTATTGAAAAGCAGCCTCCGCAAAGCTGCGCAGCTTGCGGCTGTGCAATTGGTCTTGCCCACGCTGGCGCAGCAACTCCACCGCGCGCATGCCGATGCGCAGATGCTGGTCCACGCGTTCGCGGTAGAAGTGGTTGGCCATGCCGGGGAGTTTGATCTCGCCGTGCAGCGGTTTGTCGCTGACGCACAAAAGCGTGCCGTAGGGCACGCGAAAGCGAAAACCGTTGGCGGCGATGGTGGCGCTCTCCATGTCCAGCGCCACGGCGCGGCTTTGGCTAAAGCGGCGCTGGGGCTGGTTGTTGGGCAGCAGTTCCCAGTTGCGGTTGTCGGTGCTGGCCACGGTGCCGGTGCGCAAAATGCTTTTCAGCGCCGCGCCTTGCAAGCCCGTTACGTCGGCCACGGCTTGCTCGAGCGCCACTTGAATTTCGGCCAACGCAGGTATGGGCACCCACAGCGGCAGCTCTTCATCAAGCACATGGTCTTCGCGCACATAGCCATGGGCCAGTACGTAGTCGCCTAGCTGCTGGGTGTTGCGCAGGCCGGCGCAGTGGCCCAGCATCATCCAGGCGTGTGGCCGCAGCACGGCAATGTGGTCGGTGATATTTTTGGCGTTGGCCGGGCCCACACCGATGTTGACCATGGTGATGCCGCTGCGGTCGGCGCGCACCAGGTGGTAGCCCGGCATTTGCGGAAGCCGGGGTGGGCTGCTGCCGTCGCTGGCGGGCTGCACGCCGGGGGCAGTGGTGCGCCAAGTGGTCACGTTGCCTGGTTCGACAAAAGCCACATATTCGCTGTCCGGGTCCGCCATGGCGGCGCGGCCCAGTGCAATGAACTCGTCGATGTAGAACTGGTAGTTGGTAAAAAGCACAAAGTTCTGAAAGTGCTCGGGCAGGGTGCCGGTGTAGTGGCGCAGGCGGTGCAGCGAATAGTCCACGCGCGGCGCGGTAAACAGCGACAGGGGCTGGGGCTCACCCGCGCGCGGCTCGTGGGTGCCGTTGGCAATGCCGTCGTCCATAGCAGCCAGGTCGGGCAGGTCAAAAACATCGCGCATATGGGCACGGCGCGCGGCGTCCATATTTCCCTCAATGTGGTCGTTCTCGGCGAACGAAAAATGCACGGGAATGGGCTGCGTGCTGGTGCCAACCTCCAGCTCCACCCCGTGGTTGTGCAGCAGCAGCGCAAACTGGTGGCGGTAGTAGCTGTGAAATAGGTCGGGGCGCGTCAGCGTGGTTTCAAAGCGGCCCGGCCCGGCCACAAATCCGTAGCTCAGGCCCGCGCCATCGGCGCTGCCCACGCGGGAAACGGTTTCGGTCTGAATGCGCACCAACGGGTAGCAGGCGCGCACAGGGCCGCCCAGCTCCTCACCGGCCACAAAGCCTTGCATGCATTCGCGCAAGTGAGCGATGCTGGCCTCATAAATTCGTTGCACTTGCGCCAGCGCTGCGTCGGCGTCGCTAAAGCGCATGGGTGCGATGAAAGGGGGGAGGTGGGGTCGAAGGATAGACATGAAGCCTATTGTGCCGTGCGAAAAGAAGGGCAAAACAGGCCTTTATTCAATCCGCGCAAGGTCGTGTCCCATGGCCCGTACGGACTACTGCTGAGCCACATATATTTTGCAATCAACTTCTATTCTCTTGTTCCATAGCCTTTTCAGAAATCAGTACAGCCTAGTGCCTCCTTCTAGCTCCATAGCTTGACGAAATGAATTTATCTCGAACATCCTTGTCAGCAATTCTGTTAACAGTCGTTGTCAGTGCTGTGATAGCACTAAGCGGCTTTGACAGTGGCAGTGACAGCACCGCCGCGGCGGACGAGTCGCTTGCCACCAAAGCCGACGCAGCAACTGCAGCGCCTGTTGCCAGCAGTGGCTTGACGTCCACGGCTGTTGCTGACCGTATCGTTGCCGAACACCCGGACATGAGTTTTACCAAAACCATCGTGCCGGATGTATTGGATGCCAACTCTGTAGGCCTGGCCACCAACTCAGAACTAACGCCGGTTCCCTCGACCCAAGTCACCAACCCCGTGATCAGCAACTGTGATTCCACCAAGATCTGCACCCTCAATGCGACCCTCGTCAATTCTGACGTGGATATCACCTCTGTCGACTTCAGCACCAAAGTGATCCTCGTCTCTGGCGTTTATTACTTTTATGGTGACCAGTTCTCCACCCCGTCCCCCTAGTCCTTAACCCGCAAATCCATAGGCATTTCCCATGATTAAACATTTCAAACTTCGTCATACTGCGTTTGCAGTATCAGCTCTGATCGGTCTGGTATCGGTTGCTACGGTGCAAACCGCAGCGGCGGCTGAAAAGGCCAAAACCAAGAAAGCTGGCACTTATGTGACCGGCGACTTTCACAACCATTCGACTTGCTCTGACGGCTCACTCTCAATGCAAAAGTTGACAGACAAGTCGGTTAAAACCTACGGTCTGGACTGGTTTGTTCACGCCGACCACGGTGGCAGCAGCGCGAGAAACTGTACCCTCAGAGAAGACCCGTTTGAGCCTGCTGCTCCCGCTCTCGGCTTGACCAACAGCACAACGGGCCCCTATTCTTCTACGGTCACCTACCCAACTGGTGGTCAACCCGCCAGCACGCTCCAAGGACCAAACCAGTCCTGGGAATCCACGCTGCCCGGTGGCCGCGCAGCCATCAAGGGCGACGGCACTGCTACGCCCAAGGCCATGTGGCGCTGGCAAGAGATTCAGGAATTCCAGTACGCAGTGGCTGAAACCGAGAGCCGTGCCCGTTCTAAGCCGATCTGGATAGGTTTGGAGCAAAACAACCCAGGTCATGAGCACACATCGATGACTGTTTTGCAGGGTCAGCGTCCTTGGCCGCAGGCGGGCGTAGCAGGTAATGCAAATCTGCAGGCTCAGTACGAATATTGTTTTGATCGCCGCGATACCGATACCAGCCGCGGCGCCGAAAACCAGTGGAATTGCGCAGTTCCCGGCAGCACAAGCACCGATGCGTTGGACCCGACCGCACGCAAGATTACCGGTACCAACTCGGCCACTACGCCTGATCTGGGACACCGTAAAACGCTCGAAGGCCTCAAGTGGTTGAAAGAAAAGGCGCCCACCACCAGCTATTTCGTCCCGGCTCACGTTGAGCGCGCTGGTAAGTACGACCCTATTGGCAACCGCGGTTTCAACATTGAGCATCTGCGCAATTTCAACAACCTTGCGCCAAATATTGCATTCGGTTTCGAATCCATGCCAGGTCACCAAGCTTCTGCAAACCGTGGTGAATACCGGGCCGGCTTCGGTGGTCCTGGCATTGACTCGGTTGGTGTGGGCACCTATGGTGGTACCGGAATTTACGCGGCACGAGTCGGTGGCGTCTGGGATGCCTTGCTTGGTGAAGGTCGCAAGTGGTTGTTCTTTGCAAGTTCCGACTACCACAACCGTGGCTCGTTCGGAGCGGACCAGCTCGAAAGCGACCAGGATTTTTACCCTGGTGAATACCAAAAACAATACGTCATGGTTCGCAAGGGCACCGACAGCCTGACTGCTGAGGGCATTATTGACGGACTGCGTTCGGGCAACAGCTTCGCTGGCTCTGGTGACTTGATCGACAGGCTGGCGTTCGTTGCTTGCGCAAAACCCCCCGTCCCGCCAGCCGCTTTCAAGGCGCTGATGGAAAAAGCCGCCTCGGACGCAGTCGCCAAAAATGCTGACGTGCGCATCGACGGTTGCGCAACTATGGGCGAAAAACTGGTGGTGATGCCGGGTGCAGATGTGTTGGTGACCATCGCCGTACGTGATCCAAAGGGCACCAACCACTCGCCCTACAGCTTTCCCAACCCTTCGCTGGCCCAAGTCAACATCATCCAGCCACTCAATGCGCCGGTACTGGACCACATTGACCTGATCGGCGGCAAGGTAACCGGCTTCGTGCCGCCTACGGAAAGTGCAAAGTACGCGGGTCTGGAAGGCTCCGCCGCTGCAAGCAATCCATCGGCAGGCATCAAAAAGGTGTTCAACAGCGGAAATTGGACAGCCTCTGCCAATGGCGTTCGGGTCATGAGCTACCTGATTCCGGCCGTAAAGGTGTCCCAGTACATTCGCTTGCGCGGTACCAACCTGCCGGCTGCCACACCGTTTGAAACTGACGCCAACGGCAACCCGTTGAATGACTACGACTTGTTGCCCCAAGATGACGGTGTAACAGCGACCATTCCCGGTAAGGTGGTTTGCGCTGCCCAGGCCTGCCCTGCACACATGCGGACTATCAATGGTGTCAAGTACTCCAGCATGGACGTGGCCGGCTGGGCTGACCTGTGGTTCTACAGCAACCCGATTTTTATCGAAGTGACGAAATCGACCAAGGTTGCTGGCGTACAGTAATTGCGAAACAGCCCGGGGCTTGCCCCGGACTTCACCCCTAACCCGGCCGGTGGCCGGGTTTCTGCTTTTGAAAGCGTATGTGTTTGTAGCTGTTAGTTCTATCGCGCCAGAGCTCCCGTCGTTGCCGTCACGGGCGCAAGCCGATCCGCGATTTGCTTTCTTGCTCATGTTTGCGTCCGGTGCGGCCGGGCTGGTGTGGCAAATGGCCTGGACCGCGCAGTTCGGCTTGGCACTGGGCCACGAAATCATCGCTGTGCTGTCGGTTATGGCGGCTTTTTTTGGTGGCATTGCAGCAGGCTCGCTGTTGCTGGCCCAACGCTTGGAACGCAGTGCTCACCCGGGTCGCTGGTATGCCGGTCTAGAGGCTTTAATTGCGGCTTGGGCTTTGCTGGTGGCCTTTTTGTCGCCTCTTGCCCTGCCACACCTGTCCCGATGGATTGGTGCAGAGCCATCGGCAAGCTGGCATTGGGCACTGGCGTTTTTTGTCCCTCTGTTGGTCTTGCTACCTGCCACACTGGCCATGGGTGCGACTTTGCCCGCCATGGAGCGCCTGCTCAGACGCGGCGACGATCAGCCGCTGGGGTGGCTTTACGCTGCCAACACGGCAGGTGCCATGGTGGGCCTGTTGTGCGCGGTGTTCTTTTTTGTCCCTAAGCTGGGGCTGCTGAACACAAGCCTGGTTTTTGCCGCAGTCAACGCGTTGTGCGCTTTGATGGCTTGGCGAACCTGGGGCCGTGCTGCAGCACCCGTCTTGACCGAGACTTCAGCGAATACGGTGAGCCCATCTGAACGCCTTGAGCCGCTGGCTGGCGCGCGAGGCGTCGGGCTGCGCCTTTTTGTCACGGGACTACTGGGTATCGGCTACGAAGTCCTCGCGGTACGGGTTCTAAGCCAAGTTACTGAAAACACGGTGTACACCTATGCCATGCTGCTAGCCGTTTTTTTGCTCGGTACGGCGCTCGGGGCTGCGCTGTTGCGGCGTTCTGCCATGTCGATGGACGTCACCGCACAGCGGATAGATCAAGCGCTGGGCGTGCTGATGTGGGCCATGTTTTTGGGTGGGCTCAGCCTGTGGTGGGCAGATCGTAGTTACGCGCTGCCGACCCGCTGGTTGGGGCCGGGCGCAGGCACGGCACTGGCAGGGGAGTGGGCGGCCGGCATGGCGGCCATGCTGTTGCCGGCCATGGCCATGGGCGCGCTTTTCACCTTGCTGTGTCGTCAGGCACAGCAGGTCCGCATGCCGCTGGGCATTGCTATTGGTTTCAACACGCTTGGCGCCGCAATCGCGCCGCTGCTGGTGGGTTTGCTGATGCTGCCCTTCTCAGGCGCACGCACGGTGCTGCTTGTTTTGTTGGCGGGCTATCTCGCCATGCGGTCCCTGAAAAGCTGGACCCGGCCTTTTGGCTGGGCAGCCGCAGCCGCCATCGTGGGCCTTGCGGTTTTCGCTGCTCCGTTGCGCTTTGTGGATGTACCAGCCGGCGGGCGCGTGCTCAGTTACCATGAAGGTGTGATGGCTTCTGTCAGTGTGGTGGAGGACGCAGACGGTGTTGCGCGGCTGCACATCAACAACCGCGTGCAAGAGGGCAGCAGTGCCAGTGGCCTGGTAGAGACCCGTCTTGCGCAACTGCCGCTGCTGCTTCATCCGGCCCCGCGAACGGCTTTATTTCTTGGTTACGGCACGGGCTACACCGCCAATGCTGCAGCGCTTGACCCCAAAGTCAGCGTGAAGGCGGTCGAATTGCTGCCTGAAGTCATTGATGCGGCCGGTATCTTTGCCTTGAAGGTGGGTGCACCCGCCTCGGCCAGTCCCGTGATGACTGTGGCCGCCGACGCGCGCCGATACGTCCAGTCTGCGACTGATCTTCACGACGTGATCGTGGCCGATCTTTTCCATCCAGCTAGAAGCGGTGCAGGCAGCCTGTACACCGTCGAACATTTTGCCGCGGTGAAGTCCAGGCTGGAGCCTGGTGGCGTGTTTTGCCAGTGGCTTGCGCTGCACCAAATGGATATGGAAACGCTACGCAGCATTGTTGCCGCGTTTTTGCAGGTCTACCCCAACGCTGTTGCGGTAATTGCCAACAACAGCCTAGACACGCCAGTTGTTGGTTTGATTTCGCGGCCCGGTCAGGCGGCTTGGCAGATCGAAACCGTACGCTCCCGCCTGTCTGGACTGCCGCCATCCGTGGCAAAAGCGCTCAGGCAGGCCAAGCTGGATGATGAATTTTCGGTGCTGGGCAGCGTGGTGGCAGGGCCCCAGGTGTTACAAGAATTTTCACGCGGGGCCGCGCTCAACACAGATGACCTGCCAGTGGTCACGCACAGGGCACCTTGGGTGAGTTATTCGCCGCAAGAGACACCCAGAAATCGCTTGGCATCGCTGATGCAGCAGGTCGCACCGCGTGCCACAGATGTGCTTGGGGCCGGGCAGGACAAGGACGCGATGCGGCTTGAGGCCTACTGGCAAGCACGCGCGAAGTATCTGGCGTTCGGCATGGCTGTGCGTCCTGATGCCGACCCGAGGGTCATGCTTGATCGGTTGCGCTTTCCGCTGCTGGATATGGTCGCCATCAGCCCTGATTTTCGCCCGGCTTCTGAACCCCTGCTAGCCCTGGCTGAAGCAGTTCGGGAGACAGACCCCGTTCTTTCAGCCCAGGTCAAATCTTCATTACAGTCCGCCCTTTCACCTCAGCCATCCCGGCCGCTCGTCACTCCTCTCGTTAATTTGAAATAATCCCCATGGAACAGCCAATTACTCACCCATCCTCTTCTTCCCCTGCCTGGTTAAAGCGCGTTCTAAGCGAACCGCTAACCCACTTCGTCGTTCTGGGTGCCCTTATCTTTGCAGCTGATCATTTGGTTCTTGCCCAGCGCGGCGATCCACAAGAGATCGTGATCACGAAAGAAGCCTACGCCGAAGCCCGCAGCATATTTGTGGCCGGTATGAAGCGCGAGCCCACGGATGCCGAACTCAAGGTACTTACGGACCGGTGGCTGGACAACGAGGTTTTGTACAGAGAGGGGCTCGCCTTGGGCATGGACAGGGGCGACAAGGCGATGAAGGACCGGGTGGTTTTCAAGGTCTTGACAGCCACACAGTCCGGACTGGCGTTGCCGAAAATTGATGAAGCCGGGTTGCGTGCCTGGTTCGAGTCGCGGCGCGACCAATATGACTTGCCGGCACGTTTCAGCTTTGAAGAAGCGGTGCTTGTTGCCAGCGACTCGACGCCTGCGAATCTGGAAAAGTTTGTGACCGCGTTGAACAGTCAGCAAGCGCCTGAAGCAGAAGCCAGTCTGCGTGTCTTCAAGGACAGGCCCAGACCCAGCTTGGTTCAAAGCTATGGCGCGCCATTTGCCGATGCACTTGAAAAGCAAGTCATCGGCAATTGGGCGGTGCTCCAAAGTCAAGAGGGTGCTCGCGTCGTCCGCCTGACTGCGGTGACCCCCGGCCAGCCAGCAGCTTACGACGAAGTGGAAGAGCGTGTGTACTCCGACTGGAAGGAATTCACGTCCTCTCAATTGACTAAGGCAGCCATACGTGAAATTGCCAAAAAGTACCGGGTTCGCGACGAGGGGAAGAGTTCGTGATGGCTTCATGGATAGGGCAGTTGCTGAAGCGCGCAGTTTGCGTCTTTATGCTGATGGCTGGTGCCGCAGGAGTTTCTGCGCATGAGATGACCATGGCCGACCTTTCGCTTCGGGAGGTAGCGCCGAAAGAGTTTGTTTGGGGGTGGGGAGTACCAGGAAAAAATACGCCTATCTCCCAGGATCTCACGCCGGTTTGGCCAGAGGGATGTGTCGGTGATGCAAAAACGCTGCGATGCGGCGAACGCGGTCTGGCCGGGACCCTGTCAGTCGAGGGCATTGGTAACAAATATTCGGCCGTGATTCTTCGCATCGACTGGCGGGATGCCCAAAAGAGCACGTACACCCTGAGTAAAAACCGGCCAGACGTGCGGCTTTTCGGTGGCGCGCGCGATGAGCGTGATTTCGTTGAGGTAGCGCAGACCTATGGTTTGCTCGGGCTGGAGCACATTCTCAGCGGCATTGACCACCTGCTTTTTGTGTTGAGCCTTTTGTTTCTTGTCGGCTTCCGGCGCAGACTGATTGGAACAATCACTTCGTTCACAGTGGCACACAGCCTGACGCTTGCGGCCAGCGCGCTGGGTGCACTCACGCTACGACCGCCACCGGTGGAGGCTGCAATCGCCTTATCCATTGTCCTGGTGTGCGCAGAAGCACTTAACAACCGGGACACACTGACCCGCCGCTGGCCCGAAATCGTTGGCTTCCTCTTCGGTCTGGTGCACGGTCTGGGCTTTGCCGGGGCACTGAAGGAGATCGGTTTGCCTGAACGCCATACGCCTGTTGCCCTACTGACATTTAACCTGGGTGTAGAAGCAGGGCAGTTGCTGGTGATTGCCCTCGCCTGGGGTGTGGTGCTGGCCACACGGCGACTCAAGGGGACGGCCATCGTGCGAAAGACCGCGCTTTACGCCATTGGCAGCATCTCGGTGTTCTGGACCTTCTCGCGTTTGATGGCGATTGCCGCCTGAGCCATCGTGGTCGAAGTTGTCGAACTTTTCCCCACACCGGTGATGCGGGTGCCCGCAGTTCTGTCGTCTGAGGCAGCCGGGGCGCTGGCGCAACGGCTGGCGCAAAGTGCGAGGGTCGCCAATGACCGGTCTGAGCAGCTTTCGCACACACGCATCCTGGGGCCGGGCGATGATGCAGGGCTGGATGCTGTGGTCGAAAAAATTGGCCCGCATCTGCAGGCTTTCGGTCAGCTTCTGTTCGGTGAATCCCTGCGCTGGATAGTCAAGGAAATCTGGGTCAATGTGCTGCAGCGCGGCGGCAGCCAGTCCTTGCACAACCATGCCAATTGCTTCGCTTCGGGCGTGCTTTATCTCACGCCGTCAGACCGCTCGGCCTGTACCACCTTCACGCGCTCAATGGGCGGCGGTGAGTTCGCATTTCGTAATACCCACGCCGGGGCCACAACCGGCCCTTTCAACGCCGAGAAATGGGTCGCGCCTCTGCCCGAACCCGGTGATCTCATACTTTTTCCAAGCCACTTGTTGCACGAGGTTCCTGTCAATCAGGGCCAAGAGCGCATCACCCTCGCGTTCAATGCCGTCCCGCACCGCCTGGACGCCTGGGGTTATACCCTTTCATTTCAGCCATGAGCTGCACCGGAGATCGCTTTTTCATGACACAGTCACGGCAAAAAAACAAACCATTCGGCAGAAATACTGGCGTTTCTCGTGGATGGAGGTCTAGCATGGTTTGGCGGGTAGGGGCAGCGACCATTTGCTTGTTTGCCATGGGGACTGGTACGGCTTACGCCTCGGAGGTATTGACCTGCGAGAGGCACGCTGTGAATTGGAAATGGCAAGAGTTCCGTTGCCCCGTGACGATCGACAGAGAAGGCCAGAAAATGCACTTTAAGGCGGATTTCTCGGGTAGCCACGACGACACTCGGTTGTCCATGACCCTTTCGCTTGATGGCGTTCCGGTCGCGTGCAGTGAAAACAGTAAGACCTCGCTCCTTGGCGAAGATGGCAACGTCAGTCTTGAATGCCACTTCGCATTGGACGGTACGGCCGGTACAAACGGGATGCTTGGTGCGATCATACAAATTTGGCATGCCCGCTTAGATGCCATCACGCTCAGTAGTCCCTAAACTGGGTCGTTGCCTTCGACGCGGCGCGCTACCTGGATGACGAAGAAGCCATCGCCCAATACATGACCGCCGTGCTGTAAACCAACAACCCGGATTTGCTGCTGTTGGCCCTGAGTGACGTGACACGGGCCAAGGGCATGGCGCAAGTTGCAAAAAAGATGCGGGCTTGGACCGTGAGAGTCTCTACAAGGCTCTGGCGCCCGGCGCAAAGCCCCGCTTCGAGACCGTCATGAAAGTGGCGCGCGCCTTAGGCGTCAAGTTTTCACTGCGTAACCCGCCTGAACTACGGGCCCACGGGGCGCTGCTGCGTTCCCCTAAACCCGCTCCACCACCACCGCAATCCCCTGTCCCACACCAATGCACATGGTGCACAGCGCGTAGCGCCCGCCGGTGCGGTGCAGCTGGTTGATGGCGGTGGTTACCAGGCGGGCGCCGCTGGCGCCTAAGGGGTGGCCCAGGGCGATGGCGCCGCCGTTGGGGTTGACGCGGGCGTCGTCGTCGGCCAGCCCCAGGTCGCGCAGCACGGCCAGACCTTGGGCGGCGAAGGCTTCGTTGAGTTCGATGACGTCCATATGCGCCAGCGTCAGGCCGGTTTGCGCCAGCACCTTGCGCGTGGCCGGGGCCGGGCCAAAGCCCATGATGCGCGGTGCCAGGCCCGCCGTGGCCATGCCCACCACGCGGGCGCGCGGGGTCAAGCCGTGTTGGGTGATGGCAGAGTTACTTGCCAGCAGCAGCGCGCAGGCGCCGTCGTTCACGCCCGATGCATTACCAGCGGTCACGCTGCCGCCCGGGGTGACGATGCCTTTGAGTTTGGCCAGTACTTCCATCGTCGTGCTGCGCGGGTGTTCGTCTTGGGTGATCAGCAGCGGGTCGCCCTTGCGCTGGGCAATCGACACGGGGGTGATCTCGGCGTCAAAACTGCCGTCTTGCTGCGCACGCAGTGCGTTGGTTTGCGAGCGCAGCGCCATGTGGTCTTGGGCTTCGCGCTCAATGCCGAACTGTTGCGCCACGTTCTCTGCCGTCTCAGGCATGGAATCCACACCGTATTGCGCTTTCATCAGCGGGTTGACAAAGCGCCAGCCGATCGTGGTGTCATACACCGTGTTGCTGCGGCTAAACGCCGTGTCGGCCTTGGGCATCACAAAAGGCGCGCGGCTCATGCTTTCTACGCCGCCGGCAATCATGAGATGCGCCTCGCCGCTCTTGATGGCGCGCGCTGCGCTGCCGACTGCGTCCAGGCTGGAGCCGCACAGGCGGTTGATGGTGGCGCCGGGCACCTCTTGCGGCAAGCCCGCTAAGAGCGCGGCCATGCGCGCCACGTTGCGGTTGTCTTCACCGGCCTGGTTGGCGCAGCCCAGCAGCACGTCGTCGATGGCCGTCCAGTCCACCTGCGGGTTGCGCGCCATGAGTGCGCGTATGGGAATAGCCGCCAGGTCGTCTGCCCTCACCGACGACAAAGCGCCGCCGTAGCGGCCAAAAGGGGTGCGAATGGCGTCGCAGATATAGGCGTGGTTCATGGCGAGGCAGCTTTCTTTAAATTTTGGAAAGGGGCACTCGGGCCCGGGGTGGATGTTAGGCGCCGCCCAGCTGGCCCCACGCCTGCTGGCGCAGCCAGGGGCTGACGCGGTAGCGCTCGCCCGCGTAGTGGGTGTCCAGCGCTTGCAGCACGTCAATGACGCCCTGGGCGCTCCAGGCGGCCAGCCAGTCAAAGGGGCCGGCGGGGTAGTTCACGCCTAGCTTCATGGCCTGGTTGGCGCCGTCTATGGTGCACACGCCTTGTAGTACTGCGTCGGCGGCCTCGTTAATTAGCATGGCCACGGTGCGGCCCACCAACAGAGCGGGTTGGTCGGCTACTTGCTGCGGCTGGTAGCCTAGTGCGGCCAGCCAGGCATGCGCCTCGCTAGCGCAGGTGGCACTGGCGCGCACCGACGGCGCCCAGGCCAGCACGCGCGAGCCCTCGGGCGCAAACGCCATATCAAACACCGCTACCTCGGCGCCCAGGCTGGAGGCTGTGCGGCCATCGGTCTGGCGCAGTTGCAGAGTGGGCGTCGACAGGCCGGTCCAATCCGATTGCGGGTCGTGACTAAAGGCTACCCCCGCCGCCATCAGTTGCTGGGCCCAAGCGTCCATGCGGGTACCGCCGCCGTGCAGTTGCACGCCGCTGCGCGCGGGCAGGTCTGTGGTTGGCGCGACTGCCAACTGCGGCTTGGCCGCGCCCTCGGCATAGTCGTAAATTCCGCGCCCGGACTTGCGCCCCAGAAGGCCGCCGTCCACCAGCTCGCGCTGCAGCAAGGAAGGCACGTAGCGTTTGTCGTAAAAGTTGGCCTGGTAGACCGACTGTGTCACCGCAAAATTGGTGTCGTGGCCTATCAGGTCCATCAGCTCGCATGGCCCCATGCGAAAGCCGATGGCTTTGAGGCAGGTGTCCAGCACCACCGGCGTGGTGCTGCGTTCGTGCAGCAGCGCCAGCGCTTCGGCGTAGTAGGGCCGTGCAATGCGGTTGACGATAAAGCCCGGCGTGGAGCGCGCATGCACCGCCACCTTGCCCCAGCGCTGCGCCAGCGCAAACACGGCATCGGCCACCTGCGGCGCGGTGTGCAGGCCCGAGACCACTTCGACCAGTTTCATCAGCGGCACGGGGTTGAAAAAGTGCATACCCACCAGGCGCCCGGGGTAGCGCAGGCCCTGCGCCATGGCGGTAATCGAGATGGACGAGGTGTTGCTGGCCAGCACGCAGTCGGCATCCACGATGGCTTCCAGCTGTTGCCACAAGGCGCGTTTGGCCTCGGTGTTTTCCACAATGGCTTCCACCACCAGCGAGCTGCGGGCGGCGGCCTGCAAATCGGCCACGGGCGTGATGCGGGCCAGCAAGTCAGCCACGGCGTTCGCGGGCATCTTGCCCTTGGCCACCAGCGCGGCCAGGCTGATCTGCAACTTGGCTAGTGCGTCCTGGGCGGCACCGGGACGCACGTCGTACAGCGATACGGGGTGGCCTGCTTGTGCGGCGACTTGGGCAATACCGGCACCCATGATGCCTGCGCCCACCACCAATACGGGCGCTTGCGCGGCGTCCCCGATCAAGTTTTTGTTCATTGCATGGCTCATGGCGTGGGCGCCCAAGGGGCGGGGCGTTTGTCAGTAAATGCGGCAAAACCCGCGCGGGCCTCGGGGGTCGCGCGCACCCGGCTGATGGTTCGCGCGGTGAGTTCGAGACTGGCTTCGTCCATCGCGCCGGGGGTGAGTTGCGCAAACAGTTGTTTGATCTCGCGCTGGGCGCCGGGGGCGGCAGCCAGCAGTTCGTTGACGCGCGCTTCTACAGCGGCGTCGAGTTGCTCGGGTGTAGCCAGTTCGTGCACCATGCCCATGGCCAACGCTTGCGCCGCGCCAATGCGGGTGGCGGTCAGCGCCAAAAACTGCGCCTGGCGTTTGCCCACGGCGGCTATCAGGTAGGGCGAAATCACGGCCGGCAAAATACCGAAGCGCGCCTCGCTGACGGAAAACGCGGCGTTATCGGCTGCAATGGCGATGTCGCAAGCGCAGCACAGACCCACGCCGCCGCCCAAGGCGCTGCCCTGGATGCGCGCCACCGTGGGTTTGGGGCAGCTTTGGATGCGCGCGAGCATGGCAGCAAAGCGCCGCGCATCGGCCAGGTTCCATTCCAGAGTAGCGGTGCTGGAGCGCTGCATCCATTTCAGGTCGGCTCCGGCGCTGAAGTGGCGGCCCTCACCGGCCAGCACGATCACGCGTACGCGCCCATCTTGTGCGGCTTGGGCAAAGGCGGCATCCAGCTCGGCGATCATTACCTCGTCAAAGGCGTTGAACACAGTCGGGCGCGCCATCGTGATTTGTGCCACGCCGGGGCGGGGGTGGCTGATTTGCAAGGTGCTGGGGAGGTCGGAGAGCGCGGTCATCAATAGGTTTCCAGGTGCAAGCGGCCCTGCTGCTTCAGGTCAGCAGCCAAGCTGGTCCAGTCCAAGCCGGCCTTGTGCGCAACGTCGTGTAGCGCCAGCACTACGCCTTCTTCCATGCTTTTGAGGCCACAGACGTAGAAATAGCAGTCCGGGTCGGCCAGCAGCGGCGCCACGTCGGCGGCGCGCTCGCGGATCAGGTCTTGCACATAGCGTTTGGGTTGGCCGCTGGCGCGGGAGTAAGCAAAGTTGCTGTCGATAAAGTCCTTGGGCAGGTTTTGCAGCGGGCCGAAGTAAGGCAGTTCTTCCTGTGTGCGGGCGCCAAAAAACAGCATTAGCTTGCCGCCATCAAACTTTCCCGAGGCGCGCAAGCGCCGACGCCACTCGGTCATGGCGCGCATGGGTGCGCTGCCGGTGCCGGTGCAAATCATCACGATCTTGGAGTGCGGGTGGTTGGGCATCAAAAAGGAGTCGCCAAACGGGCCGATTACGTCCACGGTGTCGCCAACAGCCAGGTCGCATAGGAAGTTGGACGCCACGCCGCGCACAGCGTTGCCGTGGCTGTCTTCGAGCACGCGTTTGACGGTCAGCGACAGGTTGTTGTAGCCGGGGCGCTCGCCGTTGCGCGGGCTCGATATCGAATACTGGCGCGCGTGGTGGGCGCGCCCGTAGGCGTCTAGGCCCGGCGGCAAGACGCCAATGGATTGACCCTCCAACACCGGAAAAGGCATCTTGCCAAAGTCCAGCACGATGTGGTGGGTGTCGTAGTCGCGACCCACTGCGGTGACGCGCACATTGCCGCTGACGGTGGCGCGTATGCTTTTTTGCGCTGCCTTGGGGCCGTAGAGCTGGGTGTAAGCGTGCGCTGCCGACCAGGGCGGCAGCGTGGAGCCCACCGACTGGTGCACCGCAGGCACCCCGGCAGCCATCGCTTGGCGCGCGGTAACGGCTTGCTCCTGGGGCGAGGGTGCCGCCTCAGCAGTGTCGTCTGCAACCAGTTGCTCGGGTGGCAGTTCAGCGGGCAGTTCGTCCCACAGCAGTTGCACCTCCGGGCTGTAGGCCTGGTTGCGCAGCATGGTGCGCCAGTTGTCAATCGAACCGGTGGGGCAGGGGCCAATACAGGCCATGCACGAGTTGCACTTCTCGGCGTCCACCACGTAATTGCGTGAATCGTGGGTGATTGCGCCCACCGGACATGTCGCCTCACACGTGTTGCAGCGGATGCAGATCTCGGGATCGATGAGATGCTGCTGTATGAGTTCAGACGGCTGCGTTGTCACGTGGAGGCTCCTGGGGTGGCAAGGCGTGTTGGCTTAGTTAAAGCGCACGTAGTCGAAGTCGGCGCTTTGGCGGTTGATGCCCATCACCGGAGGGGCGATCCAGTTGGCAAATTTGCCCGGTTCTACCACGCGGCCCATCAGGCTGGCGACAAAGGCGCGGTCACCGCCTGTGGGGAGCCAATGGTCCACCTGCGCGTTCCACTCGGTCTGAGACACCACGCGGCCATCCGGCGAAACCCTGGCCGAAGACAGCGCGCCAATGTTCCGGTGAAAAGCCTTGTGCGGCACTTGGAGGCGAAAGGGAATGCCGGCCTTGCTGATCACCTTATTCCAGCGCTCCACACCACCAATCGAGTCTTTGATGTAGTCGTCGCGCAGCACTTCATTGAGGGCGTTGAGCATGGGCACTTCACGTTCCACCAGTTGGCCGTCTTGCACGGACAGCACGCGGTAGGTCTGGCTCTTGAGCACGTGGTCGTCCGTGCGCTTGCCTTCTTCATAGCGGCCTTTGAGGCCGGTGGAATAGAAAGTGGCGGCGTTGCTGGACTCGTCAGCGCCAAACAGATCGATGGTGACGCTGAAGTGGAAGTTCAGGTAGCGCTGGATGGTGGGCAGATCAATCACGCCGGCCGCGCGCAAGGTGCGCACATCGTCGGTCTTGAGCTCATTCATGGCAGCGCAGGTGCGGCTGATCACGCGGCTGATGCCGGACTCGCCTACAAACATGTGGTGCGCCTCTTCGGTCAGCATGAACTTCGTTGTCCGGGCTAGCGGGTCAAAGCTGCTCTCTGCCAAGGCGCAGAGCTGGAACTTGCCGTCGCGGTCGGTGAAGTAGGTGAACATGAAGAAGCTCAGCCAGTCCGGCGTCTCTTCGTTGAACGCCTGCAGGATGCGGGGGTTGTTCTCTTGGCCGCTGCGGCGCTCAAGCAAGGCCTCGCCTTCTTCACGGCCATCACGGCCGAAATGCTTGTGCAAGAGGTAAACCATGGCCCACAGGTGGCGGCCTTCTTCCACGTTAATTTGGTACAGATTGCGCAGGTCGTACATGCTGGGCGCGGTCAGGCCCAGGTGGCGCTGCTGCTCTACCGACGCGGGCTCGGTGTCACCTTGGGTGACGATGATGCGGCGCAGGTTGGCGCGGTATTCGCCAGGCACGTCTTGCCAGGCGGCTTCGCCCTTGTGGTCGCCAAAGTGGATCTTGCGGTCGGCTTCACCGGGGTTCAAAAACACGCCCCAACGGTAGTCGCGCATCTTGACGTGGCCAAACTGCGCCCAGCCTTGCGGGTCCACGCTCACTGCGGTGCGCAAATACACCTCGGAATCGGTGCTACCGGTCGGGCCCATGTCGTCCCACCAGCTCAAAAAGTTGGGCTGCCATTGCTCCAGCGCACGCTGCAAGGTGCGGTCTTCGCTCAGGTTGACGTTGTTGGGGATCTTGTCGCTGTAATTCATGGATGGCATAAGAGGCTCCGTGGCGTTGGGGGGATGGGGCTGGTGAAAAGGGTGAATGAATGCAGGGCTTAGACGCGGTTCCAGTCAAAGGCAGCGCGCTCGCCTTTGCCATAGACCTTAAGCGCGCCTTTTTCGCCCACGGCGTTGGGGCGCTGGAAAATCCAGTTTTGCCAGGCGGTGAGGCGGCCAAATACGCGGGTGGCCATGGTTTCCACCCCGTTAAAGCGCAGATTGGCCTCCATGCCGGTCAGGGCGTCGGGGGACATGGACACGCGCTCTTCAATGGCAATGCGCACTTCGTCGGTCCAGTCGATGTCGTCCGGGTTGGCGGTGACCAGGCCCAGGGCAAAAGCGGCATCGGCGTCCAGTGCCTGGCCTTTGGCGGCGGCAATCGCGTCCAGCGGGGCTTGTTCGCCGTAGAAGCGGCGCACCAGGCGGGTCTGGTTGGTGGCCATGGGGTAGAGCGCAAAGTTCACGTCACCCACGGTAATGCGGGGGGACGCTGCCTCGTCGTCAGGCAGCATGAGCTGGTAGCTGCGGTCGCAGGCCAGGGCCAGCTCCAAGAAGCTGCCGGCAAAGCAGGAGCCGACTTCAATCAGCGCAAACAGGCTGCGCGAGGACACGTCCAGGCGGCTGAAGGTGCGGCGCAGCAGGCCAATGGTTTCACGCACCAGCCAGTGGTTTTGGTTGGTCAGCAGGGCGGCGTCCATGGCCAGCACGGCAGCGGCGTCGCCCTGGGTTTTGATCAGCCAGGTGCCGATCTCGAGCTCATTCGTGCGCATCAGCAAAATCGCGTCTTCCAGTTCGCGCGCCAGCACCAGGGGGAACCAGTTTGAGCCTGCGGCCTCAATCTCGGCCACCGTGGTGGGCTGAGCGCCGCTGGGGGCGTGCACGGTGAACACGGCGGTGCGCTTGGCGCGGTCAATGTCTACCTTGACGTGGCTGTAATGCAGGGCGTCGGCGCTGTGGCCGCGTTGCAGGGGCATGAGCGCCACGCCTTTGCCGTTGGCCGGGCGGTCGCTCAGGGCTGCGAGTTCCAGAGCGCGGGCTTGCACGCGGGCGGCAAAGTCGGCGGGGCGCACGGATTCGTCTACCAGGCGCCATTCGACGGCTTTTTTGCCGCGCACGCCTTCTACGCTGGTGCAAAACAGGTCGGCCAGGTCGTGGCGCACTTTGCGCTTGTCGGTCACGCGGGTCAGGCCGCCGGTGCCGGGCAGCACGCCCAGCAAAGGCACCTCAGGCAGGCTCACCGCGCTGGAGCGGTCATCCACCAAAATGATTTCGTCACAGGCCAGGGCCAGCTCGTAGCCGCCACCGGCGCAGGCGCCGTTGACTGCCGCCAGGAATTTCAGACCGCTGTGGGCGGAAGAGTCTTCCAGCCCGTTGCGGGTCTCGTTGGTGAATTTGCAAAAGTTCACTTTCCAGGCATGGCTGCTCACTCCCAGCATGAAGATGTTGGCGCCCGAGCAAAACACTTTGTCTTTGGCGCTGGTCACCACCACTGTGCGCACTTCGGGGTGTTCAAAGCGGATGCGCTGGATGGCGTCATTGAGTTCAATGTCCACGCCCAGGTCGTAGCTGTTGAGCTTGAGCTTGTAGCCAGGGCGCAGACCAGCGTTTTCGTCAAAGTCGGCTTTGAGCGTGGCGACTGCGCCGTCAAAGCTGAGTTTCCAGTGCCTGTAGTGCGCGGGACTGGTTTCGTAACTGACGGTGTTGGACGTTGACACGGTGGAAGCTCCTAAAAGAATACGCACAAAAATGCACCTTTTGACGAGTAGGCATCATAGTGCATGTTTTGAAGAAGGGTCAAGCAATTTTTTGCATCTTCTTTCAGGTCTGCATCTGCAAGCCTTGGCGCACCGTGCGACGTAACAGCTCAAACGTGGCGTCCAGTGGCTGGGCACTGGTGTTCACGCTGAGTTGGGCTTTGGAATAAAAAGGCGCGCGGCCATTCAAAATGCCTTTTAGGTCTTGCATTGCCTCTTTGCTTGCGGCCATGGGGCGCATATCTCCTTGGGCGGTCACGCGGCGCATGTGGTCTTCGGGCTCAGCCTGCAGCCACACGGTGGTGCAATGAGCCAGCAACAAATTAAAGCTCGCTGCATCGGACACCAGACCGCCCGGGGTCGCTATAACGGCCTCGGGGTAAATCTGAATCGCCTCTTCCAGCGCCCGGCGCTCGTAGCGGCGGTAGGCGTTGACACCGTACAGCGCCTGGATCTCCGCGATGCCGCAGCCGGCAAATTTTTCGATCTCCTGGCTCAGCTCTACAAAGGGAAAGCCCAGGTCTTGCGCCAGCATGTGCCCCAGCGTCGACTTGCCCGCGCCGCGCAGGCCAATCAGCGCCACGCGCGGGCTCAAACCCGCGTTGCCCCCGCCCGTGCCCAGCATCTCGCCGATGGTCACGCGCACTTTTTGCAAGGTGGCTTCGTCGCGCTGCTCCAGCATTTCGCGAATCATCAGCCACTCTGGCGATGAGGTGGTGACGTCGCCGATAAGTTCACTCACCGTGCATTGCAGCGCGCTGGCCACTTGCAGCAGCACCAGCACCGATGCGTTGCCCAGGCCGTATTCCATATTGGCCAGGTGGCGCTCGGACACGTCCGCCGCCAAGGCCAAGGCTTTGCGCGTCATGCCCCGGCGTGCCCGCAAGGCGCCTACCCGGGTGCCCAAAGCGACGAGAAAAGGGTGCTTGGATGGCGAGGTAGGGTCTTCAGTGGCGCCGGACTCGGTCGGTGTTAACCCTGATATATGCAATATAGTGCTTGACATGAGGAAAATTTCGTTTTACCTTCCGCATGCAGAATAATTCATTCTCTAGAAAACCACAAGTCACCAGGACAACACCGCATGCCTTTTTCGACTTCTATCGCCCTGTTTGACGGCCGCCCTGCGGGCTGCAGGGTCTGCCCGCCCGGCTCTGCCCATCACCCCACCGCCACCCAAGGCCGGGCCCTCGTGCTGTATTTGCTGCCCAAGGGCGACATCGCCTTCACCCGTTAATCTGGTTCATCTTTTTCTCAGAACCTAAGAGACCGCCGGGAGAACGCCATGACAAGCACCAGCGCCTTAGGGCCTAACAGCCCCTATTTCAACTTTGCGCAGTACCTGATGGACTGCAACACACAGCGGCCCGACAAATTGGCGTTTGTGGATGACCACGGCAGCCTAAGCTACGGCGCATTAGCCCGGCGTATCCGTGCCATGGGCGGCGCCTTGCGCGGCTGCGGCGTGCACCGCGAAGAGCGCGTGCTGCTGCTCATGCACGATTGCAATGACTGGCCTGTCAGCTTTTTAGGCGCCATGTACGCGGGCATCGTGCCTGTGGCGGTGAACACCTTGCTCACGGTGGAAGACTACGCCTACATGCTGCAAAAAAGCCGCGCCCAGGTGGCGCTGGTGTCGCCAGCGTTGCTACCGGTGTTGCAACAGGCCTTGGCGCTGGCTGCGCAAACTGGCGGGCATGAGGTGCGGCAGCTTGTGGTGTCGGCGCCCCGGGGGCCAATGCCCGCCGATGTGCTGGCGTTGGAGGACTTTGCGGCGGCACACGCGCCATTGGCCGAATGCGCCCAAACCGGCGCGGATGATCCCGGTTTTTGGTTGTTCTCTTCGGGCTCCACAGGGCGACCCAAGGCCACCGTACACAGCCATATCAACCCGTATTGGACCGCGATTCTGTACGGCCAAAAGGTGCTGGAGCTCAGCGCACAAGACGTTTGCTTCTCGGCGGCAAAGCTCTTTTTTGCCTACGGCTTGGGCAATGCGCTGAGCTTTCCGCTCAGTGTGGGCGCTACCACCTTGCTCATGGCCGAGCGGCCCACGCCAGAGGCGGTGTTCAAGCGCTGGCGCGGTCTGGTGGGCGGCCTGCAACCCACGGCGTTCTTTGGCGCCCCCACTGGCTTTGCCGGTATGTTGGCTTCACCCGGCTTGCCGACAAAGAGCGATGTCCGGCTGCGCCTGGTGTCCTCCGCCGGTGAGGCGCTGCCCGGCGAACTCGGCCAGCGTTTCAAAACGCATTTCGGCGTGGACATTGTGGACGGCATCGGCTCGACCGAGATGCTGCACATCTACCTGTCCAACCTGCCGCATCGGGTGCGTTATGGCACCACGGGCTGGGCGGTGCCTGGCTACGAGTTGTCGCTGCGCGGAGACGAAGGCCAAAACCTGCCTGACGGCGAGATTGGCGACCTGTTTATCCAGGGCCCGAGTGCGGCGCTGATGTACTGGGGCAACCGCGAAAAGACCTGCGAAACCTTCCAGGGCGTCTGGACGCGCAGCGGCGACAAATACGTGCGCAACACGGACGGCAGCTACACCTACAGCGGGCGCAGCGACGACATGCTCAAGGTCAGCGGCATTTACGTGTCTCCCTTTGAAGTTGAATCCACTTTGGTACAACACCCCGGCGTGCTGGAGGCTGCCGTGATTGGCGCCCCCGACAGCGACGGTCTGACCAAAACTCGCGCCTATGTGGTGTGCAAACCTGGCGTGGTGCTGCAGGCCGACGAACTCAAGGCCTTTGTCAAAGACCGGCTTGCGCCCTACAAGTACCCGCGCGTGATTGAGTTTGTGGACGAGTTGCCCAAGACGGCCACGGGCAAGATTCAGCGCTTCAAGCTGCGCGAGCGGGCTTTGCAAAACCCATGATCCAAGCGGTGGCGCAGGTTCAGATCGACTGGAGTGGCCAGCGCATGGCGCTGGAGTACCAATGGCTGGGCGCGCCCGATGCTGGTGCTTCACGGCCGTTGCTGGTGTTTTTGCACGAAGGCCTGGGTTCTGTGGCCATGTGGAAAGACTTTCCGCAGCAGCTGTGCCAAGCGGCGCACTGCAGGGGCTTGGTGTATTCGCGCCCGGGCTATGGCCAGTCCACGCCGCTGGCTGCTGGCACGCGCTGGGGCGTCAACTTTATGGAGCGCCAGGCCATCGAAGTGCTGCCCGTTGCGCTGGCCGCCCTAGGGGTCGACGCGCAGGCGCAGCCCCTGTGGCTGCTGGGCCATAGCGATGGCGCCTCGATTGCTATGCTTTTTGCCGCAGCCTTTCCCGCCCGGGTGGCGGGCTTGGTGGCGCTTGCGCCGCACTGGTTTGTGGAAGACCAGACCGTGGCCCGCATCAGCGCACTGCAAGCGCCGGTCGCGCGCGCTGCCTTGCTGGAGCGCCTGGCGCGCTACCACGGCGAACCCGAGCCAATGTTCGAGGCGTGGAGCAGTATTTGGTTGGATCCCGCTTTTAGGCACTGGTCGATTGCTGACAGAATCCCCCGCATTGGCTGTCCGGTGCTTGCGGTGCAGGGGCTGGACGACGAATATGGATCGTTGGAACAACTTCGCGGTATTGCGCGCGCCTGCAGTGGGGCGCGTTTGCTGGAATTTGCGGCCTGCGGCCATTCCCCCCACCGAGATCAGACCGACCGGCTGATTTTGGCAATTTGCAGTTTTATGAACCCTAAAGAAGGAGACTTTTTATGAACCATTCCCCGACCCTGCTGGCCCGTCGTGCCGCGCACGTACTTGCCTTGACGGCTCTGACGGCATCCATGGCTGCAGCGCAAACTCCGGGCAAACTCAAAATCGGTCTGATGCTGCCCTACACCGGCACTTTTGCCGCCCTGGGCACCGCGATCGAAAACGGCTTTCGTCAGCACGTCATCGAGCTCGGCGGCAAGATCGCCGGTCGCGAGGTCGAATACTTCAAGGTCGATGATGAGTCTGACCCGTCCAAGGCGACTGATAACGTCAACAAACTCATTAAGCGCGACCAAGTGGATGTGCTGATAGGCAGCGTGCACTCCGGTGTGGCAATGGCCATGGCCAAGGTCGCCAAAGAAACCGGCACCTTGCTGATCGTGCCTAACGCGGGTGCAGATGCGGTCACCGGCGCCATGTGTGCCAACAACATCTTCCGCAGCTCGTTCTCCAACTGGCAACCCGGCTACGCCATGGGTGAAGTAATGGCCAAGAGGGGCATCAAAAAAGTTGTCACCATCACCTGGAAGTACGCAGCCGGTGATGAATCGGTGCGCGGCTTCAAGGAAAGCTTCGAGAAGGGCGGCGGCACGGTCATCAAAGAGCTCAACCTGCCGTTCCCGGGTGTGGAGTTTCAGGGCCTGCTGACCGAAATTGCTGCGGCCAAGCCTGATGCGGTGTTTACCTTCTTTGCCGGTGGCGGCGCGGTCAAGTTCGTTAAGGATTACGCAGCAGCCGGCCTGAAGAAGTCGATCCCCCTGTATGGTTCGGGCTTTCTGACCGACGGCACGCTGGAGGCACAAGGTGATGCCGCTGAGGGTCTGTTCACCGCCTTGCATTACGCCGACAGCCTGGACACCAAGCGCGACAACGCGTTTCGCCTGACCTACGCCAAGACCTACAAGCTGCAGCCTGATGTGTACGCGGTGCAGGGCTATGACGCCGCGCAAATGCTGGCCATTGGCCTCAACGCCACCAAGGGTGACGCCACCAAGTCCGCTGAGATCTCCGCTGCTTTGGGCAAAACCACGATCGACAGCCCGCGCGGCCCGTTCACCCTGTCTAGGGCTCACAACCCGGTGCAAGACTTTTACCTGCGCCAGGTGGGATCCAAAGAAAACAAGAAAGTCGGCATTGCCAGCGCCAAGCTCGAAGACCCAGCGCGCGGCTGCAAGATCTAAGCGTGAATTGATGATGTAAACCCCCACCGGGTGCGGCCCTGCGCCGCACCCGGTGTCAAACAGCTTATTGCCGCAAACCCCATGGACGTGACGACTTTTTTGATTCAGTGCCTGAACTCGCTGCAGTACGGCTTGCTACTGTTTTTGGTCGCCTCGGGCTTGACGTTGATTTTCGGCATCATGGGTGTGATCAACCTCGCGCATGGCAGCTTTTATATGGTGGGCGCCTATCTGGCGTTTAGCCTGGCACCGGTGGTGGGTGCCACCATTGGCGGCGGCTTTTTTGCCACGCTGCTGGTGGGCGTGGTGCTGGCGGTGCTGTTTGGTTACTTTTTGGAATGGGCATTCTTCAGTTTTTTGTACGAGCGCGAGCACTTGCAGCAGGTGCTGATGACCTATGGCCTGATTTTGGTATTTGAAGAATTGCGCAGCCTTCTGGTGGGCGACGACGTGCACGGCGTGCAGCCGCCCGACATACTGAACGGCAGCATCGCGCTGGGCGAGATGATGACTTACCCGGTCTACCGCCTGTTTATGTCGGGTGTATGCCTGGCGCTGGCGCTGGGTATGTACTTTGTGTTCACCCGCACCCGCCTTGGCATGATGATCCGCGCGGGCAGCACCAACCGCGAAATGGTGCAGTCGCTAGGCATTGACATCAAGTTTTTGTACCGCGTGGTGTTTGCTGCGGGGGTAGCGATTGCGGTGCTGGCCGGCATGGTGGCCGCACCGGTGTCCTCGGTCTACCCGGGCATGGGCAGCACGGTGCTGATCATTTGCTTTGTGGTGGTGGTAATTGGCGGCATTGGCTCGATTCGCGGGGCGCTTTTTGCCTCTCTGCTCATCGGGTTTGTGGACACCTTTGGCAAAGTGCTGCTGCCCTCGGCGGCCGGTGTGTTGGTGTATGTGTTGATGGCGCTCATCTTGCTGTGGAAGCCCGATGGTTTGTTTAAAGCGGGCTAAGCGCTAAAGGGCTGATTGATGAACGATTCCAAAGTGTCCAAAGCGGTTTTTGTGGCCCTGGCATTTCTGGCGCTGGCGGCTTTTCCGGCAGTGTCGGGCCAGTACGGACTGGACCTGGCCACCAAGATCATGGTGTTTGCCATTTTTGCCCTTAGCCTGGAGCTGCTGGTGGGCACCACCGGCTTGGTGTGCTTTGGCCAGGCGGCGTTTTTGGGCATAGGCGCGTATTCCACCGTGCTGCTGTCGCCGCCCGACCAGGCCGGCAGCGTGCTGTGGCTGTTGCCTGCGGCCATGCTGCTGGCCGGGGGCTATGCGCTGGCGGTGGGAGCGCTGTCGCTGCGCACCAAGGGCGTGTACTTCATCATGGTCACGCTGGCGTTTGCGCAAATGGCCTATTACGTGGCGCACGACACGCCGCTGGGCGGGGGCACCGATGGCATTTATCTGCTGATGAAACCCGGCGTGGGCGACTGGCTGGACTTGGACAAGCCATTGGTGCTGTACCAATTTACCCTGGCGTGTTTGCTGGTCACGTTTGCGTTTCTCGCGCTGCTGGGGCGCTCGCGCTTTGGCCGGGCGCTGGCGGGCATCCGCGTCAACGAGCAGCGCATGCGCGCTACCGGGTTTTCCACCTACCCCTACAAGCTGGCGGCCTTTGTGATCTCGGGTGCGCTCTCAGCCTTGGCCGGGTTTTTGTTTGCCGTGAAAGGCGGCTACGTCAACCCCGAGCTGATGGGCTGGCATGTGTCGGGCGAGGTGCTGATCATCGTTATTCTGGGTGGGCTGGGGCATTTGCGCGGCGCGTTGATTGGTGCTTTTGCGTTTGCGCTCTTACAGGAGTTTTTCAAGTCCGAGGCGATTTTTGGCGAGTTTGCTAAGCACTGGCACTTGGGCCTGGGGCTGACCATCATCGCCAGCGTGGCGCTTTTGCCGCGCGGTCTGGTGGGTGTGCCGGGGCAGATTGCAGCGCGCTTGCACGGCACCGCACTGGGCGAAGCAAGCAGCGCAGCCAAGGCAGGAGGCAGCCATGGCGGGCACTGACATCTTGCTGCGCGGCCAACACATCAGCCGCCGCTGGGGCGGCTTGCTGGCCTTGAACGACGTGTCGATTGAGGTGGCACGCGGCACGGTACACGCCGTCATTGGCACCAACGGGGCAGGCAAATCGACCCTGGTGAATATTTTGTCGGGCGAGATTCCTCCGTCTGGCGGCACGGTAGAACTGCTAGGCCAGGACGTGACGCACTGGACCCAACCCCGGCGCGCGCGCGCGGGCTTGGGCCGCAGCTACCAGCGCAACACCATTTACCCCAGCTTTAGCGTGCTGGAAAACTGCCGCTTGGCAGCGCAAGCCAGCGCGCAAAAACCTTGGGCCCTTTGGCAAGATGCGCGCCGCTGCCCGGCCAGCACCGCCGCTGCGCTGGCCGCTGCCGACCGCGCGGGCCTGGCCGGTGTGCTGCAGCGCGAGGCCGGTTTGCTCTCCCACGGGCAAAAGCGCCAGCTGGAAATCGCCATGTGCCTGGCCACCGCGCCGCAGGTGCTGCTGCTAGACGAACCGCTGGCCGGCATGGGCGCCGAAGAAACCGAGCGAATGCTGGCGCTGCTTGATTCGCTCAAGGCTACGCACGCGATTTTGCTCATTGAGCACGACATGGACGCGGTGTTCCGCGTAGCCGACTGCATCACGGTGATGGTCAATGGCGGCGTGATCGCCTCGGGCAGCCCGGACTTCGTGCGCAACAGCGCCGAAGTGCGCGTGGCCTACCTGGGAGAGCACTGAGATGAGCGAAGAACTGATTTTGGACGCCAAGGGCGTGCACGCCTGGTACGGCTCCAGCCACATCCTGCATGGCATTGACCTGCACATTGCGCGCGGCCAAACCGTGGGTCTGCTCGGGCGCAACGGCATGGGCAAGTCCACGCTGATCCGCGCGCTGCTGGGCCACGTGGCGCAGCGCAGCGGGGAGATCCATTTTTTTGGCGTTGACACCTCCCGCAGCAAGCCCCACGAGGTGGCGCGCCTGGGCGTGGCTTATGTGCCCGAAGGGCGGGGCGTGTTTCCGAACCTGTCGGTGTTGGAAAATCTGCAAATGGCAGCCCGTTCGAGGCAGGACGGACGCAGCGACTGGCCGCTGGACCGCGTGCTAGCCACCTTTCCGCGCCTGGCTGAGCGCCTGAAAAATTTGGGCGCCCAACTCTCGGGCGGCGAGCAGCAAATGCTGTCCATCGGCCGCGCGCTGATGACGCACCCCGAACTGATGGTGCTGGATGAGGCCACCGAAGGCCTGGCCCCGCTGATCGTGGCCGAAATCTGGCGTGTGATTGGTGAGATCCGCGCCAGCGGCATCGCCACCCTGATCGTTGACCGCGACTACCGCAAGGTGCTCGAGCGCGCCGACCACGCACTGGTGTTGCAAAAAGGCCAGGTGGTGATGCAAGACACGGGTGCGGCGCTGCTGGGGGATGCGGCGCTGGAGACGTATTTGGGAGTGTGAGTAGGGGAATCCTTTGGTGATGGCCATCGCCGTTTTCTGGCACCATGAGTCCATGACCAACCACCTGACCCCAGTTCAAACCGACAACGCATTGCCATACCCTGCGCTGGCGCAGCACCTGCAAGCGTTGCTGCGTGACCCGACGGTCACGGTGCCCGCGCGCCTGGTGCAGTCGCTGGCCGGAGGCGGCAGCTTTTTTGTGATGCCCGCCACCGATGCGCGCCTGGCCATCAGCAAGCTCATCACCTTCATTCCCGACAACGCCGCACGCGGTTTGCCCAGCATCCAAGGGGACGTAGTGGTGTTTGACGCCACCACCGGCCAGCGCCTGTGCATCTTGGACGGCCCCACGGTCACGGCGCGGCGCACGGCTGCCGTGTCGCTGCTGGCGGCGCAAAAACTGGCGCGTAACACCGACGGTCCGCTGTTGGTGGTGGGCGCAGGCGTGCAGGGGCATTCGCATGTGGAAGCTTTTGCGGCTGGCCTAGGCGTGCGGGAGGTGTGGGTGGCGTCGCGTAGCGCGCCATCGGCCGACGCGCTGGTGCGGCATTGCCACAGCCTGGGCCTGCGCGCCCAACGCGTGAACGACGCAGATGCCGCACTCATCCATTGCCCGCTGGTAGTCAGCAGCACCTCAGCCCAAGCGGTGGCCTTGCGCGCTATGCCGCGCCCCGACGCCTTTGTGGCCGCCGTGGGCGCCTTCACCCCGCGCATGGTGGAGTGGGACGCCGCCATCTGCCGCCGCTTGGACGCCGAGGGTACGCTGGTGGTGGACACCCGCGACGCGGACCACGAGGCGGGCGACTTGCTGCAGGCGGGTATTGCCGTGGACGCCTTGCCTACCTTGGGCGACGTTATCGGGCAAACACCGGTCTGGACGGGTTGCGTGTCCAGCCGCAGTGGCGGCCCCGTGTTCTTTAAGAGTTGCGGCTGGGCGGGTTGGGATCTGGCGGCGGCGCGGTGCGCGGTGGAGGCGGGCGGCTTGGCGCGTTAAACAAAATCCACAGCAGATAAGCCGTCGCAGCAAAAAAACGGCATCTTATGGTGCCGTTTTCGCGAGCGCCCCAAGGCGCCAATATCAGTTTCAAGCCTTGGCCTTAACCTTGAGCCGCCAAGCGTGGAGCAGTGGCTCGGTGTAGCCGCTGGGCTGCGCCAGGCCTTTGAACACCAGGTCGCAGGCCGCCTTGTAGGCCATGGAGGTTTTGAAGTGGCCTGCCATGGGCGAGTAAGCGGCGTCATTGGCGTTTTGCTGGTCGACCACGCCGGCCATACGCTCAAAAGTTTCTTGCACCTGCTTCTTGGTGACCACGCGGTGCAGCAGCCAGTTGGCGATGTGTTGGCTGCTGATGCGCAGGGTAGCGCGGTCTTCCATCAGTCCGACGTTGTGGATGTCAGGCACCTTAGAGCAGCCCACGCCCTGGTCGATCCAGCGCACCACGTAGCCCAGGATGCCCTGGGCGTTGTTGTCCAGCTCTTGCTGCTTTTCTGTGGCGCTCCAATGGGGCGAAGTGGTCACCGGGATGGTCAGCAGACCGTGCAGCAGCGCCGCGCGTTCTTTCTTGACGTCAATGGTTTCCAGGCCTTTTTGCACCTCGCTGACCAGCACTTGGTGGTAGTGCAGGGCGTGCAGCGTGGCGCCTGTAGGGCTGGGCACCCAGGCGGTGTTGGCCCCGGCCTTGGGATGTGCAATTTTTTGCTCCAGCATGGCCTTCATCAAATCGGGCATGGCCCACATGCCTTTGCCGATTTGCGCCTTGCCGCGCAAGCCGCAGGCTAGGCCTACGAGCACGTTGTTACGCTCATAGGCGCCAATCCAGTCACTGGTTTTCATGTCGCCCTTGCGCACCATCGGGCCCGCATGCATGGCGGTGTGCATTTCGTCCCCCGTGCGGTCAAGGAAGCCGGTGTTGATAAATGCCACGCGGCTGCTGGCTGCGGCAATGCAGGCCTGCAGGTTGACGCTGGTGCGGCGTTCCTCGTCCATGATGCCCAGCTTGACGGTGCTCTCTGGCAGGCCGAGCATCTGCTCGACGCGGCCAAACAACTCGTCGGCAAAGGCCACTTCAGCCGGGCCGTGCATTTTTGGTTTGACGATGTAGACCGAGCCCTTGCGCGAGTTGCGCACCAGTCCCGCGGCGGCGTCTTTCTTGGTGCGCTTGAGGTCGTGCAGGGCGATGGTGGTGGTCACCACGGCGTCCAAAATGCCTTCGGGGATTTCGCGCGTGCTGCCATCGGCGGCGGTGTAGGTGATGGCCGGATTGGTCATCAGGTGGCCCACATTGCGCACAAACATCAGCGAGCGGCCATGAAGCGTGACCGGCTTGCCGTCGGCGCGGGTGTACACGCGGTCAGCATTCAGACCGCGGGTAAAGGTTTTGTCGCCCTTGTGGATGGTTTCGGTCAAGCTGCCTTGCAAGATGCCTAACCAGTTGCTGTAAGCCAGTACCTTATCGTCGGCGTCCACCACGGCCACCGAGTCTTCCAAGTCCAGGATGGTAGACAGAGCGGCCTCGAGCACGACGTCGCACACGCCAGCCGGGTCGCTCTTGCCAATGGGGGAGTGGCGGTCAATGCGGATGTCCAGATGCAAGCCGTTGTGCTGCAATAGCACCGAGGACGGCGCTTTGGCCGTGCCCTGAAAGCCGATGAACTGCACGGCATCTTGCAAGCTGCTGTTGCTGCCGTCCTTGAGCTTGACGGCGAGCTTGCCGTTTTTTACGCTGTAGGCGACCGCGTCAATGTGCGAACCTTTGCGCAGGGGCGCGGTGCGGTCGAGCACATTGCGGGCGTAGGCGATCACTTTTTTGCCGCGTTTGGGGTTGTAGGACTCGCCGCTGGCGCTGACTTTGGTGGCGCCGCCGTCTTCAGAAATCACGTCCGTGCCATACAGCGCGTCGTACAGGCTGCCCCAGCGCGCGTTGGCGGCGTTCAGGGCGTAGCGGGCGTTGAGTACCGGCACCACCAGCTGCGGGCCGGCTTGCACCGCCAGCTCGGCGTCCACGTTTTTGGTGGTGATGCGGGTCTTTTTTGGCACGGGCACCAGGTAGCCAATGCTTTCCAGGAACGCCTGGTAGGCCGACATATCGGTAATCGGCCCGGGGTTGGCTTGGTGCCATGCGTCGATTTCAAGTTGCAGGCGATCGCGCTCTGCAAGCAGTGCGGCATTCTTGGGCGCCAAGTCGACCACGATGGCGTCAAAGCCCTTCCAAAATGCCTCGGGTGCAATGCCGGTGCCGGGCAGCACCTGGGTATCGATGAATTGCTGCAAAACGGTGGCAACTTGCAAGCGTGCAATAGAAGTGCGGGCGGTGGCCATAAAACGGTTTTCCTTCAAAACAAAGAGCTGCGGGGGCGGAGTAGGACACTGGCGCACGCGCGATACAAAAGTGTAGACAACTACTGTATTGCATCCTTTGGCGGATACTATGTTGCTTTATTGAAATCCATTCGTGACAAAAATGAACATAACCAAGCCATTGCCCCTGTCCGGCGTGCGCGTCGTCGAGTTCACCCACATGGTGATGGGCCCCACCTGCGGCATGGCACTGGGCGACTTGGGCGCCGAGGTGATCAAGGTCGAGCCGCTGACCGGTGACAGCACGCGTCGCTTGCTGGGCAGCGGCGCCGGGTTTTATCCGCTGTTCAACCGCAACAAAAAAAGCATTGCGCTCGACCTGCAAAGCCCGCAGGGCCGCGAGGTGGTGCTGCGTCTGATTGCCACTGCCGACATTGTGAGCGAGAACTTCAAGGCCGAGACCATGCAAAAGCTCGGGTTGGATTACGCCAGTCTGAGCAAGCTCGATGAGCGCCTGATTTATGTCAGCCACAAAGGCTTTTTGCCAGGCCCCTACGACCACCGCACTGCGCTGGACGAGGTGGTGCAGATGATGGGCGGCCTGGCCTATATGACGGGCCGGCCCGGCGACCCGTTGCGCGCGGGCAGCAGCGTGAACGACATCATGGGCGGCCTGTTTGGCGCCATGGGTGCCATGGCCGCGCTGATGCAGCGCCAGCAGACCGGACGGGGCCAAGAGGTGCAGGCGGCGCTGTTTGAGAACAACATATTTTTGGTGGCGCAGCACATGCTGCAGTTCGCAGTGACCGGCAAAGCGGCCGCCCCCATGCCCGAAAAAATCTCGCCCTGGGGTATTTACGACGTGTTCAAGGTGCAAGACGGTGCACAAATCTTTCTGGCCGTGGTGGGGGACACACAGTGGCGGGTGTTTTGCGAAGCCTTTGGCTTTGCCGACTTGTTTGCCGACATACGCCTGACCACCAATAACGACCGCGTGTTGGCGCGACCATGGATGATGCCCCTACTGCGCGCGCGAATGGCCGACCACAGCGCCGCCGAACTAGTGGCCGTATTTGAGCGCCACGGCCTCCCGTTTGCCCCCATTACCGACCCCCAGCACCTGTTTGACGACCCGCACTTGCAAGCTACCGGCGGCCTTGCACCCATGACCCTGCCCGATGGTCGCCAAACGGTCACGCCCTTGCTGCCGCTCATGCTCGACGGCCAGCGCCTGGGCCTGCGGCTGGACCCGCCCCGGCTGGGCGAACATGGCCGCGAGCTGCTGCATAGCCTAGGCTACAGCGCGCCCGAAATTACTGCCCTGGTGGACGCCGGGGTGGTGCTTGCGCCCCAGTAGCCGTGGACAAGCTCAAGCAGTTAGAAACCTTTGTGTCCGTGGCGCAGCGCGGCAGCCTGGCGGGCGCCGCGCGCAGCCTGGGGCTGGCGCCGGCCATCATTGGCCGCAGGCTGGACGCGCTGGAAGCCCGACTGGGTGTCAAGCTGCTGCTGCGCACCACCCGGCGCCTGAGTCTTACAAACGAAGGCAGCGCCTTTTTGGAAGACTGCCAGCGCCTGCTGGCCGACCTGGCAAACGCCGAGGCCAGCGTCAGCGCCGGCGGCGTGCAAGCCTGCGGCCACCTGCGCATGACCGCGCCCGCAGGCTTTGGCCGCCGCCATGTGGCGCCGCTTGTGCCCCTGTTTCGCGAACTGCACCCGGAGGTGACGATTTCTCTCAACCTCAGCGACCGCTTGGTAGACATGGCGGGCGAGGGCTTTGACTGCGCGGTACGCGTGGGCGACATGCCCGACTCGTCCTTGGTCAGCGTGCGCCTGGCCGATAACCGTCGACTGTGCGTTGCCACACCGGCTTTTTTGGCGCGCCACGGCCGCCCGCAGCAGCCCAGTGATCTGGCGCGCTTTGACTGCCTGACCTTGTCCAGCGACGCGTCGCAAACCCGGGGCTGGGCCTTCAAGCTGCCCAAGGGTGATGGGGTTGAAGTTGTCTACCTGCGCCCCACCGGCCCCATGGATTGCTCGGACGGGCAGGTGCTGCACGACTGGTGCCTGCGCGGATGGGGCATCGCCTGGCGCAGCACCTGGGAGGTGGAGGCCGAAATTGCCGCCGGGCAACTGGTGGCCGTGCTGGAGGACTTTGCTGCCCCGCCCAACGGCATCTACGCGGTCTTCCCCGAGCGCAAACACCTGGCGCTGCGTGTGCGCATGTGGATTGATTTTCTGAAGTTGCACTACGGCAGCGCTGGTTTTTGGACTGGCGCGCGCAGTTGATGGGCGCGCGCCGGCTGGACCCGAGAGCGCGGAAAATACGATTTAGATGCCGCTTTATTTAAAAGTCGCGACTAAACAACAGAGCTCTATCGATTAGTGGCAAATCCGCTTCGCGCACCGGCCTCCAAACGCAGGCCTAACCCGCCCCAAACTCCTCCCCCATCTCCCGCGCCCGCGCTTGCGCCGCCTGCATGGCGGCAATAAACGCTTGTTTGATGCCGCTGGCCTGCATGGCGCTGAGTGCCGCGTAGGTGGTGCCGCCTTTGCTGGTAACGCGCTGGCGCAGCACTTCGGGCGGCTCGGTGGAGGCTTTGGCCAGTTCGCCTGCGCCAATAAAAGTGGCGACTGCCAGTTGGTAGGCCTGCACTGCGTCCAGACCCATGCCGATTCCGGCTTCGCGCATGGCTTCCATGAAATAAAACACATAGGCCGGGCCGGAGCCTGAGATCGCGGTCACCGCGTCAATCTGCGCCTCGGCGCCCACCCACATCACCTCGCCGGTGCTGCCCAGCACGTGGTTGATCAGCGCTTTGTCAGCCTCGGTGACGGCGGCGCGGGCAAACAGGCCGGTAATGCCTTTGCCAATGAGCGCCGGGGTGTTGGGCATGGATCGCACCACGCGCTCGCTGCCCAACCACTGCGCAATCGTATCGCTGCCAATGCCTGCGGCCACGCTCAAGTGCAGGGCGCCGCGGGCCTGGGCTTGTGCCTGGGCGGCGGCGTCTTTGAAGGTTTGCGGCTTTACGGCCCAGACCACGATGTCGGCGCGGGTCAAAAAGCTGCCCGCCTGGGTCTGGGCGGTGATGCCAAACTGGCTGTGCAGTTTGGCGCGGGCCTCGTCAAACGGCTCGACCACGTCGACGTGATCGCCGGGCCAGCCTTGCTTGAGTAGGCCGCCGATGATGGCGCTGGCCATATTGCCGCCGCCTATGAATGCGATGCGTTGCTGCATGGGGTGGTTCTCTGGGAGTGGAAAAGCGTCCAGAGTCTAACCACGACCCTAACGGCGCGCCGCAGCTATAGCGCCGTGGCCTGGCGCACTGCGTGTTCCCAGCGCTGCATTTTTTCTTGGGCCTGCGCGGCACTGATGCGCGGCTCAAAGCGGCGTTCGGCCTTCCACAGTTGGCTCAAAGCCTGGGTGCTGGGGTACAGGCCGCACGATAGGCCGGCCAGATAGGCCACGCCCAGGGCGGTGGTCTCGGTCACCACCGGGCGCACCACGGCAATGCCCAGCAAATCAGCCTGAAACTGCATGAGCAAGTCGTTGATGCAGGCACCGCCGTCTACGCGCAGTTCTGTGACGGCCGCAGCGCCCGCCTGCTGCGCGTCGCGCGCCATGGCCTGCAGCAGGGCTGCGCTTTGGAAGGCGATGCTCTCCAGTGCCGCGCGCGCAATGTGCGCAGTGGTGCTGCCGCGCGTGAGTCCAGTAATGGTGCCGCGCGCCTCGGGGTTCCAATAAGGCGCGCCCAGACCGGTAAAGGCGGGCACCAGCATCACGCCGCCGCAATCAGGCACGGTCTCGGCCAGGGCCTGCACTTCGGCGCTGCTGCGAATGGCACCCAGGCCGTCGCGCAGCCACTGCACTACCGCGCCGCCTACAAACACTCTGCCCTCCAAGGCAAATTCAGGTTTCCCGTGCAGGGTCGCAGCGCCGGGCCGCCCCAAGCCAGACCGCTCCCCCTCGGGGGGCAGGGAGGACACGCCAGTGCCGACCGTGGGGGCTATTTGTGCAGCGCCGGGCCGCCCCAAGCCAGACCGCTCCCCCTCG
>Ga0164294_10000564_pt1 | contig 35252 bp, 32 predicted proteins | sample GEODES005metaG_FD_111479 | JGI IMG/M metagenome (GOLD analysis project Ga0164294, IMG submission 111479) | Oligotrophic lake water microbial communities from Sparkling Lake, Wisconsin, USA - GEODES005 metaG | ecosystem: Environmental > Aquatic > Freshwater > Lake | place: USA: Sparkling Lake... | reverse complement strand
TTCGCAGTTGTCGGCCCGCAGGTCGGCGATGGCCACGTCGGAGTGGCGGAATAGGCAGACGCGCCAGCCTAAGGAGCTGGTGCCCGCAAGGGCGTGGGGGTTCAAGTCCCCCCTCCGACACCAGGTCCACAATCAAGTTCGAGAAACAATTTGTGAAGTCCAGAACGCCGCCTCTCGGGGTGGCGTTCTCCGTCTCTGGGTCTCCAACGCCGGCAACCTGATCGGCGAGCAGGACACTCGAGCTTTCCTCATCAAGGCGGACACTGAGCAAGTGGTAGAGCTGTGAGTCACAGTCTCCCGCGTCAGCCCTGATTCTGGTCTCCGAGATAGGACCGCAGTTTCGTCCCACGGCTGACCGCCAGTCGTCCGGCAAGACGGGTCCCGGACCAGAACACCAATGCCGCCACTGGTAGCGCAACGGCAAACTCAATAGTTGAGACGAAAAGGTGGATCGGGCCGTCGAGATCCGGTGAATGGAACAACTTCCAGACGATGGTGATCGGAGCGAGCGAGGCGAGCGTCAGCACGGGGATGACCGCGTATGGCGCGACGACGAGCGCAGCCCATCGCAACCACATGTGCCGACGATCGATCGGGGAACTGAAGCGCTGTCGAAGGGGGATGGGGTGGTAGGGCCAGATCACACCGACCATGCATCCGTAGGCCATGGAAGAGAGGGGGACGATGATCACCCAGACCGTGGCGATGACCAGCGATGACCACACGCCGGTTAGGAGGCCGACGGCGATGGCAGTTGTCAACACCGTCGGCGTGACGATCGACCACAGGACGATCTGTCGCGCCCGGAGCAACCGCGTGACGGTGGCGGGATCGTCGAGGGCTGCGATCATCGGAACAGGATCAACGGCCAACTGATTCGTGGCCGGGACGTCCGCGATCATCCAGACGCCGAGCACGATCGGGTAGACGGCGATGCCATGGACGGTGAAGAACAGGTCGTAGATGGTGACCGGCGCGAAGAACCACAGGATGCTGAAAAGGGCGCCGTTCCCGGCGAAACATGTGAGCACCTCGGTCGGACTGGCCCGCAGCCGGGTGAACTCAATGTGGACCGCTGTTCGCAGGCTGGCCGGGAGCAGGGACCCTTGGGGAAGTTCCGCCTCATCCGCGCCTGGCTGCACGGTCCAAGTTTCCCACATCGCTTGCTACGCGACCGGTTTTGTCTCTCGAAACTTTTGACACTCCGAGGGAGCTGTTTCGGAATGTTCAGTGTCGGAGAACCCCGTCGCGTGGAGTCTACTTCCGAGTGAGAGAGTGATGATAATCCATTTAGAGCTTCATATATGATGTCGGTAGCGAGTCACCTGAGCCTTGGAGCAGAGCACATGCGAACCCCCCGCCGCACCACCGTACGAAGCCGATTCGGAACGATTTTCGTCGTTGCGAGCATGATGTTGGCGAGTCTGGCTCTGGCGCCGGCTGCATCGGCGACTACTGCTGTCCGGCATCCGTTGTCGTTCTTCGCCGGTACAGGAGTGTCCGGCGCCCCGACCGCTGGTACGGCATCAAGTTCCAAGTTGAACGCGCCGAGCGGTGTTGCGGTCGATTCCAGCGGGAACGTGTACATCGCCGATTACAGCAACAACCTGGTCGAGAAGGTCACCCCTGACGGGACGTTGTCGGTGTTCGCGGGCAACGGTCTCACCGGAGCTGCGACAGCGGGTGCTGCGACGAGCTCGGCGGTGGACAGGCCGAACGCTGTTGCCGTTGATTCGAACGGAAATGTGTTCATCGTTACCCCGCAAAGAAACCGGGTCCTGAAGGTGACCTCGGACGGAACGTTGTCGGTGTTTGCCGGGAATGGATCGAGCGCACGCCCGACACCCGGCCCGGCGACAAGTTCTGGTTTGCCCTCCCCGCAAGGCCTTGCCGTGGATTCGATCGGCAACGTGTACATCGCCGTGGCGTACAATTACGTGGTCGTGGCCGCTCGGTACACCTTCTACCTCGCGCAAAGCCTGAGGGATGCCGGCAATGCTGCGGGCGCCGAGATGGCCTATCGGGCTCGTGCGTCGATGGGTGGGTGGCCCGAGGAGGTCTACGTGAGCCTTCTTTGGCAAGGCCGTCTTCTGCGGACGCTCCGACGTCCGCTGGGGGAGTCGCTGGAAGCGCTGGCCCGGGCTCAGGAGCTGTGCCCTGCGCGCGCCGAGGCTTGGTGTGAGGCCGCCACGCAGGCGAGAGCAGCCGGGCTCATGCAGTTGGCCCATGCCTGTGCGCGTCGGGCCAGTGAATGCACAGAACCAGTCGATGGCCTGTTTCTCGAGACCGATTGTTACCGGTGGCGAGGGCTGTACGAGTTCGCACTCGCTGCGTTCTACGGCGGAGATCTCGGTGGCGGCGCCCGTGCGTGTCATCGACTCTTCTACGAGGATCTGCTGCCGGTGATCGAGCGACAGGCAATCGTTGATGCGTTGGCGTTCTACCCCGAGGACGCGTTCACCTACGCCTGATCGAGCACTGCAGGAGGCGGAGGGAAGCGGCGCAATCTCCTGCCGCGCACCGTGCTGGCGATGAACCAGCCGAGCATGCTGAGGAAGACCACGAATCCGGCGATGCTGCCCACAGTCGAGATTCCGGCCAGTGCGATGATGGAGAACAACTCGAGGGGAGCAGAGAGCGGGTCCCCTTCCGGCATCCGGGTTCGACGAGTGACGAGCCACACGATGAGCCAGAGCAGTTCACCAAGCACCATCGTCGCTGTCGCACCGGCAGCGAGGCCCCAGCCCCAAGTCATTGTGCGGCCCCGCCAGCCTCCGGTCACTCCGGCGGCGCTGAACAGCACCCCGGCGATGGGTACGAAGATCAGCCCCTCCAGTCCGTCGTTGATGGTGATCGATGAGAGATAGAGGTAGGTGAGCAGGCCGGTCACGAGCGTCAGCGCACCGCCCCACGCCACGCCCCGTCGCAGATCCAAGTCCCGCCGCAGGCCCATAGACCCAGCCAACCACAGATCTTCGAGTTCGGCCACGGATCCTGATTGACGAGTGCACCGCCGGCGGCCCCACGCGAGTTGGTCGTGTAGACACGCGGCGTGACCCACGAGCCGGAACTGCGTGAACCCGTCGATCTCTGCACACCCGATGGTGCGCGCCTCGCGCCCGCTGCTCGCGGTTGGTCGCGTCATCCGCTGCACCGAGCCAATCTCGACGGAGCTGAGATCGGACGCAACAAGCGATGGGATTACTGGGCGGTGCTCGCCGGGGATTTCGTGGTTTCCTGCGTGTACTCCGATATCGATGTCATTGGTCTCGCCGATGTCTGGTGGGCTGATCTGCGCACCGGTCGCAGCGGTGGCATAGGGATCATCACCGAACCCGGTGTGATGCGACTGCCACAGCTCTGCGGCACCGCTGACCTGCAGGTCCATCGCGACGGTCTCGAGCTCGAGATCGACGCGGACGACGCGGCGGGAACGCGCTTGCGGGCCACCTGGACCGAACCCGATGGCCGGGCCGGACGATTCGATCTCACCGTGTCCCGACCAGCTGATCTGGAGTCTATCAACGTGGTCATTCCCTGGAGTGATGACACCTTCAACTTCACCTCGAAACAGCAGGCACTCCCGACCACCGGATCACTGACGGTGGGGGATGAAACGTTCGTCATCGGTGGTGACTCCGATGCTTGGGGTGTGCTCGATGTGGGCCGCGGGCGATGGCCGTCGTCCATCCAGTGGAACTGGGGTGGGGGAGCGGGTCGCACCGGCGACCATGTCATCGGTCTGCAGTTCGGGGCCCGCTGGACCGAGGGTACGGGGTTCACCGAGAACGGCTTCCTGCTGGATGGTGTGGCCACAAAGATCGGTCGCGAACTCATCTGGACCTACGACTGGGAGGAAGCGATGTCGCCGTGGACGATCGAGGATCCCGGTGGTCAGTTGTCGGTGGTGCTGCAGCCGATCTTCGACAAGTACACCAATACCGGTGACGCCACGCTCGGCAGTGAGGTGCATCAGGTGTTCGGTCGGTACTCGGGGTTCGTCGTCGACGATGCCGGTCGCCGGGTGGAGTTCAGCGAGCTTCAGGGGTTCGCCGAGGAGGCCCGCCAGAACTGGTGACGGGCACCGAGGGATGGGTCACTCGAAGACAATGGCCTCGGGATCGGGATAGGAGGTCATGCGGTAGTAATCGCAGGTCTCCCAGGGGGCGTTCACCTGCATGCGACCGCGTTCATTGACGTAGTAATTCTTCCGCTTGGAAGTTTCCTCAGTGACCATGATGATCTGCTGGGACTCCTCGACGAGCTGCCGGTTGTACTCCTCGAACGCCTCGCGAGTGACTTCAACTGTGTGCTGACCGTTCTCGATGACCTGGGTGAGACAGCGGGCAACGAACCCGGCCCACATCTGGTACCAGGCCGGCAGCGCTACACCGCCTGACACCGGTTGCGAGTTCGGCCCGTAGAGGATGAACAGATTGGGGAAGTCAGGCACCATCATTCCCACGTACGCCATGGGGGTCTCCTCCTCCCAGCGCTCGTGGAGATTGGCTCCACCGCGACCGAAGTACTCGGCGGGCCAGAGATACTTGACGATGTCGAACCCGGTGGCCGAGATGACGACGTCGAGCTCATGGTGCACACCATCGGCGGTTTCAATACCGGTCTCGGTGAAGCGAACGATGTCCTCGGTCACGAGCTCGACATCGTCACGGGTGAGGGCGCGGTACCAACCGTTGTCGACGATGGGCCGACGCACCATGGGCGCGTGATCAGGCATCAGTCGATCGATGAGGTCCTGGCGACCGCCTGTCTCGGTGCGGATGTAGTCGGTGAGGAATGCCCGCACGTTCTCACTGGTCTGGGTGATGCGTCCGCCGGTTGCTTCGAACTCTGGGTCGCGGATGAGGTAGTCGCGATGGAAGTTGAACAGGTGCATGATCGAGGTGATTCGGCACCAGTTCCAGTACCCGGGCATGGAGTCGATCAACCATCGGGTTTCGGGTTCGACATGCTTGCCGTACTTGTCGCGCGGGCTGATCCACTGGGGCGTACGCACGAAGACATCGGTGTGTCCGGCCATCTCGGCCACGCGAGCGAGCAACTGCACGCCGGTTGAACCGTTGCCGATGACGGCGACTCGCTTACCGGCGAGGTCGAGGTCTTCGGGCCAGCGGGTCGGGTGCACGACCGTGCCCCCGAAGGCTTCGATGCCCGGGAAGTCCGGTTCCTTCGGATTGGCGAAGAGTCCTGCAGCGCTGACGATCGCATTGACGGTCTGCGTGGTGGTTGAACCGTCGGGCAGACGGAACGTGACGTTCCACATCTGCGTGTCATCGTCGAAGCGGGCTTCAACGAGGTCGTGTCCGAAGCGCAGGTTGGGCATCACACCGAATTTTTCGGCGATATCGCGCAGGTAACCCTTGACCTCCGGGCCGCGGGCGAAATACTCGGTCCACTGATAGTTCTTCTCGAAGCTGAACTCGTAGGACGCGCTCAGTGTGTCGACCCGGATATCGGGGTATTTGTGGATGCTCCAAGTCCCGCCGAGTTCGGAGCGCCGTTCGTACACGGTGTACGGGATGCCGAGTTGTTCGAGTTGCACCGCAGTGGCGACTCCGTTGAAGCCACCCCCGATGATCGCGACATGGAAGTGCTCGGCGCCCGCCGGCGCACCTGACGGCCAATCGGCGAAGAACGGGTAGTCCTCGAAGGAGAGAACCTGCTTGCGAAGTTCGAAATCGCCTTCGGGGGTGGGTACCCCGATGACCATTTCGAGAAGGGAATAGAGCTCATCATCGGCTGGCGTGCGAATACTCCACGAATCGAGGTTTGAAGCGATGAGTTCGATGCATCGTTCGATCAGGCGCTGGCGGTCCTGCGGGGTCAAGGCGGCAACCGGTCCGAGACGACCGATTTCTTCATCGCCGCATGCTTGGAAGATGGCGATTCGTAACGCAGCAAGGTCGGCGTACTCGACAGCACGAGTGATCAGATCTATCGACACCGATTCGGGCATGGTTGCTCCTTGACGTTGGACATCGCGACTATACGGAGAATGAGGCGGGCCGTGAGCGGCTCCGCCACGACACGCCGCGTGAGCGCGGCAGAACTCACTGGAACGGGTCACTATTTCGGCGGACGAGTGTCCGGGTTCTCCGTATTTGTCGCCGATTTTCAGCCCACCGGGAGACCCTCGACGAGTACCCTCGGCCCTGTTCGGGGGACGACGCATGTGCGTTCGCGATCGATCGATGAACGACCTGAGTTCACCAAAGAATGTTCACTACTGACAGTCGGGGTACAACGATGACAACTTTTCCGAGAGAAGAGATCGAAGCAGCGTTCGCAGAGTTCCGTCGGCGGGGCGTGGAAAACCACGACTGGGCGGGCTGGGCCGACATGTTCACCGAGGATGCGCTCTATGAGGAGCACAACCTCGGGGTGTTCCGCGGTCGCGACGCGATCAAGTCCTGGATCGTGGAGTGCATGGCCGACTATCCGACCATGACTCTCTGGATCGAGTGGTACGCCATCGAGGGCAACCGCGTGAGTTTCTACATCTGGAACAACCTGCCTGACCCGACCGGAACCGGCAGGCGATTCGGATTCCCGAACACCACCTTCCTGGAGTACGCAGGGAATGGTCTCTTCAGTTTCGAGGGGGATTACTACAACCCAGCTGACGCCGGTCGGGTGTTCATGGAATGGCTCGGCGCTGGTGGGAATCGTGAGACCCCGCAGGATCGGTCATTGGAGGGCATTGAGGGATGGTCGCCGGCGATGCCTGAGGGTGACTTCTCTCGCGAAGAGATCGAGCGTGAGTTCGAGATCTACCGGCAGCGTGGTGTCACAGCAGTTGCCACCGGAGACTGGAACCAGTGGGCCGACCAGTTCACCGAGGATGCGCAGTACCGAGAGCACCACTATGGCTACTTCCGCGGTCAGCAGGAGATCCGAGACTGGATCAATGGGGTGATGCAGCCCTTCCCGACGATGGAGTTCCCCGTGTCCTACAAGGTGGTCGAAGGCAACCGGGTGAGCGCGCTCATCCCGAACATCCTTCCGGCACCGGAGGGCGACGATGGCTACTACGGGTTCGACGTCAACTCCATCCTTCACTACGCCGGGAACGGGAAGTGGAGCTACGAGGAGGACGTCTACTCACCGGCCGAGGCCGGAGCAGTCGTGAAGCGCTGGCTCGCCGCCGGTGGCGTCATTCCCAGTTGAACGCTGGGTGTGAATGATCAGGGTGTGACCGATCTGGGTGTGTCTGGTTCGGGTGTGTCTGACGGGTGACCGACCAGACACACCCGCCTGACTCATGCGTAGTTGGGGTGTTCCCGGTTGAGAATGATGTCGGTGCGAGCCCGCACAGTGTCCTCGAATCGGCCTTCCTCGACCATCCAGAACCGATCGGCGTACAACCCCTCGACAACAGTGTCGGCAACCTCGGACAGGGGAGTGAACTCCACCGGTGTGCCGGCGTCCTCCATTGCCTTCATCCAGCCAGCCATCGCCGATGTGGTGTTGATCTCATGGTCGGCGGGGAACTCCGGCGGACGCTCTGACGCCGCCCAGATGCCGGTGTTGAGGATCCCCTTGGTCTTGCCGGTCGGGAACAACACTGACACGCCGATCTTCGCGTCGATCGCATGAAGTTGACCCCAGAGGCATTCTGAAATGGTGACGCAGGCTGCTTTGCATGTGGCGTACGTGGCTGAGGACGCGATGGGTGCGAAACCACCATTGCTGGACGTGGTGTTGACGATATGGCATTCATCGCCCTGGGCCAGCATGGTCGGCACGAACGCGTTGATGCCGTTGATCACTCCGTAGACATGCACGCTGAACGCAAAGCCCCAGTCGTTGGTCTCGTGCTCCCAGATCTTGCCCTTGGCGCCTGAGGCCACGCCGGCGTTGTTGCACAGCACGTGGACGGCGCCGAAAGCGGCGAGCGTGGCCTCACGAAGCGCCTCGACCGACTCCAGCTTCGAGACATCGGTACGCACACCGATTGCTTCGTAGCCGAGGTCCACGAGTTCGGCGACGGCAGTGTCAAGTGCGTCCTGCTTGAGATCCGCGATGACGAGCTTCATGCCTTCCTCGCCGAATCGCTCAGCCATGGCTCGGCCGATACCTCCAGCACCTCCGGTGATGACCGCGACTTTGCCCTTGAGTTCCTTCATGATGTCCCCCTCATCCGGGCCGCACCGGCCCGTTCGTATGGCGGACTGTACTGACTCCCAACTGACCTCGTGGCACGACCCCGATGGTTCTCCGCTACGTTGTCAACGCTGTCGATACAGGGGTTCGCCCTGTGTCACATGATCCGGGGGGAACAGATGGCAACCACAGTCGGTCAGTACTGCATCAAGGTGAGCGATCTCGATCGTTCCGTGCATTTCTACGTCGATCTTCTCGGCCTCAAGGTGCAGGGTCGCACGGAGATCCCGAACGTGAACGAGGTCCATCTCGCCGCCGATTCAGGCGGCGGCCGACTCCAGTTGGCCAAGTTCGCCGAGACCATGAGCCCGCAACCCATAGACCATGGCAATGCGCTCTGGAAGACCTACATCAACGTGGATGACTGTCAGGCCACGTGGCAGCGAGTGGTCGACGCCGGGTACACCTCGGTCATGGATCCCGAACGGCTCGAGCGTTGGCCGGTCATCGTGGCATTCGTCTACGACCCGGACGGGTATCTCATCGAACTCATCCAGCACGACGGTCCGCGACCGGGCGAGTGATCGGTTCCGTCGGTGCGTGCTGACGACCTCATCCTCATAAGTGTCGACGATCACATCGCCGAACCGGCGAACATGTTCGATGCCCATGTGCCCTCGCGTCACCGCGAACTGGCACCGCGCGTGGTCACTGACGACAACGGCACGCAGCAGTGGTGGTACGGCAACGTAAAGGGTCGCGATCTCGGCCTCAATGCCGTCGCTGGCAAGCCACGCGAGATGTACAACGTCGACGCCAGTCGCTATGACGAGATGCGGCCAGGGTGCTTCGACGTCCATGAACGTATTCGTGACATGAACGCCGGCGGGCAGTTGGCCGGGCTCAACTTTCCGAACTTCACCGGCTTCAGCGGTCAGGTCCTCAACATGGGTCCCGACACTGCCATCAACGAAGTCATGATCCGGGCCTATAACGATTGGCATATTGCCGAATGGTGCGGGGCCTATCCGGGCCGATTCATTCCATGCGGGATCCTCCCGTTGTTCGATGTCGAGAAGGCCGCAGCCGAGGTGCATCGTCTGGCCGCGAAGGGGTGCCATGCAGTCACCTTCTCGGAGAACCCCGCTGCGCTCAATATGCCGTCGATCCATTCCGGATACTGGGACCCACTGTTCGCGGCATGTGTCGAAACAGAAACAGTGCTGTGCTGCCATTTGGGTTCGTCATCGCGTTCGATGAACACGTCGGTGGATTCGCCGCCGGGTGTAGCCATGTCACTGTCGTCGGCCGGAACCATCCTCACGCTCATGGATCTGCTCTGGGCCACTTTCTGGGAACGTTTCCCGACGCTCAAGTTCTCACTGACGGAAGGCGATATCGGCTGGATCCCATATTTCTTGTGGCGAGCCGAGCACGTCAATGATCGCCATGGCGGTTGGATCGATCATGACTTCTCGAAGACCGGTGGTCCCACCCAGATCTTCCGCGATCACATTCTCGTGTGCTTCATCAAGGAAACCGTCGGGCCGGAACTCATGCACCACTTCGAACTGGGCAATGTGTGCTGGGAGTCCGACTATCCCCATTCGGATGGCACCTGGCCGCATGCGCCTGAGGAACTACTCGTCACGCTTCAGGGGTTCACCGACGAGCAGATCAATGCCATCTCGCACGAGAACGCCATGCGTCACTACGGCTTCGACCCGTTTGCTCATCGTGCCCGGGAGCGCTGCACCGTGGGTGCATTGCGCGCCGAAGCCGGCGATGTCGATGTTGTCACTCGCGTGGGACGTGAATCAGGCGAGCGCGATCTCGAAGCTTGGCGGGAGATCATCGCCCGCACGGCGGCGCAGTCGCGCTGACGAACTCCGATCCCACACACCAAGAGGAACACAGCACGATGAGTGACATCACAGGACAGGTCGCAGTCATCACCGGAGGCGCACGAGGAATCGGGCGAGGAATCGCGCTCGAACTCGGCCGAGCCGGCGTTGATGTTGTGATCGGCGATCTGCTCTCGGTCCCCGACATCGCAGCCGATGCGGCGGAGACCGTGACGATGCTCGAGCAGCTCGGTCGCCGGGCAACTGCCGTCCAGTGCGATGTGCGCTCCGAAGACGATCTCGACGCGCTCATGGGCATCGCTGTCGAGCAGTTCGGTCGTCTCGACATCGTGTGTCCCAACGCCGGAATCTGCAATCTGTCTCCGGTCACCGAACTTTCGGTCGATGAGTTCCGTCGCACCTTCGACATCAATACGCTGGGAATGTTCCTCACCGTGCGGGCCGCCCTGCCGGCAATGATCGAGCAGGGCCACGGCTCGATCGTGGCCACGGCATCGATCACCGGGCTTCGGGGGACGAAGGAGCTTGTGCATTACGCCGCCAGCAAGGCTGCGGTCATCTCGATGGTGCAGACGCTCGCTCTCGAACTCGGTCCGCAGGGCATCCGGGTGAACTGCATTCTGCCGGGCACAGTGTTCACCGGAATCTCCGCAGCGCAGATGGACAAGCACGGCGTGCCTGACGAGATGAAGGAACAGATCCTCGACCAGGTAAGCGCCGGAACCACGCCGTTGGGTCGGATGCAGACCCCTGCAGATATGGGCCAGGCCGTCGTCTACTTGTGTCAGGCCGACAACGTCACGGGAACCTCGATCAACGTCAGCGGTGGCGCTGTTCTTTGATCGTCGGGCTCGAGCCTCGGGTTCCATGATCGGCCCATTTTCATCTTGGTAACGTCGGAAGCCACGACCTGAAGGAGCACAACATGACTGAGCAACGAGTCGCGATCGTCACTGGAGCGAGCAGAGGCATCGGGAAGGGCATCGCCCTTGAACTCGGTGCCAGCGGCGCCGTGGTGTACGTCACTGGTCGAAGTGTCGATGCGGGCGCGATTCCGGGAACTGTGGGCGAGACTGCGGCGCAGATCACCGAACTCGGTGGCAGCGGCATCGCAGTGGCCTGTGATCACCACGACGACGAACAGGTTCGAGCCGTGTTCGAGCGCATCGAAGCAGAGCACGGTCGTCTCGATGTCCTTGTCAACAACGTGTACTCAGCACCAGACCTCGTGCCGTGGCTCAACAAGAAGTTCTGGGAGCTGCCGATCGGTGCCTGGGATCAGGTCATCGACATCGGAACGCGTTCCCATTACGTGGCCAGCGTGTATGGCGCCCCGCTCATGTTCCGCAACGGCAGTGGACTCATCGTCAACGTTTCCTCATCGGGAGCCGTGACGTACGCCCACAATGTCGTTTACGGAGTCGGCAAGGCGGCTGTCGACAAGATGACCGCCGATATGGCTGTCGAGCTTGTCGGCACCGGCGTCAATGTCGTGTCGCTGTGGCCGGGGTTGGTACGCACCGAGATGCTGGAAATGGGTGCGCAGACCGACGGAGATCAGACCTATATCGAACTGCCCGGCGAGGGCAGGTTCGATCTTTCTGGTGCTGAGACACCTCGGTTCCTCGGCCGTGCCGTGGTCGCTCTGGCCGATGCTGCCGATATCGTCGAGCGATCCGGCAACGCATTCACCTCGGCCGATCTCGCCCGTCAGCTCGGCTTCACCGATGTCGATGGTCGCATCCCCGAGGTGCTGCTGCGTCCCGACGTGTGAGCTAATCGGCGAGTCTGGGATCTCGCCACATGAGCCAGATCGGTGGGGTCGCTGGCAACTCGATCACTTCGGTGACCTGGAACCCGAATCGCTCGTAGTACGGGACGTTCTCCGGCTTCTGGGTTTCGAGGTATGCGGGCAGGCCATCGGTGTCGCATTCACTCAGCTTCGGGTTCAAAAGAGCAGTGCCGAGACCACGGCCCTGCCACTTGGGGTCGACGCCGAGCAGGGGGAGATACCAGTGCGGCTCGGTCGGATGCTGGCGCTCGACCGCAGAGAGCAGAGCAAGACCGCTGCGTCGATTACGACCCTTGAGCAGGGCACTCGCGCAGGCCCTCGTGATGCGATTCTCCCGGGAACGTGGTCGGGGCATAGTTCCGGGCTGCAGCCAGGATGCCGATCCAACGACCACGCCATTTCGGGTTGCGACCCAGACCTCGCCGTGGTGGGCAGCGTCGCGCAGAAGCGCGCCGAGGAAGGTGGGAAGCATGCGATGTTCCTGTACGACGTCACGAGCGAAGTGACCGAAAAGCGGATCGGGCCAGAACGCCCGACTCGTTGTGGCAATGGCCATCGACAGCGAACCCGCCTCGAGGCGGCCGATCTCGAAATCGCTCATTGGCGCACCGTAGTGCTGAGAGTCATCGAGATGCAGCGAACCAGTCGGCGAGACGTCGGAACCCTTCGTCGAGACCGACGGTCGGCGACCACTGCAGCACCCGCTGTGTTTCTCGTTGGTCGAACCAGTGAGCGACCGAGAGTTGACGGGCAGCGAAGTGGGTGAGCGGTGGTTCGTCTCCGGGCCAGAGTCGCTCGAGCACGCGACCGGCCACAGCGGCGAGAGGTGCCGGTACCGATCGAGGACGCTCTTCGACGCCAGCGGCGTGAAGGATGGAGTCCACGAGATCCCGCAATGGTCGCGGCTCGGATCCGGTGACCACCCATGCCTTGTTGAGCGCTTCGGTCCCGGGTTGGCAGACATCGAGTGCGGCGACGATCGCCGACGCCGCATCGTCAACGTAGGTCGTGTCGACGAGCGCACTGCCGTGGTCGGGAAGGGCGAGCCGATGCGCGCGGGCTCGGTCAACGATGCGACCTATGAGTTGGGTGTCGCCCGGACCCCAGACGAGATGTGGTCGGATCACGACTGTGGGCACGCGTGGCCCAGCAAGCACCGCCTGCTCGGCCAATGCCTTGGATCTGGTGTAGCCATCGCGACCTGCGTATAGAGGAGCGTTGGCACCCTCGCCCACACTTGCGGTGTTGTGGAACGCCACCGAAGGGCTCGAGATATGGACGAATCTGCCGCATTGTTCTGCAGCGCCGCGGGCATTGCGGGTTCCATCGATGTTGATGGCCTGCATCCGGCTCCACGGTGCTTTGGGAACCACGAGCGCAGCCAGATGGATCACCGCGTCGTGGCCGAACGCTGCCGTGAGAAGCGAGACTCGGTCGGTGATGTCGCCGAGGTGATCAGTGGCGTTCGTTCCCGAGGCCCGGCGTTGGAAACAGGTGACCCGGTCGCCCCTCTCCACGAGGAGGTTCGCCACAGCAGCGCCGAGAAGGCTTGATCCGCCCGTGAGGAGAACCTTCATCGGCCCGCAAGTAGTTCGGTGGCCGAGGTAGCGAGAACATCACGCCGAATCTTCGACTGATGACGGATGTCGACAGGCAGTTCGCCGATGAGGACAGCAGCGATCGGATGTTTGGATGCGGCACGCACCCCAGCGGTGAGTTCAGGATCGGCAATGCGCAGTGAACCAGCACCACTCACCACAACGCCGATGACCTGAGCTCCATCTGGACCCACCCCCACTGCTGCAACCTCAGCGCTGATCTGGTCAGCGATCGATTGCTCGACCATTGCACACGGCAGCGCACGTGTTGCGGTGGTGATCACATGCTGGACCCGGCCCAATTGGATGAGGTGGCCTCGTTCGTCAAGAGAGCCGACATCGCCGGTGCGATGGAAGACCCTGCCGTCACGATCGATCGTCGCCGAGTCCTCAATCGCCCAACGCCGGTCATATCCGGCTCGCATCCACGGACACGACACAAGGATCTCGCCCCATTGACCGGTGTCGACCGGGTGCGAGAGTGGGTCTCGGAAGGGGACGATGATGATCTCGGCCCCGGGCAACATGCGGCCAGTGTCAGTTCCGAACGGGACACGGCGCATCGCGCCGACCCCATCGGTCACGGGCATGGCTTCGGTCATGCCGTACGGAGCGCGGACTTCGGCGTCGGTGATGTGGTGCACGGCAGCTGCGAGTTCGGCTGGAATCGGTGCGCCGGCGAGCATCACGAGACGCAATGGAATGCGTCGACCGTTGGCGGTGCGCACGATGGTGCGGGCCGAGGCAGGCGAGAGCCATGCGACGTCGGAATCTGAGGATCTGCACGCATCGGCGAAGCGATCGAAATCAAGTTCGGCGGGGACGAGGACATCGCCTTCGGGGAGAACACAGGGCACGCCTAGTGCCGGACCGAGAAGTATGAACGGGGCAAAGGAGGAGATGAACCCGTGCGCCGGATCGAGGGTGAAGGCGTGGCGCACGACGTCTCGCTGCGCCGCAAGGGCGGCGTGGGTGTACACCACCGGCTTCGCTGCACCCGTGGCACCCGAGGTGTGTACAACGGCGGCGGGAGAATCCGCAGTCAGCGTCGGAAGCTCCGGTGCGGGCACCGAGGTTGTTCTGTTCGCCGATGCGGAGATGTCGATGGCACCGGGCATGCGTCCCATCGCAAAGAATCCTGCCCCTGGGGTCAGACGCAATGCCCGAGCACCAAGAACCGTTCGAGGGGTACCTATGACCCACGCTGGAGTCGCTCCCCTGAACGCGCTTCGGAGGCCCGACGCACCGAGCGCGCTGTCGGCGATGACAACCACAGCACCGGCTCGCCACGCTCCGTATGTGGCCTCGAGCAGTTCGACGCCGGGAGGCACGAGCATCGCAAGTCGGTCGCCGGGCATGACGCCGTGGTTCCTCAGCGCAGAGGCGATCCGGTCGGCTGCAGCATTCAGTGCACTCCAACTCCGAGCACCATCTGGACCCTGATAGGCACAGGAGGGGTCGCTGGCTCGTTCCAAGAGCGCAGTGGTGATGGGTGAGAAGGTTGTCTCAACATCGGCGATGGGGTTGCGCGGGTCTCGATCCTGATCTGCTGTTTGGTCTGATGGCCGATCCGAATCAGTTGCGGTTGCGGTCTCGGAAAGGACAACCGAGCCGTTTGCCACGCGTGTGTCGAGCCACTGCGTGACCAGAGCCCCGATGGGCTCATCGAGCGCTACGAGATGTCCTGCATCGGCGAACCGATGGACATCGGCATGGGGAGCGCGCAGCAGTAGGTCGGCAAGGAAGCGATCATGGAAAACCGGGTCGTTACCGCCCCAGATGAGAAGCACCGGCACCGATCGTGATCCGAGCGCTTCGAAGTTCGAAGCGGCCCGCTCAAGTGCTGAGAATGATGCATCGCTGGACTTCACCGGGATATCGGCGACGAAGTCAGCGACGGCGGCACGGCGATCCGCCGACCGATATGGCGCGTTGAGCGCATTTCGGTGCGAGCGGTCGGTCATTTGCGAGGTGCCGCGCACGAACAACGGGGTTCGAGCGCACATCAGGTTGACGGCGCTCCCGGCAAGGGCGATGAGCGGCGGCACGGAAACAGTTGCGGGCTTGGCGACGGCAGTGTTGGTGAGCACGACGGCTCGGACATCGAGTTCTCCCGCCGCCCCCATGGCTACAGGGCCTCCCCAGTCGTGGGCGGCGATGATGAGTGGGCCGGGAGTTTCCTGCCGGCAGAACGTGACGAGTTCCTCGACCCGTTGCTCCAAGGTTCGCAACCCGGTTCGCTGTGACCAACCCATGCCCGTTTGATCCACGGCAATGACCCGCCACCCTTGCGCTGACTCACGCAGGAGACTCCGCCATAGATAGCCCCATGTTGGATTGCCATGTACGCAAACGATCGTGCCCTTCGAGCTGGCACCCGTATCGAGGATGCTCCACTCAACCGCGCCCGCGGATGTGGTCAGCGTGACTCGGCGGTTCCACGTGGGATCGATGCCCCACCGCTCCCAGTCAGAGGCTTCGGGACGATCAGTGCTGCTGGTACGACGTCGGGGCACGCCTGCTCACCAGACGAGTTCGGCCATGGAGCAGTTGAGCCCGGAGCCGATCCCCATGAGGAGCACTCGTTCATCGGTGAGGAGTTCATCGGAGATCGTCGAGAGCGTGTACGGAAGCGCAGCCGGGCCGATGTTGCCGAACTCCGGGTAGCTGAGCGGCACCCGCTGTTGGTCGATCCCGAGGAGTTCGCAGAGTTTGGTCGTGTGGACCTTTGAGACCTGATGGAGCACGTAGCGATCGCAATTGCGCCACTCCCACCCGGCTTCGATCGCTGCGCTGAAGGTCTGCTCGGCGAGTTCGAGACCGGATTCGAGCAGGGCTGCGGTGTCGGTTCGCATGGTTTTGAGGTCGCCTATGCAGAGCTCGTGGTGTTTCGTGGCGGCGCGGGTGACCGCTCCCACAAAGCGATGACCGCCATCTCGGGGCGCGCCCATGACCATCGCTGCTGCGCCCGAACCAATGGTGAGAGAGGCGAACTGTTCGAAAATGTCGGTGACCACAGTGTCGGGCGACTGCAGGCGTTGGATGGTCTCGGTCTGGACCTGGCGACTGCCTTCTCCGTCGACAATCAGCACAACACGGGCCTGACCCGTTGCTATCGCCATCGATGCGATGGTCATCGCGTTCACGAAGCCGAGGCAGGCGTTTCCGAGGTCATAGTTGGTGCAGGTCGCCGAAAGTCCGAGCCGGTAGTGCACCGCACAGGCCACGCTCGGCTCGAGATGATGCTTCGAGACCGAAGTGGAGATGAGCAGATCCACCTCGTCAGGCGCGACGCCAGCTTCCTCGAGCGCTTTTGTGCCTGCGAGCGCTGCTGCTTGATCGAATGTCGTTTCGGCGCTCCACCAGCGTCGGGCATCGATGCCTGCCACAGACGCGAGAAGACCGGGGCGTACACCGCACCTGGCGTAGGTCGCAGCGAGCTGCTCGTCTATCCATTCAGAGCTGATCCGTTCCGGAGCTTCGACATGGGACACGGACCAGATATGCGACTGGTCGAGCGCGGAGAACGGGGCCACCCCTGCAGGTTAGGGCCTCAGGCTCAAGTTCACCGAGACGACGCCTCTCAGCGGATCCGCGAGGCCGGCTGGTAGTTGACCCCAGCGGTGATGTCGACCCGCTTCAGCAGAGCCGCGCACGGGGGTTCGAACCGTTCAGCGAACTCGATCGATCGGGGTTCGCCGAACGCCTCCCAAGCTGCAGCGGTGAGGCGATCCGTCTCGTCCTCGAGATGTTGGCGAAGCTCGATCCCTGCAGGATTGGCCCGTCGGCCGGTGGCCAACCCCTTCGCCTCGAGCAGCGCCCAGCCGGTCTCGAGGTCCGCCGGTGAGCTGCCCCGCGATGTTGGAAGCCAGTCGGCCTCGTAGCCCATCCACTCGTTATGCAGGATCGAGACTTCGATGCCGGAAAGACCTGAGGCCGCCACGAGGGCCCAATGGGTATCGCCGCGCCACTCCCGAAGACAATTGATCGCCTGCCATCCCGACAGCACCGGATCTGCACTTCTGGGCATGGAGAGGTGGGTGGCGAAGAACACCCGGCCGGCAGTCGGCAACTGGTCGACGATGGCCCAGATCCCCGGCCCGAAGTCGGCGAGCGGATCGAGGATCTCCGGAGCATGAGTTCGCAGGCCTTCGACGACGGCGGCATTGCGTTCGTCCCAGACCCTTTCGAACGATGTGTTGGCGCCGACGAGCGCGAACGTGAATTCGATTGCCGGGGGACTGATCGAGCCGAAGGCGGCGATCACTGCTGATGCGCCCGCCGGGGCGAGTGGAGCGCATCGGGCAGCGATGTAGCCGAGGGGTCCGGGCAGGCCCAGCGCGTCGAACCTCGCCAGAGCGCCGGGATCCCAGAAGATCCATCCGATCGTGGTCTGCACCGATCGTGAATTTCGTTTGGCGATGGCGGCCCAATCAGGCATCCGGGACTCCGTTCATGGTGAGTGTGTCGGCGGTCGAGGGCGTGGCTCGGGCCGAAGTTTGGGATGCGCCGCCAGTAGTCCCGGCCGCTCAGACCGGTGAACGTAGCCCCCCGCAATGGGTGATCGTTGCGTACGCAGCAGCCGACTGGAAGAATTGTGGCTGATGTCGCTCACCGAAGGTACCCCCATCACCTCGCGCCATCGGCGGCGTGCCCAGCCTCTGGCTGCCGTTGTTGCTGCTGCGGTTCTCCTTGCGGTTGCACTCGTGACGATCCCGGCGGGTGCCGACCAGATTTCCGACAAGCGGGCAGAAGCTGCAGCCATCGCCGACAAGCTCGAGCAGATGGACGCCCGCATGATGGACATCAACTCCCAGTTCGAGCGGGCCAACTACGAACTCCATCTCGCCCAACAGGCGGTCGAGGATGCGCGATCGCGGGCTGCGGCCACGTCTGCAGAGCTCGATCAGCGCAGGGTCGAACTGCGGGAGTTCGCCATAACCGCCTATCAGATGGGCAACGACAGCCCGGAGCTCGATGCACTTCTCACCAGTGATGCATCGAGTGGCGTACAGAAGCGCTCGTATCTCGAGAACGTCTCCGGTACCCGTCAGGACCATATCGATGCGCTCAAGTCAGCCAAGGTGCGAGCGCAGGAAGACACCGCACGACTGGGGCAGGCCGAGCGGGATGCCGACGCACATTCCTCTGAAATCGAACAGGCACGCGCCTCGCAGCAGGCCGCAGTCGTAGAGCAGCAGTCGTTGGCCGCAAAAGTGCAGGGTGAGCTCTCGACACTTGTCGCCGCCGAGACAGCCCGCCGGGCCGCCGAACAGCAACGTGCGGCTGCGGCCGCCGCCGCCGCAACCGGTGGCTCCGGTGGCTCCGGTAGCTCAATCCCGAACACGCCATCGCGTATCGGCGACAACTCGGGGCTCAAGGAGAATCCGAACCTCCCTCCGCCTCCACCGGGGCAAGGCGCATCCGGTGCCGTCGCAGCTGCGCTCACACGGGTTGGCTCGCCGTACGTCTGGGGAGCCGCCGGTCCCACCACCTTCGATTGTTCCGGTCTCATCCTGTGGGCCTATGCCCAGGTCGGTATCAACCTGCCGCATTACAGCGGTGCGCAATACCAGGCCACGACGCGAATCTCCGCCTCGCAACTCCAGCCGGGTGACCTCGTCTTCTATGGCCCCGGAGCCTCTGAGCACGTGGCGATGTACATCGGCGGGAACCAGTTGGTGCAGGCATCGCACGGAATCTCGGTCACCAATTTCCGTGGATGGTGGAAGGAACCATCGGGCTACGGCCGCGTGGTGAGTTAGTCGTTCGTGCCGAACAGTTGTCTCGGCGGGGAAACGGTAGGACTCACGTCGAGACGGTGAATCCCCGATAGCCGTTCGCAGCGACGTCCTCGCAGACGGTTCGGAAGATCTCGACTCCGGCGATGTACGGCATGAACACCCGGGGCTTTCCCTCGATATTGGAACCGAGGTACCACGAGTTCCCCGTGGGATAGAGCGTGAACCCCGCCACCTCAGTGACATGGTCGGCCCAGCCGTTCTCGGCGTCGACGTCGGCCTCGATCGAGACCGCGCCCTGCTGGTCCAGCCACGTGATGCACGCGGCGGTCCATTCGACGTGCTGTTCGATTGACACGAGCATGTTCGTGAGAACCGATGGACTCCCCGGACCGGTGATGGTGAACAAATTGGGGAATCCCGAGGTGGCGATGCCCAGGTAGGTGCGGGGACCTTCCGCCCATTTCTGGTTCAGCGTGATCCCGTCGCGACCGACGATGGTGGGAGCGAGCAACGCTCCTGTCATGGCGTCGAAGCCAGTGGCGAAGACGATGACATCGAGCGGAATCTCCCGATCGCCGACACGAATGCCGTTCGCAGTGAACGTCTGTATCGGTTCGGTATGGAGATCCACCAACTCGACATTCGATCGGTTGTAGGTCGCGTAGTAGTTCGTGTCGAGGCAGAGACGTTTTGTGCCGATCGGGAACGAGCGAGGACTGAGTCGTTCGGCGATTTCGGGTTCATCGACGATGCTGGCGATCTGATCCCGGACGAACTGCGCAGCGAGCTCGTTGGCGACGGGATCGATCATCAGATCAGAGAATGACGACAGAAGGCCGAACAGGGTTCCGGACTCCCATGCGGCTTCGAATCTCCGGTCGCGTTCGGCGGACTCGACGGCGAGTGCGGACTCCTCGGCAAGTTTCGTGAGCACACCACCGTTCGAATGACGGGTGGCCTCACGGTGCTCGCGGTACCGGGCTTTGAAACTTGCCACGGTGTCTGGATCGAGCGGGGCGTTCATCGCCGGGAGCGTGAATGCCGGCGTGCGCTGGAACACAGTGAGTTGCTCTGCTTGGGCGGCGAGGATCGGGATGCTCTGGATCGCAGAGGAGCCGGTTCCGATCACGCCAACCCGAAGCCCGGAGACATCCACGCCCTCATGGGGCCATTCGCCGGTGTGGAGCGTTCGGCCGTCGAAATCGTCCATCCCACCGAACTTGGGGTGGTTCGCCTGCGACAGACATCCGACCGCCATGACGCAATAGCGGGTGTCAATCGAGCGACCGGTGTCCGTGGTGAGGTTCCAGATTGCGGTGGCCTCGTTCCAGCGGGCTTCGAGCATGCGGGTGTCGAAACTGATGTCCGAGCGGAGGTCGAACCTGTCGGCGACATGATTCACGTAGGCGAGGATCTCCGGCTGGGTCGCGTATCGCTCCGACCACTCCCACGACTGTTCGAGATCAGCATCGAATGAGTACGAGTAGTCGAACGACTCGATGTCGCATCGGGCGCCCGGGTAGCGGTTCCACCACCAGGTTCCACCGACATCGGAAGCCGCTTCGAGCACATGCACCCGCATCCCGATTGACCGCAGCTTCTGCAGCATGTAGAGCCCTGAGAATCCTGCCCCGATGATGACGGCGTCGAACGTCTCGCCAGTTGTGTCGTCCATGTTCCCCTCCCTCCAGAACCGTAGGCGAGAAGTTCATGGCCTCGTCGCCATCATCCGCGGCCCGCAGTGCTCGTGTTCCCGTACGATCACCCGGGGGAGTCCGATCGGACTCGATACATCTGGGGGAACAATGTCGACCATCGAAACGCCGGCCATCAACCTGCTTGATCCGAATTTCTACGTCGACCCGTGGAATTCGTATGCGTGGCTTCGCGCCAACGACCCGGTGCACTGGGATCCGGTGCACCGCATCTGGGGTGTGTCGCGTTACGCCGACATCGTCGCCGTTGAGAAGAACACCGGTCTATACACGTCGATCGACGGATCGCGTCCTGCGACCGACCAGCGCGACGACACCTCGATGATCAATCGTGACGATCCCGACCACCAGCAACAGCGCATGCTGGTGGCTCGTCAGTTCACACCGAGAGCGGTTCGTCAGATCGAGGATCAACTCCGATCACTCGTGAACGAGCTCATCGACGGAGTCATCGATGCCGGGAGCTGTGAGGCCATCGAATCGCTTGCTTCGCCGCTTCCGGCCATCGTCATCGGCGACAAGCTCGGATTCCCGAGAGAACTCTGGCCCAAGCTGCGTGAATGGTCGGAGATCACGATGTACGAGTCGGGTCAGAACCCACCGGATGGCTCGCCAGCCCCGTTCTCGGAGCGTTCCACGAACGCCATCATGGAGTTCGCCGGAACAGTGATGGAACTCATCGAGCAGCGCCGAGCAAAACCCGAGAATGATCTGATCTCCATCTGGGCCAACACCGAGGTCGACGGTCGGCGCTGGACCGAGGGAGAGATCATCTCGGAGTGCATCCTTCTTCTTGACGGCGGAGCGGAGACGACCCGAACGGTCATCGGCTCCATCATCCGCGAACTTGCTCTCGACGACACTCAGCGCCAGTTGCTGGCCCAGCAGCCGCAGATCCTTGCTGACACCGCGGTCGAGGAGTTCATCCGATGGGTGACCCCCATCCTGAACATGCGTCGAACGGTTACGAGAGACCACGAATTTCATGGTCGGGAACTTCACGCGGGCGACGAAGTTCTGCTCATGTACGGCGCCGCGAACCGTGATGAGTCGATGTTCGAGAACCCGGACGTCTTCGATGTGACCCGATCCCACAACCACCATGTGGCGTTCGGGTTCGGCACGCATTTCTGCCTGGGCGCTTCGCTGGCGAGACTCGAGATCCGCGTGATGTTCGAGGAGCTCCTGCGGCGAATCCCAGACTGGCGCCTCGTCCCCGGGACCGAACCACGGGTGCTCGGAGCCACCTTCACGCGCGCCTATGACGCCGTACACATTGAATTCGATCGCGCTTGATGCGGCGTCGAGCAAGGGCCTGACATGAATGAATCCATCACGACACTCCTGTGGGAGGGCGAGCCCTATGACTACGTCGACGAAGGGTCGCCGAATCTCATCGGCGTCGCGGACTTCGAACGTCTCACAGGCTGGGATCTACGCGATGAAGGACTGTGTAGCGGCGACGCCTGTGTGCCGGTCCGAGATCGGGCTGGGGCCGTTCCGTCTCCCGGAGTCCTGGATCTCGACCAGGTGATTCCGCTTCTCGATCGCTTGCACGTGATCGATCACGCCGCTCGGGTGGTCTCGGTGGGGTCGACACAACAGGCCCGACGCGACGCGCTCATTTCGCGGCGCGCGCCAACGTTCTCCCTGCCGGCGCTCGATGGCTCGATGCATTCACTCGAGGAGCTTCGTGGGCGTCTCACCGTGTTGGTCACCTTCTCGACCTGGTGCGGCTGTTGCTACGACCTTCCCGGTTGGCAGGCGCTCTCCGACGAACTCGGTACCGACGGTCTCACTGTCGTTGCGGTCGCGTTCGATCAGGAGGCCGCGGTCGTTGCTCCGTTCGCTGAGGGAATCACCATTCCGGTGCTCTACGACCCGTCGCATCTCCTCAGCGAGCTCTACGCGATCTCCAATGTGCCCACTGTCGTGTGGATCGATGAGTCGGGCACCATTGTGCGACCGAACACGCCTGCGTTCGGAACGGATCTCTTCGCTGACTTTCATGGAGTTCCCTCCGGACCCCATCTCGAGGCCATTCGCGCCTGGGTGAGAGAAGGCACCCTCGACCATGACATGGCGGGTCGGGAAGCAGTAGCGGAGCTCTCACCTGATGAGCTTTCTGCGCGTCTCTGGTTCCGCATCGGTGCGCATCTGCATCGCGTCGGCCGGGACAATGAGGCGACCGCACCGTTCGAGACAGCACGATCGCTCGCACCGCTGGACTTCACGGTGGCCCGGGCGGCAATGCCGCTCACCGGCCGTGATCCGTTCGGACAGGAGTTCATGGATCTCTACGATGAGTGGGTCGACGCCGGACGTCCGTTCCATGGACTCGAACCCGATCTCGGGACCAGCTGAACTCCGACGATGTGGAGCTCCAGCCCGAGCAAACGGGTCCCCGCCTTTCGTTGGTTCAGGCAGCAGACTCTCTGAATGGAATCAACGACTCCTCGTCACTCGCGCTCACGAAAGATCCTTGTCTGGGTCTTGGTCGTGCTCTCCACCCTGATCACGTTCGGTTCAGCGGCAGAAGTCTGGGTCAAACACCAACTGCTCGACACCCCGGCATGGGTTCGGGCCAGCGACAAGCTTCTTGCCACGCCTGAGGTTCGCAGCGCTCTCGCCGCCTACATCGTCGACGAGGTCTACAGCACAGTCGACGTGCAGGAGCAACTCTCCGACAAGCTCCCCGAGGACTGGAAGGGCATTGCCGGACCGATCTCGGCGGCCATCCGCGGACCGGTCACCTCAACAGTCGAAAATCTTCTCGGTTCCCCGAAGATCAAGACGATCTGGCACAAGGTCAACACCGCCGCCCACCAGTCGCTCGTGAATGTGCTCGAAGACAAAGCCAAGTACGGATCCACCACTGACGGAAAGATCGTGCTCGACCTCGGTGAGGTGATCCGAGCAGTTGCTACGAACCTCGGTCTTTCCCAGAGTGCCGTCGATCGCATCCCTGCTGATGCAGGGAAGATCACGCTGGTCCAGAGCGATCAACTCGCCGCAGCACAGCAAGCGGTTCGGGTGCTCGGGATCCTCAACTGGGTGCTGCTCATCGTGGTGGTCGGTCTCTATGGTCTGGCGGTCTTCCTCGCCAAGGGTCGTCGTCGTGTGACGCTGCGCAACGTTGGTTGGTCACTGCTGCTGGTGGGCTTCGGGTTGATCCTCGTTCGTCAGTTCACCGGCAACCTGGTGATTGGTCTCATCCAAGATCCGAACATGACCGATGTCGGTCGGGCGGTCTACCTCATTGCTTCCGAGTTGCTCATCACCGTGGCCCTCACCATTGCTACCTATGGGGCGGTCATCGTGTTCGGAACGCTGATCATCGGTCCGAGCCGGGCGGCCACAGCGGTGCGCAAGGTTCTTGCTCCGGTGCTCAACGCTGATCAGACCGTGTTCTGGGTAGGTTCGGCGGTTCTGTTCAGCATCGTGTGGCTCTGGGAGCCCACCGCAGCGTTCCGGATCTGGTGGTCGGTGCTCGCGATGCTCATCGTTGGAGTGCTCGGTCTCGAGTTTCTTCGCCGCAGGAGCCTTCTCGAATTCCCGGACGCACATGTCAACATGGATCTCGATGCCGCGAAGCGCTCGGTCACTGGCGCATGGAGTTCGGTTGCGGGCCGTGTTCGTTCGCTCGGCGGCTCCGCTGAGGCTTCCGCTGATCCGGTCGAGAAACTTGCGAAACTCCAGACGCTTCATGCCAGCGGAGCACTCACCGACGAGGAGTTCTCCTCAGCGAAAGCCAAGGTTCTCTCGCCTGATCAGAACTAGGCCGCTGACGTGGAGCATCAGTCGTTCTGTCGGATCTGCGCCGCAGCCTGCGGGATCCTTGTCGATGTCGCCGACGGTGTGGCCGTGCGGGTGAGGGGCGACTCCGAGCATCCGGTCTCTCGTGGGTACACCTGCACGAAAGGTCGAGCGCTCGCGGCGCAGCAGTATCGCTCTGATCGACTGCGTGTCGCACGGGTCCGGGGGAGCGAGGTTTCTTGGTCCGAGGCGGCGGTTGCTCTGGGTGGTGAACTCCTCGAGATCCGGGACTCCGTGGGACCGGACGCCATCGGGCTGTACCTCGCTACAGGTCTGGCATATGACTCCGCAGGGCAGGTCGCGTGTGGGATGGCGATGGCCGCACTCGGAAGCTCGTCGTTCTATACAGCCGCCACTGTCGACAATGCGCCAGTGCTCGTCGTCGCCGAACTTGTATCTGGCAACGCCATGATGAACCCGATCTGGGAGCCCGACAGCGGGGGACTGCTGTTGGTCATCGGCTCGAACCCCGTTGTGTCGCACGGGTATGGCACCACGCTGGCGGACCCGGTGCGTCGGCTCCGGGAGCATCGCGCCGCAGGCGGTCGGATCATCGTGATCGACCCACGGCGCACGGAAACGGCCGCGCACGCTGATCTTCACCTCCCCAATCGACCCGGCTCAGATGTGATCCTGCTCGCCGCTCTCGCCCGTCAACTTCTCGAGCGCGGTTGCGATGAGGTCGAGTTGGAGCAGTTCTGTGACCCGCTCGAGGTCGACGCCCTGCGTGCCGCGCTCGAGCCCTTCACGATGGAGTCCGCAGCAGTGGCCACAGGCCTCGACCTCAAGCAGATCGCGTCCCTCCTCGGTGACCTTCGTGATTCACGAGGCCGCGTGGCGATCTTCTGCGGTACAGGGACCACGATGGCTAACGACGGTGTGCTCGTCGAATGGTTGCGGTGGGTCCTTCTCATCCTCACGGGCTCGCTCGATGTTCGCGGTGGAATGCGATTCAACCGGGGAGTCGTGAACCGACTGCGTCGTCCCCGGTCCATCCCTGCGAGGGTGCCGGGGACGGCGAGTCGACCTGATGTGCCGCGGGTGGCTGGTCAGGTGGCCGCAGTGGCGATGGTCGACGAAATCGAAGCGGGGCGACTCCGGGCGCTCATCATCGCTGGAGGAAACCCGCTCTCAGCTTTCCCTGATCCGGTCCGACTCCGCGAAGCGCTCCGTTCGCTCGACGCACTCGTTGTGATCGATGTCGTCGAGAACGAGATGACTGAACTGGCGACGCATGTTTTCCCGGCAACGACGCAGCTTGAGCGAGCCGACCTCACGCTGGCCGAGCAGGTCTCGTTCCGTTCGGGGATGCAGTACACAGATGCGCTACTTGCTCCGAGTGGAGAGGCCCAACCGGTGTGGCGAATCCTCGCCTCGATTTTGGCCCCTGTCGGGGTGGAACTGCTCGGTGGAGCCGATCTCGTGATGCTCACTGATCGGCAGTTCCTCGGTGGACTTCTTGACCATGGGCCACTCGTCGCTTCGGCCGTGCTCGATGCGGGACCCCATGGCGTCGATCTGCCGGAGAGATACGGGTGGGTCCGCGATTCGTTCCTTCTCGACGGCCGCTGGAGGATCGCTCCGCAAGCTCTGCTGCAGCGACTCTCGGCGCATCTCGGACCGGAGGTCGGGCTCGTCCTGGTTCCGCGGCGGGAGAATGCGTGGAGCAACTCTGTGCTCGCTGCTGGCGACGGTGCCGAATCAGTGGCGATCATGCACCCTCAAGATGCCGAGGCCGCCGGTGTCAGTAATGGTTCGTGGGCTGCGATCAGCTCGAAGCACGGCTCGATGGTGGTCACCGTTGCGCTTGACCCGAGCCTTCGACCCGGCGTCGTCTCGGTCACCCACGGTCATCCCGGTGCTTCTCCGGGGATGTTGATCAGCGGCAGTGAGGACGTCGATCCGCTCACTGCGATGCCGTGGGCCTCAGGTTTCCCCATCACGGTGCACCCCTTGGGTTCGTGACCGCACGAACCGTGCGCCCGATCATCCGAACGGGCAGACTCTGCTGCACCACGAGCACCAGTCGTACGAGCGCTGCCGTCGCAGCCGAGCCGAGGAGACCATTCGATGGCTGACGAATCACTGCCCTGGACCGGGGACGCCTGTTCCCTTGTCGATGCGTTCCGGTCCGGCGAGCGTTCGCCCCTCTCCGAACTCGAAGCAACTGTTTCTGCGATCAACCGGTCCTCCCTGAATGCCTTCTGCCATCTCGATATCGACGCCGCTCGTCAGCGCGCTGAGCAAGCTGATATTTCGCTTCCCTTCGGCGGAGTTCCGACCGCGATCAAGGAACTCGATCCGGTCGCAGGCTGGCCGCATACGGAAGCGTCGCTCGTCTTCAAAGGACGTCTCGCAGCGAGAACCTCGCATCATGTTGAACGACTCGTCACCCGAGGTGGTGCCAATCCGGTCGGCGCCACAACCGCTAGTGAGTTCGGTGGCTTGAACGTCAGCGTCACCCGCATTAACGGCGTGACCCACAACCCCTGGCGCGAGGGACGTACCGTCGGCGGATCATCGAGCGGCTCGGCCGCTGCGGTGTCCGGCGGACTCGTGTCGCTGGCCACCGGAGGCGACGGTGGTGGCTCGATCCGCATTCCAGCTGGCTACTGCGGTCTGCTCGGGATGAAGGGCACATTCGGACGGATCACGCGTGCGCCGCATGCCTTCATGCGACCGAACACGGTGGTCTTCGGGAACCTCTCCCGATCAGTTCGCGACTCCGCTCGCTATTTCGATGTCTGTGCCGGGATCGATAGCTACGACCCTTCGACCCTCGAATCGGCAGGCGACTGGGAACGGTCGCTTGGAACCCATCCGCTCGCCGGACTCCGCGTCGCTGTGCTCCCGTCGATCGCCGGAGTGAAACTCGACGCCGGAGTCACCGAGCATCTCGAAGGCCAGGCTCAAGCACTCATTGCAGCGACAGGAATGGTTCGGGTTCCATTGCGGCTTGAACTTCCCAACCTCTCTGCGCAGTGGATGGTCGGCAATATGGCCACGCTGGTCGCTGACCTCGGCGACCGTTGGCCGAAGTGTGCGGGTGAACTCACCGAGGAGATCGAGATCGGCATGCGTCTTTCGCACGCGCTCTACAACCTCGACACCGCAGCGGTGGCCGAGGAATTGCGAGTCGCTGCGAACGAGACGATGGCAGCCGCGTTCGACGAGGTGGATCTCATCATCTGTGCCACGAACCCGGGTCCGGCATTCGCTGCGGAAGCATCGGTCAGTAGCTCGGAGCCCAGCTTCATCGACTGGGCCAAGGACTCCGCTGCGGGTCGGTATGGAACCCGGGCAGCGCTCTTCGGTCTGCGTGCGGCGAGCACCGTTGCTCCCAGACTCCCATCGAAACTGCTCGGACAGATGGCCGAGCGCTTTCCCGATCTGGTCACGATGGGCGGACTCACGATGATCTCCAACATGTACGGAAACCCCGCCGTGTCCATCCCGGCAGGAACCGTCGACGGACTCCCGGTCGGAATGCAGGTCCTCGCTCCCCATCACCGGGACGCTCTGCTGTTCGACGTGGCCCTTGCGTTCGAACGTGAGCATCCGTGGCCGATGGTGGCGCCGTCGGTCGACTGACCTATGCGAACCGAGCGTCCGAACAAAGAAGAACTGAAGGCGTGTCAGGGCATGACCGTCGAGGACCTGATGCCTTCCCATCCGCGCCTCCTATTCGTCGGCATCAATCCCGGTCTCTGGACCGCAGCAGTGAATGCACACTTCGCCCGACCCGGAAACAGGTTCTGGCCGGCACTCCATCGTGCCGGGATCACATCCCGGCTTGTGGATGCATCGCTCGGACTGCCCGAAGCCGATCGCAGTGAACTTGTCTCCAAGGGGATCGGGATCTCCAACATTGTTCCCATCGCCACGGCGAGGGCTGACGAGCTCAGCATGGCCCAACTGCGCACTGGTGGGGTCGAGCTTCGTGCTCTGGTTGCGAAGCGACGGCCCTCGGTCGTCGCAGTGCTCGGGGTCACAGCGTTCCGGCAGGCGTTCGGGCGCCGTGACCTAGCAATCGGGAGGAGTGACGAGGAATTCGAGGGCGCTCAACTGTGGGTCCTACCCAATCCGAGCGGCCTCAACGCGCATGAAACGGTCGACTCGCTGGCTGATTGGTATCGCAGCGCAGCGCAGTCGGCAGGAATCGAACTTCACTCCTGACGAAGATGCTCAGCTAGGCCATGCCTGGAAGTTTGCCGCCGGCGGCGATCCAGTCACCGAAAACCTGCTCGCCCTCTTTCGGGTTGTAGACGTCCTCCTGATAGGAGAACTGCCCGTCACCGGCGTATTCGAGAATGGTGATGCAGCTGAAACGGAACGGTTCCCCGCCCGTGGGATGGGGGAGCACCTGCCAGGGGTAAAACACGACCCGATTACCGTCGATGACAACCCATTCAATGGGAAATTCCATCGTGAGCGGTGCCTGCGCCATGACCGACACGATCGCTTCGCGGATCTCCTCGCGCCCGCGGAACGTTCCGAGATGGTGCTCGACCCAGAGACCGTCGACGGTGTGAAGGTCGGCCCATGCATTCCAATCGCCGCTGTCGCCAACCCTGACGAAATTCTCGTACGCGGCTCTGACCTCAGCCGGTGGGAAGGTGACGTTCGGTGATTGCGACATGGTGCCCCCTGTGGACCTGATCCGATGATCGGTTCGGATCGCTCGAGTCAGTTTGCTCCAACAAAGGACGCTGCGTTGGTGATCCTCAGAAGCGCTCGCGTCGCGGTGTGATCTTGAGGCCCTTGATCGTGGTGCGCTTCATGGCCCCGATGACTTCCTCGACGGATTTCCCGGGAACCTCCACCAGCGAGAAGTTCTCGGTGATCTCGATCGCACCGATGTCCTTGCCGGAAAGGGAGGTTTCGCCAGCGATGGCCCCGACGAGGTCGCCGGGGCGCACATGCGCTGATCGACCGATGGGGAAATACAGCCGAACGGCGTCTCCCTTGCTCAGCCGATCTCCCCTGTCGCCCTTCGACCCCTTGCCTTCCTTACCGAACTTCGCGCCCTTGCCATCCTTCGACGGCTTGCCGTCCTTGAGGGTCTTCCCGGCCTTTCCGCGGTCTTCGTAGGTGCCGGACTGCTTGCGGGGGGCGATCTCGGGGATCTCTGTTTCGTCCTCATCGCCGCCCACGGCTTCATGCGCCAGTTTCACGGAAGCCAATGCGATCTCGACAAGATCGAACTCATCGGTGAGGGTTTCGACGATCGTGCGGTAGCGATCGAGATCATCATCGATCAGCGATTCGCGCAGGGTCGCCAAGGTGAGTTCCATGCGCCGGTTGCGCAGATCGGCGATGGTCGGGACCTTCTCGAATGCGATCTTCTGACCGGTGACCCGTTGGATGTTCTCTACGAGTCGATGCTCACGGGGTTCGGCGAGAGTGATCGCCACGCCTTCGCGCCCAGCCCGACCGACACGTCCGATCCGATGGACATAGGCCTCGGGAGCGGAGGGCACGTCGTAGTTCACGACATGGGTGAGTTGGTCGATGTCGAGGCCGCGGGCGGCGACGTCGGTGGCGATGAGCAGTTCAGCAGTACCTGCCCGAACGCGCCCCATGACGCGGTCGCGGGCTTCCTGGCTCATTCCACCGTGAAGGGCTTCGGCGCGGTAACCGCGGCCGTTGAGAGTCTCGGAGAGCTGATCAACCTCGTGCCGGGTGCGGCAGAAAACGATTGCTGCTGCAGGCGACTCCACATCGAGGATTCGCCCGAGGGCTGCTGGCTTGTGCGAGCGGGGGACCACATACGCGCTCTGACGCACCTTCGGAGCCGCGCCAGGTTCGGCGACCTCCCGCGCAATGCGGATGTTGATGGGATCGGTGAGATGGCGGCGGGCCAGTTTCTCGATCTTCGACGGCATCGTTGCACTGAACAGGACGGTCTGGCGTGATTCGGGAGTGGCCTCAAGAATGGCGTCGAGGTCCTCGGCGAATCCCATATCGAGCATTTCGTCGGCCTCGTCGAGCACCACGATCTCGATGAAATCGAGCGGCAGGGTGCCACGCTTGATGTGATCGACCGCACGACCCGGGGTGGCGATGACAACGTCGACCCCTCGGCGGAGAGCCTGCAACTGCCGACTGATCGGTTGACCGCCGTAGATCGGAACGACGCGGGCGCCGAGATCCTTGCCGTACTTGTGGACGGCCTCGGATACCTGCATCGCAAGCTCGCGGGTGGGCACGAGAATGAGCGCAGACGGCTCCTCACCCCGTTTGCCGGGCTGGAGCCGGTCCAAGATGGGAAGCGCGAACGCAGCGGTCTTCCCTGTTCCAGTGGCGGCCTGCCCGAGGAGATCGCGTCCAGCGATCAGGTGGGGGATGGACTCGGATTGGATAGGTGTTGGCTCTTCGTACCCGAGCGTCGTGAGCGCAGTGAGCAACTCATCTCGAAGTCCGAGGTCGGCGAATGTCTGGGTCTGTTCGGCATCATCTGTGCTCATGTGAAACTCCTCATGGGCAACAAGGCCCGCTCCTACGCTTTCATGCTTCGACCCCGATGACGAATCGACTCTCCGGAGTGGGCTCTCGCGCGATGATGCAGGGCATGGAACTGACACCGTTCGCCACGCTCACCCTCGAGACAAGTTCGGAGGGCCTCCACTTCCTCGGAACCACCCCTGTAGGGATGCGGATCATTCAAGAGATCGTCGGTGCACGCATCGAAGGCCCCCGCCTCTCGGCCTCGCTGAAGGGTGCCGCCGCCGCTGATTGGCTGGCGATTGATGCGGCAGGAGTTGCGACCTTCGACATCCGCATGACTCTGGCCACCGACGACGGAGCAATCCTCTACCTGCGCTACGAGGGTCGCGCCGACTGGTCGGAAGGTCTCGGTAAGGGACCGATCGACGCTGCGTTCTGGTTCGAAGCGGGCGACGAGCGCTACACCTGGCTCAACGCCCTGCTCCCGGTCGGGCAGGGCCGCACAACTGCTGGCGGCGCGATCGTTTACGAGTTGTTCCTGCTCGCCTGAGCCGCAAAACCCTGATCCTCAACGCCTGCGTAGGGCCGAGATCTGGTTTAGAGGGCATTCGCAGTGGTTGGCTCCTATAGGATATCTTGCTAGCTACATTCACTCTGGAGGGGTCATGTTGCGTAATCGAATCACCGAGATGATGGGGACCGAACTTCCGATCATGCAGGCTCCCATGGGCTGGATCGCGAGATCCCAGCTCGCGTCAGCGGTCAGCAATGCCGGCGCTATGGGAATGATCGAGACGAGTTCGGGTGAACTCGACAACGTCCGTCGCGAGATCCTCGCCATGGCCGAGCTGGCCCCGGGTCGACCATTCGCGGTCAACATCGCCCAAGCGTTCGTCAGCGACCCCTCGATCATCGATTTCGTCGTCGAGCAGGGCGTGAAGTTCGTCACGACCAGTGCTGGCGATCCCCGCCAGTACACCGAACGCCTCAAAGCAGCGGGACTCACCGTCTTTCATGTGGTGCCCACTCTGCGGGCGGCGCTGAAGGCCGTCGATGCCGGAGTTGACGGTCTCATCGTCGAGGGCGGCGAGGGCGGCGGTTTCAAGAACCCCCGCGATGTCGCCACCATGGTGCTGCTGCCGTTGGTGGCTTCCAAGGTCGAAGTGCCGATCATCGCCGCCGGTGGTTTTCTCGATGGCCGCACGATGGCCGCGGCGCTGGCACTGGGCGCCGAAGGGGTGCAGTTGGGCACCGTGATGGTCGCAACCCAGGAGTCGCCGATTCATGACAACTGGAAGCAGGCCATCATCGGTGCCGCCGAGACCGACACGGTGATGCTCAATCGCCACGCCGGACCCGCATTACGGGTCCTTCGTTCCGACCGCAGCACTGCGCTGGAGTTCGACACCACGGTGAATGCCATGACTGCCATGCTCGACCACAAGAAGCTCTACTTCGATGGCGACATGGAAGCAGCCGTGGCGCTGTCGGGTCAGATCGCTGGAAGGATCGAGGAGATCCGTCCCGTGGCCGACATCATCCGCGAATGCGCAGATGACTGCGTTGCCGTGCTTTCACAGCTGAACCGTCTTTACGTGGACTGAAGCCAACGCACGAACACTTCTTCCACACACGTCTTGAACACACGTCTCGCACAGTTGTGAGCACCGAGACCGTTGGCAGCCGGCTCGGGCGAACTCGAGATTCGTCCGAGCCAGGCGGTCAATCAATTGGCAGACGTGCCATCAGATCGATCTTCCGCTCCTCGAACTCATCGAAGGTGATGACCTTGTCGTCGAGTTGCTTGTGGATGAGTTCGATCTGAGCGAGGAGCTCGGCCGCCGAAAGTTCACCTTCAGTGGTGAGCTCGACCGTGGGCTCATCGTCAGGGGAATCATCGCCCGAGAGGCGCTTCTCCCGCTTCATCGCCTGTTTCGCCTTCCGAGCACGGTCGCGCTGGAGTTTCTCAAAGCTTGTGCGTTGCGCACCCATGTGCGCCTCCTTTTGTACATCTGCCCGGCCGCTGGTCGGGGACACGGAGAACACCGGGCACGGACATGAACCAGGGGTGCTTTGGGCACCAGCGCCGGTATCGGATGCGTGGCCGGTTCCCCCCGTGGGGCAGATGGGAACCGCCGACACCCTATCGGGAAGGGCTGGCGGAGGGGCGAATGCCGCAGGCCATCCAGCGATAGCCGCGTTGGTCGCTCTGACTAGGGTCTGTGCACACTCGATCGCTGGGAGAAACCATGTCATTCGTCCTCGTCGACAAGCCACATCCGCAGGTCACTGTGATCACGTTGAACCGTCCTGAGCGAATGAATGCCATGGCGTTCGACGTGATGCTGCCGTTCAAGGAGCAACTCGATGCCGTGGCGAACGACAACGACACCAGGGTAGTGATCGTCACCGGCGCCGGTGAGGGGTTCTGTTCGGGGGCCGACCAGAAGATGTCAGGCACCATCCCCCATATCGAAGGGCTCACACCGACCGTGATCGCCCATCGGGCCGGCAAGCTGCTCGACGACATCGTGCTCGGCATCCAGGAGATGCCCCAACCAGTGATCGCGGCTGTGAACGGTGCTGCGGTCGGCGGCGGGCTCTGCCTGGCCGCGGCCTGCGATATCCGGGTCGGTACCCCTGAGGCGTATTTTCGGGCTGCGGGCATCAACAACGGGCTGACTGCCACCGAGCTCGGCCTGAGCTTCCTGCTGCCCCGAATCATCGGCGCTGGACGATCCACCGAGCTCATGCTCACCGGTCGCGACATGGACGCCGACGAAGCTGAACGGTGCGGTCTCCTCACGAACGTCGTGTCCCGAGAAGAGCTTCTTCCGGCCTGTTACGAGATCGCCGACCGGATCTCTGGACTCAGCCGAATTGGTGTCGAACTGACCAAGAAGATGACTCTTGCCGGTCTCGAAGCCACGAGCTTCCGCTCACATATGCGCCACGAGATGAACGCACAGCTCTACGTGCGACTCACCACCAAGAACTGGGATGAATCAGTTGCGGCGCGGGCAGAGGGACGAAAGCCGAATTTCCGCGACTAGTCAGCTCGGCGAACCAGTAAGCAATGTCTTGAGCCACGCCGGAGCGCGGGTTGCGCGTCCGTTCTTATCGACCACTCCATGCACTGTTGCCCCGGAAGCACAGATAGAACCGTCGATCATGAGCAGATAGTCCATCTGGAACGATGCTGCGCGCATCGACCTGACGCGGGTGTGCACCCGGATGACATCTTCGAACCGGGCGGATTGCCGGTACTGCAGAACGATCTCAAGCACAGCAAGTTCGAATCCTTCGTCGCGAAGCTCGCCGTAGGGACGACCGAGGGATCGGAGGTACTCCACCCTGGTTTCTTCGAGGAACGCGACATATGAGGAATGATGCATGACGCCCATGGCATCGGTTTCCGCGAACCGGACCCGGATGTCATGCGAGAAGGAGTACTCGTTCGGATCGATCGAGACGTCGAGATCGACGCGCATCAGTTGCGGGGGACCTGACTCCAGGGGAGGTCCTTGTCGACACGCGGTTCGCCGGGCAGACCGAGCACACGCTCGCCGAGGATGTTGCGCTGGATCTCGGAGGTGCCGCCCTCGATGGAGTTGGCCCGGGCTCGAAGGAACATCTTGCGAGCGGAGCCCGGGGGACCGGTGAGGCCGAGCGACTCGCTGCGGCGCATCGTGTAGTCGTAATCAACGAGAGCCCGCGCACCGAGCAGATCGACGCAGAACGCGTAGATGCGCTTGTTGACCTCGGCGAACTGCAGTTTGGCGATGGACCCCTCGGGACCGGGATTACCGGCCTTGCGATTCTGCGAGGCCCGGACGTTGGTGAGGCGCAGCACCTCTGCTTCCACCCACAACTGCATGAGTTGGTCCTTGAGAACCGGATTCTGTTCGGTCTCCGTGTCGTTCCAGATGCGGACTGCTTCGGCGATGGCGCCGGAACCGGGCTGCGGGGTGCCGCCTCCGCCGCCGCCGATGGTTGTGCGTTCGTTGGCCAGCGTGGTCATCGAGACCCGCCAGCCCTCGCCAACATCGCCGATGCGATCAGAGTCAGGAACACGAACTTCGGTGAGGTAGACCTCGTTGAACTCGGCCTCGCCGGTCATCTGGCGAAGCGGACGAACCTCGACGCCCGGT
>Ga0164294_10000563_pt1 | contig 35272 bp, 31 predicted proteins | sample GEODES005metaG_FD_111479 | JGI IMG/M metagenome (GOLD analysis project Ga0164294, IMG submission 111479) | Oligotrophic lake water microbial communities from Sparkling Lake, Wisconsin, USA - GEODES005 metaG | ecosystem: Environmental > Aquatic > Freshwater > Lake | place: USA: Sparkling Lake... | reverse complement strand
TTTTTCCAATTTTTTCATCATAGGGTGCATACCTCACCATCCCGAATTGATCATCATGCCAGTAGGTACCAAAAAAATCAGTGTGCTTTCCCAACACATGATAGGACTTATAGGTACCGAAATTATTTTCCTCATAGAAGTTGATATTCTTTCCGTTTGATTCATTTACCGGCCAGCTCGCATGTTCTCCATCATGTCCGATATAGCTTGTACCGGGATAAATGAATTCCAGATTGCCCTTGGTTTTGATGCCTGCATTCATCCAATGATAATAAGGCTGCCCCAATCCTGTAGGGTTAGTCCAAATAGAATTGGTGGTAAAATAGGCCTTGTCTTTGGGCAGGTTGATCTCAATCTGCCAGCGCGTGCGGGTGAGCAAATCCAGCACACCGATGAAACAACTCACGCTTCCATTCTCATTTTTTCGGGTAAGATAATCGACTGGAGTGGCACAGTTGGGTGTATGGCCGATGATCCCATAATTTGGTTCAAGACCACCACTCGTCCACGGTCCACGCATGGCTATATCCCTGAACTTGATGACTTTGTTGTCGTACAGATAAGGCTTTCCGGAAGTTTTGTCTATGGCAGTCCAGATCTTTCCGCCAATCTCTGGGAGAATAGCCACTTTGATATAATCATTTTCCAATTCAACAACGGTCCACTCTTTGTTGATGGGCGTATTGGTGAAGCCATCAAACCGGAAATAAGGATAAATGGCGGTTTGGGAGGGAATGGGATCAGGATCAGAAAACGGATAAGTAACATAAGACTTTTTATACTCCTTGATGGAGGCAGTTGATTGTGCCAGTGACTTCTCAATGGAACATAGCAAAAAACAAATCAATATGGAATACTTAAAGGTCATTTGATGAATTTTAAACAATTAGAGGTATTATTTTAAAATTAAATATTACTGCTTTTGGAAAACTTGAACCCTTCCTCCATTAACGCCCATGATCAATTTTTTGGATGCTTCGAATACTGCAATTGATCTTATGTCTCCTGTGATGGAAATACCGGAGAGAGAAGGTGGTATGAAGGAAAATGTCAATCCGCCCTTGTTGCGAAAAACAAATCCAACATTTGCATCATAACATCCATACTTGATACGGGTGCCCGATTGATTGCCGCAGAGGATAAGATCTTTTTTTCCATCAAGATCAACATCTGTAGCAGCAATGGCAAACACGGGAGAAAATTGTGCCTGTATGGGTAGCCTGTGCGTGACCAGTTTGCGAGTACCGGTGTTCTCTATAATCAAAGTTTGCATTTGCGCCGCTTTCAGTTCAACTGCATTTTCCCGTTCTGCGCTTTTGAGTAAACTTCCCATATCTGTATTCGCATACGACGAATAGGTATTGAATCGTTTGCGAAGTGAAGGAAGTTGTTCCAGCAGGTCATCCAGGGAATGACTTGGGTATGCCTTGCCTTCTATAAAGTAGGAAGTGATCGCATCTGATTTCCCGTTTCCATCAAAATCCTTGCTCAAAACCGATATCGGAAATTGATCTCCCACCTTAAACTGTGTATTCAGCCCATAATTACCCGCCACGATATCTTCATCACCATCACCGTCCAGATCCGCCTTGAATAAACTACACCACCATCCCGAACCCGGAAGACCCGAAAAACTTGCTGTTTCATCGACCCATGTAGTACCACTGCGAACGAATACCTTAAGTGGCATGAATTCACCAACAGCTACCAACTCTTTTTGATTATCCCCATCAAGATCAATGAACTGCGCCCCTGTTAACATGCCTATCATTCCATTTTCTGGCAGCGCTTCATACCTGAGAAATTTACCGACTTTATCAATAACAATGAGTTTGGACGTATCGCTGAGGGGATACTCCTCTTTTCGGATCCTTACTCCTGCAAAGATGCGGGTGACGGCCTCTGATTTATCCGCATCCACAGCAAGGCAACTAATATTACCCATTGTGCCAGGGAAAAAAGAACCTTGAGGTGAAAATTGTATGCCCTTATTGCTTTTATAGAGTTGAAGTGTTTTCACTTTAGACGATGTGTTACCGAATCCATTTCTACCAACAAGGATCTCAGGATAGCCATCTCCATCCAAGTCTGTCAATGAAAGGGCACTTACCGGCATAGCGTTCTTATCATCCAGAGAATCTGATTTTCCAAAGCCATTTTTTGTTCCGAATTTCAAACAAGTGGGGAGAACTCTAGAGGCACCCACAACAAGGTCTTCGTTTCCATCTTGATTCAGGTCTGCAACTGCCATCACAGGGGAAACATTGCTGATGAAGTTATTCAATGTAGGTTGTATACTGAAGTCATTTTGATATTTATCATTCAACACATAACTTTCATTTGACAATTCTTTGTAAATCTGTTTTTCTGCAGGTGGGGCCGGATCATATTTTTCTGTTGCTTCGGATTGTTTCAATTTTACCATTTGTCCAGCAGCAATGCTTCGTAACAATTGAGTGCGGCCATCTGGCCATATGATGCGGACAGAATCTGCTTGCTTTGCTTTCCCGATACCAACATGCATGATGGGTTCAATGGATGATTGAAATCCGCGTGTGATATAATGCTCCATATGATGCATCAAACCTCCGGCATAAACCTTAACAACAGCTCCAAGTCCCTGTGTATTGGATCCTTCTCCCTTGAATTCAAATCGCAAGCTGCCGTTATCTTTAGGCGACTGATTGAGAAAAACTCCTGCCTTTCCGTTTGTCACACTGGTTACCAGATCAAGGTCACCATCGCCATCAAGGTCTGCACAAGATGCCCCGGAGTACACACCTACCCGATTAAATCCCCATTCATGCGATACATTTCTAAAAGAGAATCCACCTTCGTTCCGAAACATATAATTGCTCATTGGATGTCCGGGCATGGTTTTTATGTATTCCATCAACGCTTCGCTTGAACCGCCGGACTCCTGTAATTCGGCCTGATTATCAACCGAGTATTTGATAAAATCCATATCAGTATAATCACGCACATAACCATTGGTTACGAAGAGATCGCTATTGCCATCGTTGTCGAAATCCTTCAACAATGCAGACCAACTCCAATCCGTATTTGAAATACCGGCAAGTTGCCCGATTTCACTGAACTGCCCGTAGCCATTGTTCACGTGCAGCATGTTTCGGCTGTACTGTCTGTGAAAACCTCTTGAAAACAGGTATCGGAATTTTTCAAAATTTTCTGCTCCTGAATGCATTTTCTGATCGAAGTTGGATTCCGGCAACATATCAAGTGTCACAAGATCAGAAAAACCATCATGGTTGATATCTGCGGCATCGGTTCCCATCGAAAAAAGGGAATGTTGGGAAAGCATCGAATTACCTTGCTCTTTAAAGGTACCATCACGTTGATTGACGAACATGTAATCAGCTTCATTAAAATCATTGCTGATGAAAAAATCCGGCCAGCTGTCATTGTTAAAATCACTGACCACGATTCCCAATCCGAAGCTGAGTACGTTGGATGTTATTCCTGCTATCTTGCTCACATCTATAAAACGACCGCCATCATTCCGATAAAGTTTGCTGGCAAAAAAAGGGTTCTCTTCCCTCCTCAGTTCTGGGTTATCAGAAACCCCTGTTGTATATTTTTTCAGGGAGTGGTTGATGACAGCAGCATCAAGATCACCATCGCGGTCGTAATCGAAGAAAGCGGCTTGTGTAGAGTAGCCCTCGTCGGCCAATCCATATTCATTTGCCTTTTCTGAAAATGTAAGATCCTTGTTGTTGATGAAAAGGAGATTGGTTCGTCGCTCAGGATTGACATCTGCCGATCGGCAAATATAAATATCCAGCCAACCGTCGCTGTTGATGTCAACAAGTGTAACACCAGTGCACCAACCCTGTTTATCGGCTATTCCGGAGCTGGAGGTGATGTCTTCAAACTGCATGTCACCCTTGTTGATAAAGATCTTGTTTCTTACCATATTTCCGGTGAAGATAATATCAGGCAATCCATCATTGTTAAGGTCTCCGGTTGCAACTCCACCACCATTGTAGAAATAAGTATAATTGAGGACATTCAGCTCACTGGACTCTTCAAGGTAATTGTTGAAATCAATACCTGTTTTGCTTTCAGGCATCTCGACAAAAATTTTGCTGGACTGACTGCATGCATTCAATAGAATGGCAATACTCAGAATGTAGGTCCTTACAATCATGGCTAGTATTTATTATCTGATTCTAAAGAGAAGCTAACTATGTAAAAATTTATAAAAAAACCCCCTAACGATTAGGGGGTTTTTTTCATTAGGTTATAACGTTACTTATTCCACCATAGTCTGGTTGCAGCATTATCAGCACCACCAAGCTTGGTAACACCGGACTGCACCCCTTTTGCATTGGTTGCAATTTCTCCGGATACATAAGGAGTCCTTCTCACTACACTAGTAGCAGGTACGTCTGTATTTTCTGAATTGATACGAGCATATAGTTTGGGGAAACCAGTACGACGGTATTCAGCCCATGCTTCATGACCATTTGGCCAGTTGGCAATCCATTTTTGAGTCTGTATTTGCTCACGCTGTCTCAAAACAGTTGCTTCCCACTTGACAGGAATATTAGACAAGGCAGGTGAACTTACACCATCATTGAGGGCGATGGGAAGGGAAGAAGAAGCAACATATGCATCAACAGCAGCTCCAGAGAAGCCCCATGAAGCCATAGAGGATCTTATACCCTGCTCATAGAAACTCTGTGCAGTTCCAGTTCCCATGTTCCAGCCGTTCAGCGCTCCTTCAGCACGTAGGAACCAAGATTCAGCAGCATACATTACAAGGAATGGAGTGGAGAATTGGAGGTCAGGGAGATAGTTATTGGCCACGTTTGAGTTAGCCCCAGCAGCATTTTCTGGGAGACCTAACTGCACTTGAGAATACCCGTTGCGTAGTCCTTTGAAATTGGAAGTGCCGGGGACAGGAGCATACATCTTGGCCATGCGTGGATCACTATAACCTTTGAGTACGCTTTCCATTGCAGCACTCATCCTGAATTCATTCCAAGCTGTAGCCTGACAAAAGGGGTTCAGTGAGTTGGTGGTTACTCTCAAAAATGCATCATCAGCATTAGAAGTGAGTACACCGGAGGTGACTGCAGCTTCCGCTTCAGCCTTGGCCAATACTGCATCAGCAGCTGATACACGCAAAGCTAGGCGCAAACGCATGGAATTCGCAAAACGAATCCATTTGTCAACATTACCTTGATAGATCTGATCATTTGCACCAAGTGAAACCGTGGTTCCTCTGAAAGGCTGCAAATCATCTACTGCTTTTTTCAATGTTACAAAAAAGTCTCTGTAGATAACATCCTGTGCATCATATTCAATTGATTTCTCACCGCTACCCACTTTTGAATAAGGGATAGGACCCCAATAGTCGGTACGGGGAAGGTACATCTGCACTTTCCATATATTGGCAATTGCAAAAATTGCAGGATTGGCAGCCGGACCACCAGGCTTGGTATTATCCAATACACCCAGGATCGGAGGAATGGCATTGCTGTAAAAGCCGTTCCATGCACCATTCAACCAGGAACCCACCATCTGGTTTCTGTCAGATGGGAAGTTGATGGCCACATTGGCGTAATACTGAGACTGCAAATCAGCAAACAAGCTCTGGAAAGTTTGCCAGGATGCCGATATCGAGCGATACTGAGCCGCAGCAAAAGCATTGTTCACACCCACGGCATCAAGCGTGGTCAGTTTTGTTTTGTCTGTATTCAGCTCGTCAAAATTTTTAGTGCAAGAAAATAGGCCGAATGTTGCCAGTAGAACCAGCACCGGCAAATGGCTGAATTTATTGTGTTTCATATGTATGTGTTGTTCGAGTTTAGAATGTTAGGTTTAAGTTGATACCAACAGACCTCGTTGAAGGTAATGAGAAAGATTCAAGACCAACAGTGGTATTTTGAGCACCTGCGGTCAATTCAGGATCAAACCCTTCTGCCCGGTTCATCAGGAAGAAAAGATTCCTGCCCACCAAAGAAAGAGATCCTGTTTGGAAAGGCAAACCTTTGATGAGCGTATTGGGTAAGTTATAGCTGAATACCAGTTCACGAAGACGAATATTAGAGGCGTCATACGTGAATATTTCTCCAGCAGGTGTATTTCTTCCTCCTACGGCTATCCAATACTTCTCAGCTGTTGTAGCTGTGGCATTTTTTGATCCATCGTCGCGGACACCGTCCACCACCTTGCTACCTCTTCCTTCAAGTGTCTTCTTTGCTACACCATCTGCATAGATAACAGCGTTGGTAAAAGAGGAAACATAACCACCCATACGGGCACTGATTAGGAAGCTCAGCGCAAAGTCTCCATAAGAGATCCTATTGTTCAAACCACCAGTCCAATCGGGACGAGAGTTACCCATGAATACAGTCTTACCTGGGGTGATGCGAGGAAGTCCGTTTGCATCAACAAGAACCTGACCTTGGGCGTTCCTCAAGTAACCGCGGCTGTATAGCTGACCCAGAGGCTTACCTTCCTCAACCACTACGTCGTTGATGAAGTCACCGGCCAGTACCAGACGCTTAAGATCAGGAGTCAGTTCAACCAGGAGGTTGGTATTGCGGCCAAAGTTGAGGTCAACATCCCAACGCAATTTTCCTTTGCGGATGAGGGCTCCATTCAAGGTAAGTTCAACACCGGAGTTTCTCACTAGACCTGCATTGATGAACTGAGAAGACCATCCTGATGCAGGAGGTATAGCCACTGAAAAGAGCTGGTTCTTGGAATCGTTTGTATACCAACCAAGATCGATGCCAAAACGATTGTTCAACAATTTGATCTCAGTACCAATTTCAAGAGATGTGGTCAACTCTGGCTTAAGATCTGGGAAAGGCTTAACACCATCCCTTGAGATAAATCCTGATGGACCACCGGCAGCGAATGTATATGTCTGTGTCAACAGATAAGGCCTCGCATCATTACCGGTCACAGCATAAGAACCTCTAAACTTGGCGAAGCTGATCACTTTAGGAAGGTTCATCATGTTGGAAAGGATTGCTGAGAAACCAGCAGAAGGGAAGAAGTATGAACGACTTTCCTTTGGCAAAGTGGATGACCAGTCATTCCTTGCGGAGGCTGATACAGTCAGATAATCTTTGTATGAAATGTCTGCTGTCATGAATGCACCCTGCTTTTCAGTTTCTGACAGTGAGCGACCAATCTGAGGACTTCGCGCGTTAGAAGGAATGAACAGGTTGTCACGGTTCAAACCACCGGTTGAAGTTGATTGAGCTAGGGATGAGAATTGCTGACGGCTTGCACCCAAGGTTGCGTCAACATTGAATTCTCCGAATGATTTTTTAACGAAAGCAAAGAAATCTGAGTTAATCTCTCTGATCTGGCGGAACAAAGTTTGATAATCTCCATTGTCAGCAATTGTATACGTATTATTATACCATTTGCCTTCAAACTGGTCATTATACTGATCAATACCAGTACGAGCCATGAAACTCAACCATTCCAAAGGTTTGTAGGTCATTGATCCAAAGGCCGTTACACGGGCCCTTTTATCCAAGGCAGAAACGCGGTTTTTAATCCAATAAGGATTTTGTCCACCGTTTGAACCTGGATTCCAAAAGTTCTGACGAAGTTGGCCTGTTGCAGGATTGATGAATTCATATTCCCGAGCAGAGGCTAAAGAAATGTTGCGTGGTAAACGAAGGATATGTCTTTGCATGTTGGCAAAAGCTTCACCTGTCTGCTGGCGGTTATTGATGATTTCATCAAGGTAAGTAACCTTTGAATCATAACTCAGCTTTTTGCTGATATCCCCTGAGATACGCAAGTTCAGGGTATTGCGCTTCATGGTGTTGTTATCAACAATTCCCTTTGCACCAACATTGGTATAAGAGAAATAAGTCTGTGTCTTGTCTCCTCCACCGGAAACTGCAAGGGAGTTGGAAATTTGATTTCCGGTAGAATAAAAATCCTCATACGTTCCAGGCTGCGGAGAGAAACTATATGTTTTTCCTACAGCACCTGGTGAAGGCCCCCAACTGGCAACCTGAGATCCATCCATCTTAGGACCCCAACTGAACTCAGAAGCCCTGTTATAAATGCCTCCACTTCCCTGACCATATTCATCCTGAAATTCCTGAAGAATGATGGCCTTTTCAGTGATATAGGAACTATTAAGTGCTACACCAAATCCTTTGCGTGATCCCTTTTTGGTATTGATGATCATGGCGCCATTGGCAGCCCTTGAACCATACAAGGCTGTTGCAGAAGCACCGCGCAAAATGTTGATTGATTCGATGTCATCGGGGTTGATGCTGGAGATACCATCACCACCGTCGCGACCACCATTGGCATTACCAGCACTGAAATTGGAGTTGTCCATCGGTACACCGTCGATTACGATCAATGCCTGGTTGTTACCAGTGATGGAACGATCACCCCTCAATACAACGCGGGAAGAACCACCCACACCCGATGAGGATCTGGCAACATCTAAACCAGCAACGCGACCAATCAAGGAGTTGGCTACGTTGAGCTCACGGGCTTTGGAGAAGTTACCCACACCAACCTGCTGGGTGGCATAACTCAACGTACGTTTGTTTTTGGAAAGACCCATTGCCGTAACCACAACCTCATTGAGTTGTTTGGTATCGGCATTGAGGGTTACATTGACAGAGGATTGTCCCACGCCCACACTAACTTCTGTGGAAAGGAATCCGGATGAGCTGATGGTCAGTACTACCTGTCCCGAAGGAACAGAGATTGAAAATGAACCATCATTGCCAGACATTGCAGACTGCGTACCTCCTTTGACCTGAACAGTAGCTGATGCTACAGGAGCATTGTCATTGCCTATAACCTTACCGGTTACCTGGCGGGTACTTTGCGACATGGTTATTCCGGTTAGGAATAACCCAAGTAACATTGTAAAAAGTTTTTTCATATAAGCTAATTAGGTTTACAAACTAAATTAAAACAAAGTCTCTCATCCACCAAATTCCTATCGGTCTTTTTTATTCGAAAACGATTGGAAACGATTCCGAAATCAACCTTCCTTTTACCATAAATTAATTACTTGTGTATTTAAAACCCAAATACCATTGGTTTATGAACAAACTGATATTACAAAAAATATTAAAAACAATTGCGGTATCATTTACTTTGGATGCCTTTGCACAAATCCCCAGGAAACTAAGAAGGGAAGAAAGCTTTTTTGGTATCCATTTTGATCAACCAGGCGAAAAAAGATAAAATGGATGCGGGCGAAGCCTGACAAATGAAATGGTTGATACTTTCCTAAAAAAGGTTCGCCCGGATTTTATTCAAATTGACTGCAAGGGGCATCCCGCTAGGCAACCAATGGATGAGATTGGAATGGAGGCCATTCTAGCAGTTTTAGGTCTTGACGGTGCTTTAATTCTTCAAAAAATGATTTAAATAATAAACAATACGAAAAACTCCGTAAACTAGGATTTGAAAATGATCAAACCTAAGGTATAATTTGCAGATATACCATAAATGGCCTGATTGTTGACATAATGCCCACCCAAAGTCAAGCTTTAGGATTTTCAAACAAATGGTATCAACCTGCTTTTGAAAATGCCATTCATCATAGTTTAGGTGATGAGAAAATAAAGATTTTTAGTCCCCCATACTTCTTAGCTAGCAAATTAGAAGCCTTCTTGCAAAGAGGTAAAAATGATGGACGAACTAGTACTGATTTTGAGGATATTATCTTTCTATTGGAAAACAGATCAACAATATGGCAAGAGTTAGAAGAAGCAGAAAATAATTTATCAACTTACATTAAGGAGTACTTCAAGGAATTGATGCAAAAAGAAAATTTTGAAGAGTGGGTAGATTGTCATGCAGGATTTGGAAGAATTCCAGCTACCTATATTATAATTGAGCAATTAGATAAATTAACTTCTAACCATTTGAAATAAAAAATCCCCAGCAAAATTGCTAGGGATTTCTTGTAGCCCGTAGGGGAATCGAACCCCTCATTCCTCCGTGAAAGGGAGGCGTCTTAACCGATTGACCAACGGGCCGCTGTTTTCGGGGTGCAAAGATATGCTCTTAAATAAATATGGCAAAAAAAATTACTGAAACTTAAATAATAATTTAGAATTAAAATGAATTGAACCTAAATTGTGTCTTTACTCTTAGCATTTTATTACCTTCGCAACACTTTTTTGACACTAAAGAAATTAAACATGAGTACAGTTAAAGTAGCAATCAATGGATTTGGAAGAATTGGCCGCCTAGTATATCGTCAAATCTTCAACATGGAAGGCATAGAAATCGTTGCCATCAACGATCTTACCAGTCCACAAGTACTGGCACACCTCCTTAAATACGATACAGCTCAAGGCAGATTCGAACAACAAGTTACCGCCACAGAAAACTCAATTGTTGTTAACGGTACTGAAGTAAAAATATATGCACAAAGAGATCCTGCTCAAATTCCATGGGGAGCTCACCAAGTTGATGTGGTTTTAGAATGTACAGGTTTCTTCACAGATAAAGACAAAGCAGCTGCTCATATTACAGCAGGCGCTAGAAAAGTTGTAATCTCTGCTCCAGCAACTGGTGATTTGAAAACAATTGTTTTCAATACCAACCACGAAATTCTTGATGGATCTGAAACAGTTATCAGCTGTGCTTCTTGTACTACCAACTGCTTGGCTCCTATGGCAAAAGTATTGGAAGATCAATTTGGCATCATCGCTGGATTAATGACTACCGTTCATGCCTACACCAACGACCAAAATACACAAGATGCCCCTCACCCTAAAGGTGATCTAAGAAGAGCCCGCGCTGCTGCTCAAAACATTGTTCCTAACAGCACGGGTGCTGCTAAAGCAATCGGATTGGTTCTTCCTTCAATGAAAGGAAAATTGGATGGTACCGCTCAACGTGTTCCTACCCTTACCGGTTCTCTTACTGAACTTACTACAGTTCTTTCAAAGAAGACAACTGTTGAAGAAATTAACGCCGCAATGAAAACTGCTGCTAACGAAAGCTTCGGATATACTGAAGATGAAATCGTAAGTAGTGATGTTGTTGGAATCAAATTCGGTTCTCTATTTGATGCAACCCAAACTAAAGTGCTTACCGTTGGCGATCAGCAAATGGTGAGAACAGTTAGCTGGTACGACAATGAAATGAGTTATGTTAGTCAACTTGTTCGAACTGTACACTACTTCGCACAATTGATTTCTAAATAATTTTAATACTTAAACAAACCCGGTAGATCAAATTCTACCGGGTTTTGTTTTTTAAACCAATTTTATGAGCAAATTCAGCCAATTTAATTTCGGTGGTAAAAAAGCACTGGTGCGTGTTGACTTCAACGTACCCTTGAATGAAACATTTCAGGTAACCGACGACAACCGCATGCGTGCAGCACTTCCTACCATCAAAAAAATTCTAACTGATGGCGGTTCTGTTATTCTCATGAGCCATTTGGGCAGACCAAAAGAGGGACCAACTAACAAATTTTCCCTCTCCCACATTGTTGCCCATCTGCAATCCTTGATAGGCACTGACAACCTTGTGATCTTTGCAAATGATTGTATTGGTGATATAGCAACAAATGCGTCGAATGCCTTAGAAGCCGGTCAAGTACTGCTCCTCGAAAACCTGCGTTTTTACAAAGAAGAAGAAAAAGGCGATGCCGTTTTTGCAGAAAAACTAAGCAGACTAGGTGATATCTATGTAAATGATGCCTTCGGTACCGCTCACAGAGCCCATGCATCAACTGCCATCATCGCTGATTATTTTGATGCCGATAAAAAAATGTTCGGCTTGCTCATGGAAAGCGAGGTAGCAAGTGCCGAAAAAGTACTTCTACAATCTGAAAAACCATTCACCGCAATCATTGGAGGAGCTAAGGTTTCAGATAAAATCCTTATTATCGAAAACCTGCTTGAAAGGGCTACTGATATCATCATAGGCGGTGGAATGGCTTATACATTCTGGAAAGCCCAAGGTAAAATGATTGGAAATTCACTTTGTGAAGACGATAGAATGCCCCTTGCTTTAGAAATTCTAGAAAAAGCAAAAGCAAAAGGAGTAAATATTCACCTTCCTGTTGACAGCACCATTGCAAACAAATTTGCAGCCGATGCAGACACAAGAAATTGCGAAAGCTATGAAATTCCAGCTGGATGGATGGGACTAGACATTGGCACTCAAGCCAGTACTGATTTCAGGGAAGTCATCCTCAAAAGCAAAACCATTTTATGGAATGGACCAATGGGTGTTTTTGAAATGGAACAGTTTCAAGCTGGTACAAAAGCCATTGCTGATGCAGTTGCTGATGCAACCAAATTGGGTGCCTTTTCTCTCGTTGGCGGAGGTGATAGCGTTGCCGCGGTAAACCAATTTGGTTACAACGACCAAGTTAGTTACGTATCAACAGGCGGTGGTGCTATGTTAGAATTCTTTGAAGGAAAAGAACTGCCTGGTATTGCAGCCATCAACAAATAAAATTTAAACTAAAAACATAAACTCAACGCAACCTTTTCAAACAAAAACCTATCTTTAAACACGAACAAAAAATTAATAAATGAGCACACGTAACATTGTTTTATTGTCAATTCTTGGATTTATTCTTTTATTAGGAGGTTGTGGATGCAGCGGATACAATGGACTTGTACAAAAAGACCAAAATGTGAAAGGAAAATGGGCAAATGTAGAAAGTGATTACCAACGCAGATCAGACCTTATTCCTAACTTGGTAAATACCGTTAAAGGATCAGCAAATTTTGAAAAAAGCACACTTGAAGCAGTTGTAAATGCAAGGGCTCAAGCTACTCAAACAAAAATTGATGTTTCTAACCTAAGTCCTGAGAAAGTTGCTGAGTTCCAAAGAGCCCAAGGTCAATTAAGTGGCGCAATTGGTAGATTACTCGTAACCATGGAGAAATATCCTGAATTAAAAGCTACTGATGCTTTCAGAGATCTTCAGGCACAATTAGAAGGAACAGAAAACAGGATCAAAGTTTCTAGAAATGATTTCAACGCTGCTGTACAAGAGTACAACACAAGCGTAAGAACTTTCCCAATGGTTTTGTTCAGCGGAATCTTTGGATTTAAAGAAAAAGGATTCTTCGCAGCAGAAGCCGGAGCAGAAAAAGCACCTACAGTTGATTTCAAATAAATTATCAAAATTGAACTTACTCAATTTATTCTCAAAAAAGAAGCAATCCTTCTTCAGCAATGAAGAAGAGGAACGGATGGTGGAAGCCATCCGTTCTGCTGAATTGCAAACCTCAGGTGAAATTCGCCTCTTTGTTGAAAGCAAATGCAGCTTCATCAATCCGGTTGACAGAGCCATTGAATTGTTTGGTGAACTGAAGATGCATGAGACCAAAGACAGAAATGCAGTCCTTCTCTACATCGCCATCAAAGACAGACAAATGGCGATTTATGGAGACCAAGGGATTCACCAAAAGATGGGACAAAAATTTTGGAACCAAGAGGTTGCTACCATAATTTCAGCATTCAACCAGCATCATTACACAGATGGGATTTGCAAAATCTTAGGTGATATTGGCGATGCATTAAAAGAAAATTTCCCTTACGATAGGGAAGATATCAATGAACTACCCGACGGGATCGTATTTGGAAAATGATTAAAAATATACTCTTCATCATCAGCTTTTTCTTTGTATCTGTCACTTTTGCTCAGATAGAAAAAGAATTACCAGCAAAACCAGTTCCTCAAAAACTTGTTGTTGACTACACCGGGACATTGGCGCCAGACCAACAAGCTGCATTAGAAAGCAAGCTTATAACATTCGATGATTCCACATCCATTCAACTTTCAGTTGTCATTATTGAAACTACTGGCGATAGGGATATATCAGATTATGCCGTTGCGTTGGGAAGAGCTTGGGGTATCGGAAACAAAGAATTTAATAACGGAATCTTGTTGCTCGTTGCTAAAAATGATAGAAAAATTTGGATTGCGACAGGTTACGGCTTAGAGGGAGCTCTTCCAGACATTACTACGAAAAGCATCATAGAAAATGAAATCACCCCAAATTTCAAAGGAAGTGATTTCTACCGAGGGCTAGATGAAGGTACGAATGCCATTATTTCCGCAACCAAAGGTGAATATAAAGCACCTGAAAATTATGCTAAAAGAAAAAGAGGAAAAGGTAAAAGTCCTGGCCTCATCATTACAATTATTTTTGTCATAATTTACTTGATCCTGAATAATAGAAGAGGTGGCGGTGGAATGTATAACCGTGGTGGTCGCAGTGGACTTGGAACACCATTCTTTTTTCCAATAGGCGGAAGCAGTGGATTTAGTGGCGGTAGCAGCAGCGGTGGTAGCGACTTTGGTGGATTTGGCGGTGGAAGTTTCGGCGGCGGCGGTTCTGGAGGAAGCTGGTAGGTTGGTTTTGAGTTGAAAGTTTTTAGTTTAGAGTGAAGTTTTAAACTTTAAACTAAAAACTAAGAACTACCTCCTGGTGCATTTCAGGAATCTCAACATCAGCAAATCCTTTTCGCATCAACCTCTCCTTAAAATCTTCTTGCACGTTGTACTCCCCATGCACAATGAACAACTTCTTCACTTCTGGAGGGTTTTGGCATGATAGAAATTGTGAGAGATCTTCATAATCTCCATGTGCACTCATGCTCCTTATATTGCCAATTTCAGCATGAATTTCATGGCTAACTCCATAGATGTTCACTTCTTTTTTGCCCATTTGAAGCCTTGCTCCGAGTGAATGGGGCTCACAATATCCTACCATCAAAATACTATTCCTAGAATTTTCAATGTTGTTGCTGATATGATGCTTCACCCTACCGGCATCTGCCATGCCACTCGCAGAGATGATTACACAAGGCTCATCCCTGAAATTAAGCATCTTAGATTCTTCAACGGTTTTTACATAATGCAACCCCATGAAATTAAAGGGGTCCTCGTCTTTTTCCAATACCTTTTGTATCCTAGAATTAAAATATTGAGGATACTTTTTCACTATTTCTGTAGCCTCAATGCTCATTGGACTGTCCACAAAATAGTCCAACTCCGGCAAGCGTCTTTCTAACTCAAGTTGATTTAAAGAATATAGCAATTCCTGTGTTCTACCTACGCTGAATGCAGGTATAATGAGCTTACCCCTTCGCTTGATGCAAGTGCGCTCTATCCACTCTAAAAGCTGGTCCAACGTTGGCATGTGTAAGTCATGCAATGAATTCCCATAGGTTGATTCAATAATAACATAATCAGCCTGGGGAAATGTTTCAGGCGATTTAATTATCAAATCTCTATACCTTCCAACATCACCACTAAAAGTCAGTTGTTCTGTTTTACCATTTTCAGTAATTCTTAAATGAACTGCTGCACTTCCTATGATGTGACCTGCATCGGTAAAAAACAGCTCTACCGCTTCATCAATTTTAAACCAAACTCCATAATCTACAACTAAAAACTGATCTAGTGCCGCCAAAGCATCTTCCAGTGTATAGAGTGGCTTCAACACGGGTTCCCCCAACAACTTCCTCTTTTTATTTGAATACTTTATCTCATCTTCTTGAATACCCGCTGAATCTTCCAACAAAACAGCTGCGAGTTCTCTTGTTGCAGGTGTACAATATATTTTTCCTTTAAAACCATCACTTACAAGTTTCGGAATTAATCCACTATGATCTATATGTGCATGTGAAAGAATTAAATAATCAATTTCATTTGGTTTGAATCCCCAATGTCGATTTAAGACATCTGTCTGCTGGCCCATCCCCTGAAACATTCCACAATCCAACAAAACTTTTCTGTTATTGTCTAAAGTCAATAAATGCTTTGACCCAGTAACGCATCTTGCAGCTCCATGAAATGAAATCTTCACAATTTATTATTTAGATTTTTGACGGAAAGTCCACTTAATAAAAAAATCTGCAACACAATCTCCCTGCTCATCAAACCCTTTCGAATGGGTTTCACAAACCAATCCTATTTGATTTTTCACAACATCTTCAATTACTCTATTTATTTTTGCACCATCATTGCATTCAAACCTAATTTTCCCGACGGCTTTTTTATGGAATTCAGCATTCATACCCATTACCAACATAGAAACTTTGGGTGTAAGATGCTGCGAATGAACCAAGGCTAAAACGCCTGAACTCATTTCTGCGGCCATGGCTAAACAAGCAAAATAGATTGAGCGAAAGGGGTTCTGAGTGAACCAGCTGAAACGTACGATCACAACAGATCTTTCTTCTGTGAGTGAGTTTAAATTCAGCCCACAAAAAAAAGCAGCGGGTAACGACTTCAATAAAAATAGCCGATACCAAAGTTTACTTTTAAAAATTGTCAATAACCGCAACTGTGTCATCGTAAAACTTTAAATATCAATTTGAATCTATGGAAGATATTGCTAATTAATCTTAATAGAGGACTTTAAAAATGAACTTGAACTAAAATGCTACGAAAACGCATTATTGTACACGTAATTTGAAAAGGGATTCACCTTCATAAAAACCTTCAAGCTCATCACCCACAACACATTCTCCAACACCAGCAGGTGTTCCTGTAAAAATCATATCCCCAATATTCAAAGAAAAATAATTTGATATATACGATACAATTTTATCTATACTGTGTATCATCTGATTAGAATTTCCTTGCTGAACAAGTGTACCATTCTTGTTCATAAAAAAGTTGATGTTTTTAGCGTCAAAATTCAGTGGTATTACTTTGTATTTTCCTACAACAGCAGAATTGTCCCAAGACTTTGCCTTCTCCCAAGGAAGCCCCTTTTTCTTCAGTTCAGATTGAATATCCCTCGCTGTAAAGTCTATACCCAGTGTTATACCGTCGTAGTAATTATGTGCATCTTTCTCTTTTATGTATTTGCCATTTTTAGAAACCCTTATTACCAACTCACATTCATAATGAAGCTCATTTGTAAATTCAGGATAATAAAAAGGCATATTTGTTTGAAGAAGCGCACTCTTGGGCTTCATGAAAATAACAGGTTCCTCAGGCACTTCATTTCCTAATTCCTTTGCATGTTCTGCATAATTTCTACCAATACAAAAAAATTTCATTGGATGATTTTTGGTCGACAATTTATGACAATTAAATTGATAATTTACGATTTTGGTAATTTTTGACTAATATAAATTCACTAGTTTCTTAAAATTAAAAATCAATGGCTAAAATGTTAAGTTATTAATAGCCCCCATCGCATGTTGAAGGTCAGTCAACACAAAATGTACAATTGCTTCGGCGGATATTTCTATTTTTTTTGCAACAATTGCTTCCTCTTTTTTTGCCCATTTACCAAGCACATGTTCAACCTGCCGACCTTTGGGAAAATCGTTTCCAATACCGAAACGAAGCCTTGGATAATTTGAATGACCCAATATTTCCTGAATGCTCTTCAACCCGTTATGACCGCCATCGCTTCCTGCAGGTTTTATCTTTATTTTTTCAAGGGGTACTGCCAATTCATCAACCAAAATAAAGATACGACTCACATCAATTTTTTCTTTATCCATCCAATACTTCACCGCTTTACCACTTAGGTTCATGAATGTTGTTGGCTTTATACAAATAATTAATTTTCCTTTTAACTTAACTTCAGCTTTAAATGCCAGCCGATCTGATTGGAACAAACCCCCATTTTTTTGAACAAAAAAATCAAGTATATCAAACCCAATATTATGCCGGGTATGTTCATACTCAGTTCCTATATTTCCTAATCCTACAATGAGAAATTTATCCATAATAAAAAAGCCCCGTGAGTTTATCACAGGGCCATAAAGATATTAATCTTTGCTTTATTTTTTTCCGCCTTTTGATGGAGCTGAAGCTTCTTCTTGCTTCAATTGACGTGTCATTGTTACTGAAGCGATAGGAATTCTTGGAGAATTCTGAATCTCAATGTTTTCAGCAATAATGTCTTGTACACGAATGTTTGCATTTAGCTCAAGGTTTGTAAGATCAACCTCAATGTTCTCTCTCAAATACTTTGGTAAAGTTTTTACTTTAACCGCTTTCAACCTAATTTCTAGCTTACCACCTGCCTTAACACCAACAGATGCTCCTGTGAATCTAAGAGGAATTGTTGCATTCACTTTCTTGTCTTCTACCAACTCCAACAAGTCAATATGCATCAACTTATCAGTAACCTTGTCAAATTGAAGATCTTTCAAAATACAAGTGTAAGATTTACCGTCCACGGTAATTTCTACCTTTTGGAAATCTGGTGTGTAAACGAAAGGTTTCAAAGCAATTGCAGTAGCAGTAAAGTTTACTTCAGTTGCACCCCCGTAAATTACACCAGGTACCAAGTCTTGAGAGCGTAACTGACGGGCGGCTGATTTGCCAGTTGCGGTCCTCAATTGTCCTTCGATTGTAATCGTTTTCATTATATGTGTGTTTAAAAATGACTAATTAAATCAGTTTATTCTATTTATTCCTCATCTGAGAATGAATGAATAAACTGGTTATACTCTGGTTTTCGTATGCATTCTTTATTGCAGAAGCAAATAAATCTGCCACACTCAACACCTTTAATTTTGATGATTGTCCACGAACTGGTATTGTATCACAAATAACCAATTCTTCCAACACACTGTTCTCTATATTCACATAAGCGTTGCCACTTAAAACAGGATGCGTACACAATGCCCTAACACTCCTCGCTCCTTTGTCTTTCAGCAACTTCGCTGCCTTGGTAAGCGTACCTGCCGTATCACAAATATCATCAATCAATACAATGTCCCTTCCTGCTACTTCACCTATCACAACCATGCTCGCAATTTCATTTGCTCGCTTTCTATGCTTGTCACAAATTACCATTTCAACACTAAAATAACTCGCAACTTCACGAATACGATTAGCGCTTCCCACGTCAGGGGCGGCAAAGGTAAGGTTTTCAAGCTGAAGATTTTGTATATATGGGATAAAAATTGCAGAACTGTCTAGGTGATCCACCGGAATATCAAAGTACCCCTGTATCTGTGGTGCATGCAAATCCATCGTAATAACACGATCAGCCCCAGCTGCAGTTAACAGATTCGCAACAAGCTTAGATCCAATGGCAACGCGGGGTTTGTCCTTTCTGTCTTGCCTCGCATACCCAAAATAAGGTATAACTGCAATTATCTTATACGCAGAAGCACGACGCGCCGCATCGATCATTAACAGTAATTCTAGGAGATTATCCCCCGGCGCAAACGTGCTTTGCACAAGGAAAACATAATCACCTCGTATACTTTCGAGGAAAATTGGCTGAATCTCTCCATCGCTGAAACGCTGGATACTGATTTTGCCTAAAGTAGTGCCGTATGCATTGGCGATTTTTTCTGCAAGGTATTGTGAACTGGTACCTGAGAAAATCTTCAAAGATGGGTCATTACGCTGCATAAAATGAATTGAGGCGCGAAGATAACGAAAGTTATCAGAAGATAAAATGCGGAGATCGGGGGATGTTTTTGATGAATTGATGATTTTCTGCAGATGTCAATGAAAAATATTTAAAAAGAATGAAAAAAATATCACTTAATAAAAAGAAAATCAATAAATGAAGCCAATAAAAACATGGGGCACCGACGATAGGCCTCGAGAAAAGTTAAGAATGAAAGGTGCAAGTCAACTTACAGATGCTGAAATCCTAGCCATCATCATCCAAAATGGAACAAAAGAAAAAACAGCTTTAGACCTTGGCATTGAGTTGATGCAGCGATGCCACAACAAACTGGCAGACCTGGCTAGGTTCTCAATCAAAGAATTGATGAAAACAAAAGGCATCGGTATGGCCAAAGCCATTGCAATTCAATCTGCCCTTGAACTAGGAAGAAGAAGACAAGCTTCAGACCACCTAAGCAGCGAAGTTGTTTCAAACAGTGCCTCTATTGCTAAATATTTGCAAGCGAGGCTTATGGACCTTCCCCATGAAGTATTTGCTGTAGTTTTCCTAAATAGAGCAAATAGAATCAAACACTTTGAAATTATCAGCGTTGGGGGGATGACTGGAACTGTAGCAGACCCAAGAATAATTTTGAAAAAAGCATTGGAAGAAGATGCTGTAAGCATCATACTTTGCCACAACCACCCTTCTGGGAATCTTCGTCCGTCAAGAGCCGATGAAGAAATAACAACAAAAATAAAAAATGCAGCTAAGTATTTTGACATCACAGTTCTCGACCATATAATCGTTAGTACTGATGGCTACTATAGTTTTGCTGATGAGGGTGGACTTTAATAAATTAAATGTTGAATAAGTATAAAGTTCGTCCTTCACATTAATTAGAAGAACAAATAATTCATCATATTCGAAATTTAATACGAAATGTTTGATTCTTATAAAAGCTGAATCTATTAAATGACTTAATTTGCACAAGGCATTTAATGTATTGTTTGGCACTAATAAACATCCTGAATTATGACAAAAATCAAACTTAAAGTCAACAATAAAAGTGTTGAAGTTGATGTAGATCCTAGCACGCCAGTTTTATGGGTATTGCGTGACCACCTTAATTTAATTGGCACAAAATATGGTTGCGGTGTTGGCTCATGCGGGGCGTGCACCATTCATTTAAATGGCCGTTCTTTAAAATCATGCCAATTGCCAGTATCTGCAGTTGGTATTCAAGAAATAACTACCATAGAAGGCTTGTCAGAAAACGGTGATCACCCAGTTCAAAAAGCTTGGTTAGACGTTGATGTGGCGCAATGCGGCTATTGTCAAACCGGACAAATCATGGCAGCAGTTTCTTTGTTGAAATCTAAACCCAACCCTACTGATGAGGATATCGATACTTTTATGACTGGTAATATTTGCCGTTGTGGAACTTATTTAAGGATAAAAGAGGCAATCAAGAAGGCAGCTAAATCTTCAAACAAATAAAACTTTTTTAATTATGGATAAGTCACACAACAATAGCAGACGTTCATTCTTGAAAGTTTCATCAATAACAGGCGGAGGCATGATGATTGGATTTAGTTGGTTGGCCAACCTAATACCAAATGAAGCTTTCGCAAATGCAGAAACAGCAAAAGAGTGGATTGAACTTACTGGTTTTATCAAAATATCACCTGATAATCAAATCACTATTTTTTGTCCCAATCCTGAATTTGGACAAAATGTAATGACCTCTTTGCCGATGTTAATTGCAGAAGAGCTTGAAGTAGATTGGAGTAAAGTAAAGGTTGAAGCAGGAGATTATGATACCCCTAGATTCAAAAGACAATTTACGGGTGGCAGTCAATCGGTAAGAATGGGTTGGCAGCCACTAAGAAAAGCAGGTGCCACAGCAAAGTTGATGTTGATGCAAGCAGCAGCAAATGAATGGAACCTTCCTATTGCTGAGTTATCAGCTGCTAACGGAATGATACATCACAAATCAAGCAATAAAAGCATTGCCTACGGATCTTTAGCTGCAGCAGCTTCAAAACTGCCCACTCCGGAGAACGTTATTATAAAAAAGAACGGAGCATTTTCTTTACTTGGGAACCCTCAAAAAAATGTAGAAGGCGCAAAGATTGTAAGCGGAAAGTCGCTGTTTACAATGGATTATAAACAAGAAGGTATGTTAATTGCAATGGCCATTCATCCTTCTGCATTTGGATTGAAACTCAAATCATTTGATGCTTCAGAAGCGCTTAAAATGCCAGGCATAAAAGATGTTTTTGAAATAAAGGTTTACAAAGATGGCTACGAAAGAGGCGGGTTTGATACCAGAACATTCAACAACTTAGTGGTGGTTGTAGGAAACACAACATGGGAAGTGATGAATGCAAGAAAAAAAGTAATTGCCCAATGGGAACCCATTCAAGAAACAAAAGAAATGGTAAACGCATGGGGTAGCAAAAAAGAAGAAATTACTCCTGCTGGACTAGAAAGCACAGATGCTCATATGAAGCAGATGTATGATTTGCAAAAAAAGCCAGGGAAAATTTTAAGAAAAGATGGCAATCCTGAAACGGCCTTTGCCAATGCCAAAAAAACACTAGAAAGAACCTATTCTGCTCCATTCTTGCCTCACAATACCATGGAGCCCATCAGCTGCTTTGCCCATATCACTGACGAAAAAGCACTTTTTGTAGCTCCGATTCAAATCCCTGATATGATGAAACAAAACATCGTGTCTAACTTGGATTTGTCGGCTGATAAAATTGACATCAAATTGGCAAGGATGGGTGGAGGCTTTGGAAGAAGAGCCTATGGCCATTACATCATCGAAGCAGGGTTGATTTCTAAAAAAATGAAAGCTCCCATCAAGTTGATTTATACAAGAGAAGATGACATGACCAATGGAGTATATCGTCCATCTTACATGGTTACATACAAGGCTGCAATTGATAACAACAACAACGTTACTGCTATCCACATTAAAGGTGGCGGTATCCCGGAAAGTGCGATTCATCAAAATCGTTTTCCAGCAGGTGCATTTGAAAACTATGTAGCAGAAAGTTGGGACATTAAATCTAATATCACCATAGGCGCTTTTAGAGCACCAGGCTCTAATTTTATTGCAGCAGCGGAGCAGTCATTTTTGGATGAATTGGCAGAAACCATTGGCAAAGATCCGATAGAATATCGAATAGAATTGTTGAAAAAAGCAAAAAGCAATCCTGTTGGAAAAAACAATGATTATGATGCAGATAGATACATTGGAGTATTAGAGTTGGTTAAACAAAAATCCAATTGGAATACTGCAAATAATAAAAATGCCAAAAGAGGCGTTGCTGCTTATTTCTGCCACAATTCTTATGCCGCTCATGTTGTGGATATTACAATGAAAAACGGACAACCTGTTGTAGAAAATGTGGTATCCGCATTGGATTGTGGATTAGTAGTAAATCCAGAAGGCGCAAAAAACATGGTTGAAGGTGCTGTGGTAGATGGCATTGGGAATGCTTTGTATGGTGGACTCCGCTTTGAAAATGGGGTACCCATGCAAAAGAATTTCAATCAATATAGGATGATAAGGCATAAAGAATCGCCTAAAAAAATTGACATCCATTTTGTGCAAAACAATGTTGATCCAACCGGTTTGGGAGAACCTCCTTTCCCCCCTATTTTTGGCGCATTAGCCAATGCATTGTACAAAGCCACAGGGAAACGTTTTTACAACCAACCATTCATAAACGATTTAAACAAAAGTTAATTACGATTCTTCATTGTAAAACAAAAAGATTGCTTCATGGCAGTCTTTTTTGTTATTAATCAAACCAAATAAACATGAAAAAAATCATACTACTACTCATTATTGTCACCACTTCATTTACAACTCAGTCATTTTGCCAAAACTCGACACCATCACTCAACTTAAAAAATGGACAAACTGTTTATGAAAGTTATTGCATTTCTTGCCACATGGAAGACGGCAACGGAATAGAAGGAGCCTTTCCGTCATTGGTAAAAACCGGCAATCTAACTGATAAAAACAGGTTGGTAAAAATCATTTTGCAAGGCATGAGGGGAAAGATTGTTGTTAAAGGAACTAATTATGATGCAGAAATGGCGGGAATAAGTTTATCCGACCAAGAAGTTGCTGATGTCATCAATTATATCAGAAATTCATGGGGAAACAAAGCGCCTCTCATGAAATTGAATGAAGTTGAAGTAGCTAAAAAGGCCGTGGTTAAAGGATATCAGCCATATTGATCCTTGTATATTAAACAGAGAAAGCAGCACTTTTAAGATCTCTCATAAATTTTAAATTGACAAAGCGTAGCCTTCAAAGGTTAAATTGGACAATCTGACAATTTTTAAAGCGAGGCGATGATTGAAAAATTCCAATCATGATATTTTGTAACTTAGCCTAATTCTAAAAAATCAAATCCCACAAAATGCATTCTGAAAATATCAACCCTCAGATTTTCATAGACAATAGGAAAAGATTCACTTCCAAAATGGGAAAAAACAGCATTGCCATTTTTAACAGCAATGATGAAATTCCTAGTAATGGAGATGCACTATACACATTCAAACAAAATACAGATTTATATTGGCTTACAGGCATTCGTCAGGAAGACACCATGTTGATTTTATTTCCTGACCATCCCGATAAAAAATACAGAGAAACATTGGTGCTTGTTCGTCCCAATGAATTAAAAGAAAAATGGGATGGAAAGAGGCATAGAGCAAATGAAGCAACTCAACTTTCTGGGATAGAGACAATAGTTTGGTTAGACTCACTCGACGGATTGCTCCAACCACAGATACATTTGGCAGACAATATCTATCTCAACACAAATGAAAACGACAGAAAAGCTAACTTGTTGAAAGTGCGTGACTATCGGTTTGCAGAAGAGATGAAATCACGCTACCCTTTGCACAATTACCTACGTGCAGCTAAAATCATGAATGAATTAAGGGCCATAAAATCAGCCCATGAAGTTGCTGTTATTCAACAAGCCATCGACATAACAGAAAAAACATTCAGAAGATTGCTAAAATTCATCAAGCCAGGTGTTTGGGAAAATGAAATAGAAGCAGAAATCTACCACGAATTCATGATGAACCGGTCTGCAGGACCCGCTTATGGTTCTATCATTGCAGGCGGAGACAGGGCAAGAACTCTGCACTATGTTGCCAATAACCAACAATGTAAAGATGGGGAATTGATATTAATGGATTTCGGGGCTGAATACGGAGGATATTGTGCAGACCTTACAAGAACTGTTCCGGTTAATGGAAAATTCAGCAAAAGACAGAAAGAAGTGTACAATGCTTGCTTGCATTTGCACGACTATGCAAAAGAATTGTTGGAGCCAGGGATGACTATTGTAAAATATACAGAAATGGTGGGAGAAGAAGCTTCTAAAACATTCCAAAAAATAGGGTTGATTAGCAAAGCTGATATCAAAAATGAAACCCCTGACAACAGGGCTTTCCGTAAATATCTGTATCATGGCATTTCTCATCACCTAGGAATCGACGTACACGACCTAGGTACCAAAACAGAACCCATCAAAGCCGGAATGGTTTTCACTGTTGAGCCTGGTATTTACATTGAAGAAGAACAATTTGGTGTGCGCATTGAAAATAATGTTTGGATCACCAAAACTGGGAATGTAGATTTGATGAAAAACATACCTAGGAAGGCTGAAGAAATTGAAAAACTGATGAAATAATTTAAACAAATTATTGATAGCGCTTATAAACTAAACTTTGGGCCGATATCCTACCGCTCAAAATATTGAACAAAAAAATGAAGCAAATTCCAAACATATTTACACTGCTGAATCTTTGCATGGGGTGTATTGCAATTGTTTTGATCTTACAAACAGGCGAATCTATAGTAAATGTCCAAGGCAATGAATGGAAAATTTACATGCCGGAAAAAATTTGGTGGGCTTCAGCATTTTTAGCGCTGGCAGCTATCATTGATTTTCTTGATGGTTTTGTGGCCCGACTATTCAAAGCAACTTCAGAAATGGGAAAGCAACTAGACTCCTTGGCAGATGTGGTTTCATTTGGTGTTGCGCCAGGCTTGATTCTTTTTCAAATGTTGAGGATATCTTATGCGGCGGAACCTTCGGGTCTCGAAACTTCTGTAATTTGGCTGCTTCCTGCCATACTTTTCCCGATGGCATCAGCATGGAGGCTGGCTCGATTTAACCTGGATACCAGCCACAAAAACCATTTTGAAGGTGTTCCTACCCCAGCCGCTGGCTTATTGATTGCCTCATTTCCTTTGCTACTTTTATATAACCCATTTAACATCCAACTCATGCTTACAAACAAATGGGTTTTATATACTGTTTGCATCCTGATTCCATGGCTCATGATTTCTACATTGCCACTTCTAAACATGAAATTCAACAATTTCAGTTTTAAAGACAATAAACCAAGGTTCATCTTATTGATTTTATCCATTTTATTTATCGCATTTTTGGGTTGGCTTTCTATCCCCGCCATCTTCATCACATATATTCTAGTATCTTTGCTCTTCAAAAATCAACTTACATGACCTTTAACGTTGCTATCAATGTAATGCCTCTTAAAGACCTTCTAGACCCTCAAGGAAAAGCGGTACTTGCTGGACTACACAACTTGGGATTATCTAATGCAGAAGATGTGCGTATCGGCAAAAGAATCATAATGCAAATCGATGCACAAACCGAGCAAGAAGCCATGAACTTAGCCAAAGAAGCTGCAGAAAAATTATTGGCCAATCAAGTAATGGAACAATTCGAAATCAGCATAATAGGATAATTGGTCATTTCGGTGCAATAAAATAAAACATGCTATACATCATCCCTACGCCTATTGGTAATTTGGCTGACATGACTTTCCGAGCCGTTACTATTTTAAAAGAAGTGGATGTTATTCTAGCTGAAGACACCAGAACTTCAGGGGTATTGCTCAAGCATTACGACATTCAAAAAAGCATGTTCCCGTATCATCAGCACAATGAACATAAAATTACAGAAAGAGTCATTCAAGATTTACTTGCAGGAAAAACAATGGCGCTGCTAACAGACGCAGGTACTCCGGGCATTTCAGATCCTGCTTTCTTCATCGTTCGAGAATGCATCAAAAATGGCATCAAGGTTGAATGCCTACCAGGAGCGACGGCTTTCGTTCCGGCATTGGTCAACTCAGGACTTCCCATTAATAGATTTTGCTTTGAAGGTTTTCTTCCCTTAAAAAAAGGCCGACATACTTTGCTCACATCTTTGTCATCAGAAGCCAGAACCATGGTTTTTTATGAATCCCCGGTTCGCCTTTTAAAAACACTTTTGCAATTCATGGAGTATTTCGGGGAAGACCGTCAATGCTGCGTTTCAAGAGAATTATCCAAAAAATTTGAAGAAAATAAACACGGCACTCTCAAAGAGGTACATGCACATTTTGCAGCAAAAACAATAAAGGGGGAAATCGTTATTGTAGTAGAAGGGAAAACAAAAGAAAAAAATGAACTGCGTGTTGAATCAGAGGAAGATTAAAAAATAATTTGCCAAATTTAATCGTCATCTCCAAACAAAATAATTAAGCGCATTCATTGCTTGTACTTCATCCAAATAATCATCAAGAATGAAAAAAGATTGTGGTTGGAAATAAAATCATTTATGATTGGTTAAACCAAAAAGGTTGGAAAGCATTTCCTTTCCAAGAGGAAACCTGGGGCTGTATAAACCAAGGTAAAAGCGGATTGGTAAATGCACCAACTGGCTGTGGTAAAACCAATGCTGTTTTTATAGGAGCCTTGATGAAATTCATCAATGAAAACCCAACCAGTTGGAAAACAACACAAAAAAACGGCATCAGGCTACTTTGGATCACACCGTTAAGGGCGCTTGCTAAGGACATAGGACGTGCCATGGAGCAAGCGATTGCAGAGATCGGAATACCATGGAAAGTTGGCATCCGGAATGGAGATACACCTACGTCTGAACGACAAAAGCAAAAATTACGCCTACCAGAAATCCTCATCATCACCCCAGAAAGCTTACATCTATTGCTTTCAGGAAAAGACCATACCCGATTGTTTCAAAACCTTGAAGTGATTTCAGTAGATGAATGGCACGAATTGCTTGGATCAAAAAGAGGGGTGCAGGTTGAACTTGCCATCAGCAAAATCATCCAGTATAATAAAAAAAACATGCCCTCTGTTTGGGGCATTTCAGCAACCATTGGGAACCTAGAAGAAGCAAAAGATGTATTGCTCTCTCCTATTTTACTGGCTGAAAATATAAACCCAAAACTAGCCAATTCAAATGGCATTATTATCAAAGCCAAACTTGAAAAAGAAATTGAAGTAATCCCGATATTTCCAACAGAAGTTGAAAAATATCCTTGGGCGGGTCACCTAGGTATTAAATTGGCACATGAAGTAATACCCATCATTGAAAAAAGTAGGTCCACCTTGATTTTCATCAACACAAGGGGCATGAGTGAAACTTGGTATCAAACCATTTTAAATATAGCACCCGAACTTGCGGGTACTTTGGCGCTTCACCATGGTAGTATTGACAAAGAACTCAGGTTTTGGGTTGAAGAAGCTTTGCATGCTGGAAAACTCAAGGCTGTGGTTTGTACTGCTAGCCTTGACCTAGGTGTTGATTTTCGTCCAGTTGAAACCATCATACAAGTAGGATCACCCAAAGGCATTGCCAGGTTCATGCAAAGGGCTGGCAGGAGTGGGCATGGACCGGGAGAAAAAAGCGTTATTTATTTCCTTCCAACACATAGCCTTGAATTGATTGAGGCGTTTGCATTGATTGATGCCCTCCATGAAGATGTGGTTGAATCAAAACCACCAATGGTTTTGTGCTTTGATGTACTAATACAATACCTCTGTACATTGGCTTCTGGCGAAGGTTTCAACGCAAAGGAAGTTTTCAAAGAAATCCAAACAACATTTTGTTATAAAGAAATACTAGAGCAAGAATGGAATGAAATCATGCATTTTATTACCACAGGTGGAAATGCGCTTGGACAATATGATGAATTTCAAAAAGTTACGTTAGAGGATGGCCTTTACAAAATCACCAACCGAAAAACAGTAATGAGGCATCGAATGCACATCGGCACAATCGTTAGCGATGCCATGTTGAAAGTAAAATGGATGAGTGGCGGATTTATTGGTGTTATTGAAGAATGGTTCATTTCTAAATTAAAGCCAGGTGATGTTTTTTCGTTGGCAGGTAAAACACTCGAGTTTATTGCGTTGAAAGATATGGGCGTTCTTGTAAAAAAAAGCAATTCAAAAAAATCAATTGTTCCCAGTTGGATGGGTGGACGAATGTCTATGACCGCAAACCTTGGAACCCTGCTGCGAAAAAAAATGGCAGAAGCGGCAAATGAATCGTGCAACAATGAGTTTCTGATGAAACTTAGCCCATTGCTAGACCTTCAACGCTCCCTTTCTTCCATCCCCAAAATAGATGAATTGCTTATCGAACTCATAGAAACCAAAGATGGTTTTCATCTTTTTGTACATACATTCGAAGGCCGTCTTGTTAATGAAGCCATGGCTGCCATTCTTGCTTGGCGCATGAGTAGAAAAATTGGCATCAGCTTTTCAATTGCCATGAATGATTACAGCTTTGAATTACTCAGTGACCAACCAATTCCTCTCAATGAAGAAAATGTATATGAGCTATTTTCTGCTGATTCACTCTCAAAAACCATACAGCAAAGCGTAAACGCAACAGAAATGGCCAAGAGAAAATTCAGGGACATTGCTGTGATTGGCGGACTGATTTTTCAAGGTATGCCTAGTGAACAAAAAAAAGCAAAGCACTTACAATCCTCGGCATCCTTGCTTTTCAATGTTTTCATGGAATATGACCAGCACAACATTCTTTTGAAACAGGCCTTTAATGAAGTAATGACTTTCCAAATGGAAGAGGAAAGACTTCACAACATGTTAGTAAGAATTTCAAGGTCTAAAATAATCATCAATAGGCCTAGAAGCCTTACTCCGTTTAGTTTTCCTGTAAAAGTTGATTCCATCCGAGAAAATATTTCCTCAGAAAAAATTGAAGAAAGAATCAAGAAAATGATAAAGTCGGGAAGTGAATTTCACCTGCTAAAAAAATGAAGACTTAAGATAAATCACCATTCAACGGAATTACACTTTGTTCTGCTCCAATAATCGCAAATACTTTTTCGCCTCTCTTACTATCAACGATGAAAAGTCCAGTAAACTTACTGAAAGCTGGCAAAACACAATAATCTGATGCAAAATAAAAACAAGGCAAGGTAAGAAGCTGTTTCCCTCTGCCCGAAATTTGTATGCCTGGGTGTAAGTGCCCAGTAAAATAATATTGACCAAGTTTTTTTTGTGAAGGCAGCTCGTGAGCAAAGGTAAAAGGACCAACTGTAAACTCTTTTTCACATACAACGAGTCCTAATTTCCCATAATCAGCATTGGTCAATATTTCATGATTACCCCGAATTAAAATAACTTCTTGTGCGGAAAAATTTTTCATCCAACCAGCAAAAGCCATGTGCTCCATATTTTCAACACTGTGAAACAAATCACCCGTGATCAATATTTTTTTGGGATTGAAATAGGTGATTTCTTGCAGCAACCTATTTAAATCGTCCTGAAAAACTTGTTGAGGAATTGGGATCCCAGCTTTTCTAAAGTGAGATGATTTACCTACATGAAGGTCAGTCAAAATCAGTATGCTTTCTTCTTCCCAGAAAATACAACGTTCTGAACTTAGTAAAATATGTTGATTGCTAATGGTCTGTCTTAATGGAGACAATATTAAAAATTTATAAACGCTACCCTAGTTTAGGAAGCAACAGTGAAAAATATTTACTTTGGTTCAGATTCAAACAATGATTCTGCCATCAAAATTGATTCAGGTTTTCCAACATCAATTATTTTATCTCCAGTGTGATTATATCCATGAATTGGATATTCCGCAGCAATCTTTAAATAAATATCCATTATAGAAAAAACTCCGCTCGATGGCATTAAGTTAAAAATAGCAGGATCTATAATGTGTATGCCAGAAAATGAAAATGGGATGTAATCTTTTACTTCTTCACGACACCACTTATATTCATTTGTTTTTTGATTTCTCCAGCCAACCAAAATCATTTCTTGATTAAAAAGCAACTGCCTTGAACTTTCTCTTTGCGTTACTGCTAAAGTAGCCAATGGCAAATGAGTTTGGTGAAAATCAAACATGCCATTTAGATCCAAATCAGTTAGCATATCTACATTCATTACTACGATTGGATTCTTACTATCTATAAAATGTTTAGAAGCAAATGCAAGTCCACCACCAGTTTCAAAAGGGCCATCAACTTCGTGAGATACGACAATTCGAAGATTATTAGCTGTATAATTTTTTAAAAAATCATGAATTTGATCTGCAAAATGAAAAACATTGATCACAATTTCTTTGATGCCAAAGTTTTTAAGATAGACAAGGTTTCTTTCTATCAAAGTTTTATCATTCACCATTGCCAATGCCTTGGGATGGTTGTCTGTAAAGGGTTTCAAACGAGATCCAAAACCTGCGGCAAAAACCATGGCTTTACAATCTTCGATTTTAGCAGCATTATTCATTTGAATTAAAATTTATTAATACGGCAAATTAACCCATCCCTTTGCTTCTTGTTCAACATGCATAACAACAGTTTTCACTTTGTATTTTTCTTCAAGATATGCAGCAAGTCTATCGGCCGCATATACACTTCGATGTTGTCCACCCGTGCAACCAAAGCTGACTGTAAGTCCTTCAAAATCTCTCTTGATGTAATCCTCTACAGAAATATCTACCATTCCGAACACATGCTGCAAAAAAGAAGGCATGGATGTTTTATGCAATAAGTATTCTTTGACATCCTTATCTCGACCTGTTTGAACTTTATATTCTTCAATCCTTCCTGGATTTAATATCCCCCTGCAATCAAAAACATAACCACCCCCATTGCCAAATTTATCTTGCGGGATTCCTTTTTTAAAAGAAAAGCTATTAATGTGAACTGTTAACTTGGTTTCATTGCTTGCAATGACTGGCTCAAACTTTTTCATAATATCGTCGGCAACGACTGAATTCAACAATTTCTGCAGTGCTGGCAAACGAATAGGAAGTTTTTTATTTGAGAGGAACCACTTAAGATTTTTCAAGGCATAAGGAATACTGGCTATAAAATGTGGTTTCCTTTCAAAAAGCCCACGGAACCCATAAGCACCCAATGTTTGCAGCATGCGAATGAGTACAAAGCCATCATAATTATTTAAAAAATCTGCTTTATTTAAACTACCCTCTAAAAGAATATTTACTTCATCAAAATAATATTCAACCAATTCATCCCTCCATTCATACGGCATTTGAGCGCGGGCTTGCCACAATAGCGAAGCAATATCATATTGAAGTGCCCCTTGCATGCCACCTTGATAATCAATAAAAAAAGCCTCGCCATTTTTAATCATGATGTTTCGGCTTTGACAATCACGGTGCATAAAAAACTGATTTTCTTCCTGCATCAGATAGCTGCTGAGCATTTCAAAATCATTCAGCAATAAATTTTTATCGTAAGGTAAATCCAGTGCCCTCACGAAGTAATACAAGAAATACAACAAATCAGAGTTGATTGCTTGCTTGTCAAATGATCTTGTTGCAATGCAACTGCTATAATCTAGATTTTCACCTCCGATTACCTGAAGTTTTGCAAGTGCTTGGCAAGTTTTTTTAAAAAGATTCTTTACATCATCAGAGAATCCCTCATTTTTTAGATGATCAAAAAGTGAAACATCACCTAAGTCTGTTTGAACGTAAAAACTTTTGGTACCATCTACAAATACGATTGAAGGAACATTTAATCCTAACCCACTGAAGTGTTCTGTAAACCCTATAAAAGCTTCGTTTTCAGGAATATTAGTGGGGTTATAAGTTAGGATGTATGAAGTTCCATCATGGTCAAATCGAAAATACTGCCGATTGCTTCCAGCTTGCGTGAGAGTCTCAAGTTTAATGTTATGACCTGGCTGCCATTTTTCAAGAGACGATAATATGTGTTGTAAATCTTCTTGCATAGAACTGCAAAGTTATCTTTTATTCTAAAATGAAAATCAGTACATCCGTATCTTTGCAATATGTTTAAAAAGTCGATGGACGAACTTCAAAGAATGACGGTGGCTGAATTCAAAGATGCTGTAAAAACACCCATCGCTGTTGTTTTGGAAAACGTCAGGAGCATGCATAATGTTGGCAGCGTGTTTAGAACGGCCGATGCATTTCGAATAGAAAAAATGTATTTGTGTGGATATACGCCTTTACCACCGCACCGCGACATCCATAAAACAGCATTGGGATCAACTGAAACAGTACTCTGGGAAGGTTATGAAAATCCTATGGAGGCCATCACATTATTAAGAAATCAAGGCTATAAAATATACGCAATTGAACAAGTTCATGACAGCATATTCCTAAATAAACTAGAGGTTAACGTAAACGAAAAAATTGCCTTAATTTTTGGAAATGAAGCAGATGGAGTAAGTGAGGAATTGATTGAACTATCTGATGGTTGTATAGAAATCCCCCAAGCTGGCAGCAAACATTCGTTCAACATAAGTGTAGCAGCTGGCATTGTACTTTGGCATCTGTACAATAAAATAAAATTATGAGTACTATAAAAAACTATTTCTCTCTTGTAAAGTTTTCGCATACCATTTTTGCAATGCCCTTTGCATTTTTAGGTTTTTTTATGGGAATTTTTTATGTTCAAAAATCTACAGCTGCTTTTACGAATGGATTCGATGTTATCGTTTCTTATACAAAAGCCAATCCTTTTATGTTTCTTTATATCATTGGCTGCATGATTTTTGCGCGTAGCGCAGCCATGGCTTTTAACAGGTACCTAGACAGGGAATTTGACTCATTAAACCCAAGGACTGCCATACGAGAGATCCCTAAAGGTATAATTAGTCCAACCAGTGCTCTAAGGTTTACAATCCTAAACTCAATACTTTTTGTTGGCGTTGCGTACATGATAAATTTTACTTGTTTCCTGCTATCGCCCATAGCCTTAATCGTTATTCTAGGATATAGCTATACCAAAAGATTTACTTCTCTGTGTCACATTGTATTAGGACTTGGGTTATCATTAGCACCTGTTGGGGCTTTTATTGCTGTAACTGAAACAACAGACTTGTCCATTATTTTTTTATCACTTGCAGTGGTAGGATGGGTTAGTGGTTTCGACATCATTTATGCATTACAAGATGATGGTTTTGATTCATCACATGGGCTTTGGTCAATTCCTACTGCCCTTGGAAGAAAAAAAGCACTACTTTTTTCTCGTTCCTTACATGTTCTCACGGCAACATTAATTTTTATTGCTGGATTTCAGTTTGGCTTTGGGATTTTATATACAATCGGTGCCTGTATTTTTACTGCAATGTTAATTTATCAGCAAAGTATTGTAAAACATGATGACTTAAGCAAAGTTAGTATTGCATTCATGACGTCTAACGGAATCGCAAGTATTGTATTTTCAATCTTTGCAATTAGTGACCTCATTTTATTTAAGATCAATTAGGATGGGAAGAATTCTCGCACTTGATTATGGTAAAAAAAGGACGGGCATTGCCGTTACTGATCCTTTGAAAATTATTGCAACTGGATTAACTACTGTTGATAGTCAAACCCTTTTTGATTTTCTAAAAACATATATTTCTAAAGAGACAGTTGAAAAGATATTAATCGGGGAACCATATAATTTAGATGGCAGCGAAACCGATTCAACTGCTGCTGTTAAACATTGCATTAGAAGGTTAAAGAATTCATTCCCTGAAATTCCTATTGTGACGATTGATGAAAGTTATACATCCAAGATGGCATCAAGGGCTATGGTAGAAATGGGAATGAAAAAAAAAGATCGGCAAAAAAAAGGAATGATTGATGAAGTGGCAGCTACAATGATGTTACAAGAATTTCTAGCCAACAACTCAATGTAAAATTGAAACTGAATAGGGTCGTCATCTGCTGTAGCAACATGATTCAGGGAGAACTGCTTATTTTGCGAGCAACATCTTATAACCAGCTTTCACCCTGCCAGCAGCTATGTCGTCAAGTTTTTTCTTCAACAATTTTTTTCTGAAAGGAGATACACGATCTATAAAGAGTTTACCCTCTATATGGTCATATTCATGTAGAATAACCCGGGCATTAAGGCCTTTGTATGTTTCGGTTTTTTTAGTAAAAGTTTCATCAAAATATTCTATAGTTACAACACTCTCTCTGCTCACTTCTTCCCTGAAACCTGGTAAGCTCAAACAACCTTCATCGCACACCCATTGTTTGCCTGTTAATTCTAGAATTTTTGCATTGATAAAAACAATTTTTTTGCCACCTTCACCTTCAAACTGAGCCCGTTCTTCCTCATCACTTTTTTCATAAACTTGCATCGTATCGATTACAAAAAGCCTAATGGATTTATTTATTTGAGGTGCAGCAATGCCCATGCCGTGAGAATAATACATGGTTTCCCACATATCAGCGATAAGTTTCTCCAAACCAACATAGTTAGGTTCAATATCATCGCATAACTTTCTTAAAACAGGATGCCCGTAAGCAACAATGGGGAGAATCATAGTGTAAAGTTATAAAAAAGTACTTCATTCACTCCCTTCTATAATAGAAAATTGTGAATAAATCAAAAGACATCAAGAAAAAAATATTAAGATCCCAATAATATAAATTTCTTCCTTTGCGTCAATTAAGTTGAGCACTTATAAAAAAAATACAACTTTTTTCACTACCCATTATACAATAGGTCGTAATACTCGGCAGCCATTCTATTTGAGTCGAACTTAAACCTAACATCTTTCATACCATTCTGAA
>Ga0164294_10000562_pt1 | contig 35359 bp, 28 predicted proteins | sample GEODES005metaG_FD_111479 | JGI IMG/M metagenome (GOLD analysis project Ga0164294, IMG submission 111479) | Oligotrophic lake water microbial communities from Sparkling Lake, Wisconsin, USA - GEODES005 metaG | ecosystem: Environmental > Aquatic > Freshwater > Lake | place: USA: Sparkling Lake... | reverse complement strand
TCGCGATCGCGGGCAGCCTCGCCGCCAAGAAATACACCCCCGAAACCGCCGGTTCCTTCCCGACGACCGGCGGGCTCTGGGTGGGCCTGCTGATCGGCGTGATCCTGATCATGGGCGGCCTGACCTTCCTGCCGAGCCTCGCGCTCGGCCCCATCGCCGATCATCTCGCGATGATCGGTGGCCATCTCTCCTGACCTCGGACACGCCCCATGGCCCGTACCGCATCCAAATCCCTGTTCACCGCCGATCTGCTGCTGCCTGCGATCGGCGACTCTTTCCGCAAGCTCGATCCGCGCCAACTGGTGCGCAATCCGGTGATGTTCGTCACCGCCTGCGTCGCGGCGCTGCTGACCGTGCTGCTGATCGTCGGCCATGACGGGCTGGCAACCGGCTTCAAGCTCCAGCTCGTCGTCTGGCTATGGCTGACCGTGCTGTTCGGCACCTTCGCCGAGGCGCTCGCCGAAGGACGGGGCAAGGCGCAGGCGGCGTCGCTGCGCGCCACCAAGGCCGAGCTTACCGCGAAGCGCGTCACCGGTGCGACGACCGAAACGGTGCCGGCGAGCGCGCTCCGCATGGACGACGTCGTGCTGGTCGAGACCGGCGACCTGATCCCGTCCGACGGCGAGGTGGTGGAAGGCGTCGCCTCGGTCAACGAGGCGGCCATCACCGGCGAAAGCGCGCCGGTGATCCGCGAGGCGGGCGGCGATCGTTCGGCCGTCACCGCGGGCACGCGCGTCATCTCGGACCAGATCAAGGTGCGCGTCACGGTCAATCCGGGCCAGGGCTTCCTCGATCGCATGATCGCACTGGTCGAGGGCGCCGAGCGGCAGAAGACACCGAACGAGATCGCGCTGACCATCCTGCTCGTCGGCCTCACCATCATCTTCCTGATCGCGGTCGGCACGATCCCGAGCTTCGCGTCCTATGCGGGCGGATCGATTCCCGTCGCGGTGCTCGCGGCACTCCTCATCACCCTGATCCCCACCACCATCGCGGCCCTGCTGTCGGCGATCGGCATCGCGGGCATGGATCGGCTGGTGCGCTTCAACGTGCTCGCCAAATCGGGTCGCGCGGTCGAGGCGGCGGGCGACGTCGACGTGCTGCTGCTCGACAAGACCGGCACGATCACGATCGGCGATCGCCAGGCGAGCGAATTCCGTGCGGTCGGTGGCGCCACGCCGCAGGAGCTGGCCGAAGCCGCGCTGCTCGCCAGCCTCGCCGACGAGACGCCCGAGGGCCGCTCGATCGTCACCCTCGCGCGCGAGCGTTTCAAGGTGACGACCAGCGCGCTCCCCGACGGTGCCGAGATCATCCCCTTCACCGCGCAGACACGGATTTCCGGCGTGCGGATCGGTGAGACGCTGATCGAGAAGGGCGCGGTCGATTCGATCCTCCGCGCCAATCCCGGCGTCGGCGAGACGCCCGCTGCGGCCGAGCTGCGGCGGATCACCGACGAGATCGCGCGCGGCGGCGGAACACCCCTCGCCGTCGCGCGCGAAGGCCGGCTGCTTGGCGCGATCTTCCTGAAGGACGTCGTCAAGGCCGGCATCCGCGAACGGTTCGGCGAACTGCGCCAGATGGGCATCCGCACGGTGATGATCACCGGCGACAATCCGCTGACCGCCGCCGCCATCGCCGCCGAGGCCGGGGTGGACGACTTCCTCGCGCAGGCGACACCCGAGGACAAGCTGGCGCTGATCCGCAAGGAACAGGCCGGCGGTCGGCTGGTCGCGATGTGCGGTGACGGCACCAACGATGCCCCGGCGCTGGCGCAGGCCGATGTCGGCGTCGCGATGAACACCGGTACGCAGGCGGCGCGCGAGGCGGGCAACATGGTCGATCTCGACAGCGATCCGACCAAGCTGATCGAGGTCGTGGGCCTCGGCAAGCAGCTGCTGATGACGCGCGGTGCGCTCACCACCTTCTCGGTCGCCAACGACGTCGCGAAATATTTCGCGATCATCCCGGCGATGTTCGTCGTGCTCTATCCGGGCCTCGCCGTGCTCAACGTGATGAAGCTCGCCTCGCCGACCAGCGCCATCCTGGCGGCGATCATCTTCAACGCCCTGATCATACCCTTGCTGGTGCCGCTGGCGCTGAAGGGCGTCGCCTACAGGCCGATGGGCGCCGGGCCGCTGCTGCGCCGCAACCTCGCCGTCTACGGCCTCGGCGGTCTCGTCGCGCCGTTCATCGGCATCAAGATCATCGACCTTGCCGTCTCCGGCATCGGTCTCGCCTGAGGAGTTTGCCATGGGCAAGGATTTCACATCGTCGCTGCGTCCGGCGCTCGTCATGACGCTGCTGTTCGCGCTGCTGCTGGGCATAGCCTATCCGCTGCTGCTGACCGGCATCGGCCAGCTGGCCTTCCCGCGCCAGGCGAACGGCAGCCTCATCCGCGACGGCGACCGGATCGTCGGCTCCAGCCTCATCGGGCAGAGTTTCACGACCGACCGCTATTTCCACCCGCGCCCGTCCGCCGCCGGCAAGGGCTACGACGCGTTGGCCTCGTCCGGCTCCAACCTCGGCCCCGCTTCCCAGGCGCTTCACGATCGCGTCGCGGCCGACGCGAAGGCGCTTTCCGCAACCGTCCCAGGTCGCCCTGTTCCCCCAGATCTGGTGACCACCTCCGCCTCGGGGCTCGACCCCCACATCAGCCCCGAGGCGGCCCTGTTCCAGGTCGAGCGTGTCGCCGGGGCGCGCGGGCTGGACGCGGGCCGGGTGCGGCAGCTCGTCGACGCCGCCGTCGAACACCCTCTGCTGGGTTTCCTCGGCGAGCCGCGCGTGAACGTGCTGCTGCTCAATCGACAGCTCGATGCGCAAGGGAGTAACAAGGGCGGGTGAGCGGCTCCGACGACCGACCCGATCCCGACGCGCTGCTGACGCTGGCGGCCCGGGAGGGGCGTGGCCGCCTGAAGGTGTTCCTCGGCGCCGCGCCGGGTGTCGGCAAGACCTACGAGATGCTGTCGGAGGGGCTGGCGCTGCTTCGCGAGGGGCGCGATGTCGTCGTCGGCATCGTCGAAACGCATGGCCGCCTGGAGACCGAGGCGCTGACCCGCGGGCAGGTCATCATTCCCCGCCGCGAAACAAGCTATCAGGGTCGCACCCTGACCGAGATGGACATCGACGCGATCCTCGATCGCCACCCCGCGCTCGTGCTCGTCGACGAACTCGCCCACACCAATGCGGCGGGAAGCCGCCATCCCAAGCGCTATCAGGATGTCGAGGAACTGCTCGAAGCCGGGATCGACGTCTATTCGACGGTGAATATCCAGCACATCGAAAGCCTCAACGACGTCGTCGCCTCCTTCACGCGCGTGCGGGTGCGGGAGACCGTGCCCGATCGTATCCTCGAGGCGGCCGAGATCGAGGTCGTCGACATCCCACCCGACGAGCTGATCGAGCGGCTGAAGGCCGGCAAGGTCTATGTGCCCGACGAGGCGACCCGCGCGCTCGGCCACTTCTTCTCCAAATCGAACCTCTCGGCGCTCCGCGAACTGGCGCTCCGCCGCGCGGCGCAGGCGGTCGACGCGCAGATGCTCGATTATGTCCGCAGCCATGCGCTGGCGGGCAATTGGGCGGCGGGGGAGCGCATCGTGGTGGCGGTCAGCGAACTGCCGGGGTCGGACGGCCTCGTCCGCGCCGCCAAGCGGATCGCGGACGCCCTGCGCGCGCCCTGGACCGCACTCCATGTCGAAACGCCGCGCAGCCGCACGCTCCGCGATGCCGACCGCCAGCGCCTCGCCGCCTGCATGGCGCTCGCAAGCCAGCTGGGCGGCACGCTCGTCACCGTCCCGGCCTCCTCGGTCGTCGAAGGATTGAAGGCGCACACGCTGGAAGCACGGGCGACGCAGCTCGTCGTCGGCAAATCGGCCCGCTCGCGCCTGTTCGAACTGCGGCATGGCTCGGTGGTCGATCGACTGGTGCGCGAGACGCCTGGCGTCGCCGTCCACGTCCTGCCGATGGGCGATCAGCCGCGGGCACGGGTGTCGAGACGCGCCCTCCCCGCCGGAAGCTGGGGCCCGCGCATCGATTATGTCTGGACGACGCTGATGGTCGCGGCCGTCACCGCGGTCGGATCGGCGCTGTTCCACATCCTCAACCTCGGCAATGTGGCACTTCTCTACCTGCTGCCGGTGATGGCGGCGGCAAGCATGTTCGGGCTGCGCGCGGGCGTCTATGCCGGCATCGCCTCGTCGATCGCCTATAATTTCGTCTTCCTGCCGCCGACCGGCACGCTGACGATCAGCAATCCCGAAAATGTCGTCACCATCGTCGTGTTGCTGGGCGTCGCCTTCGTGACCAGCCAGTTCGCCGCGCGCGTGCGATCGCAGGCCGATCTCGCCGCCGCCAATGCCAAGGCGAACGGCGCGCTCGCGGAGTTCCTCCGCCGCATCAACGCCAGCGCCAACGACGAGGAGATCTCCCAGGCGATCTGCGGCGAGGTCGCGCGGCTGTTCGATGTCCAGACCGTACTGATGGTCGCAGGGCCCGATGGCGCGACGGTTCAGGCGGCCAACCCGCCGGACGATAGCCTCGACGCGATCGACAAGGCGGCGGCGGAATGGGCCCTCGATCGTGCCGTCCCCGCCGGTCGGGGCTCGGACACGCTCACCGCATCCGACTGGACCTTCTACCCGATCGGCAGTTCGATCCGCACCCATGCGGCGCTGGGCATCGCGCGTGGCGACGGGCGCGAACCGATCCGGCTCGATCAGCTGCCGTTGCTCATGAGCCTGCTGGACCAGGCGGCGCTCGGCCTCGAACGCGCGCGTCTCGAAGAGGAGATGCGCGATGTCGCCCAACTGAAGGAGCGCGATCGGCTCCGCGCCGCCCTGCTCTCCTCGGTCGGCCACGATCTGCGCACGCCGCTGACCAGCATCGTCGCGGCCTCCGACGCGCTTCCGACCGAGGCGGCCCCCGAGCTGATCCTCAGCATCCGCTCCGAGGCGGAGCGGATGAGCCGCTTCGTCGCCAACCTGCTCGATATGGCACGTGTCGAGGCTGGGGCGTTGCGCCTGAACATCGAGGCGACCGATCTGACCGATGCCATCTCCGCCGCCGTCCACGATACGCGGCGGACGCTGGAGGATCATGCGATCGTCCGCGAAGTCGCGGCCGACCTGCCGCTCGTGAAGGTCGATCCCCAGCTCTTCCACCATTGCCTGATCAACCTGCTCGACAATGCCGGCCGTTATGCCGATCCCGGCACGCCCGTCGTGATCCGGGCGGAGCGCACGCGTGACGGTCTGGACCTTTCCGTGCTCGACGAAGGGCCCGGTCTGCCGGCCGGGCGCGAGACAGAGGTGTTCGAGACCTTCACGCGCTTCGAAGGATCCGATCGGAGCAAGAGCGGGACCGGGCTCGGTCTTGCGATCGTGAAGGGCTTCGCCGAAGCGATGGGCCTCTCGGTGGCCGCCGTGCAGCGGGGGAAGCCGGCGGGCGCCTGCTTCACGTTGCGTTTCCCGGACGCCTTGCTGGTTGAGGAGTATGTCGAATCATGAGTGCTGCGGCCAAGGTCCTGATCGTCGACGACGAGCCGCAGATCCGGCGCCTGCTCAGCGTCACGCTGACGCGGGCGGGTTATGGCGTGGTCGAGGCCGGCGCGGCGCGGCAGGTCGGAGAGATCATCGATAGCGAACGGCCCGATGTCGTGCTGCTCGATCTGGGGCTTCCCGATCGCGACGGCCTCGAACTCATCCCCCTGATCCGCCAGCGCTCCGAGGCCGCGATCCTGGTGGTCTCCGCGCGCGACGCGACCGACGAGAAGGTGGCCGCGCTCGATCTCGGCGCGATCGATTATGTCACCAAGCCATTCGACACCGACGAACTGCTCGCCCGCATCCGTGCCGCGCTGCGCAGCCAGCTGCTCGCGGGCGGCGGTCGCGCCTCGGTCACCGCCGGCGATTTCACGATCGACCTGCTCGAACGGCGGATCACGAAGCGCGGTGAGGAGGTGCACCTGACGCCCAAGGAATATGGCGTCGTCGCCGAACTGGCGCGCTTTCCGGGCCGTGTCATCACCCATGAAAAGCTGCTCGCGGCGGTCTGGCCCAACGATTTCGAGCGCCACGTCGAATATCTGCGCGTCGTCGTCCGCAACATCCGTCAGAAGCTGGAGGACGATCCCGTGAAGCCGGGGCTGATCGTCAATGAACTGGGCATCGGATACCGGCTGATGGGGCAATCCTGACCCTCAAATCTCGACCTGGCTCCCAAGCTCGACCACCCGGTTCACCGGCAGCTTGAAGAATTCCATCGCGCTTTCGGCGTTGCGCACCATCCAGGCGAACAGGTGTTCGCGCCACATCGCCATGCCCGGCTTGGATGACGGGATCAGGGTTTGGCGGCCGAGGAAATAGCTCGTGTCCATCGGCTTGAAGCGCCCGTTGCACATCTCGGTCCGCCCCAGCGCCTGCGGTATGTCGACCTCCTCCATGAAGCCGTAACGCAGGAGGATGCGGAAGAAGCCGCTGTCGAGCGGCTGGGCTTCGAACCTCTTCTCCTCCGGCACATGCGGCACCTGTTCGATCAGCACCGTGAGCACGACGATGCGCTCGTGCAGCACCTTGTTGTGCTTGACGTTGTGGAGCAGCGCCGGCGGCACGGCCGTCGGGCTGGCGGACAGGAAGATCGCCGTGCCCGGCACGCGCGGCAGCGACTTGGTGCTCGACGCGATGAACATCTCCATCGTCAGCTCGCTGCCGCCCAGCCGCTCGCGCAGGATGCGGCGCCCGGTCGCCCAGGTCGTCAGCAGCGTGAAGGCGATCGCAGCGATCAGCAGCGGGAACCAGCCGCCATCGGGCACCTTGGTCAGGTTGGACGCGAAATAGAGGCCGTCGATGAACAGGAACAGGCCGGTCACCGTCACAGCCAGCACCGGCGGCCAGCGCCATACGGTGAAGGTCAGCACGCCGAGCATGCAGCCGGTGATGAACATCGTGCCCGTCACGGCGATGCCGTAGGCGGCGGCGAGATTGCCCGAACTCCTGAAGCCCACGGTGATCAGGATGACCAACACCAAGAGCGTCCAATTGACCATCGGCACATAGATCTGCCCAGCCGCCTTGGCGCTGGTGTTGACGATCCGCAGCCGCGGCAGGAAGCCGAGCTGCACGGCCTGCTGCGTCACCGAGAAGGCGCCCGAGATCACCGCCTGGCTGGCGATCACCGTCGCTACCGTGGCCAGGATCACGAGCGGCAGGCGCGCCCAGTCGGGCGCCATCAGATAGAAGGGATTCTCGATCGCCGCGGGCCGATCGAGCAACAGCGCACCCTGCCCCATATAGTTGAGCAGCAGACACGGCAGCGCGACGTAAAGCCACGAGATGCTGATCGCCCGCCGGCCGAAATGCCCCATGTCGGCATAGAGCGCCTCGGCGCCGGTCACCGCCAGCACCACCGATCCGAGCGCGAGGAAGGCGAGCTTCGGGTCGATCAGGAAGAAGCGCACCGCCCAGACCGGATTGACGCTGCCGAGAATGGCGGGGTGGGTGACGATGCTGGCGACACCCAGCACCGCGAGCACGCCGAAATAGAAGACCATCACCGGCCCGAACAGCGCGCCGACCTTCGCGGTGCCGTAGGATTGGATCGCGAACAGCCCGATGAGGATCACGATCGCGATCGGCAGCACCATCGGCGCGAACCCCTCATGGACGACCTCGAGCCCCTCGACCGCCGAGAGCACCGAAATGGCGGGCGTGATGATCGCGTCGCCATAGAAGAGCGCGGTGGCGGCGACGCCCAGCATCACGATGCTCGGCGCCCATTTCCTGTGCCCCGACGTGCGCGTGACCAGCGCCAGCAGGGCGAGGCTGCCGCCCTCGCCCTTGTTGTCGGCGCGCAGGATGATCAGCACATATTTGACCGTGACGATCAGCATCATCGTCCAGAAGATCAGCGACAGCACCCCGAAGATGTGCAGCTGGTCGACCGATAGCGGATGATGCCCGACGAAGCTCTCCTTGAGCGCATAGAGCGGCGACGTGCCGATATCGCCGAACACCACGCCCAGCGCACCGAGCGCCAGCAGGCCGAGCCGATCCTGGCCGCCGTGATGGTCGACGGCGTCTTGATCGATCGATACGGAAGTCATGGAAACGCTCTACCCAGCCAACCCGCGAGATGCGGGGGCATCTCCAATCGGGCCTGACGCATAAGCTTTCGAGTGTGACGGGCGGCCTGCGGCATATGTTTTCCGTATGAATCCCGGTCGCCGGCGGCTTTCCATACGGCATCGCTATGCGAACGGCGGGTCATCCGTCTCGAATCCCTACCTTCGGCCCAATAACTCGCCCACTGCCTTTTGGAGTCGGGCAGATGTGGCATCGAAAATTCTGGGCGGGTCCGGCGATCCGTCTCCTCGGGACGATACTGCTCTTCATTGCAGGTATCGCAAGCGACCGTGTTTTCGTTCAATCCGAAGACGCCGTGCCCAGCTCAGATCCTACTATCTATCTGCTTGCGCTCGTCGCATTCCTCGGTGCGAGTTGTGGAAGCGCAATGTTCGGTTGGGGGGGGCTCATCTATTCGACGAGGTTGAGGTGTCGCCACGTTGGCGAACGTGCAATTTGATCTACCTTTCGAAGGTTGAAAGACTAGCATACTGGATTTTTCTATAGTTTTCTTTGTTTCGGTTTGATCGGAAATGGTCGTTTCTAATTGCATCTGGAAAAACATACTTCTGATTTCGATAACTGTCCATGCTCGGTACTGCGTATCATCATGCGTTAAATCAGATCGCAGAAGCAGAAACCGCCTCGCGTGACGCGGTCGCCGATCTGGATGTCGACGGGCGAGGAGAAGTTGGGGCCATCGAACACGAAGGTGTGGAATTCCCCATTCTCGCCGCACGGATCGATGCCGGGCGGAGATCCGCAAGCAGGTCGGCGTCGATCATGCGCCCGGCGAAGGATGCATCGAGGACCGACAGGTCGACGCAGACGAGCACGGCCCTGAAACCCGCCGAGAGGAAGTCCTCGATGAATGCCCGCGTGTCGCGACCCCACACCGGAAAGACAGGCGCGATGCCGAGCGGCTTCAGCATGCGCTCGCGGTAAGCCCGGATGTCCTCCAGATAGAGGTCGCCGAAGGCCACCGTTCGCACGCCGGCGGCGGCATGGCGCTCCAGCGCGTCTACCATCGCCGTCTCGTAGAGATCGTTGGAAGCCTGCGCGGGAATGAAGACGCGGTCCAAGGGCACGCCCAACGCGGCCGCCTGACGATCCAATAGCTCGGTTCGCACGCCATGCATGCTGATCCGATCATAGTCCTGCGTAACGGTCGTGAGCAGCCCGGTGACGTCGTAGGCGTCCGACTGCTGCAATGTATGCAGGGCGACACAACTGTCCTTGCCGCCGCTCCAGCACATCAGAACCGGGGTCTTCGAAGTCACGGATGGGCTTTCGAGGTGGCGCTCAGTCGAAGCCAGCCGTCGCCCTGTCGCTGGGGCCCGTCGGATGCCTCGATGGTCTCGGCGATGATCCGCGCCGATTCCACCAACCGCGGCCCCGGCCGGTTGAAGTAATGATGGCCATCGACGACGAACACCCGGTCCTGGCGAACGGCGGAGAGGCCCTGCCAGCCGGGGCGGCCGATCAGGGGCGCCAGATCCGCCAGCGTCTGGGGTATCTGATATCCGCAGGGCATCATCACGATCAGGGCGGGATCGGCGGCGACGAGAGCATCCCATTCGAGCCATGGCGAATGTTGCCCCGGCGTTGCGAAGAGGGGCTGGCCGCCGGCGATCTGGATGAGTTCAGGCACCCAATTTCCCGCGGCCATGAGCGGATCGATCCATTCGATCGCGGCCACGGTCGGTCGAGATGGATTTGCAGCGGATCGCGATCGCAACCCATCCAGCCGGGAATGGAGCTGATCGATCGCGGCATCGGCCGCATCCAACGCATCGACCGCTTCGCCCACGCGCCGGAAATCGCCCCACACGTCGTCGAGATCGTCGGGTGCAAGGGACAGCAGCGTCGGCGGCGATCCGATCCAGTCCGAGAGCGCTTCTTCCAGATCCGCCGGCGTGACGGCGCAGATCGCGCATTGCGACTGGGTCAGGATCACGTCGGGGCGCAGGGAGCGCAGCAGGGGCGCGTCGACCTCGTAGACGGACAGGCCCTGCCGAACGATCTCCTGGACCCTGTCGTCGATCTGCAACGAGGTAAGGCCCTTTTCTAGCTTGGTCGCGGTGCACACCGGCAGCGCCTGCACGAACGGCGGAAAGTCGCATTCGTGCGACCGGCCGACCAGCCCCTCGCCGAGGCCGACTGCGACCGCGATCTCGGTCGCGCTGGGCAGCAGCGACACGACGCGCGGGAGCGCCCCCATCAGGCGGGCCGAAGCGAAAGACCGACCCCGAACACGCGTGGTGCCGCGCGCGTCAGCACGATGTGCAGGGCGATGAGGCCCGCGAACCAGATCGCGTCATTGGCGAGGATCTGGAGGATGATCGACGAGGTGAAGGTTCCTGTTCCACCCGCGGCGAGAGCGAAACCGAACAGGCCGCCTTCATAAGCGACGAAGGCCGCCACGAAGGTCAGTGCCAAGCGAATGCCAAGTTCACGGCGACCGGCGAGGAGGAATGTCGCAACCAGCATCGCGCCGAGGCTCGCGGCACACAATGCCCCGCCCCAGGCGAAGGCAAAAGCGGTCGGCGGGTAACCGAGCAGGCTGAATCCAAGGATCTGGTTGATCGCCCAGATGCCAACGATCGTCATGGCGGCACGCGACCACGTCATGCTGACGGCACTGGCGACCGCGATGGCGACGAAGGGCATCATGCACGCCGAAGCGAGTGTGCCGACCAGGGCCGTGGCGGCAAGCGCGACCGGCCACGCGATGCCGCCCGTGGAAGATGGATTGCGAATGGTCATGAAGTCCGTCCCGAGCGTCGAGCGACAAAGCCGGGGCGTCCGCCTGAGCGGTCGGTAGCTGCGTGGGACGGACGCAGAGCGTCCCGCAGCAGCCACCGATGCGGCCCCAGCCGCACGTTCGTCGCTCAGACGAAGACTTCGCGCCCGGCCAATCCCATGAGCCGGGCAAGAGCGACACGTACCGGTCGGTCTCCTGGCTCACGGGTCGTCACCCGACCTGCGCCTTCCCAAACGTCGCGATCCCTCCGGATCTCTCGGTTCAGTGGCTGCGGATCCGCGATCGAACCCGCATGCACGCCGTGCTCGCCGCTTACAGTTGCAGGGACAGCCGCAGAATTGGCCGCCGAGGCGCCCGCACTGCGTTCCCGTTACCGGTGCGAATTTTGCCCCGACGAGCGAGGCCTGCCGAGTTTAGCTCTTACCGGCTCGAGTTCAACCGAATATGGCAGACCCGAATTTTACGCCGCCAGAACAATATCCTCGAAGTTGGCTACGCGGCGTTCTGCAACTCCGCCATCTTGATCTGCACCAGCATCGAAAGCTCGTCGTAGACGACCCATTCGTCGATGATCTTGCTGTCGCGGATATGGAAATGCGTGACGCCCATGATCGAAAGCTTGTGCCCAGTCGGCGCGCCTAAAGAGCTGTAGCCGAAATGGTGCCCGTCCATCAGCCAGCGCACCGCATATTTGCGGCCGCCTTCCTCGCTGTCGACGGAGCAGATGTGCTGAGGCACGAACGCGCAGTCGGGGACCAGCGCGACGAGCCGCATGGTCTGCTGGAGCACGGCTGCGACGCCGTAAAGCTCACGCATCAACGGACCATGCCATTGGCAATTCGCGGCGTAGATCTCGGAAATCTTCCCGAACAGCCGCTTGTTGTAGATATGATGGAGCCAGCCCAGGAGCTCTTCTTCGCCGGCGTCATGGGCGATGGAGAGGTCGGCTTCGGCTTCAGGCGGGTATTGGCCGAGCAGGCGGCGGTTCTCGGACACCTCCAGCACGGTTTCGCCGCGCTCTAGTTTGGCCTTGGCGATGCCCGTCGCGAACATGTGCGGGTCGACTCCGACCTGGATGAGCGGGCCCATATTGTCGCGAACGATCCACTCCTTGTAGATCCTGTTCTCGATGATCATGCATTCGGCCACGGTGCGCGTGCAGAACGTGCGGCCGGTCGGGCGGCCCCACGCGCCGAACTCCGTATGCCGGCCGAGGCCGTGGGTCATGTGGCTGGTGTAGAAGCCGTCGACATCGTTGCCGCGCCAGATCACCTGGATCGCCTGACCCCGACGATCGGGGAATTCGACGAGGCGCTGGATGGTGTCGCGGATGTGCGTCTCGCGGTCGTACATCGTGCCGAGCGTGGTGTAGGCGACGCAATTGTGGGTGTAGTGGGTGTAGATCAGACCGACGTCGCGTTCGTCCCAGATGCGATGGGTGCAGCGGACGATATAGTCGACGATGTCGGTATATTCCGGATCGAAACCGCGCATCGACTGGACGCGGGGACGATCGCTGGGAACCAGCTGGGTGAAGTCGCGGCGTTCCACCTGCAGGACCGCGCCGCTCTCTCCCGAATCGGATCCGCTATGCTTGGCCGTGGGACTCGTACCCTTGCCGCTTTGCTCGTTCATGGAACCTCCGGGAGTTGTTGGTTGGGGTGATGCTTTAGCTTGAAAAGGGGCAAACGGATCGAGCCGCTTAAGCCAGGTCGAGACGTGAGCCGCGACCTCATTCGGTGCTTCGAGCGGTGCGAAGTGGCCCACGCCGGGAAGCAGGGCTAGTGTCGCATCCGGCAGGCGCTCGGCCATTTCGATCTGCATTTCGGGGGGCGCAAGGGCGTCTTCGCGACCGGCGAGGACAAGGGCCGGCATCGAAAGCGCCGCGAGGCGATCACGATTGTCGGCCCGGGTCCGGGCGATCATCTTCTGGCGCGCGAATGCCGTGAGACCGACCGACGCGGCCATCGTCCGGACGGCAGCCAACAGCGCTCCATCGCCTTGTCGGGATTTCGCGACATAGCTGGGCCAAAGCCTGTCGATGATCTGCTCGGTCGTCTCGCTGCCGTCTGCCTGTGAAGATGGCCTTCCGGGCGGGAACGGGCGCGCATTGCTATCGATGAGGGCGAGGCCGGCAACACGATCGGGTGCGCGTGCGGCGATTTCCAGCGCGACGATGCCGCCAAGCGAAAACCCCAGCAGCGCGAAGCGCGGGGGCAGTTGATCAAGAATGATCTCGGCCGAACCTGCCGCATCCGTGCTGTCGTCGAGCGCGAAATAAAGCACGGTCGGCGCGTCGAGCCGCTCGAGAAGGGGATCGAACAGGCGCGCATCGCACAGCGTACCGGGCAGCAGCACCAGCGGAAGGGTTTGCCGCGCGCTGCGTCTGCCGCTCAGTTGCAGTGGAGCATTCACTGGTCGACCTTGGCTGCGACGGGGGCGGGGGCAGTGATCGTAGACACGGGCGCCTCAAGTCGCTTGCACTTTCGATATGATTGCCTTAGCACCGTTGCATTCGAATGCAAGCGTCAGTGAGGTGGAGTTGTGACGTCGTGGACTCAAGAGGCAATGAATGCCCGGCTTGTACGTTATGCCGATCTCATTCCGTGCCGCACCGCTTTCATCGATACCAAGACCCCCGGCTCGATCGGGAAGGAAAATTTTACGATCATCGGCCCTGGCGTGTCCGAGAGCGCGGACCAGCATGTCCATATAACGGAGAAGCACGGGTTCAACGTCGGCGCTGCACGCCAGCCGTTCGGATGCATCAATTCACAGCACTCGCACGACACCGCGGAGGTGTTCGTCGTCCATTCGGGGCATTGGCGGCTGCCTTTCGGCCCCAATAAGGAAGATGGCTTCATCGACATCGGCCCAGGCGATGTCTGTTCGGTTCCGATCCACATGTTCCGCGGCTTCGAGAAGCTCGACGAGGGCAAGGGCTTTCTCTTCGTCGTCCTCGGCGAAGATGATCCCGGCAAGGTCACGTGGGCACCGGCGGTATTCGAGGCAGCAGCCGATCACGGCCTGAAGCTCGCCAAGGGCGGCAAGCTGATCGATACGTCGTCCGGTGATTATGAGTTGCGGGAGGTTGAGTCCGAAGAGGTCATCGGTGACGAGGAACTCGCGAAGCTTCGGACGCCGTCGGCCGAGCAACTTGCGCGCTGTGTTACGCATGCCGCCGGATTCGTCGGCAATCCAGACTCGGCCCTGGCGGGCGAGGGCGTCGCCGAAGCGGGCGTCATCGTCCCGCAGCCCACGCGCGACGGCTTTCCTGCAGGCCCGATCAGCGGATGGTGGCTGCATGGTTTCAACCTGCGCTGCCTGATGCTCGAGACAGGGGCCTATGTGCCGCCGCACGTGCGGCAGGAGGCTGAGGTCCTGTTCGTCCAGGAAGGTACGCTGGAAGTGAGCTGGGCGGATGGTTCGATCGTGATGGGCGCGGGCGATACGCTCACCGTTCCGGTCGGGCTGGCGCATGGCTTCCGCAACACGGCTTCGGTTCCTGCGATGGTGTTCGTTGTTCGAGGTACCGAGGATCCGGCCGCGCCGACCTTCCTCTCGCAAGCGAGCGCCGCTGCCTGATTCCGTAAAGAAGGACGATTTCGATGGGCGTTCTGGTCGATGGAATTTCCAGCAGCGCACGCGTGTTGCCTCCGCTGGACGGAGTGCAATTGCAGATCGTACGGAGCCAGGGGCCCTACCTCTTCGGAGATGATGGCCGACGTTACGTCGATACGGCTATGGGGCTCGGCGGATCGATCCTGGGCCATGCGCATCCGGCGGTGATCGAAGCCGTGGCAGCGGCGCTGCGAGATGGGCCATTGCCCGGCTTTGCCCATGACGGCGAAGAGCAGGCGGCGGCGGCACTGGTGAAACGCACCGGACCGCTCGACCGGGTGATATTCAACAATTCGGGGAGCGAGGCCGTCCATCTCGCTGCCCGTATCGCGCGGGTCGCAACCGGCCGCGCGCGCGTCGCGAAGATGGCGGCGGGTTTCGACGGTTGGCTGGACGAAATGGCGTTCGGCAACGTCACGACCCGCGAGGCTGGCTTTACCGACGTTCGGCCGAGCAATCCCGGCGTGACCTTGTTGCGTTTCAACGATTTCGACGATGTCGATCGGCTGTTCGCCGAAAATGACGATATCGCCGCCGTGGTTTACGAGCCCATGCTGGCGAATGCCGCTTGCCTGATGCCTGCCGTAGGCTATCTCGAGCATGTCCAGAAAGTTGCCCGGGCGCATGGTGCGCTGTTGATTGCCGACGAAGTGCTCATGGGCTTCCGCCTTCATGCCGGCCTTTCGAGCCAGGCGATGGGGCTCGATCCGGATATGGCAACTGTCGGCAAGGCGATCGGCAGCGGTATCGCGGTCGGCGGCGTCATTGGCCGTTCCGCAATCATGGAAGAGTTCCACAGAGCGAAGGGCCTGCGCGGCGGTACGTTCAGCGGCAATCCGTTGGCCGCCGCTGCGATCCGGACCACGATGAAGGAACTGACTGCGAGCGACTATCCGGCGCTGCAAGCGCGGGGCGATGCACTTCGCGCACATATCGTCGATAGTTTCGAGAACGTGGGCGTGCCGGTCAGCACGACGGGATACGGCACGGTCTTCAGCATCTGGTTCGCGCCCGAAGCGCCTGCAGACTATGAAACGGCCCTCGCAATCGCAGACCCTGCGCGATCGATGCACCTTCATCTCGAATTGCGGCGGCGTGGAATGCTCGTCCTGCCCTCGCCCTATGGCCGTCACTATGTGACGTTCGCACACGACGAAGAGGCGTTGGCAATGGCACGTACGGCCATCGCTGGGGCCGCCCAGGCGATGGCAACCCGCCAAACGATCGACGCTTGACCGCGGCGCCTGCGCGCCCGCGGTTCTCCTGACCCGTCAGCGCATCAAGCGCTCGATCACCTCGGGGCCAAAGCCCTTCTGCGCATAGTGGCGGCGCGCATGTTCGAGCTTCGTGAATACGTCCTCATAAGCGAGCGGCGTGCCGAACGGATCGACGTAGGTGTAGCCGCCGCTAACATGGAAGAGCGTGATCATCTCTTCGACGCCCTCGGGCACGACGAGCGTATGCACTTCGCCCGGCGGCTCGCACACATAGTCGCCCGCTTCGGCAACCCAGGGATGTTCGAGATAGTGCCACGTCCCCCGGAGCGTCCACGCATGGACGGTGCCGGCGTGGCGGTGCCGCGAAAGGACGCCTGCACGGCGGACGCGCAGGAGATTGACGAAATAGCCCTGGCTGACCGAGAAGAGCAGGGGACGGAAATCGATGCCTTCGGCCTGCGGGATCCATTCGTCCGGATGGCCGTCGAGGTCGAGCGCGCCCTTGATGATGATCTCCGGCATGCAGCCGAATGGCTGGGCAAGCTGATAGGGTATCTTGGATCGATCGGGCTTGGTCTCGGGTGCCCGGAACTGTTCCGCATCCAGAATCGTCATATCGCGCTCTCAATTCGAGGAGGGCGGAAAATTGTATGCATTCGAATGCAAAGTCAAATGGAAAGCGCTTTGCCAGTGTTCCCTTTGATCGGCTAAGAGAATGCGGGGACCGGATCATGACAAGCAAGCAAATCAAGTCGCCGAACAAGGCCGGCGGGCGAGCCCAGCGCCGTGCGACCTCTTACGACGTTGCGCGGTTGGCCGAGGTTTCGCAGTCCGCGGTGTCCCGCTGCTTCGCGCCGGGCGGCAGCATCGCGCCTGCTACGCGGGACCGCATCATGAAGGTCGCGCGTGAGTTGGGGTATCGCCCGAACGCGCTCGCGCAGGGGCTGATCTCCGGCCGTACCAAGATGGTCGCCGTACTCATTTCGTCGCTGACCAACCGATTCTATCCGGAAGTGCTCGCCGAACTCTCTCGCCAATTGACCGAGCATGACACGCGCGTGCTGTTGTTTTCGCTCAATGCCGAAAGCGATGTCGACGCAGTGCTCGATCAGGTTTGGCGTCATAATGTCGACGGCGTTATCTCGGCGGCACGTCTTTCCGACGAGCAGGTCAGGTTGTTTGCCGATCATGGCGTGCCCCTGGTTCTCTACAATCGCCAGTCGGAGGTGGAGCCCGTGGTGTCGGTTGGTTGCGATTCGGCTGCCGGGGAGCGTGATCTCGTCGGGCGCCTGCTGGGTGCGGGGCACAAGAGCTTCGGTATCATCGCCGGCCCCGCGGACTCTTATGTCGGCGAAGAGCGTCGCCGTGCCGCACTGGCGCGGCTGGAGGAGGCGGGCATTCGCGAGGTGCCGGTCGCCCGGGGGGATTTCAGTTACGTCAGCGGTCGGGAAGGGCTGCGCGCGTTGATGGATCAGAAGCCGCAATATGATGCGATCATTTGCGTCAGCGATCTCATGGCGATCGGTGCGATCGACATGGCCCGTCATTGCTATGACCTTGCTGTGCCCGATCAATTGTCGGTCGTCGGCTTCGACGGATCCGATCCGGCAACCTGGTCCAGCTACGATGTAACGTCGATTCGGCAGCCGGTGCGGCGGATGACCGACGCCGCGGTCACGATGCTGCTGGAGCGCGTTGCCGATCGCGGACTGCTGGCCGAGCGGCGCCTTTTCGCAGGCGAGTTCATCAAAGGCTCATCAGCGCGTCTCGGCTGACGCATTCGAAGGCACGATTTTTGCGGTAAATCGCCCGTTGGTGGCGTTGCCTCGCGGTCTTCATTCCTGAAACTTTGATCACACAGAAGGGAGCGTCTCCCTAAGGCGACTGTTGCGCTTAAGAAACATCAATGCATCCGAATGCAAATTTCGATGGACACTGTCTCTTCTCATGTTACATCCATGTGACCCGAACCGATTGCGCAAAGCTGGTTAGGGCAGGGAAAAAGGGAAACAGCGATGATCAAACGGACTCTCGCAAGCAGCGTTTCTTTCGCTGCCATCGTGCTCGCAGCGTCGGCGGCGCAAGCGCAGGTGGTAGCTTCCGCCGCGGAATCGCCGGCCGCCGAAGCGCCCCAGAACGAAATCATCGTCACGGCCCAGCGTCGCCAGGAGCGTCTTTCGGACGTGCCGCTGTCCGTCACCGCCGTCACCAACGAGTCGCTCGAGCGTAACCGCGTCACCGATCTCGGTCGCGTGCAGCTTCTGACGCCGGGCCTGCAGTGGGCTCACCAGGGATCGGACGCTTTTCCGTCGATCCGCGGTGTTCGCACGCAGCTGACCAGCGCCCAGAACGATCCGGTCATCGGTTTCTACATCGACGGCGTCTATCAGAGCCGCACGTCGCAGGGGAATTTCCCCTTCTTCGATATCGCGCGTGTCGAGGTTCAGCGCGGCCCGCAGGGCACGCTCTATGGACGTAATACGTTCGGCGGCAACATCTCGATCATCTCGAACGATCCGGTCGACAAGATCGCGGGCGGCCTGAACGGCGGCTTCGGCAATTTCGCGGCAAAGCAGGTCGACGGCTATTTCAACATGCCGATCAACGACAAGCTGCAGCTGCGCGTCGCAGGGTTCCACGACAGCCACTCGGCCTATACCAAGTCGATCACCACCCCTGGGATCAAGATCAACGATGAGGATCAGAGCGCGGCCCGTATCGCGTTGCGTGCGCTGCCCACCGACAACATCGAAATCATCCTTAAGGGCAGCTTCTGGTGGCGTGACGACCATGGCGCCGGTGCCTACGCCTCGCGTATCAACGGTACGCTCATCAACCTCTCCACCGGCCTTCGCTCGATCTACGGTACGCCCGTCGCGGTGAACCCGACCGTCCTCGACGGCAGCGCGCGCATCAATGGCGTCGCGGTCGGTGTGCCGGTGCTGGGCAATGCTTATCAGAACCAGTGGGACTTCCAGCCCGACGAGCATATCCGCGAGCATGCGGGTACGGGCCAGATCAACTGGGACCTCGGCCCCGTCGCGCTCCACTCGATCACCGGCCACACGGCGTTCCACGCCGATCGTAACGCCGATATCGATCAGAGCAGCGTCGTCTTCCCCGCCGCGGGCGTCACGGCAGGCTTCGCCGGGTCGGGCGTGCAGCGCGCCGATACGCACGTGCAAACCACGAGCCAGGAACTCCAGCTGGCCTCGACCGGAACGCCGCGTCTCCAGTGGATCATCGGCGCTTACTATCTGAACGATAAGATCGTCGAAAATTACATCCAATATTACACCGCGCCGTCGGCGACGACCGTCAGCTCGCTGGCCCGGACGAAGATCGATACGGACAGCTATGCGGTCTATGGGCAGGCGACCTACGCGCTGATCCCCGATCACCTTCGCGTCATCGGCGGCATCCGCTATTCGCACGAGAAGAAGGCGTTCGACATCACCAACTTCACCGCTCCGGTGGGGACGCAGAACTTCAACACGCAGACCGCCGCGGTGGCGAGCGGTGCGCCGACCTTCAACAAGGTCACCTGGCGCGCCGGTCTCGAATATAACGTCAACCGCCAGACGATGTTCTACGGCACCGTCACGACCGGCTTCGAATCGGGCGGCATCAACAACAATTCGTCGAACTCCGCGATCCCGTCGTCTTATGCTCCGCAGACGGTGACGGCCTATGAAATCGGCTCGAAGAACCGCTTCCTCAACGGGCGCCTCGCGATCGATGCGAGCATCTTCTACAACCAGCTCCGTTCGCTGCAGATCACCGTTCTCGATCAGCGCACGAACCTTTCCTACACCGCGTCGGCGGGCAAGGCGCGTTCATACGGTGCCGAGCTGGACGTTCGGACCATCCCGGTCCGCAATCTGCACCTCGACGTGACCGCGGCGTACAACAACGCCAAGTTCACCGACTACGTTCGTCCCAACCCCTTCTACACGGCGACCAATGGCGATCCCGTGCAGCTCCAGCTGGCGGGCAAGTCGGTAGCGGTCTCACCGAAGCTCAAGACGACGGTGAATGCTTATTACGATTATGCGATCGGGGAGACGGCCACGCTGACGCCGACGCTGACGTGGCTGCATTCGACCAAATATTACACCTCCGACTACAACACGCCGCTCGACGAGCAGAAGCGCTACGACACGCTGGATCTCAGCCTGCGCTTTGCTCCCAACAAGCGGCTCTACGTCGAAGGCTATGTCCAGAACCTCACCAACGTTGCGGTGATCTACAGCGGTCAGCTCGGGTCCAACCAGCGCGTGCAGGTTTCCTACGGCGCGCCGCGGACATACGGTGCCCGCGCCGGCTTCAAGTTCTGATACACTAAGGCATAGAGGGAGCGTCACGGATGAAAACGCCTGACGCTCCCCCTTCGGACATTGTGGTGACCGATCTCGCCGCCGACGCTGCGGTCGTCGAGACTGCAGCGTCCCCCTATCCGCCGCTCGGGCGAGCAATCCTCGCTTTCGCTTTCCTGATGGTGGCGGAGTTTTTCTACAGTTGGGCGTGGAACACGGTCGACGTGTTGCGGCCCTTCATCCGCGATAGCCTGAATCTGACGCTGACGCAGGCCGGGTCCGGCTATTCGGCGCAGGGGGCGGGCGCGCTGATCGGGGCGATCGTGATCGGCCAGCTTGCCGATCGTATCGGCCGCCGCGCGATGCTGGCGACCGTGATGATCGGCTACGGTGCCACGTTGGTCTCGGGCACGCTGGTGGCCAGCTATCCGGCCTATCTCGCCCAGCGCTTCGTGCTCGGTCTTTTCATGGGCGGCATTTTTCCGGTCGTGGTGAGCATCTACGTCGGCCTGTTCGCGGCCAATGTGGCGGGGCGCCTGGCCAGTCTCGTCAACTGTATTTTCTCCTCCGCCATCTCCATCCTCGGCATCGCGGGCGGGATGACCGGAGGCAATTGGAAGCTGCTGCTGTGGGTAGGCGGTATCCCACCGATCCTGCTCGCTGGCTTCGCGTTTCTGCTGATCCCGCGGACTGCGGACGCCCGGCAACCGCATGGAGGTGTCCGCCGGCGGGTTCCGGTGGCCGAACTGTTCGCGCCGGGCGTTCGCCGCCAGACGCTGTTGCTGGCGGCGCTCACCGGGCTCAACTTCTTCGGCTACCAGGCCTTCACGGGCTGGCAGACCACCTATCTGCGCGACGTTCGCCATCTTGATGCCAGCGCTCTCGGCGGGGTTGTGGCGTGGAGCTTCGCCGCCAACATCGTTGGCGGGCTGTGCTGGGGATGGGCATCCGACCGGTTCGGGCGCCGCTTCAACGCGATCGGGTTCCTGCTCGCGGCGGTGCTGATCGCGATCTATCTGACCTTCGCGCGAACGCCGCTCGCGCTCGGTGTGCTCGGCGCAGCGTATGGGTTCATGCTGTCGGCGAGCGTGGTCTGGGGCCCTTGGATGACCGAACTCTATCCGCCGCACCTGAAGTCCACCGCCGCTTCGATCTTCAACTGGGGCAGGGTGGTCAGCTTCTTCGCGCCGCTCATCACCGGGACCATGGCGGGGATAGCGGGCCTCGGATGGACGATGGCGCTCGCCAGCGTGGCCTTCTCGGTAGCGGGTGTGATCTGGTTGTCGCTTCCGGAAACGCACCCCAACCCCCTCTTCGGGCGCCGGAGCAAGCCTGTCTGATCAGCCTTGGGCTGTCGCCAGCAAACGCGCCGAACCACCCAGCAGGAAACTGTGGTCCGAACCCAGGAGGAAGAGGCTGGCGCCCTGTTCGGTCCAGGCGGGGACGTCCTTCTCGCGTGCGAGGAACATGCCTACCGTCCTGCCATGGCGACGGCCGGCGGCGCACACCGCCTCCACAGCGGCCACGACGCGTGGATCGTCCTGATCCGTGGTACCGTAAGCGACCGTAAGATCGGCGCGACCCACGAACAGGGCATCGATGCCCTCGACCTGGGCTATCGCATCGATGTCTTCGATCGCCTCGGGATCCTCGATCTGGGCGATGACGACGACCCGCTCGGCGGCGTTCGCCAGATTGGTCGCCATCGTTCGGGTCGTGTAGCCGGCGGCTCGCGACGAGCCCGCATATCCGCGCCCGCCGGACCCGTATTGGCTCATACGGACGAGCGACCGCGCATCCTCGGCGGAGCGCACATGGGGGGCGAGGATACCCGTGGCGCCGCAGTCGAGGGCATTGAGAACATGCTCGGCGGCGAGCGAGGGAATACGGACCAAAGCATCCTTACCCGCTGCCCGCGCCGCCATGACGCAACTATCGATGGCTGCGCGATCGAACGGCGCATGCTCCGCATCCAGGCAGAGGCATGCGAGATCGGTCAGGGCCAGCACTTCGACGATGATCGGCGACGGCGTCTTTACGAACGTGCCGACGAGGAGTTCGCGCGCGGCGAGCCGCGACTTCAGGGGCGTGCTCATGCCGCCTTCCTCCACAGCCGGTCGCTTGCGATCGCCGCGCCTTCGGAAAGCGTTGCGAGCTTGGCATAGACGATTTCGGGATCGACTGCGCCGAAGCCGGCGAAGGTGGAAAAGCCGCAATCGGTGCCAGCGATCACGCGATCGCGACCGACCAGGTTGGCGAACTGCTCGATACGCTGGGCGACGACCTGAGGGTGCTCGACGAAGTTGGTCGTGCTGTCGATCACGCCGGGGATCAGTGTCCGGTCTTCAGGAATGAGATCGGCCATGTCGCGGAAATAGGTCCAGTCGTGCTGGTGCCGCGGGTTGGCCGTCTCGAACAGCAATCCCTGCGGCTTTGCCTTCATCAATGTCGGCAGGATGACCCCCAGTTCGACATCGCAGTGATGGGGGCCTTCGTAGTTTCCCCAGCAGACATGCATACGGACGCGGTCGCCGGGCACATTGCGCAGCGCGTGATTCAGCACTTCGACATGGCGATCGATCAGTCCGCAATAGTCCGCGTCGGAGCGATCCTTGTACATCATATGCCGCCCGAGCCCGAGATCGGGGCTGTCGAGCTGAAGGATGAGCCCCGCCGCGACGATCCGCTCATATTCGGGGCGCATCGCCTCGGCGAGTGCCTCGAGATAGGCATCCTGGGTCGAGTAGAAATCGTTCGGCTGGAACAGCGCGATCACGCCGGGTGAGGCCGCATTCATGAAGGCGCCGGTCGGCGTGTGGTGGGCGATCGCGGCGCTCAGGTGCGCGATATCCTGCTCGAGCGGGTCTAGCGTCACGGGGGCGATCGGTCCGACGCAGCGGGGACGGCGGTAGGTCGGGGTGCCGCCGCTGCTGGCTTGCCGTTTAAGGAAGGACGGAAAGGCTTCCAGATCGGCTGGTGGCGTGCGGTCGCTGTCTCCGTCGAAGCCGCTGATCCGATCCTTGATGTAGGTGGCATAGGAGATTTTCGACATCTCCCCGTCCGACACGAGATCGACACCGACGGACGCCTGTCGCGCGACACATGCGTCCACCGCGTCGCCGATGACGGCTTCCGCGTTGCTCGGCAGGTCTTCGCCGCGTTCGTGTGCGAAGATGATCGCCGTTACCGCCTCGCTGCGCGGGAGCGAGCCGACGTGAGTGGTCAGAATGCGGTCGGTCATGAAAGATCCTGCATGAAGAAAGGGCTCACTCTGCGGTCCATCCGCCATCGACGATGAGGGATGTACCGGTGACGAGGGTGGAGGCGTCGCATGCGAGGTAGAGGGCGGCGCCCATGAGGTCCTCGACGGTGCCGATGCGGCCGAGCTTGATCTTGGCGAGGACGCTGGCCTTGAACGCCTCGTCCTCGAAGAAGGGCCTGGTCATCGGGGTTTCGATGAAGGTCGGTGCGATGGTGTTGGATCGGATGCCGTGGGCGGCGAGGTCGAGCGCGAAGGCCTTGCTCATGCCCTCGATCGCCCATTTGCTGGCGCAGTAGAGCGAGCGGTTCGGGCCGCCGACATGCCCCATCTGGCTGCCGATGTGGATCAGGCTGCCGGTCGCCTGCTCGGCCAGCATGCGTCTGACGCAGCCCTGCGCGACGAAGAAGGCCGACTTGACGTTGAGATCGAGCACCGCGTCATAATCGGCTTGCGTGACGTCCTGCATCGGCTTGGGCCGGTTGGTGCCGGCATTGTTGACCAGCACGTGAAAGGCCGGGCGGCTGTCGAAGAACGCCGCGACCGCTGCGATGTCGGACACGTCGAGGATCGCTGCCTCGGCCTGGCCACCCGCCTCGCGGATCGCCTCGGCACCCGCCTCGATCTCGGCCGCGGTGCGCGCTGCCAGCGTCACCGCAGCCCCGGCCTCGGCGAGGGCCGCGGCCAGCGCCAGGCCGATGCCGCGCCCCGCCCCGGTGACGAGCGCGCGGCGGCCCTCGAGGCGGAAGCTGGGGGTGCGGGGCAGCGCCATCCTATTCCGCCGCGACCAGCGGCTCGGCACGGCCCGCATAAGGCACGTTGCGGTGGCCGTAGCGGCGCACGCGGATGTTGGCCTGCTCGCCATGCCCGGCAAAGCCCTCCAGCGCGCACAGCCGGCTGCAATATTCACCGATCATCGCCGATGCCTCATCGGTCAGCACCTTCTGGTAGGTGCAGGTCTTGATGAACTTGCCGACCCAAAGCCCGCCCGTGTAGCGCGCCGCCTTCTTCGTCGGCAGCGTGTGGTTGGTGCCGATCACCTTGTCGCCGAAGCTGACGTTGGTGCGCGCGCCCAGGAACAAGGCGCCATAATTGGTCATGTGCTCCAGGAAGTAATCGGGATTGGCGGTCATCACCTGGACGTGCTCGGACGCGATCTCGTCGGCGATGCGCACCATCTCGGCATCGTCCTCGGCGACGATGACCTCGCCGTAGGTCTCCCACGCCTTGCGAGCATAGTCCGCGGTCGGCAGAATCTGGAGCAGCTTGTCGATCCACGCCATCGTGTCGCGCGCCAGCTTCTCGGACGTGGTGAGCAACACCGCCGGGCTGTCCGGGCCATGCTCGGCCTGACCCAGCAGGTCGGTCGCCGCCAGTTCGCCGTCACAGCCGATCTCGTCGGCGATCACCAAGGTCTCGGTCGGCCCTGCGAACAGGTCGATGCCGACGCGCCCGAACAGCTGGAGCTTGGCCTCCGCCACGAAGGCGTTGCCCGGGCCGACGAGGATGTCGACCGGCGCGATCGACTGCGTACCCAGGCCCATCGCCGCCACCGCCTGGATGCCGCCCAGGCAGTAGATCTCGTCCGCCCCCGCCATCGCCTGCGCCGCCACGATCGCCGGCGCCGGCTTGCCCCCGAACGGCGGAGCACAGGTCACGACCCGCGGCACGCCCGCGACCTTGGCGGTGATCACCGACATGTGTGCCGAGGCCAGCAGCGGATATTTCCCGCCCGGCACGTAGCAGCCGGCCGCGTTCAGCGGCAAATTCTTGTGGCCCAGCACCACGCCCGGCAGCGTCTCGACCTCGACGTCCTTCATGCTGTCGCGCTGGATCTGCGCGAAGCCCCGGACCTGCTTCTGCGCGAACTCGATGTCCTTCAGGTCCTGGCCCGACAGCTGGTCGATACAGTCCTGGATCTCGGCCTTGCTCAGCAGATAGCTCTCGCGGTCCCATTTATCGAACTTGATCGAAAGCTCGCGCACCGCAGCGTCGCCCCGCGTCTCGATGTCGGCGAGGATCCCCTCCACCGTATCCCGAACCTGACGATTAGCCTCCGCCTTCGCCTCCGCCGTCGCTCCGCGCTTCAAATAAGTCGCCATCTCGTATCTCCTTGAATCCGAATGCAGAATATCATGTCGTTCAGGCGGAAGGCGACGGAGCCTCACCGATCGAGTGGCCGCCCGTACGCGTCAGTTCCGCGAGCTTGACCTGCACCAGCATCGAAAGCTCGTCATAGACGACCCATTCCTCGACGATCTTGTCGCCTTCGACGCGGCAATGGGTGACGCCCATGACCGAAATCTTGTGGCCGGTCGGCGGGCCGTAAAGTCCATAGCCGAGGTGAGTGCCCTCGAAAATCCAGCGAACGGCGAATTTGCGGCCGCCTTCTTCGCTGTCGACCGAGCAGACATGCTGGGGCACGAACGCGCCATCGGGCATGAGGGCGACGAGCCGCATCGTCTGCGCCAGGATCGCGGCGACACCTGCGAGTTCGCGTGCCAGCGGCCCGTGCCACTCGCAATTCGGCGCGTAGATCTTCTCGATCAAGCCGAACATGCGCTGGTTGTAGATATGATGCATCCAGCGCAGCAGCCGGGCCTCTTCCTCATCGTGCGCAATCGATACGTCGGCCTCGGCTTCCGGCGGATACTGGCCGAGCAGGCGGCGGTTTTCCGACGTATCGAGGACGGGTTCCCCTCGCTCGAACTTGGTGCGGGCGATCTTCAGCGCGAAGGCGTGCGGATCGAGGCCGAGCTGAAGAACCGGCCCCATATTGTCGCGAACGATCCACTCCTTGTAGATCTTGTTCTCGATGATCATGCATTCGGCGACGGTGCGCGTGACGAAGGTGCGACCGGTCGGTTTGCCATACATGCCGTCTTCGGTGTGGCGCACCGGGCCCAGTGTCATGTGGCTGGTGTAGAAGCCCTCCTTATCGTCGCCACGCCAGATGACATGCACGGCCATGCCGCGGCGATCGGGGAATTCGACGAGGCGCTGGATGGTATCGCGAATGTGCGTCTCGCGATCGTACATCGTGGCGAGCGTGGTGTAGGCGACGCAATTGTGGGTGTAGTGGGTGTAGATCAGGCCGACGTCGCGTTCGTCCCAGATGCGATGAGTGCAGCGCACGATATAGTCGACGATGTCGGTATATTCCGGATCGAAGCCGCGCATCGACTGGACGCGGGGACGGTCGCTGGGAACCAGTTGGGTGAAGTCGCGGCGCTCTACCTGCAGGACGCGTCCCTCGGCGATTGGCTCAACCTTGGCAGCGGTGCGCTTAGGCCGGTCGGCGGCGGTTTCCGTACTGCTCATGACATCTCCCCGAACGGCGTCCAATACCAGGATGACCATCGTTGCATTCGAATGCAACTATATTGAACGGCGTGCGATCCGCAATCTTTTCATCGCTTCACGTATGCCAGTCGAGGCGTGGCGCTGGCGTGTCTGGCTTGAGGGCTGGCCGACGGAGATGCCACGGCGTCGCCTGCTCGAATGCGCGGGCCACGGCGAGCAGGCGCCCCTCGTCGAAATGCCGCGCGGCGAGCATCAGCCCGATCGGCAGGCCGGATTTCGAGAAACCGGCGGGAACCGAGATGGCGGGCAGGCCGAGAATATTGAACGGGATGCAATTCTCGTTGACCTCCGGCTCCAGTGGCGAAGGCTTCTCCTCCCGCTGGATCAGATCCGAGAGGGCGCGGGGTAGCTTGCGCATCGTCGGCAAAGCGATGATGTCACAGCTCGCGAAGAGGCGGTCGGCCTCCCGGCGTAGCTTCTGCAATGCCCAATTGGCGCGGACGTAATCGATCACCTTTTCCGATGCCGACTGCTGGCCGACATCGTTGGTGCTCTCGAAATCGTGCTTGAGCACGTTCCGAAAGTGGAGCCCATATTGCCAGGATCGGCTGCGGTAGAGCTCAAGGTGATAGGCTTCGATCTCGGCCGTCCCGAGGAAACCGAAGTCGCCGGTGTCGGGGAGATGCACGTCTGCCGCCCGTTTCATCAAGCCGGACAAAGTGGCGATGGCGGTGGTGATCGCTTCGCCAACATCTTCGTCGAGCAAGTCGAAAAAGGGGGTGCGGGCGACGCCAAGCCGGAGATCCGATATCGGCTGCGAAAGTGCCGCCATATAGTCCTCATGGGGATGCTCCACGCTGGCGATATCGTCCCGATCATATCCGGCGAGAACGGTGAGCAACAACGCTGCATCCTCCACCGTCTTGGTCATCGGCCCACAATGGTCGAGCGAGGGTACGAGCGGGACGATGCCACGGATCGAAACCAGCCCGTAGGTGGGTTTGAGCCCGACGATCGAGCAATAAGACGCCGGCGCGCGGACCGATCCGCCGGTATCGGTGCCGATCGCCGCGCAGGCCAGATCGGCGCTGATGGCCGCGGCTGATCCGCTCGAAGATCCTCCGGCGTCGCTGTCCAGCTTCCAGGGGTTTCGGACGGGTCGGTAATAGCTGGAGGCCGAGGTGATGCCGCCGGCGAATTCGTGCATATTGGCCTTGCCGAGCATCACGGCACCCGCTGCGGCCAGCCGTCGCGTTACTTCCGCGTCCTGATCGGGGATGCGATTTTCGTAGATCAGGCTTGCCGCCGTCGTCCGAATGCCGGCCGTGTCGATATTGTCCTTGAGCAGAATGGGTACGCCGTGGAGCGGCCCTCGCCAGTGGCCTGCCAAGGCTTCGGCATCACAGGCCGCCGCCGTCGCAAGCGCCGTCTCGTGTGCCACGGTGATGATTGCCGCCAGCTGAGGATTGTAGCGTTGGATGCGATCCAGATAAGTCCGCGTCAGCGTAACGCTGGTGAGTGACCCCGATCGAATACGGCGTGCGGCTTCGGTTGCGCTCAGAGTCGCGACGAGATCGTTCGGAACCGATTTGGCGCCGGCCGCCCACGGCAATGCCAATGACGCGGCGGCCCCCAGAACGCTTCGGCGGCTCAGGTCGCTCAAGTCAACGGACCGCCGTCATTCGCCGACGATCAGCGCGTTGCGGTCTCCGTGGATCTGCATGAGCACTGCGATCTCGTCCCAAACCGTCCACTCCTGGACGATCTTGCCCTTGTGGAACCGAAAGTGGCTCATCCCGAGGATCGTGACGGGCTTGCCGCTCGGAGCGCCGAACTGGCCTGCGCCCAGGTGCGTCCCGTTGAGCGTCCAGCGCACGGCCGCGATCGTCCCATCGGTTTCTTCGCTGTAGCAATAATGGTCGAAGCTCATGGCGCCATCGGGGAGCGCGGCGAGCATGGCGATCGTCGCCCAGGTCACGCCGGCGATGCCGTGCAGTTCGCGTCCGGGGGCGGTCTGCACATTGACGTTCGGCGCGTAGAAATCCTTGATCCGGTCGAAGCGCCGGCGGTTCCAGACGTCGTGGAACATGTGGCGCAGATTGTCCTCGATCGGGGCATCGGGCCCTTGCGGCAGATCGAGCGGATCGGGATGGCGCTGCCCTACGCCGCGTTCGGCAAGCCCGGTCGCGATCGGAGGCACACCACTTTTCGCCTGCGCCGCGGCAAGGCGGATCGCCGTCTCCGTCGGATCGAGACCGAGTTGCCGCACGAGCGCGCCATTGTCGCGCACGAGCCATTCCCGATAGATCAGATTTTCCCGGATCTGGCAGTCGGCGATGTGCCGGATGCGAACCTTCTTGCCGGTCGGCGGGCCATAGACGGAAGGTCCGAGATTGGTCATGCGGCTGGTGCCGAGATGAGAGGTGTAGAAGCCCTGCTTGTCATCCCCGGTCCAGGCGACATTGCCGAGGCGGCTTTCCCGATCCGGGAAGGCCTGGAGCATCTGGATCGTGCCGGTGACGACCTCTTCGACAGACGTCTGGGTTCCATATGGCGTGTGGACGACGACGGCATCGTCGTAATGCGAATAGATCAGCCCAACGGCCTTTTCCGCCCAGATGAGATGGGTGCAATAAGCGATGTAGTGGACGATGTCGGAATAGCAGGGATCGAAGCCGTCCATCGGCTGCGTCTGCGTCGTCCTCGGCACGAGGATGTCGTTGACCGAACGGTGGCGGACCTGCGTAACTTGCGGCCTGGCACTTCCACGCACGGGGCGACCGAGATCGACAACGCTATTGGGTTCAGACTTGGTCATCGACGCCTCCATTCAGCAAAACATAAAAGCCATTGCATTCGAATGCAAGTCGCGCATTTTGCTCCTGCTGCCATTATCGCACGCTGATGCTTACTGCGATCTCTTAGGGCTTGGTGCCGCCGTACGATCTATGAAACCGACGTCGTGCGCTGCGCCGAGGCAAGCTCATGTCGATAGTTGATGTTGAGGATGGCCGCGCTCGCCACGGCGGTCGCGCGGCAATGACGGGCCCAGGCTCTGACCGACCTGTCTTCGCCTCCCAAAAACAGTTCCAGCTCGCCTGAAAGGCGACACGGCCAGCATCCCACAACTGGCGCCATCTCAAGGTAGGCTGGGGCGTCGGCGATGAGGCTGAGCTTGAGCTCGACCGGAATGCTCGGGATGTCGCAAGCCGTCAGAAGGACAGCGTCGAATCCGCGGGAAGACGCGTAGCGCAGGGCCCCGGCAAGCCCGCCGAGTGGGCCCAATCCGGCGCGTGGTGCATCCTCGACGCCGCCAGGGCCGATGACGACGGTTTCCACGACATGATCTGCCAGCGAGGAGCGCGCGTGCTCGGTCAGCGTCTTTTCGCCCAGGAGGGCCTGCGATTTGTCGCTGCCGAACCGAGTGGATCGCCCGCCCGCCAGAATCGCTCCCAGAATTCTCACGGCATCAGCAGCGCGTCGGGCCGCGCAAGCACGATCAGTTTGAGACGGGCAGAAGCGGCTCTCTCGATCGCCAGCGAGGTCGCCGCCGAAATGGTGACGAGCATCGGGCAATTCGCGAGGGCGGCCTTCTCGACGAGCTCGAAGGAGCATCGCGAGGACAGCAGAGCGAACCCACCGTCCCACTGCGCCGATGCGCGGGCCATTGCCCCGATCAGCTTGTCGAACGCATTGTGACGTCCGACGTCTTCGCGAACGAGGCGGATCTCGCCATCCGCGGAGCAGGCCGCCGCTGCTTGGACTGCCCCCGTCCTGTTGTTCAGGGGCTGATGTTCCCGCAACGCATCGAGCGAACGGAATACGGCCGCGTTGGTCGCGTCCGATCGCGCCGTGACGGAGGGTAGGGGGCGTAAGGCCGCCTCCAGATTTTCGATACCGCAGAGCCCGCAACTGCTCTCCGAAACGCGATGCCGAACCCGATCGAGAAGGCGGGGTCCGCAGTCTTCGATCAGCGTCACGCGGACGATCGTGCCGCTCGGCGCCTCATGGACGTCGATATCGATGATATCCGTCGCGCGCTCGACAAGACGCTCGGACAGGGCGAAGCCCGTCGCGAAATCGACCAGATCATCAGGTGTCGCCATCATGACGGCATAGCCCAGGCCGTTGAATTCGATCGCGATGGGCCGCTCGACGGCCACGACTTTGCGGACTTGGGCGGAGCGCCCATCGCAGGGCGTCCGCTCGACCATCACCTCTCGAACTGCGGGGTCAGCCGGCATCGTCGTGGCCCGCGCCATCGGCGCCAGCAAAGACCGTTGCCCCCGTTTGTGGCGATGGAGCATTGTGTTTTTTCAATAGCGCGATCGCCATCGCGGCAATCGGTTCAAGGCCATTGTTCTGCGCATCTGCCAGCGCGAAAATTTGCTGGCGCATCCGTGGATCCCAAAAGCTCGCGAGGTGGTCTGCCGTCGCGGCAGCGGCCGCCTCCTGGCCGATCGCGGCAAAGTTTCGGGCGATCTGATTGGCCATGTAAACCAATCGCTCGGCGGTCGACATCATGGCCGGTTATTCCGCGGCAACGCCATGCGGCTCGATCCGTCGCGATCGTTCGGTCTGGGCCTGGTAGCTCTCCTGCCACTCGCTTGGCCCATTGGAAGGGGATACCTGGACGGCCGTCACTTTATACTCCGGGCAATTCGTCGCCCAATCGGAGAAGTCCGTTGTGATGACGTTGGCCTGCGTGCTCGGGTGGTGGAAGGTCGTGTAGACGACGCCCGGCGCCACACGCTCGGTAATAAGCGCGCGCAGGGTGGTTTCTCCGGCACGACTGCGCAGAGTCACCCACTGGCCATCGTGCAATCCCCGGTTCTCGGCATCATGCGGATGGATTTCGAGTCGGTCCTCCGGGTGCCAGGCGACATTCTCCGTCCGTCGGGTTTGTGCGCCGACGTTGTAGTGGCTGAGGATGCGGCCAGTGGTGAGGAGCAAGGGAAAGCGTGGCCCGGTCTTCTCGTCGGTCGCGACATAATCCGTGACGACGAACCTGCCGCGGCCCCTGACGAACTGATCGAGATGCATCGTCGGTGTGCCGAGCGGCGCGGTTTCCGTCGCCGGCCATTGCAAAGACCCCTCGCGATCGAGTGCCGCATAGCTAACCTTCGCGAAAGTGGGCGTTAGCGCCGCAATCTCGTCCATGATTTCGGAGGGGTGCCGATAATTCCAGTCGAGCTCCATGGCGCGCGCGACGAGCTGGACGATCTCCCAATCCGCATAGCCGTTGCGGGGCGGCATGACTTGCCGGACCATCTGTATCCGCCGTTCGGCATTGGTGAACGTGCCATCCTTCTCGAGGAAGGTGGAGCCCGGCAGGAAGACGTGCGCGTAATTGGCGGTCTCGTTGAGGAACAGGTCCTGCACGACGACGCATTCCATCGCCGCGAGGCCCGCCGCGACATGGCTGGTGTTGGGATCGGACTGGAGAATGTCCTCCCCCTGGATGAACAGCGCCTTGAAGACGCCGTCGGTCGCCGCATCCAGCATGTTGGGAATGCGCAGGCCCGGTTCGTGATCGAGCGTCGCGCCCCACGCCTTTTCGAACAGCGCGCGTGCCTCGGGATCTGAGACGTGACGATAGCCGGAGAATTCGTGCGGGAAGCTGCCCATGTCGCAGGCGCCCTGCACGTTGTTCTGCCCGCGCAGGGGGTTCACGCCGACGCCCTCGCGGCCGACATTTCCCGTCGCCATCGCCAGATTGGCGATGGCCATCACCGTTGAGGAGCCCTGGCTGTGCTCGGTAACGCCGAGGCCGTAATAGATCGCCGCGTTGCCGCCGGTGGCATAGAGCCGCGCCGCGGCGCGCAGCGCTTCGGGATCGACCCCCGTGACCGCAGCACTTCCTCGGGCGAGCGATGCGCTTCGCCAACGAAGGCCGCCCAATCCTGAAACTCGTCCCAGTCGCAGCGCTCGCGGATATAGTCGGCGTCGAACAGCCCCTCGGTGACGATGACGTGCGCCATCGCGGTCAGCACGGCGACGTTGGTGCCCGGCCGAAGCGCCAGATGGTGATCGGCGGAAATGTGCGGTGATTTGACGAGATCGGTGCGGCGGGGATCGATTACGATTAGTCGAGCGCCTTCGCGCAGACGGCGCTTCATCCGGCTGGCAAAGACCGGGTGGCCATCGGTCGGGTTCGCGCCGATCACCAGGATCACGTCGGCATATTGGACGCTGTCGAAGTCCTGCGTGCCGGCCGAGGTTCCGAAGGTGGTCTTCAGCCCATAGCCGGTCGGCGAGTGGCAGACGCGCGCGCAGGTATCGACATTGTTGTTGCCGAAGCCCTGGCGGATCAGTTTCTGGACGAGGAATGTCTCCTCGTTCGTGCAGCGGCTCGAGGTGATGCCGCCGACCGAGCGGGTGCCGTATTTCCTCGCGTAAAAATGGCCCGAACCTCTCGGTTCGGGCCACAGCCTTATTCCGCAGGAGCAGCCTTGGGCTTGCGGCCGCGGGGCTTCGGAGCGGCAGGCGCCGCTGCAGCCGCGGCGGCCTTCGGTTTGCGACCTAGGCCAATCTGATGGGCGAGCGCGCGGCGTTGTTCGGCATAGTCCTTCGCGACCATCGGATAGTCTTTCGGAAGACCAAAGGTCTCGCGGTAGCTTTCCGGCGTGTGGCCATGCTGGCTGATGTGGCGGCGAAGCATCTTGTAAGGCTTGCCATCGATCATCGAGATGATGTGACTCGAACTGGACAGGCTTTTGCGCGCGGTGGTCGCGCCTTGCGGCTTCGAGGGCTCTTCGGCCGCGGCCGGTGTACCAAGACCCGACAGAGCCTGGTAGATGGAGCTGATCAGCGAAGGGACTTCGCCGGTGTGGACACTGTTGTTGGCGACGTGCGCAGAAACGATGTCGGCAGTGAGTGCAATAAGGTCGGTAGATTCTTCAGACATGCGTGGGCTCCAAAAAGAGATTGAGCGCGCGTCTAGATAGAACGGTCAGATTCGCAAGAATAATGAACGGTTTTGCGGTAATTTATGCCAGCTAACCGAAGATCGTCCGCATTCGAGAATGCCATCGATAACATCGGCGATTTTCCACCAGCGAATGACTCCGGCCAGATCACCACTTTGGCTAGCATAGTGATCTGCTGTCCAATGAAGTTCAGGTTTTTTTGCCATGCTGCTTGTAAATAGCGAAGGCCTCAGCCAGCGCTCCTGATCGGGTGTAACGACAGCCTCGTCATATTTCTATCTTCAGCAAGCGTCACTCGAAACAGCAAAAGCCATATACTTCGATTAGTGCGATCGCATCCTGTTCGTCAGGCACGTCTGTCTGAAGCGTGACGGTCCGTGCCATCGTCCAAGGCCCGAGATACGAAGGAAGATTGCCCCCCGTAATGTCGCTCGTGAGCGCATGCAGACCCTTTGCCGAAGAGAAGAACCAAACGTTCACGAGCGCCTTCTGCACGGGCGGTTATACGGACTCGCATAGCGCAGTTGCGACTGACCTGAATCAATACTGACCATATCTTCCACGTACCGATGCCAGCAGGGCGGCAGGGTCGTAACCTACGCCATCCTTAAACACGGTCTCAACCATCTCAATGTCGGCGATACGTGTCGAGGGGTCGCCCTTTACCAGGATAAGGTCAGCGTCTTTGCCCGGTGCAATCGACCCGATGCGCTGCGCCAGTCCTAGATAGGTTGCGCCATTGAGCGTGGCGATGCGGATGGCTTCGACAGGTGAAAAACCTGTACTTACGAGCAGTTCGATCTCGTGAGCATCACCAAAGCCCGGGAGCACCTGGCCGCCGCCGGTAGGGTCGGGGCCAGCGATCAGCAGCTCGCCCGCTGCTACGAACGCTCGCTCCAGACCGAGCTCATTTGTCCATTGCGTGGCGGCCATGGCGCTGGCGGCAGGAGGGCGCTGGGCGACGCGAGCGCGGGTCATGAGATAGTCGGTGCGCGCCTCTGGCGTCAGCAGTTCCATCTGACGAGGCGGTAGTGTTCGATAGTCGGGAGAGGCCGCTTCGAACACGGGAAGCGTCGAGGTGAGAGCGACATTCTTTGCCACAAGCAAGGCGACTAATGTCTTTGCTTCGGCACTGTTGGGAGCCATTCCCTGCAGAGTGGGGCCGCCGACGCCCTTCGAGCAAGTGTCGGGGACTTTGCCTGGATCATTCTGTGTGTTGACCCAAAAACCATGTTCTAAATTATCGATGCCAAGCGCCGCGGCCTCGGGATACGTTACCGAGCAGAGGTGGCCGGTGACCTTGATGCCGCGGCGATGCGCTGCTGCGATCGCCGCACCCAGCTCATCGCGGGTGATGTTCATATAGGCCTTGAACGAGGTGACGCCCTGGTCCGCCCAGAAGTCCACCGTATGCCGCGCATCCTCAGCATTCTTGAGCGGATGCATTTGCAGAAAGGGGCTGTAAGGCTCGACGCTGCCTGTAGTGCGGAGCGTCGTCACGCCCGCGGCCAGATACATCCGCGGGGACGAAAACGCCATCTGCGGCACCATCAGCGGATCATCGCTGTGACCTGCGGAATCGAGGTTGGGCCGCGCGATGTAATATTGGTGATCGTGCATGCCGACTATGCCAGGCAGCATGCTCTTACCCGAGCCGTCGATGACCTGGGTCGCGGCGGGGACTGGGGCGTCGCCGGAAAGGATGGCGGCGATCTTCCCGCCTTCGATTAGTACAGTGCGGTCGGGCTGCGCGGGCGCGCCGGTTCCATCGATGAGACGGACATGGGTGATTGCGATCTTGCCGGCGGCGACTTTTACGAACGGTTTTACCGCCGC
>Ga0164294_10000559_pt1 | contig 35438 bp, 33 predicted proteins | sample GEODES005metaG_FD_111479 | JGI IMG/M metagenome (GOLD analysis project Ga0164294, IMG submission 111479) | Oligotrophic lake water microbial communities from Sparkling Lake, Wisconsin, USA - GEODES005 metaG | ecosystem: Environmental > Aquatic > Freshwater > Lake | place: USA: Sparkling Lake... | reverse complement strand
CCGATACAACTGTTTCCCAATCGGATTTTTTTTCGAGGTTTTTAAAAAATTGCAACTTGCTTTTCAGTTTCGCATATTGAGGATAATAGATTTTATCAAATGGTATCAATTTATTATTCAATATTGTATCCAATAATGCTGTATAATTATTTTTTTTTCTAGGGATAAACCATCCTAGTGCTTTTATATCTGATTCTGGAATGCCCGAAAGTAAATATTTTGCATAATGTAAATATTGGCAGGTTATCATCAATTCTCGAAACAATAGATTTTCATTGATGTTTTGTTCCATCATTTTTTTATACCCCTCTGCATAAGGAATATCTTGTGGTAATGCATTGTCTTCATTTTGAAGAATTGTATTGTATAAAATGTATGATTGTTCAATTAAGCCAGTAGAAATCTGCCATGCGTAAGCATAATTTCTATTCCTGTAAAATTTATACAATTCGGATTTTATAGAACGGAAGTTGGGGTAATCTTGTAAAAAAAGGTTAATGGCAGTGCTATCGAAAACTAAAACTGATTGGGTGCTGAAGTTTCCGGCTATTTCTTTTTCAGGCAAAGTGTCTGTGAAAGATAATATTGGGGTGTTTGCTGCAGTGGGTTTAGAAACATTTGGGTTACAGGCATACGCAAGAAGGAGGAAAAGGGAATAGGTTAGGTGTTTCATTATACAAAAATAAAAAACCTCCAATAATGGAGGTTTTTATTTTTCTTCTTAGGAAAATTCTTTATTCACTGATAACTTCTAATTCGATTTCGGTTTCTACACTATTGCCAAATTCAATTTTAGCTTTAAATGTACCGAGTTCTTTGATTTCATCAAGAATATGAATCTTTCTACGGTCAATTTCGTATCCTTTTTGATCGCGAATTGCACGAGAAACTTGAACTGAAGTAACAGAACCGAAGATTTTTCCGGAAGTACCCACTTTGGCACCTACTTTTATTGAACCTTCTTTCAGCTTTTCGATAACCTTATTGATTTCGGCCATCATTGCTGCTTCTTTTTTCAGCTGTTGTTTCAGTTTTTCTTGCAGTTGCTGAAGATTTGAGTGAGATGCTTCTACAGCAAATTTACTAGGGATTAAGTAATTGCGAGCGTATCCGTTTTTCACAGTTACGATTTCGTTTTTACCACCCAGGTTGTTAACATCCTGAATTAAAATAACTTGCATGGCTTCCTCCTATTTTAACAGGTCTGTTACATACGGCAATATTGCCATTTGGCGGGCGCGCTTACATGCCTCTGAAACCTTACGTTGGTATTTCAATGAATTACCAGTTAGGCGACGGGGCAATAATTTACCTTGGTCATTCAGAAATTTCTTAAGAAATTCTGCGTCTTTGTAATCAATATACCTAATGCCATATTTCTTAAAGCGACAGAATTTCTTCTTAGGCTTTTCCGTTTTGATGGCCGTTAGGTACTTAATTTCATTTGCTTTTGCCATGATTTTTAGCCCTCCACTGCTTTTTCAATTCCCGTTGCTACGCCACTTCTCTTTTTAAGGTTATACTCGACGGCGTATTTATCGAGTCTAATAACCAGGTGCCGTAGCATTTGCTCGTCACGCAGAAGCTGAATCTTTAGCTTCTCATTAATGTCGGTTGGCGCTTTGTATTCCATCACCCAGTATAAACCACTTGTTTTTTTCTGGATGGGATACGCCAGTGATCTTAGTCCCCATGGATTCTCATGTACAATCTCACCGCCATTGGCTTTGATGAAATCAACATATTTTTTCTGAGATGACTTATATTCGTCATCGCTCAGAACAGGAGTAAAGATCACCATCAATTCGTAATTTTGCATTTTCCCTGCTTGTTTTAAATTAATAATGAAATGGGCGGCAAAGGTAATAGAAAATTCGGATTTATGCAATTTATTTAAAATTTGCTACGGCAAGCAGTTTGTAGAAAATACTCCCTCATAAATCTCCTTTTGATACTTTGTTTATTATCCTCGCATAAACAATGATATAAGGAAAATTATTCTATCGTTTGTAATCTTCAAGAACCCCTAAATTATTAAAACAAATTAAGTTGTTTAACCCTAAGTAATATTATAGCACTGTCATTTCGACACAATTAAAGCCTTGGCACTGCATTTGGTTATAGAATTCAGCATTTAAAAACCAATATTATTCACTTTTTAAGCTAAAAAATATGACAAAAGGCCAAATTAGGGTGCAAACCGAAAACATCTTCCCTATTATTAAAAAGTTCTTGTACAGCGATCACGAAATCTTTTTACGCGAATTGATCGCTAACGCCGTTGACGCTTCCCAAAAAATTAAAACCTATGCCGCAATTGGTGATGCAAAAGGCGAATTGGGTGAGTTACGCATTGATATTACCCTCGACGCTACCAATAAAACACTGACTATTAGCGACCGTGGAATCGGAATGACTACAGAAGAGGTGGATAAATACCTTAACCAAGTGGCCTTTTCTAGTGCTGAAGAATTTCTTGAAAAATACAAAGGACAAGCAGAAGCTAACATTATAGGTCATTTTGGACTTGGATTTTATTCTGCCTTTATGGTGAGCAAACATGTAGATGTAATTAGTCAATCATTTAAAGAAAATGCAGAAGCGGTTAAATGGAGTTGTGATGGAAGCCCAGAATATACCATCGAACCTGCAGAACGCGCTGTACGCGGTACGGATATCGTGTTACATATCAATGAAGAAAGCGAAGAATTCTTGGAGGAAGCTAGAATTGAATCTATCCTTGAAAAGTTTTGTAAATTCTTGCCTGTACCTATTTTCTTCAAAGAAAAACAAATTAACAACACCAATCCGGCTTGGAAAAGAAAACCTTCAGAGCTTACTACCGAAGACTACCAAAACTTCTATAAAGAATTGTACGCTTACAATGAAACACCATTGTTTTGGATCCATCTTAACGTAGATTATCCCTTTAACCTTACGGGTATTCTATATTTTCCTAAAATCAAACAGAGCTACGAAATTCAAAAGGATAAAATTCAATTGTACAGCAACCAAGTGTTTGTTACAGACGAAGTAAAGGATATCGTTCCTGAATTTCTGATGTTGCTCCATGGCGTTATTGACTCTCCAGATATTCCACTAAACGTTAGTCGTAGTTACCTACAAGGCGATCCTAATGTGAAGAAAATCAATAGTCATATAACTAAAAAAGTTGCTGACAAACTGGATGAGATATTTAGAAACGATAGAAAAGGATTTGAAGAAAAATGGGATAGCTTAGGCCTATTTGTGAAATATGGTATGATGACCGATGATAAATTTATGGAAAAGGCCAATAATTTCCACATTTTTAAAGATGCATCAACTGAAACGTTCTACACATTGGCTGAATATAGAACGGCAACTGAATCACTTCAAAAGAATAAAGAAGATAAACTGGTAATAATATACACTACAAATCCTATTCAACAAGATGCCTATATTCAGGCAGCTACAAATCGTGGATTTAAAGTGGTGGTCATGGATACTTTAGTGGATGCCGGTTTCATCAATGGCGTGGAATCGAAATGGGAAAATGTGAGTTTTACCAGAGTTGATGCCGATATTACAGATAATTTAATTGACAAGCAGGAATCAACAGATTCGGTTTTGTCTGCCGAAGAAACGGAACAATTAAAAAAGATGTTCGATTTTCAAATTCCAAATGTGCATATCAGTGTGGAAGTGAAGGGAATGGGCGTAGATATTGCTCCTGTTGTTGCTACGCGACCAGAATTTATGCGTAGAATGAAAGATATGGCCACCATGAGTGGTCCGGGTGCTTCATTTTATGCCAGTATGCCTGATGAAGTGAACTTAACCATAAATGGTAATCATCCTGTTATTCAAACCGTGTTACAAACACTTGATACAGATCGTCAACATAAATTGGTAAGAAATTTAGCCGACTTGGCTTTGTTGTCGCAAGGAATGTTAAAGGGGAACGACCTTACCACCTTTATCAACAGAAACGTTGAATTGATGGCAAACTAATCATTGTAATTGAAATTTATCTTTCTGGGGGTTGAAAGCAGTTGTTTTCAACCCCATTTTTTTAAGTCGATATTTTAGTATTTTTATATTAGATGAGTTTGGATATGACTAGTTTTCCAATCCGATTGCAGCCAAGGAAGGTTTTATGTCAATCACCTTTAATTGTAAACTGGTTGTATTGTTCCAAAAGTTTTCATCCAATGTAAAAACCATGTCAAAAGGTTTTCCCGCCTCTATAATGTAGAATTTCTCTGCCAAATTAAATCCGATACCTGTAAAAGTAGTTTGGTTTTGTTGTACAACAAACCTAATATGCGCTTCTTTTACAATTTTACTTCCTACATTTTTTATGCCCCTTACACACAATATTGGTTGTTGGTTTTCTGGACCAAATGGTTCCATCTGCTTTAAAATATTGTAGAATCCTTGCGTACATTCACTGAAAAGGATTTCAGCATTGATTGTTATCACAGGGGTGAAATATTTTTCATCTAAACTCGCTGCTACAACTTTTTCAAAGCGTTCTGCCAAAAGTGGAACATTTTCGGGCAATAACGTCATGCCAGCTGCAAAATAATGGCCACCAAAACCAATCAGTAAATCTTTACATTGTTCTAAACCATCATGAAGGTTAAATCCTGGGATGCTTCTACCACTGCCTGTTACCGTATCACCGCTTTTTGTAAGCACAATTGTTGGGCGGTGGTATTGTTCTATCAATCTACTTGCTACAATTCCCACTACGCCCTTATGCCAATGTGGTTGGTACACAACGGTGGTTTTTCTTTTACCTTCTGCTTGTAGTGCTTTTAAAATGGTTAAAGCCTCTTGCGTTATGGCACTGTCCGCAATTTTTCGTTCGGTGTTGTCCGATTGAAGTTCTTCTGCCAAAATCATTGCGGCTTCATCATTGTTTTCAATAAACAGCTGTACAACTTTTCTTGCATCATCCATTCTTCCGGCAGCATTTACGCGGGGGGCTATCATGAAAACAAGGTGATGAATGAGTATTTTTTCTTTGATTTTATTGCTATTAATCAGCGTTAATAGCGCTTTGCAAGGTTGTTCATTGGCTTTTTTTAATCCAAACCCTGCAATAATTCTATTTTCACCAGTCATACGAACGATATCTGCCGCAATTGCTGTAGCCGTAAGGTCAAGATATTCTAAATAAGCACTATCCGGTAATCCTAGCGTTTGTGAAAGCGCTGTGATTAACTTAAACCCAATACCGCAACCACAAAGTTCTTTATAAGGATAAGGACAATCGGATTGTTTGGGGTTTAAAATGGCAATAGCATCAGGAATTGTTGCACCCGGAAGGTGATGATCGCAAATAATAAAATCAATTCCATGTTGTTTTGCTTTACCAATCAGTACTTCTGATTTGATGCCGCAGTCTAAAGCAATAACAAGTGTGTAGTTATTACGCATAGCAAAATCAATCCCCGCCTCAGAAATGCCATACCCTTCACGATATCTATTGGGTATATAAAAATCTAAATGTGCTGTATTATAAATAGAAGCAATAAATCGATACATACATCCTACCGCAGTTGTTCCATCAACGTCATAGTCTCCGTAAATTAATATCTTTTCTTTGGAAGCTATGGCTTTTAAAATTCTGTCAACTGCAATGTCCATATCCTTCATCAAAAAAGGATTGTGCAATTCATCTAATGTAGGTCTGAAAAATTTTTTAGCTTGATCAAAGTTGGTAATTTGTTGTTGAACCAAAATATTGCAAAGAATTTTGTGAATTCCTAAGTCTTTTTGCAACAACTGAATTTTAAAATCATCTTCCCTCACCAGTGTCCATCTCTTCATATCCAAACATTTTAATTTAATCCAATATTCTTCAATCTCTTCTGTTAAAATCGCAACAGCATCATTTTTTTCTTACAGTAGTATAATTTACAAGGTTTGTAAGGGTATCTCTAACTTCAGATGCAGGAAATTCTAGGAGAATTTGTAGCGCTTTATCTCTGTAATAATCCATTTTTTCCACCGCATAAGCTATACCGCCGTAATTTTCTACTGTTTTAATTACAAAGTTTACTTTTTCTTTATTGCGATTTTGATTTTTGATTATATAAATTAACTCTTTTTTTAGCTTACGGTCAACTTTATTGAGCGTGAAAATCAACGGTAAAGTGAGTTTTTTTTCTTTTATATCATTACCGGTTGGTTTTCCCACATCTTCGGTGCCATAATCAAACAAATCGTCTTTAATTTGGAAAGCGATGCCGGTATATTCACCAAATAGCCGGAGTTTTTCAGTGATTTCAAGATTTTGAGATGCAGAATAGGCTCCCGCCGCACAAGCTGAAGCCAATAAAGAAGCTGTTTTACTTTTGATGATTTGAAAATATACTTCCTCGTCTAGATTTATTGACCTCGATTTCTCTAATTGCAGCAATTCACCTTCGCTCATTTCTTTTACTGCTCTTGATAAAAGCTGCAATATTTTAAAATCGTCATTATCGAGTGATAATAGAAGTCCTTTTGCAAGTAAATAGTCGCCCGTTAAAACAGATACTTTAGACTTCCAAAGAGCAAAAACGGAAAACACATTTCTTCTTTCAAAAGATTCATCAACTACATCATCATGCACCAAACTGGCAGTATGCAGCAACTCAACCAAGGAGGCTGCTCTATAGGTAGATTCATTAATTTCTCCGGCAATTTTGGCACTCAATAAAACAAACATTGGCCTAAGTTGCTTACCCTTCGTTTTGACTACATATTTCAGTATTCTATCTAGTAGGGGTACGTTACTTTGCACAGAATCTTTGAATCGTAATTCAAAAATAGCAAGCTCTTTGGCAATTATATCAGCTGAAAAATTCATGTATTGCCTACGAAATTATGATTTTTGGCAGAATTTCCTTCATTATACGTGCTTTTAGTTTGAAAAACAATAATTTATAATAATAATTGGGCATTAAATTTGTTTATAATACTGTCATTAGATACTTTTGTCTCGTTTATACGTTGGGTGTATGAAAAATACTACCCTTTTTAAAAAAAAACATTAACTCAACCTAACATTATGGCAACCAAAAAGTACAGTTTTTTATTAGGATTAATCACCCTAATTTGCTCTACCTCTGTGTTCGCACAGGAGGCAGTCTGGTCTGACTCTTCTTATTACCAATCAGGTAAATTACCTCAGTACAATGAATTTATGAACAACTTGTATGCATTTCCTCCCAAGCCTAGGAATATGTGGGAAGTTGGTGTAAAATTAGGAAGCCCGATGGTGGGTGGAGATATTCCTTCTAACTATCCTGGTTTTGGATGGGGAGTTCATGTTAGAAAAGCTTTGGGATATTCTTTCTCATTGCGTGCTGAATTGTCTAGCGGTACCTCAACTGGTATGAGCTGGAGAGCAGCAAATAACTATGGTGCAAATCCTGCTTGGACTAAGAACGGTTACAAAGCTAATTCAGTTAACCCTATAACTGGAGCTAGAACAAATGCTACAGACCAAGTGTTTTACAATTACAAAACTAAAGTTGGGAATTTAAGTATAGAAGGTGTTTTCAATATTTCTAACATCAACTTCCATAGCGCAACTACTAAAATGAGTTTTTATGTGTTGGGTGGTTTTGGTTTAGGATGGTACAATACCCACGTAAACGCATTGAATGCTAGCAATGCTAAATACAATTTCAATTCTATTCCTTCAGGTACTTATGAAACAAGAAGCGCTACAAGAACAGCATTGAAAAATTTGTTGGATGATTCTTATGAGACCGAAGCTGATGTTCCTAATACTATGAAATTGTTTGGCGGAACTGGACGTTTCACTTCTACAATGGGTATGGGCCTTGCCGTTAGATTGTCTAAGCGTCTTAACATCGCTTTAGAAGATAGAATGATTATGTTCAGAGATGATTTGTTGGATGGTCAACAATGGTCTGAGCAAGCTTTTGGAAACCCTGTGTATACCAGAAATTTCGATTACTATAATTTCTTGTCTTTAGGCCTTAATGTTAATATATTTTAATCTCCAAAAAATAGAAGAATATGAAACTTATTAAAATAGCTCTAGTTTTCTTCATTGCCTTGGTGTTGGTTCAAACTAATGCACAGGCTCAGAAGAATGGTAAAAAGTCTGTACAACCCCTTTATTGGGAAAATCCTTTGAACTTCATTTATAGTGAAGTGAATTCGCCTAAAAGAATGAAACTTCCAAAACCTGTATTGGCTGATGCTGATGGTGATGGGGTAACTGACCAATTTGATAACGAGCCTAATACACCAGCAGGTGCTTCGGTTGATGCTCATGGTGTAAGCCGTGATTCTGATGGTGACGGTGTTCCTGATTTTAAAGATAAGCAATTGATTACTCCTACAGAATGCCAACCAGTTAATGCTGATGGTATCGGTAAGTGTCCAGAACCAGAATGTTGCAAAAACATCATTGTACAACCCCCTGTTGTGGTTTGTAACATTGCTGATTTGCCAAGCATCAATTTTAAAGCTAATTCAGTTTCCTTGAGTAAAGATGCACAAGCCATATTGAATGGTGTTGCTGATAAAATCAAGAATAACCCAAATTGTAAAGTTGTTGTAACAGGTTACGGAATGCCTTCAAAATTAAGCCAACAATTGAGCTGGGATAGAGTAAATGCTGTTATCAAGTATTTGCACGAAAACCAAAGCATTGGTTTAGAAAGATTCATTTTCCGTTATGGACAAAATGAAGGTGAACCCAACACCGTTGATTTGAAAGGTACAGTAAATAGCGAAGAGGGAATGAATAATGTTCCTGCACCTCATCCTAACTTACGTAAGAAATAATTGGTCTTGTACCAATAAAATACTAAACCCTCCAATTGGAGGGTTTAGTATTTTATTAACGATTGATTTTAAAAACATATAACATATTAAAGCGAAAAATTGTATTTTTGCTAACTTTTATGAATAGTAAGAATATTTTATTGCTAATAGCTGCGTTTCTCTTTCTAGCATCCTGCTCAAAATTTAGTAAAGTTTTGAAGAGTAAGGACTATGAGTATAAATTACAAATGGCCAATACTTACTACGGTAAGAAAAAACTTCGTCAAGCGCAAATGCTTTATGAAGAACTATTTCCCATTTTTAAAGGAACACCTGATTTTGAAACATTGTATTTTAATTACGCTAATTGCGCGTATGAACAAAGAGATTACGCCATGGCTGAAAGCCTTTTTAAAGGATTTCAAGAAATGTTTCCAAACAGTGCCAAATCTGAAGAAGTACAATTTTTGGAGTCTTATACCTACTATAAACAATCGCCTAAGCCTGAATTAGAACAATCTAACACCAATAAGGCAATAGGAATGATGCAGACATTCATTAATACCCATATTGGATCTGCAAAGAATAAAGAGGCTCAAGAAATTATCGATAAGTTGGTTAGAAAGCTGGAACAGAAAGAACTGAAATCAGCAGAATTGTATTTCAATTTAGGACAATATAAGGCTGCAGCTATTGCTTTTACATCGTTGATCAACAATTACCCTGATTCACCAACAAGTGATTCTTATAAATTAATGATCATTAAGTCTTTTTATAACTATGCCAATATGAGTATAGAAGAGAAGAAAGCCGAACGTTTCTCAAAAGTTATTAGTGAAGTACACGATTTTCAAGATAGATTTCCTGAAAGTAAATTACTTAAAGAAGCGGAGAAATTTTTAACAATATCCCTTAATAGTACAAAATAATAAGATATGAGCAAATTACGTAGACAAGTAAGTTCAACTATTGGCAATAGCATAGAAACTAAAGATGTATCTAAAATAAAAGCTAAAACCGGTAATACGTATGAATCAATTTCCATAATATCTAAAAGAGCTAATCAGATAAATGTTATGATGAAAGAGGAACTACATAATAAACTGGAGGAGTTTGCTACCCATACTGATAGTTTAGAGGAAATTCACGAAAATAAAGAACAAATTGAAATATCTAAGGCATATGAAAAAATGCCTAACCCTTCACTTTTGTCTATTCAAGAGTTTATGGAAGATAAAATTTATTTCAAAAAGAATGAATCTGATCTTTTTAGCTAAGATGTAAATACATAACATAAAAAAAGCGACATTTTATTTTGTCGCTTTTTTTATGTTAATGCATGGATATAGGTTATCCAATATTGGGTATAAATAGTTCTCTTAAGTTTATATACTTTATAATATTTAAAATGCCATTAGTAATCTAAAAATGAGTTGATGCTTTTCAGATTATTATAAACCAATCAGTATTTTACAATAGGTAATTTGATCTTTAAATTGTTAAATACAATAGACATTTGAATAACAGAATCTACCTTTGCTTTCAATCACTTTTTAATTTTGAATACATTTGTAATTTGTTCTATTTTATTAGGATATACAAGTAAAAAATAGAATGATGGTCAATTAATTTTCTTTAACGTTTATATATGCAAGAAGTAAAAAGAATTCTATGTACTCTAATAGTAGGTTTTGCCGCTACATTTAGCCAAGCACAAGAATTAAATGCTAGAGTTTCAGTGGTAGCTAGTCAAGTGAGTAGTTCAATTGATAAGAAAGTTTTTACTACTTTACAAACCGCATTAAACAATTTCTTAAACAAAAGGAAGTGGACAAATGATGCTTATGGATTGCAAGAGAAGATAAATTGTAGTTTTTTACTGAATGTCCAAGCAAGTACAGAAGCAAACGTATATAAAGCAAGTTTAACTGTACAGGCTGCTCGTCCAATTTACAACACCAGTTATCAGTCTGCCTTGCTAAATTATCAAGATAATGAAGTAATATTTCGCTATGTTGAATTTCAACCCATTGAGTTCAACGAAAATCGAATGCAAGGTACAGAGCCACTTTCTGCCAATCTTTCTGTTATTTTTGCATACTATGTGCAAATTATTTTAGGATTAGATAATGATTCTTTTTCGCCTAGAGGGGGGGATGCAAGTTTCCAAAAGGCCAATATTATTGTAAATAGTGCTCCTGATGATCGAAGTATTTTGGGATGGAAAGCATTTGATGGACAAAGAAATCGTTATTGGTTAGCTGAAAATCTTCAGAATAATCGCTACACGCTCTCCCATGATGCCATTTATTCTTATTATAGATTATCCTTGGATAAGTTTTATGAAGATGAAAGTGCCGGTAGGCAAGGTTTAATGACTACCCTGAACGCATTGTATGCTTTGTATACGGATAATCAGAATATCATGTTTTTCTCTTTTTTCTTTCAGGGAAAGTCGGACGAAATTATTAAATTGTTGAAAAAAGCAGATCCAAGCGATAAGTCAAGGGCTGTTGAAATACTTCAACGTATTGATGTAACCAATGCTTCAAAATATAAGCAAGAAATTAAATGATGGCTAAAAAGTATATTTCTCCTTTTATTATTTTTATAATTTTCTTTAGTTGTAACGCTGGGGTACCCTCAGGTATATTGAAACCAAAGGAAATGGAAGATGTTCTTATGGATATGGCTTTAGTAGATAGTTATGCAGAAAATGTCAGAAATTTAAACAGTACGGATAAAAGAACGGAATGGTTATCTATTGAGGCAGATAAAGTTTTGGCTATCAAGAAAATAGAAAAGAAGAAATTCTTAAATAGCTACCAATTTTATAAAAGCAGACCAGATTTATTGAAAGTTATTGTAGATACGATGAACAATAAATTACAAAGGAATAAGGATAAGATTTACAATGCTGCAAAGTTTAATTTTATAGATTAATCTATGAAGTGTAGGTATAACTAATTTAATCTACTAAATTATTTTTAACTACAAAGAAAACGAGCCCTGCGGTATTTTTAGTGCCAAATCTCTCCATCAATCTATCTTTGATAGCCTCAACTGTTCTTGGACTAATATCCAATTTTAGGGCTGTTTCTTGGGCTGTATACTCTCTACATAGCAAACGAATAACCTCTTTCTCTCTTTCAGTAATGATTATTTCACTATTTAAGGAAGGAATCGTTTTAATTTTGGCATGGGATTTCTTTAGAAGTATTTTATTTACAAAATTATTGAGGTAATATCCTCTAACCAATACTTCCATGATGGCTTTTTTAATTTCAGCTGGGTCCGCGCTTTTTAACAAATACCCATTGGCTCCATTATCCATCAAATGAGCTACAAAGCGCTCATCTTCATACATTGTGAGTACCAGAATCTTAATATCTGGGTAGCGTTTATTAATTATTTTAGTTGTTTCTATGCCATCTTTATGTGGCATTCGTAAATCCATCAATACAACATGGGGTTGTGATGCCTCTATACCATTGAGTAAATCATCTCCATTATCTGCCTCTTGAACAAATTTAATATTAGGATATGTCCTCAAAGAAAGAATTACGCCTTTCCTGAAAATTTTATGGTCGTCAGCAATAGCCACTTTTATTTGGCTCATGTTGGGTTGATAACTTATTTGTAAATTATAGCAAATGTTAAAGTACTATTAATTTGATAAAGAAGTGAATTATTCTTCTATAAATTCCTTTTCGGCTTCTATTTCTAGGGTTACTTTGAAAAATGTATTTGATGAATCTTTTTCAAAGTTGATATTACCGTGTAAAACCCGCATTCTACTTTGTATGTTTTTTAATCCTAATCCTGTTGAGCTTCTATTAAGTTTCTCAAATTCAGGTTGGGTTAACCCTTTACCATCGTGTTGGATAAAAACAATAAATTTATCTTCATAGCAATTTTGTGTAACCCTAATAAAACTGGAATTACTGTGTTTCAAAATATTATTAACCAGTTCTTGTATAACCCTAAAAATTAAAAGCTCTTGTTCAGGTTTTAAACGCTCCCTATAATTGTGGAATTTACTGCTGGCGTATATCGCTCCAGATCCATTCATTTTTTGGAATAAATCATTAACGGCAGATTCTAATCCAAAGTTTTTAAGTGTTGGAGGCATCAGACTATGTGAAATATTTCTTATTAGCTGAATAGTATCATCAATTATTTGTTTTGCATTGAATATGCTTTGAAGTTGTACACTGACTTCCTGGTGAATAAGATTTTCATTTAAATATAACCTTGCAGTGGCTAACAAAGGGCCTGCATCATCATGTAAATCTGCTGCAATGCGTTGACGTTCTTCTTCTTGCCATCTAATAGAAGCGTTGAGCAATATCTTTTGTTGCTCCTCTTCCATTTTCTGCAATTGCATTTGATATCTTGTCACTTTCCGTTGGTGAAATACAATAAATACAACCAAACCAACAGCTAATACTAGCATACCTGCTGATCCTAGTAGCAATATAGATGGTGTATCGATGTCAAGAAGCACAGTTTTAGTCATTATGATAACGTTAACAACTTTTTTAAGGTTTGGATTTTAATTGTGGTTTTTTTGTGGATAAGGAGGTCTTTTTTGCTGGGACGTATTGTTGTTTTGCCACAATAAACGCAATGAAAAATAAAATATTTTGAATAATACTGGAGATTACCATTATCAAATTGAAATTCTTTACAAATAATACTTGTTTGAAACTATCTCTTGCAACAATGAATCCGAAAAAATTTGCAGAAAAATATATAATAATGCCAAATACAACCCAAAAATAGGGGGAATCGTAAATGAATCCTTCCATTGTTGAAATCCGTTCGTAAAAATATATAATGGAGAATGTAATAAATATTAGGCTTTCTATTGCTGTAGATGCAGAATCAAATTGAAATGAATTGGCACTTTTTAGATCAAACAAAGCAAATGCTAAAAAAGGTATTATAATAATTAGTAAAATTATTTTTACTTTTTTAGAAAAAAGAAAATAGTAAAATGCCGATAATATAATAGTTTCAAAGATTGTGTAAATTCTGAATGGAGCAATTTTGGGGAAATTGGTTTGAATGTAATTATTGACAAAAATCAAATATGAGATAGAAAAAAACAGAAATAGGGATATAAACAACAACTTAATATTTTTATTTTTTAAAATAAAATAATATATCAAAGCAATTGTTTGTATCCCTAACAATGTTATGATTAAAATCTTTTCTATATGTTTATGTTTTCACCAAATATATAGAAAAAAATCTAAACTTGAATTACCGTTTAGTAATCCATCCAAAGAAAAAATCGTACATGTTGCCTGTTCTCATTTTTGTGTGTTTAAGAGGTAATTGAGAGCAAATTTTCTTTTTTTTGTGTTTTTACGGAATAGTCAATTTATATTTTTCAATCATTTTATTGTAAAAATATTCGTAAGTGCTTGTAAAACAATGATTTGTGCATTTATGCAAATAATTTTTATGGAAAATATAGCGTACTTATACCGAAATAAAATAGTAAAAATACTATCGGCATAATGGGAAAAACACGATTCATTTATGGTATAATGACGATATGTGAATGGTTAATTTCCTATAAATAGTATCGTATTTATACATTTTTTGTTTGTACACACAAAATCATGCTCAATGTTTGCTATATATTTTTTGAAACAAATTGGTTGTTGTTGAATGTGTTATTTTTTGAATAAATACACAGACGTGATAGTATAGTTATTCACCCATTTATACAATTTTGAGAAATTGCAATTTTTCGAGACTCATTTCCACATTTTATTAGAGTGGTATTGATGGTAATTTGACAACATTAACTTGATATCGTATTCGTTTTTAGGGAGATATGAAAAAAAATATTTTTTTTATTTGTGCTAAGTCGTTAATTTTGATAATAATACGTTGATATTCTGTGTATTTACGTGTTTTTATCAACCTAAATTATTGTATGACCAATTTTTCTGAAATCAAGGTGGCTATCGCTAATGATCATAAAATTTTTAGGGATGGTATCAGAATGGCTTTATCTAGCAAGGATATGCTAAAAATAATATGGGAAGCCGAAGATGGCAAAGATTTAATGCATAAAATAAAGCTTAAAGCGCCTGATGTATTATTAATGGATATCAGGATGCCAAAGATTGATGGTATAAATGCCATTTCACTAATTAGAAAAGAATTTGAACAGGTTAAGATCATTGTAGTAACCATGTACGACGATCATGAAATGATTACTAAAATGATGGAAATGGGTGCAAATGCTTATTTAACTAAAACTACAGATCCTGACGAGATATATAGTGCGATTGTAACTTGTAGAAATGATGATTTTTATTTTAATGATTTAGTGAATAATGCCTTATTGGGAAAGCTAAAGCAACGCAATGGGGAAAAAGGGTTAGGTACTCCGTCGGTTAATTTCAATGAAAAGGAATTAAAGATATTAAGGTTATTGGCAGAAGAAAAAACTACAGAAGAAATATCTAAAGTAGTTTTCCTTTCTCCAAGAACTATTGAAACCATTCGTCAAAATATGAAATTGAAAGTTGGTGCAAAAACAATTGCAGGTTTGGTCATGTATGGCATAAAAAACAAAATGTTGGTTAATTAAATAATAACCAATCCATGTTTTATGGCATACATTGTTAAACCAACTCTGCTTTTTACATCAAGTTTATCAAACATGGAATCCCGCATGGAATCAATTGTTCTAGGATTCATATTCATTTCTTGAGCTATTTCTTTATAGGTTAATTCACTACAAACCAATTTTAAAAAAGTCAGGTCTTGTTCTGATAAAATTTTCTCCCAAAACGGTATGCTTTCTTTTTCAGTAAAAAAACCTGCTAATTTCGCACTAGTGTGCACTGAATAATAAAATCCTTCAGTCATAACAGATTGTATAGCTTTATTTAATTCATTAGGGTGAATATCTTTTTTCATAAACCCTTTTACACCTGCTTGTAGTAATTTGATGAGCATCAATTCTGTATCATACATGGTGAGCATGAGAATGGGAACTTGTGGATAATTGTCTTTCATCCAATTGGCACATTCTAAACCATTCATTTCTGGCATATTGTAGTCGATGATGGCAACATCCGGTTGCTCTCTTTCAAGAAGTGTACAAAAGTCTTTGCCATTATTAGCTTCAAATATTACTTCACAGTTTTCAAATGTATTTATTAAACTGGCCAAAGCATTGCGCAGCAACTTATGGTCGTCTGCTAGAGCGATTTTTATCATGTTGTTGTTTTTTTAATATGGGATATGTACAAGTATCGTAGTGCCTGAATGTAATGTAGAATGTATTTCAAATTTGCCATTAACCATTTCAGCTCTTTTTTTCATGTTGATTAAACCCGCCTTTTCACCAGCTTTCTTGTTAGATATTACTTTTTCTGGATTAAATCCGATGCCATTATCCGAAATGGTGCATTGAAGCATCGTTTCCTTGTATATTATACTAATTTGAATTTTAGTAGCTTCAGCATATTTTATGATATTACTAAGGGATTCTTGTATAATTCTAAAAATAATAAGTTCAGTGGATGTTTTAAGATATTGTGCATCTCCAATTACATTCATAGCAACTTTGATTTTGGGTGAAATTGACCATTTTTCCAATTCATATTCTAGTGCATGTAAAAGACCATGATTTGAAATAAGGTCAGCATCTAAACTTTTTGAAAGATGGTTGAGGTCAATAAGTGATTTTGATAATAGATCTATTGATTTATTAACGAGGAGAGGCATTTCTTTTGGGTTATTGATATCTAAAATGTTTAAATTTAATTTTGCCAAGCTCAATGATTGTATAATATTATCGTGAATTTCTCTCGATATAAATTGAAATGTTTGTTCTTGAATTTCAATTTCAGTTTCCAAAATCATTTTTTCTTGATTTAATTTAAGTTCTTCTATATTGCTTTGCAGGGATAGTGATTTTGAATTGTATTCTTTGATAGAATGAAATATCATAATACCATAAAAAATAATTGTAAGTGTAGTGATACAACTAATTAGGGTAATAACATTAAAGATTAAACTGGTTTGAAACATTTTAAAGAGTTTATTATGTAAATATTTAATATGATGAAACAAACCAATTCACTGAATTTAATAACCCTAAAAATTTTGAAATTTTCTGCTACCATTTGTAAAAAAAACGGTTTTTCAAATAATATTAAATAACTATAAATAGCATCAATTGGTAATGATAAGCCATACCCAAAAAAGATTCCAATCATTAAAATATGAAGTGGATCGTTTTTAATGCTAATAACATTAAGTATTGAAGATGTTTTCTTAAAATAAATTTTGATGAAGTATAATGTTACAAGCGAGTACAAAAAGTATATAATTGTATCATAGTAATCTATTTCTTGTTTTCTAATTACTTTAAAATTTGAAAAATAATGAATGTAGATGTGAGTTAAAATAATAAATGATGATAAAAAATAAATAATTTTATTGTAAGCTTTATCTATTAAAATAAAAATGCTAGATAAAAAGGATACTTCTAAACTTATGTGAAATATATTTTTTAAATTAGAAAAAAATATACTGTTTTTTAAAAATAGAGTAATTAAAATTTCATAAATAGAATATGAAAAAATAATATAATAAGTTGGTTTGAATTTATTTTGTATTGTTCTTCTGTTTTTCAATATTCTAACGATACAAATAATATAAGTAATAATCAATGTAATTGTAACAATTGAAATATAGATAATGTCCCATGTCATTTTCATAATCAAATGTAGCAAGTTGCTATTACTCCATCAAAGTTTTTATCACGAAGTTAATTGGGAAAAACACGTTATAACATGGGTGTTTTTCCCATAGTTTAAATTGGGTATATTTACTGTAGTGAATTCCCTTAAAATTTGCCATCTTGCACTCGTAAAAAAACCTCCAATTCCTGTATAACCCCCAATTGACCATGAAACAAGAAGAAACAAGCGGATTGATTAAAGTAATTATCGCTGATGACCATGCACTTTTCCGCACAGGTGTGAAAACAACCCTATCCATGCGGAAAGATATCAAGATGATTGGTGAGGCGGATAATGGTGCCCAACTGCTTACTTTGCTTAAAGTATTGCAACCAGACGTTATTCTATTGGATATCCAAATGCCTATTATGGACGGTATTGCTACATTACCTGAAATAAAGGAACTATACCCAGATATCCGCGTAATTATGCTAACCATGCACAATGACCATTCCATGATTTCAAAACTAATGGAGCTTGGTGCCAATTCATATCTTACCAAAAACTCAGATTCTGAAGTGATATACGAAGCGGTTAAAACAGTATACGCGCAAGAGTACTTTTTTAATACACTTACCAACATGGCATTGATTGACGGTTTACGTAATAAACGTCAAGTGGAAACACAACTCCCAATTGATACTAAATTATCTGAAAAGGAAATCACCATCCTTAAGTTGATGTGTGAAGAAAAAAGCACTAAAGACATCGCAGACCTTGTTTTCTTGAGCCCCCGCACTGTAGAGGCAATTCGTGATAAGTTGAAAGTGAAAACAGGCGCAAAATCTATGGCTGGGTTGGTTATGTATGCCGTTAAAGCGGGAATTATTGAAAATACATAACTTTTTGTTTCTACAGCTTTGACCTATATTAGCAAAATGCCAGGATATATTAATTATAATGGGTCAATTTTGCCCGAAGGTTCATCTTTTATTTCCCCTTCAAACCGTAGTTTTCGATATGGAGAAGGGTTTTATGCTTCTTTAAGGGTTTGTAAGGATGGTATACCCTTATGGGATATACACGCAACACGAGTATCAGAAGGTATTAAAACCCTTGAATTTCAACCGCCTACTTTTTTTTCAACAGAGGTATTATACAATCAAATACTCAAGCTCTGTAAAAAAAATCATTTACACCAGGCTAGGATACGAATCACTTTTTTCCAAGGGGCCGGTGGCTTTTTTGATGCATCTTCTGAAACACTTGAATATATCATTGAATCGTGGCCTTTGCCTAATAAAGTCCCTGCTTGGAACGAAAATGGTTTGCAAATTGGCCTATATACCGATGGTCTAAAATCAATAGATACCTTTTCTTCCCTTCAAACCAATAATGCTTTGGTGCATATAATGGCAGCTAAATTTGCTAGAAGAAATTATTGGAATGACGCACTCCTCCTCAATTATTTTGGCCGAATTGCTGAATCGGTTATGGCTAACGTTTTTTGGATACATGCAAGTCAAATTTATACCAATCCGCTTAACGAAGGACCCATTAATGGCGTATTGCGTGAATATGTACTAGCTAAACTTAATGTTATCGAAAAGCCACTTTCTGTAGATGAGTTGACTAAGCTTGATGAAATGTTCCTCGTTAGCCCTGTCCGTGGCATTCAATGGGTTGCTTCTTGCAATAATTCCAATTATTCCTGCAAACAAACGGAATCTATTTATAAAGGAATCATCGCACCTCTTTTTTCTTAATCTTTCAACCAAATGGATGGTTATATGTTAATTTTGGGCATGACAACAGTTTCAATTTTTTGGTTTCGACGAGATTTGCGTTTGGAGGACAACCACGGCCTATTTCATGCGCTACAATCGGGTTTTCCCGTAGTCCCCATATTTGTATTTGATCAATCAATACTAGCTAAATTATCCAACAAAGAGGACCGCAGGGTGTCGTTTATTCATCATACATTAATGCAAATCCAAGAACAACTGGTGGCACTGGGTAGCTCTCTAGAGGTATATCATGGTTTTCCGGAAGAAGTATTTCAACAACTGTTTGCAAAATATAATATTAAACACATATTCACCAATCACGATTATGAATCTTACGCACAAATACGGGATGCGAATATTAAGATTGTAGCAGAATCCAACAACGCAAATTTCACTACATATAAAGATCAAGTCATTTTTGAAAAGTCGGAAGTAGTAAAAGATGATGGTCTTCCTTATACCGTTTTCACCCCTTATAGCAGAAAATGGAAGCAGCGATTACAAGGTACCGGAATAACGTATTACGATACAACTCCTTTATTGGGTAATTTCTTTAAGCAATCACCATTTCCCTTACCGCATCTAAGTGATATCGGATTCGCTCCTACAAATGTTGCGTTTCCTTCATCCGTTGTGCGCAAAGACATTATAAAAGAATATACCGAAAATCGCAACTTCCCATGGAAACAAGGGACTACGCGATTGGGTGTTCATCTTCGATTTGGTACGATAAGTGTACGTGCATTGGCGAAAGAAGGGGCTGCATTGTGTGAAACCTATCTTAATGAATTGATTTGGCGGGATTTTTACATGATGATTTTATGGCATTTCCCTCATGTAGGGAAAGGAAAGGCGTTTAAACCGGCATACGAAAACATCCAATGGCGAAATGATGTAACTGAATTTGAACATTGGTGTGCCGGCAAAACCGGTTATCCTATTGTTGATGCTGGTATGCGCGAATTAAACACCACTGGTTTCATGCACAATAGGGTTAGGATGATTGTAGCTAGTTTCTTATGTAAACATTTACTTATCGATTGGCGTTGGGGTGAAGCGTATTTTGCAGAGAAACTATTGGATTTTGATTTATCTGCCAACAATGGTGGCTGGCAATGGGCCGCCGGCAGCGGTTGCGATGCCGCTCCTTATTTCAGAATCTTTAACCCTAGATTACAAACTGAAAAATTCGATAAATCATTGGCATATATCAAATATTGGGTTCCTGAATCCCAAGGATTTAATTATCCTTCCCCTATTGTTGACCACGATTTTGCTCGAAAAAGATGTTTAGAGGTGTATAAAATGGCATTGTCGGAGCAGAATTAACCTGCATTTATTGCTGCTAGCTACAAATGGAAGATATTTTTCTATTTTCCAAACTCCAAGCAACATGTTCTAAAATGCCGTAGGTATGATATCTCGGTAGAAAATTATTACATAAAAAAATAAGTGCCGTAGTTCCGAAATAAATAGGGCAAGTTGCATAGAAGCATAAAATTCAGCATATAATCATGGCTTCAATGTGTCGTGCCTACGGCACATGATTATTTAGTAAATGAGTTTTCTACCGAGGTGTCATGCCTACGGCATTCGAGAACAGGTTGCAAAGAAGGAATAGATTCAGAATAAGTTAATGGCTTTATTCCAAATTACGCATAAGAAGTAAAAAGTAGATTTTGCGGCTAAAGCCATTTTAATATAACCTTATACCCCTAGCTAAAGCTAGGGGCTAGTAATAGAACGACATACTATTTTCCTAATGTGTAATTCCATCTAACTAAATAATAATACCTTGACTATCAATTATTTTCAACCCATTGATTTTAGGCTTTTCTTTTTGCTCGAGAATGCTCAAGTTAGCAAAACAGATTCTTTAGACAACGCCATAAATTGAAATCTGGTTTAAATAAAAATTTCGTTTTCCCCTCACATGTAATCTTAGTTAAATTTCATCAATAAAAAAAGGGAAATATAAAGTTGAAACATGTTTCAACTTTATACCTCCCCTGATTCCTGATTCCTAATTCCTAATTTAATTTCCCGCTGGCATCCACACAGCCGTTAATTTGCTGGCTGAAGTATTTACAATCTTTGCAGCTTGCTTGATATCCGCAATGGTCAAAAGATTGACATATTTTTCATATTGCAAGAATCGATCTACAATGGTAGTACCCTGCTCCAATTGCACCAATTTTGACAACCAGTATTCATTGGTTTTGATATTGGTTTGGTATTCTTCTAACCACTGTTTTTTTACTTTGTCTAAGTACTTCTGTTCAATACCTTTCATACTGATGGTGTCTAATGCCGCCACATAGGTTTTGATAAGGGTATCTACTTTTAATGGTCCACAAGGTAATTGCAACACAAATTGAAATCCACTGTAAGGGATTTTATCAAATTTTGCCACTGTTCCACCACCATAAATACCTTGAATTTTTTCCCGCATGTCTTCAATGATTTTAATATTCATCACTTCGCTTAATGCAGAAATTTGTAATGCCGTGGCCGGATTGTAAGGCATCTCACCACTATAAATAGCCAAAATCAAACTTTTATCTTCTTTACCTTTTTTGAAAACTAAATCCTTCTTGCCCTTAATCATTCTTACTTTGTTGTCAACAAATTTGAAAGGTTTTTTGGTAGCAGGCAAACTGGCTATGTATTGTTCAATCAAAGGCAAAATTTCACTTTCTTTGAAACTGCCTACAATATTAAAGTGCATACCATTCATATCACCAAAATGGGATTGATAAATAGCCATTACCCTTTCTAAATTGATTTTATCAAAATTCTCCACTTTAGGCACTGCCGTTGGTGCAAGCGGATTTTTGTTGTACATCACTTGATTTAAAGTATCGATGAATCCAACCTGTGGATTTGCGCCCAACATCGCATATTGCGCTTTGTTGCGTTGCAAAAATGATTTGAATAATGATGAATCTTTTCTCGCTGAAGTAGCATATAGGTAAATCAATTGCATCATTGTTTCAACATCTTTATTGCTGCTGCTCCCTCTTAATCCTTCATTTACATCGGTCATAAATGGACTAACAGAAGCCGTTTTACCAGCCAATGCCTTTTTCAAATCTGTAGGAGAAAAATCGCCTACACCCATTGTGTTGATTAATGAAGTACTGTTTTCAGCACTATATTTATCTGCCAACGGATAACCACTGATGCCCCCAAATCTTGTTGCATTCAAAATAATTTGATCCGCTTTAAAATCGGTTGATTTCAACGTAACCAAAACCCCATTACTAAGGGTTAACTCTGTGGTGCCAAGGATTTTATTTTTTACATTGGTGATTATTTTCCCTGCTTTAGGTAAAACATTAATTAATTTGGTAGCCACCAATTTTTCTTCATACGCTTTGATATCAGCCTTTGCTTTACTATCAATAATGGCCAACAATTCAGCACTTAAGGGGAAGGTTTTATTTTCTGGACCCATGATACAAGCAAACCTATTGGTTTGGTTTTTATATATATCTGTAAGTTGATTCACTTCTGCAATGGTAATCGTAGGAAGTAATTGTTTTACCAACGAAAACTCTTTTTCAATACCCGGAATCGGTTCTCCAGAAGTGAAATTGCGAATGAGTTCGGCCGCTAAATTATCAGATTCAGTTTTATCCCTATTATTGAACGATCTTTCATAAGATGCTTCAATATTCTTTTTGGCCCTTTCTAATTCTGCTACAGTAAACCCAAATCTTTTAACCCTTTCCAATTCTTCTGCAACAGCTTCCATCCCTTTTTTAATATCATTGTTGCCTGTAGATGTTTGTACATTAAATGACTTGTGTCCCGTAGCATTATTGTCAAACCCTGAAGCCGCATATACAAATGGGGCATTTTCTTTTTGACTAATTTCTCTGAATCGGCTATTGAGTAATGTAGTATAAAGGTTTTCAATGATATCTTGACGATAATCTTTGATCGTTACAGACGGATTTACTTTGAAAGCAGGATATTGAATAAAAAACTCACTTCCTGTGGCTTCTTTGTCTGTAACAATAAGGGTGTTGCTGCTGGTATACGCAGGCACATCTGCATAAACCCTTTTGCGTACGTTTGGTGGATTAACTAATCCTTGGAAATGTTTAAGAACCAATGCCTTAGCGGCTTCAGGTTTGATATCTCCCACTACAATTACTGCCATCAATTCTGGTCGGTACCATTCTTTGTAAAATCTTCTAATGGCATCTGGATTAAAGTTTTTAATAATGCTGTCAATACCTATAGGTAATCTGTTGGCATATTTAGAGCCTTTAAACATTGCAGGATATACTTTTTTGAACATTCTTTCTTCGCCACTTTTGCCTAATCTGCTTTCTTCAAGAATGATGGCCCTTTCGTTATTGATGTCTTCATCAAAATAGGTAACTTGATGTGCCCAATCTTCCAACACTTGAAATCCCTTTTCTAAGTTACCGGGTTTGTCGGTTGGAATGGGAAGGATATATACTGTTTCATCAAAACTGGTATAAGCGTTTAAATCGCTTCCGAAGCCCACACCGATGTCTTGTAAAAAAGAAACAATGTCATTCTTTTTAAAGTTTTTTGTACCGTTAAAAGCCATGTGTTCTGCCATGTGTGCCAATCCTTGTTGGTCGTCATCTTCCATAATAGAACCCACTTTAACCACCAATCGCAGTTCAACTTTTTTGTTGGGTTTGCTGTTTTCTTTAATGTAATACGTTAAACCATTGTCTAATTTTCCTTTTACAATTTTTGTATCTATTGTAAGAGGTTGGTTAAGATCTTGGGCATTAACTGAAAAGCCAAGCGCAGTTATTATAAATACTGATAAAACAATCAAAAATTTCATCTTAAAATATATTTATACGCAAGTTAGTAATTAATGAATTTTCAAGTTTAATAAATATGTTGAGCGGTGAATGGTTTTATCTATTTAATTTTAAGATTCAATAGACATTATCCCATGCAAATAGCCATCATCAACGGACCAAACTTAAATCTCCTCGGTAAAAGAGAACCCGGCATTTACGGAAACACCGATTTTGACAGTTTTTACCTTGAACTACAGCAACGTTATCCCACTATTTCCTTTGTTTATTTTCAATCGAATGTAGAAGGTGAATTGATCAATGCGCTACAAGAATATGGATTTAGTTTTGATGGAATCATCATAAATCCCGGAGGATATACCCACACTTCGGTGGCGATTGGCGATACTATTGCAGCAATTACCACCCCGGTGGTGGAAGTCCATATTTCAAATGTACATGCCCGTGAAGATTTTAGAAAATTATCGCATGTATCGGCAAAAGCCGCCGGTACCATTTGTGGATTGGGCTTAACCGGCTATCAATTGGCTGTAGATTATTTTATTACAAAACAATAATAATAGTAATAATAGTCCTATTGGCATTTGTTTTTAAAATGCTAATTTTTTGAAATTTATATAAATTGTATCGTTTTAACGTTTGTACAACTTTAATGCAAGTACATTGCAAATATTTTATGTATGAAAAAAATCATCCCTATTCTGTTGTTTATCCTATCTAGCTTGTGCGTAGATGCACAAACCTATAAAAGTTATGAATTATCCAATAGTGGCGATACTTTAAATAGTATTGATCAAAAAGATTTAAAACAGGGCAAATGGGTAATACATACCAACGCACTCCGAGGTGAACCGGGTTTTGAAGAGGAGGGCACTTTTATTGACAATTTACGGGAAGGCATTTGGCGAAGATATAATCTCACCGGCGATATATTGGCGATTGAAAACTACAAATGGGGTTATAAAGATGGTAAGCAACAATATTTTACCATGTTGGGTGACTTGTTGCGGGAAGAATCATGGATGGCCGTTAACCCTAAAAATCCTTATGATACCATCGAAGTACCAGATTTAAATAACCCTATCCTTCTCCAAAAAAAGATCATCAAACATGAATCGGCAGAAGTGAAAAACGGATCTTGGAAATTTTATAATCCGACTAATGGCTCTATTGTAAAAACAGAAAATTACATATTTGGACTTAAAGCGGATGCTGACGGAAAACCCATTATAAATAACGGTAAAGAATCTGGTAATGTACCTATTCAATCAAGTAAAACCAATAATACAGATAAACCCAAAGCTAAACCTTCTGCAGTAGCAGAATGGGAAAAGAAAAATGCCGGTAAAAAGAAAATTGTTGTTCGCGATGGGAATACCGGTAATTAATTGGGTGAATATTTTATTTTAGTTGCCTCGAAAATATTTTACAAAAAACAACAATTGATAATCGATGGCATTGCTCCAAAACATTTTATTGTGTGCACCTGGGCGCTCTGTATAATCGTGGTCAATATGATGAGTCAATAGTTTTTGATGCATATTTCTGTTTACAGCAAGAAAAAAATCACCCGTTCCACAATCCATCACGATCTTGGTTTTACCCCTCCAACTGGAATCTAGCATATTGATTACCGTATATTTCTCCCAGTTTTCAGGATGTTCTTCAATTGTCCCTAATGATTTTTTGATTTCCCAATTATTGGGAAATGGTCTGAAATCTACTCCACCAGCAATACTCCCTGCTGCCCCAAATAGTTCATTGTGCCGAATGGCTACAAATAAACTACCATGGCCACCCATGCTTAACCCCGTTATAGCCCTTCCCGTTTTTGAATGAATAGAGCGATAATGATTATCGATATATGGAACAAGATCATTGGTAATAAAACTTTCATAGCGGATGGTAGAGTCAATTGGACTATCAAAATACCAACTGCCATAACCGGCATCTGGGCAAACTAATATAACATCCAATAGATCAACTGATTGCAACAATTGCGGTGCATCATTCAACCATTGGTTTTGATTGCCACTGTATCCATGTAATAAATAAACTACAGGATAATTTTTTTTCGATTGTTTGTAATTTGAAGGTTTGATGACAACTACAGAAACTTGTTTTTTCATTAAATCGCTATACACCGAAATGTTTTCGACTGTTCCGGCTGCTGCTGTTAAAGCGAAATGCCAACTTAATAAAAATAAAATAATACGAGGCATAATGAAAGTTGTATTTAATGAAAAAAACAGGCAACTTTTTGAAGTTGCCTGTTTAAATATGCGAATTTTATCAATGGTTCATTGATTTATTTTATTGCTTCTCTTCTGATAACATTGAGTGCGCCTCCAGCTTTAAACCACTCAATTTGTTGTTCATTATAGGTGTGGTTAACTACAATATTATCTGAACTACCATCTTTGTGGTTTGCAACAACCGTTAAAGGAACGCCAGTAGTGAAATGATTCAATCCAACAATATCAAAATTGTCGTCTTCTTGGATTTTATCATAGTCGGCTTTGTTAGCGAAAGTTAACGCTAACATTCCTTGTTTTTTAAGGTTTGTTTCGTGGATACGTGCAAAACTTCTCACCAAAATTGCCCTAACGCCAAGGTGACGCGGTTCCATAGCGGCATGTTCGCGGCTAGAACCTTCACCATAGTTTTCATCTCCCACAACAATGGAGCCTATTCCTGCAGCCTTATAAGCACGTTGTGTGCCAGGCACGGTACCATATTCTCCGGTAAGTTGATTTTTTACGTTGTCGGTTTTTTCATTGAAAAAATTAATTGCACCAATCAACATGTTGTTGGAGATATTATCAAGGTGTCCGCGGAATTTCAACCAAGGACCCGCCATTGAAATATGGTCGGTAGTACATTTTCCTTTTGCTTTAATCAACAGTTTCAATCCTTTAATATCGGTACCTTCCCATCCTGCAAATGGTTCAAGCAATTGCAAGCGTTTAGAATCAGCATCAACCAACACCTGTAAATGGCTTCCGTTGGCAGCTGGTTCTTGGTAACCTGCATCTTCTACATCAAATCCTTTTGGAGGCAATTCAAAACCTGTTGGTTCTTGTAGTTTTACATTTTCGCCGGCAGCGTTGGTAAGCGTATCGGTTAGAGGGTTGAACGCAATTGATCCTGCAATAGCCATTGCGGTAACAATTTCTGGTGACGCTACAAAGGCATGTGTACTTGCCAATCCGTCGTTGCGTTTTGCAAAATTTCTATTGAAAGAGGTGATGATGGTATTCTTTCTGTTTGGATCGTCGATATGACGTGCCCATTGGCCAATGCAAGGTCCGCAAGCATTTGCCAACACTACGCCACCTACATTTTCAAATTCTTTAATAAATCCGTCGCGTTCAATGGTAAACCTTACCAATTCTGAACCTGGAGTGATAGTAAATTCTGAATTTGCTGTTAATCCTTGGCTAACTGCATCTTTCACGATGGAAGCACTACGGCTAATATCTTCGTAAGATGAATTGGTACAGCTACCGATTAATGCCACTTCCAATTTTGCAGGCCATCCGTTGGCTTCAATTGCTGCTTTCATTTGAGAAATTGGTGTAGCCAAATCTGGCGTAAATGGTCCGTTTACATATGGCTCTAGTTCGCTGAGATTTAATTCAAGCACTTCATCATAATATGCAGCAGGGTTGCTGTATACTTCAGCATCCGGACGAAGGTGTTCCCTTACGCCATCAGCCAATTCCGCAACAGCAGTGCGAGAAGTCGCTTTTAAATAGTCACTCATTTTTTCATCGTATCCAAAAATAGAACAGGTGGCGCCAATTTCGGCACCCATGTTACAAATGGTTGCTTTACCGGTCGCACTTAAACTATCGGCACCTTCACCAAAATATTCCACAATGGCACCGGTTCCACCTTTAACGGTAAGTTTTCCGGCAACCCAAAGAATAATATCTTTTGCTGATGTCCAACCGCTCATTTTGCCAGTTAGTTTTACACCAATTAATTTAGGCATTTTCAATTCCCAAGGTAAGCCCGCCATAACGTCAACAGCATCCGCACCGCCCACGCCAATGGCTACCATACCCAAACCGCCAGCATTAGGCGTATGAGAATCGGTTCCAATCATCATTCCACCAGGGAATGCATAATTTTCTAAAACTACTTGATGAATAATCCCTGCTCCTGCTTTCCAAAATCCTATACCAAATTTATTGGAGATAGAAGCCAAAAAGTCGTAGACTTCTTTATTGGTATCTAATGCAATTTTCAAATCAGAAACTGCACCTGTTTTTGCTTGAATCAAGTGGTCGCAATGCACCGTAGATGGAACAGCCACCTTTTCCCTTCCACAAGTCATAAATTGCAACAATGCCATTTGTGCTGTAGCATCTTGCATGGCAACGCGGTCTGGTGCAAAGTCAACATAATCTTTTCCCCTGCTGAAAGCCTGTGTTGGCGGGGTATACAAATGACTGTATAAGATTTTTTCAGAAAGGGTGAGGGGTCTTCCTACCAACTTTCTAGCATGATTGATTTTCTCAGGTAATTCGGCGTAAACTTTTTTGATGAGCTCAAGATCAAAAACCATAATTATGATGATTTAATGTTTTAGAAAGGAAGGTTATAAAGAAACTTTGCAAATTTAACAAAAACTCCGTGTGATGCCAACATTCTATAGTATAATCCAAAAATCTTTGTGTAATTTTAAAAAATATGGAACAATTTCGTCATTTTGTTGAAAGCCGCATCTTCGGTGTATGCACATGGATGGGAGAAAAAATGGGTGTTTCTACCTCTACCATTCGCAAATATTTCATTTATGTTACTTGTTTAACAATAGGATCTCCTGTTGTTATTTATCTTTTCTTGGCTTTTTGGCTTAATATTAAAGCATATATTCAAAATTCAAGAAGAAATCCCCTGCGTCATCTGTAAAGGTTAGTTCATTTCCGCCTTCATTTATCAGATTACTGCTGCTCTTATTCTGAGCAAATCTACCAATAACTTTTCCAATTTATCTAAGTGCAGCATATTGGCACCATCACTTAATGCCTTTGCCGGATTGGGATGTGTTTCAATAAATAACCCATCTGCTCCTGTAGCAATGGCAGCTTTTGCAATCGTTCCGATTAGTGCAGGGTTTCCGCCAGTTACGCCTGATGTTTGATTGGGCTGCTGCAAAGAATGCGTGCAATCCATCACCACTGGGGTACCATGCGCTTTCATCCAAGGAATGTTGCGATAATCTACCACCAAATCTTGGTACCCAAAGGTATTGCCTCTTTCGGTTAACAAAACTTTATTATTTCCCGCAACATTTATTTTTTCTACCGCAAACTTCATAGATGCACCGCTCAGAAATTGGCCTTTTTTAACATTTACAATTTTTCCTGTAGCTGCCGCAGCATTCAATAATTCGGTTTGCCTGCACAAAAAAGCTGGAATCTGTAGTATGTCTAGATATTCCGCAGCCATTGTAGCTTCTGTTTCTGAATGGATATCTGAAGTAACTGGTAATCCTAATGTTTTGCCCGCTTGTTGTAAAATGGATAATGCCTTTTCATCGCCCACACCCGTAAAAGAATTGGCTGAAGTTCTATTGGCTTTGCGGTAGGAAGCTTTTAATACATAAGGTATACCCAAGTTCCTACATATTACCGCCACTTTTTCTCCTATTTCTAATACCATTTCTTCGCTTTCTACTACACAAGGGCCAGCTATTAAAAAGAAATGATTGGGATCGTATTGCTGTTTGCTGAATAAATCTGTTAAAAATGGATACATAATATTATTATCTGGTGCAAATATCTACCATTAATTCTTAATATTTACTTTTGTATCTAATCGCTTAAAAAACGTACCTATTTGTACATAAAAAAGCAGATTAAAATGGGCTATGAAATTGAAAATGATACAGTATAGGATTTTTGTAGTGTTTTTTCTTTTGATGCAGAATGTAGTGTTTTCTCAAGTTGTACTACCTTATCGAGTGGTAATGGAAAGAAAAGATGGGAATAGTATAATATTTAATATGCAGCGTACAAGAATAAAAGGGAAGGAAGTATGGACCATCCTGAATGCTAGTGAAAGACTAAAAGTAGATGCTATAAAACGTAATAAAGACAGTTTTTTTGTAGAAATGCCTTTTTTTGATTCAAGAATGCGCTTGAGCCTGCAAAAAGATAATAGTTTTACGGGTACTTGGTTTAAGGGAACTGCTTTAGCAGACATAGAAATGCCCGTTAAGGCAACGCCGAATCAATCGTACCGTTTTAAAGCGATTAATGGCAACGCAACAAGAAAAGCAAATGGCAGATTTGATGCTTCTTTTGTGGCGATTGATGGTAAGGTTAGTCATGCAGTTGCTGAGTTTTTGCAAACAGGTAATCGTGTTACAGGTACTTTTTTACATCCTGATGGTGATTATCGTTTTTTGGAAGGGATTATTACTGGTGATTCGTTGATGTTGTCTTGTTTTGATGGAAGCCATGCGTATTATTTTGGTGCCAAGATTTTGCCCAACGGAAATATGGTTAATGGTTTGTTTGTTGCAGGTGCCACATATAAACAAAGTTGGTCGGCAATTCCAAATGCAACAGTGGCATTGGTGGAAGATGATGTAATGGTGTATGTAAAACCCGGCCAAAATCGATTGAATTTTCGGTACCCCGATTTGGATTCTGTACTGGTATCGAATGCAGATGAACGCTTTAAAAACAAGGTGGTAGTCATACAATTGATGGGCTCGTGGTGCCCCAATTGTATGGATGAAACGGCATTTTTAAGCAAATACTACAAGGAGAATAAAAGTAGGGGAGTAGAGGTAATTGGACTTTCTTATGAATATACCACTGATTTTAGGCGTTCCGAGAAATTATTGCGTAAATTTCAACAGCGTTACCAAGTGGAATATCCCATCTTAAATACGGGTGTTACGAGTGGTGATAGCCTTCGCACCGAAAAAACATTGCCACAGTTAACGCCAATTAAAGCATTTCCAACCACCTTGTTTATAGGGAAAGACGGTACAATAAAATCTATACATCCCGGATTTGCCGGGCCAGCAACGGGGATTCATTATGTTGAATTTTGTGCTGCGTTTGAAAAAACAATCAGTGATTTGCTGAAAGAGTAAGCGGGTATTTATACTATATTAAGGTTGCAGCAATTGAACAATCTGTTCTAAGAAATGCTTATCGGTGTCATCGTAGTGGCTATAAAATTCACTATCGGCATCTAATACGCCCCAAACTTTTCCATTATGTACCAGTGGAACAACGATTTCGGATTTTGAAAAACTGCTGCAAGCAATGTGGCCGGGAAATTGTTCTACATCGTTTACAATAATTGTTTTTTCGAGTTCCCAAGCACCCCCACAAACGCCTTTTCCCTTTTTAATACGGGTACAAGCCACAGGGCCTTGAAACGGACCTAAAACCAATATATCATTTTTAACTAAATAAAATCCGATCCACCACCAGTTGAATTGTTCTTTTAATGCCGCAGCTACATTTGCCAAGTTGGCAATCAAATCATTTTCACCCTCCAATAACGCTTTTATTTGTGGCAATAATGCTTCATATTTTGCTGATTTCGTACCGTTGGAAAGTTGAAGATCTTCTACCATAAAAAAGAGTTTATCAAAAATAAAAATTGTAATTTGAAATTCGGTTAATTTTAATTTTTTAAGCATAAATTAATATTGCAAAATGATTGTAGCTATAGGAGAATTATTGGCAGATTGCATTACTACGGATTTTGTAGACGATTTATCGAAGGCAAAAACGTTTACCATTGTACAAGGAGGTAGCCCGGCTAATGTGGCGGCAAATCTGCATTGGTTGGGCAACGAAGTAGCGTTAGTTTCTTGCGTAGGTAATGATGGTATTGGTAAAATGCTGATTGAATCGGTACAAAAAACTGGTTTAGATATTACACATATAGAAGTAGATGAAGATTTGCCCACCAGTTTGGTGATGGTAAGCAGAAGTAAAGGCACACCAGATTTTATTCCCTACCGTATGGCAGATCGAATGATTGGGTATGTAGACAATAAGTTGCTCAAAAAGGCAACAATTATTCACAGTTGTGCTTTTGCATTGAGTAAAGATCCCGCAAGTACCAGTATTTTGGATGCTTTCTTTTATGCCGATGCCAATAAAAAAATCATTTCTATAGATTGGAATTTTGCACCTTCTGTTTGGGGAGCAGATAATGGTAAACAATTGTTTAGAATCATACTTAAATTTAATCCCTTATTAAAATGCAGTGTAGACGATATTGAACGTTTTTGCGGTAAACCTATGAATGCCGATGAAGCAAAAACATTTTTAGATCAATATACTTCACAATTGATCTGTTTAACATTAGGAAGTGGGGGCGTTTGGTATAAAGGGAGCGACAATAACTGGTTTTTTTTACCGGCTGATACTGTTGATGATGTAAAAGATACCACCGGCGCCGGCGATGCTTTTTGGTCGGGGGTGTTATCTTCTTATTTAAAAACCAAAGACCTCCACGTTTGTGTTAGGGAAGGTCTACGAGTTGCTGCACTTAAAGTGAGCAAATTTGGTCCATTATATGCTTGATGGTATTGTTTACTGTTTCATATTGTCCATATTAAACATATTGTTTTCTTCTTTATCTTTTTTCCTAATACCAAAATTGTATCGAAGGTTGATGCCTAACCTCCTGGTATCACCATTTCTATATCCATTTGTTTTAATATTGCCTTGCGACAATGTAAAGCGATTGTTGATGGTGTACAACGCATCGTTTATGCTGGCGGTTACAGACAGTTTGTTTTTCAAGAATTTTTGGGTGATGCTGAAATTTAGTGAACCCAGGGTACTGAGTTCATAAAACTGGTATTGCCCATTAAAACGTACAAATCCATTCATGACCAATTGGGTAGTTTTGGTAAGTTTGAAGGTGTGAAATGTAAAAGCCGTCCAAGAGGCACGGGAAAACTGCAGCGGCAAGTTGGCGTACGTGCCATCGTACAAATTATGGTTGTATTGCGTTCCTACTACAAAGAAATATTTTTTTCCTGGCGGGATACCTATTACAAAACGGAAGTAGGTTTCTTTGTTTTTACCCAAATTATCGTAGGTTCGGTAGGTTACATTTCGGTTGCTATCTGATTGATACAACACTTGGGTGAAAATATCCCTGGTATCATTGAAGCCGATGGCAATAATCGGTTGATCATTTGCGGAGATATTGGCTTCATAATTTTGGGTAAATTGGGGTTTAAGTGCCGGATTTCCGGTTTCATATACATACTGATCTACAATTCTGATGGAGGGGTTTAAGAACTCATAACTAGGGCGCGCAATGGTTTTGCGGTAAACGAGGTATGCTTTAATGTCGAAATTAGCCACTTTAAACAGTTGGCGACTTAAATAAACGTAGGGGAATGCATCCGTTCTTGACAATTTGAAAGCGGTATCTGTAGGGATAGATTGGCGGCCATTCATATTGGTATTTTCAATTCTTACGCCAGTTTTTAAGATAAACTTAGAAAATGATTTTGAAGCTTGGAAATAGGCGGCATGAATATTTTCCACATATCGGTAAGTTGATGTTCTAATTTTGTCGATATCCCAAATGCCATTGATTTGTTTTCTGAAATCGGAGTTGTTTTGGTACCAGGTATTGGTCGTTTTTAGGCCTGTTTCGATGGTGATTTTATGCTTTAGTTTGTAAATTAGGTTTGATTGGGCGGAGAAAAATTGGAAAGTGTTATTTACAATGCCATCTACAGGAAGTGAAAAGATAATGGGTTGGCTAAAAGTGGTAATGAAATCTTGTTGGTTGTGGTTTGGGGCATAACTGTAAGAGAAATCGGTATTCCATTCGGAACCAAGACTATCAATTTTGTATTTAAGTCCTACCTCTTGCGTAATATTAGCGCTTCGTGTAGAATTTTGTAAATCGTTGTTGTTTTTCGAAAATATTTGTCCGGAACTAATTTTTGATATTTGTGAAGGAACGATATTGCTGCCATTTGCTTGGTTAATGGTGATTCTGGAATCATAGCTGAGTTCCCATTTTTTTTCAAGTTGGTAATTCATTCCAAAGCCAGTGTACATACTATTCCCTGGGCTGCGGGAAAGGGATAGTTGGAAGAGCATAGAATCTAACGATAGTTGTCTGTATGTTTGGGTTTGGTTGTATCCATCGCTTTTGCTGGCTTGGAAATTGAGGTAAGTGGTAAGGTTGCCATTGCTGTTGTTGAGGTTGAATCCGGCAAATTGGTTACCATACACACCTTGTGTTAAACCCATGGTGGTGCTGCCGGTTAATCCCAGTTTGATGTGTTTTTTCAGCACAACGTTTACGATTCCGCCGCCGCCGGAGGCATCATATTTTGCGGAAGGTGTTCGTATGATTTCAATGCTAGCAATTGAGCCGGGAGGTAAACTTTTTAGCAATGACGCCACATCGGCGTTGCTCATTTTTTGTTGCCGACCATTGATGTATATGGTAGCTGGGGTGGAGCTGCTGAGGTATATGTTTCCATCGGGGTCTACAAATAGGCCGGGAATTTTCTCCATAATTTCAAATGCGTTGGTAGAGCTGTTGGCAAGTAATTCGGGGTCTACAATTGTTTTATCGTCTTCTTGACGGAGTAATGGTTTTTTTGCGGTGATTTCTATTGTTTGGAGGTTCGTTGTTAAGGGTATTAACGTAAATTGGAATAATTTTCCACTGCTATCTATATGGATGGATTTTGTGAGTGTTTGGTAATTAACCGATTGTATAATCACTTTATATTTGCCCAGTTGCGGGATTGTGATGATAGATTTTCCCGCGCTGTCTGAGACTTTTTGGATACGAAGGAGTGTATCTCTTTCTGCAATTAATTTGATAGAAGCGAAGGGTAGGGGTTCTTTAGAAGGATTCATCAACTGAAGGGAAACCGATTTTTGTTGTGAAAATCCTGTAAGAGGGGTTGATAATGCAATTGTAATCAATAAAAAAAAGGGAAGTAGAAAAGATTTGTACATTAAAAGATTGTTCTTTTTTAGTTAGGTATATTATTACAATTTTACTATGTGAATGTTTTACCTTTGCAAAAATAGTTTAAATAATTGTTTTAGGATTGCTAGCTCAGTTGGTTTAGAGCATTACTTTGACAGAGTAGGGGTCACTGGTTCGAATCCAGTGCAATCCACAAGGTGAATTTGGAATTAGGAATTAGGAATTTAGAATCAGGAATCAGGGGATATGTATTGAGAATTTGGAATTAGGAATTAGGAATCAGGAATCAGGGGATATGTATTTAGAATTTGGAATTAGGAATTAGGAATCAGGAATCAGGGGATATGTATTTAGAATTT
>Ga0164294_10000558_pt1 | contig 35450 bp, 28 predicted proteins | sample GEODES005metaG_FD_111479 | JGI IMG/M metagenome (GOLD analysis project Ga0164294, IMG submission 111479) | Oligotrophic lake water microbial communities from Sparkling Lake, Wisconsin, USA - GEODES005 metaG | ecosystem: Environmental > Aquatic > Freshwater > Lake | place: USA: Sparkling Lake... | reverse complement strand
GCGGTGTTCGTCGTCTACCTGTCGCTGCTGGTGAACCCGCGCTTCCCGAGCGCGCAACATGCGCTGTTCTCGGGCCTGGCCTTCCTGATCCCCAGGCTGCTCGCCGGGCTCTCCGGCGTGTTCCAGAAGGCGATCGGCTACGACGGGTTCTTCATCATGGCCGGCGCGATGAGCCTGGGCGCGCTGGTGTTCCTGCCCTTCATCGTGCGGGCCAAACCCAAGCCCGACGACACGCCCACAGGCGCGACGGCATGATCGAGGCAGCCTTCGCACCGGCAGCCGAGGCCGTCGCTTCCGGCCGCATCCCGGGGGCGACTTTGGGCGTGGTCGCGGCGGACGGGCGGCGCTGGGCGACGCACACCGGCATGGCGGCGCTGGTCCCCGAGCCCGAGCCGCTGACGCTCGATCACTGGTTCGACCTCGCCTCGGTCTCCAAGGTGGTGGCGACGACGACGATGATCCTGCGCCTCGCCGACGAGGGGCGGATCGATCTCGACGCGCCGCTGACCAGCGTGATCCCGGACCTGCGCCAATATGACGTGGCCGGCGCCTATGAGCGCACGCTGACCTTCCGCGACTGCCTGGCGCACCGTACGCTCTTCCCCGCGGTCGAGCCGATCTACACCTATGGCGACGATCCGGACCGCCTCAGGGCTTTCGTGCTCCAGCGCGAATGGAAGCAGATTGCCGAGCCGGTCTATTCGGACATCAACTTCCTGCTGCTCGGCATCGCGATCGAGCGGGTCACCGGCAAGCCGCTCGGCGAATGGCCGCTGGGCAAGGGCCTGAGCTATGGCCCGCCCCCCGGCCCCGACGTCGCGACCGAGCGCTGCATGTGGCAAAACCGCGTGCTCAAGGGCGAGGTGCATGACGAGAATTGCCGGGCGATGGGCGGGCAGACCGGCCATGCCGGGCTGTTCGGCACGGTCGCGGGGGTGCTCGACTTCGCGCAAGGCGTGCTGGGCGGCAGCTTCTCCGACGGAATGCTCGCGGCGATCCGCACGCCGCAATACAGCCACCGCACCTGCGGCTGGGAGCGCAAGTTCGCCGGCTGGTCGGGCGGACAGGCCTGCTCCGACGAGACAATCGGCCACACCGGCTTCACCGGCACCGGGCTGTGGATCGACTTCGAGCGCGGGCTCGCCTGGACCCTGCTCACCAACCGCGTCCACCCGACGCGCCATTTCGACAGCGGCATCTTCGTGCTGCGCCCCGCGACGGGGGATGCGGTGATTAGTGCATTTGACGGATGTTGAACCACAAACCGTCATCCCCGCGCAGGCGGGGATCCAGGGTCACAAGCGATATCGCCCTTGGCTCTGGATCCCCGCCTGCGCGGGGATGACGAAAGAAGGATAAGACCCATGCTTTCCCTGATTGCCCTCGCCATCGCCCTTGCGGGTCCCGATAGCGACACCCCTTCCCCGGCCGACCGGCTGGCGCATGACCAGATGCTGGTGCTCGATACCCATCTCGACACCCCCGAGCTGTTCGAGCATCCCGGCTGGAAGTTCGACGAGTGGCACGACCGCGACTTCGACAAGAGCCAGATCGATCTGCCGCGCATGGAAGCCGGGGGCCTCGATGGCGGGTTCTTCGTGATCTATACCGGCCAGGGCCCGCTGACGCCCGAGGGCTATGCCAAGGCGCGCGACGCCGCGCTCACCCGCGAGATGTGGATCCAGCGCGTCGTGGCGGCCAACAGCGACAAGATGGAATTCGCGACCACGCCCGAGGATGCCTATCGCATCGCCAAGGCCGGCAAGCGCATCGTCTTCCAGTCGATCGAGAACAGCTACCCGCTCGGCACCGACCTGACGCTGCTCAAATGGTATTACGACCAGGGCGTGCGGATGGCGGGACCGATCCACTTCCGCAACAACCAGTTCGGCGACAGCGCCACCGACAAGGTCAAGCAGTGGAACGGGCTGAGCCCGCTCGGCAAGCAGTGGGTCGCCGAGATGAACCGGCTGGGCATGGTGGTCGATGTCAGCCACTCGTCGGACGATGTGTTCGACCAGGCGCTGGCGCTGTCGAAGACGCCGATCATCGCCTCGCACTCGGGCCCGCGCGCGATCTTCAACCACCCACGCAACCTCGATGACGAGCGCATGCGCTGGCTCGCCAAGGCCGGCGGCGTGCTGCAGGTCAACAGCGTCTATCTGGTCGAGGGCGATCATGATGACGCCCGCAACAAGATCTCGGACCGCCAGGACGACTGGCATGCCCTCTCGGCGGCCGAGCAGCGCAAGCTGATCGCCGACAAGGCCAGGGCCGACGCGACCAACCCCTATCAGGGCGCCGATTTCGAGCTGTTCATGAAGAGCCTGCTCCACTGCATCGCGGTGATGGGCGTCGACCATGTCGGCATCGGCGCCGACTGGGACGGCGGCGGCGGCGTGCGCGGCATGGAAGACATCACCGCGATCCCGAAGATCACCGCCCGCCTGCGCAAGGAAGGCTTCTCCGATGCGGACATCGAGAAGATCTGGAGCGGGAATGTGCTGCGGGTGCTGAAGGCAGCGCAGGATTACGCGGCGAAGGTGAAATAACCGAACCTCACCCTCTCTCCTTTAGGGGAGAGGGTGACCGAGCGCAGCGAGGTCGGGAGAGGGGTATGCGGGCGAGCCAACGTCAGCCCCCTCTCCCCGGCCCTCTCCCCTGAAGGGGAGAGGGAGATCAATTCGCCGCGGCCACCAGGTTCAGCACGTCGTCCATATATTTGGTCGCGCTGACGTCGCCCGGCACGTCGTTGGCGTAGAAGGCGAAGGTGTAGGTCTTGCCGCTCGCCGCTGTGAAATAGCCGGCCAGCGCGTTGGTGGCGTTGAGCGTCCCGGTCTTGGCGAAGACCTTGCCCTCGAGCGGCGTGCCCTTGAAGCGGCGGGAGAGCGTGCCGTCGACGCCGGCGATCGGCAGCGTCTCGCGGAACTGCGCGGCCCATGGCTGGGCGGAGACCCAGCGCAGCAGCGTCACCGAGCTGCGCGGGCTCACCCGGTTGTAGCTCGACATGCCCGAGCCGTCCGACAGGTCCCAGGCGGTGCGCGGCACGCCCGCCTTTTCGAGCACCGACTGCACCTGCGCCACGCCGTCCGCGATCGAGCCGCTGCCCTCGATCAACGCCACCCGGCGCAAGGTCAGCTCGGCATGAAGGTTCTGGCTGACCTTGTTGATGTGCTTGAGGTCCTCGAAGACGGGCGGCGGCGTCAGCCTGGCGAGCGCCGGCCCGCCGACAAAGGCACGGGCGAGCGCCACGCCCTTCTTCGCGCGATATTCGGGATCGTCGGTCGGCGCGGCCGGGCGATGGCGGGTCTGGACCTGCCCCTTGACCTTCACGCCGCGCGCCTCGAGCAGCACCTTCAGTCGCCAGGCGGCGTAGTCGGCGGGATCGTCGATGCCGAGCTTCCACGTCTTGGGCTTGGCATCGACGCCGATCATGCCGGTGATGCGGAGCGCCTTGCCGTTGGGATCGCGGCTCCACCCGAGTTCGGTCTCGGTACCGGCCACCGTCTTCGCCTGGTTGTCGACGGTGAAATAGGGCCACAGCTCGGCCCTGGCTGGCTCACCCGGCTTGCCGGGCGTGATCGTGAGCTTCAGCTCATTGTCGTCGAGCGTCAGCGCGGAGATGCCGGTGCCCGACGAGCTCTGGATGTTGTTCCAGCTCATGCCCGGGCTCCAGCGCTGGTCCGGGAACAGCGTGTCTTCGCCGATCACGTTGCGGACCCGCTTCGTCTTCGCCGCGATGGCATCGGCGAGCGTCGCGAGGCAGTCGACCGTACAATCATCGGCGCTCGACATCCGCGCATCGCCGCGCCCGGCCAGCACCACGTCCTGCCCGACCAGCGCCACAGTCGCGCCGCCGCTGGTATCGGGTTCGTTGATGCCCGGCAGCAGTGCGAAGGCGGAGACGGTGGTGTAGATCTTGGTGTTCGAGGCCGGGATGAAGCGGCCATCGGGGTTGATCGCGACGATCTCCTTGCCGTCCGGATCGATGACCATCAGCCCGAAGCGGGTGCCGAGCGGCGCCTCCGCCAGCTTGGCGGCGATGCGCTGGTCGAGCGTCTGGGCGAAGGCCGGCGTGGCCAGCGTGAGGGCGACAACAAGGGCAAGCTGCTTCATGCCGCGAGCCTAACCGCCGCCGGCAAAGGTGCAAAGCCGCGATCATTCAGAGGACTCGCCGGGGCATAACCGCCACGCATGCCGGCATTGTTCCGGACACGGTCCGCCTGCACGTTCGCAGGATGATAGGGCGTACCGCTTTCAAGCTTTGGAGTTCGCTGGCGCTGGCATTCGCCACGCCGGCGCTGGCGCAGACCGATGACCTGGCGGCGGCACTCGCGCTGCCGGTGGCCAGCCAGATGACCGGCGCGCGCGACGTGCAGCGCTTCGCCTGGGTGGAGAACCGCGCGGGGCGGCGCAATTTGTGGGTGGCGGATGCCGGCAAGCCGGCGCGGCAGCTCACCCGTTATGCCGAAGACGACGGCATGATGCTCTACGACCTGGCGCTGAGCCCCGACGGCCGGCGCCTGGCCTTTGTCCGCGGCGGGGACGACGAGTTCCCGGACGGCAAGATTCCAAATACGGCCTCGGCAGCGTCTCCGCCGAGCCAGCAGGTGTTCGTCGTCGATCAAGACGGCGGAGATCCCACGCCGGTCGGCGACGGACACCTGCCAGTCTTTTCCCCCGACGGCCAGAAGCTGGCCTTCACCCGGCGCGGCGAGATCTGGCTGTGGCAGGGCGGCAAGCCGGCACGGGTCGCGACGCTGACCGGCTCGGTCGGCAACCTCCAATGGACCCCGGACGGCCGCAAGCTGCTGTTCGTCGAGGATCGCGGCGACCATGACTTCGTCGCGCTGCTCGACGTCGCTTCGGGCACGCTGACCTATATGGAAGCGGCGCTCGGCCATTCGGTGGAGCCGGCGCTTTCGCCCGACGGCAGCCAGGTCGCCTATGTCCAGTATCTCGATCCGCCCGCCGGCGCCGCTCCCGACGGTGGCCCCTATTGGTCGCTGCGCGTGGCCGATGCGGCGACGGGCAAGGCGCGCACGCTCTGGGCCGCCCCACAGGGCATGGGCGGCCGCTATTACGGCACCCGCCAGCGCAACCTCTACTGGAGCAAGGGCGGCACGCTGCTCTTCCCCTGGGAGCGCACCGGCTTCCTCCACGTCTATGCGATCGACGCGGCGAAAGGCGGCGAGCCCAAGGCGCTGACCTCGGGCAAGTTCGAGGTCGAGACCTTCGTGCTGGGCGGCGACGACGTGCTGCGCTTCGCCGCCAATGCCGACGAGACCGATCAGCGCCACTTCTGGCAGGTGCCGGCGGGCGGCGGTGCGCCGAAGCGGCTGGCCAGCGGCAAGGGCAGCGAGAGCCTGCCGGTGTTCGCCGGCGGGCTGCTCGCCGGCATCGCCACCGATGCGCGCCATCCCGGGCATCCGGTGGTGGTCGGCAAGGACTTCTCACCACTTGGAGACATGGCGGAGCTGAAGGGCGCGATCCTGCCCGAAGGCGTGACCTACCAGGCAGCGGACGGGGTGACCGTCCATGCCCAGCTGTTCCGCGGCAAGGGCAAGGGGCCCCGCCCCGCGCTGATCTTCGTCCATGGCGGGCCGCGCCGGCAGATGCTGCTCGGCTTCCACCCCTCGCAATATTATTCCAACGCCTACATCATGAACCAGGCGCTGGCGGCGCGGGGCTATACCGTGCTGTCGGTCAATTATCGCAGCGGTACCGGCTATGGGCAGGCCTTCCGCGAGGCGCCGGAGATCGCGCGTGACGGCGCCAGCGAATATCGCGACGTGCTGGCCGGCGGGCGCTGGCTGGCGGCGCAGAAGGACGTCGCGCCCGACAAGATCGGCATCTGGGGCGGCAGCTGGGGCGGCTACCTGACCGCGCTGGCGCTGGCGCGGAACAGCGACCTGTTCAAGGCGGGCGCCGACTTCCACGGCGTTCACACCATGCTGCGCAATGTCGACGGCAACCTCTCTCCCGCCCAGCAGACGGTGATCCGCCAGAAGCAGTGGGACAGCTCGCCGATGGGCGCGATCGGCACGTGGCGCTCGCCGGTGCTGCTCGTCCATGGCGACGACGACCGCAATGTCGACTTCGCCCAGTCGCTGCTGCTCGCCCGCGAGCTGGCGGCGCGTCGCATCCCCTTCGAGGAGCTGGTCTTCCCCAATGAGCGCCACGAATTCTTCCGCCATGCCGATTGGCTTGCGGCCTACACCCGCACTTTCGCGTTCTTCGACGAGCATCTGAAATGAGGTTGCTGATGGCAGTAGCAGCACTGGCCGGCGCGAACGCGGCCCAGGCTCAGGAACGCGCGACGCTGATCCATGGCGCGCGGGTGTTCGACGGCACCGGCAAGGCGGCCCGGATCGCCGACGTGCTGATCGAGGACGGCAAGGTCGCCCGGGTCGGCAAGAAGCTGCGCGTGCCCGAGGGCACGGAGGTGGTGGACGCCAGCGGGCTCACGCTGATCCCGGGCCTGCACGACCTCCATATCCACACCCGGCGCGAGGCCTTCGCGGACGCCGCCTCGCTGCGCCGTTACTATCTGCCCTATCTCAAGGCGGGCGTGATCAGCATCAACGAGTTCTCGGTCTCGGGGGCGATGATGGCGGGCATCCGGGGCATGCAGGCGGAGACGCCACGCCTCACGCTGGCGGTTCGCCTCGGCGTGCCCGGCGGACACGGCACCGAGAGCAAGTTCACCCAGGAGATCACCTTTCAGGTGACCAATCCGGCCGAGGCGCATGCCGCGATGGCGCAGGCGCTCGCCTATCGGCCCGACATGGTGAAGGTCTTCGCCGATGGCTGGCGCTATGGCGACCCGGCCCGGCCCGACAAGCCCGACATGGATGAGCCGACCCTGGCCGCGATCGTCGCCGATGCGCACAAGGTGGGCATCAAGGTGATGACGCACACGGTGACGCTCGCCGGCGCCAAGCTCGCCGCGCGCGCCGGCGTGGACGCGCTGGCGCACGGCGTGGGCGACGCGCTGGTCGACGACGAGCTGATCGCGCTGATGCGCAAGCACCACATGGCCTATGTCGCTACGCTGGCGACCTATGAGCCGCTCGAGACGCGCGTGCTGGCACCCGAGGAAATCGCCCTGCTCTCGCCCGAGGCCCAGGCGCGCGAAGCGGCGCGGCTGGCCAAAGGCGAGGCGGTCGCCCCCTATGACAGCAAGCGCTGGGAGATCATGCGCGAGAATATCCGCCTGCTGAAAGCGGCGAAGATCCGCATCGGCGTGGGCACCGACACCGGCATCGAGGGCGTCTATCCGGGCTTCGGCGCGCTGCGCGAGATGCGCTGGCTGACCCAGCTCGGCTTCACTCCCGCAGAAGCGATCGAGGCCGGCACCCGGGTGAGCGCGGACATCATGGGGCGCAGGAAGACCGAAGGCACGATCCGCAAGGGCATGCGCGCCGACCTGGTGCTGACCGGGGGTACGCCGGATGTGGTGTTCCGCGACCTGTACGAGGTGAAGCGGGTGTGGGTGGCGGGGAAAGAGGTGAGCTTGGACTGAACCCCTTCTCCCATCTGGGAGAAGGGAGGGGCCCGCCGCCGAAGGCGGTGGGAGGGATGAGGGCAGGCGCACCTCAAACCATATCGCTTGTCGGGAGGCTGCCCTCACCCAACCCTCTCCCAAAGGGAGAGGGCTTTAATTTCAGGCCGTATCCGCCGCGCGATAGACCTCTTCGTCCAGCTCGCCTTCCCAGCGCGCGACCAGCGTCGCCACCGTCAGGTTCGCCGAAGCGCTCGGCACGGTGCGGGTCATGTCGAGCAGCCGGTCGAACGGCAGCACGAAGCCGACCACCAAAGCCGTCTGCTCGGGCGATACGCCCACCGCGCTCAGCACCGCCGCCAGCATGAACAGCGAGGCCGAAGGCACCGGCGCCGTGCCGAAGGCCGCCAGTGCGCCGGTGAGCAACACGGTGGCGTAGACCGTCGGCGACAGCGGCACGCCGAACGCCTGCAGCGCGAACATGCTCAGCAGCCCGACATACATCGCCGTGCCGTCCTTGCCGATGCTTGCCCCGAGCGGGAGGACGGTCGAGAAGACCGGGCGGCCGATGCCGAGATTCTGCTCGGAGACGCGCATCGCCACCGGCAGCGTCGCGCCGCTCGACGCGGTCGAGAAGGCCACCGCCAGCGCGTCGATGATGCCCCGGAAGAAGGGCAGCAGCGGCAGGCGCGCGACGAAGCGCAGGAGCAGGCTGTGCACCACCAGCATCTGGAGCAGCGAGCCCAGCGCCACCGCCAGCGCCAGCCAGCCGACATGGACGAACACCGCCGCGCCGTTCGCCGCCACCGCGTTGGCGATCAGCGCGAACACGCCGAAGGGGGTGACTTCCATCACGATGCCGACGACCCTCAGAAGGACCGCGGACGTCGACTGGAGCAGATTGGCGAAGGGTTTGCCTGTCTCGCCCGCCACCACCGTGCCGCAGCCGATCAGGATCGACGTGAAGATCAGCGCCAGCATGTCGCCCTTGGCCAGCGCATCGAAGATGTTGGTCGGGATGATGTTGATCAGCTGTTCATAGGGCGTGACCGCCTTGCCGAGCGCATGCGCCTCGGCGGTGCCGAGCGGTGCGCCGATGCCGGGCTGGACGATCGTCGCGACCAGCATGCCGATCGAGACGGCGATGAAGGTGGTCAGCGCGAACATGCCGACGGTGCGCCCGCCGAGGCTGCCGAGCCGCTTGGGGTCGGCGAGCGTGGTGATGCCCGATGCGATCGTCACCAGCACGATCGGCGCGACCAGCATGCGGATCGCGCGGACGAACAGGTCGCCGATGAACTGGACGTAGGGCGTCGCTCCCGGTGCCACCAGCGCGAAGATCACGCCGAGGACGAGGAAGGCGAGCACGCGCTTCCACAGCGCGGTGCCGAACCAGATGTTCATAGTGTAATTCCCCCCACCACCGTGCTCCTGCGCAAGCAGGAGCCCAGAGCCCCGAACGATACGCCTGCAACCCTGGGCTCCTGCTTTCGCAGGAGCGCGGGCAAACAGCTATGGATCAACGACACGTACCCGGCGTCGGCGTGTGCGGCAGCGCACGGCCGCCGGCCTTGCTGGTCATCGCGCCCTTGTCGACCGCGACCACGCCGTTGACCACCACGGTCTGCACGCCGGCGGCGAGCAGATTGGGCGACTCATAGGTCGCGCGCGAGGCATAGGTCCTGGGATCGAACACCACGACATCGGCAAAGGCGCCGCTGCGCAGATGCCCCCTGCCCGTCAGCCCGAAGGTGTCGGCGGTCAGCGCCGAGCTGCGCTCGATGAACTGGCGCAGCGTGATGACATGGTCGGTCTTGACGTACTTGTCGTACTTGCGGGCAAAGGAGCCGTAGACGCGCGGATGACCGCCCGAGGCGTCCGATCCGGTCATCACCCAGGGCATTTTCATGAAGGCGCCGATATCCGCCTCGCTCTGGTTGAACGAGATCGTGCCCGGATCGCCGATGCGGATCACGGCGATCGCGGCGTCGACCGGCGAGAGGTTCATCTCCTTCGCCACGCTGTCCAGATAGCGGTTCTTGTACTTGCCCTCGGCGATCAGCAGCTTGTCCGCGCCGCCGCGCTTGCGCAGGTTCTCGACCATGCCGGCGTGCAGCTTCTCGGCAAGCGACAGATCGTCGAAGCGCTTGAGCAGCGCCGGGCGGCCACCGTCCTGCGCCCAGAGCGGGACGAGCGAGGCAACCAGGCTCGTGCCCGAGGCCGACCAGGGATATTGATTGGCGGTAACCTTCTCGCCGCGGGCACGTGCCGCCTCGATCATCGCGATGATCTTGGGCGCCTGGCCCTGCACGTCGACGCCGAGCGCCTTGATATGGCTGATATGCGCGGGCAGCCCGCCCTCGCGGCCGATGCGGATCGCTTCCTCGATCGCCGCGGTCAGGCCGACGGTGTAGCTGCTCTCGTCGCGGATATGGCTGTCATAGCTGCCACCGCGCTTGCCGGCTTCCCTGGCCAGCGCGATCACTTCGTCGGTCTTGGCGAAGCTCTGCGGAGCGTAGAACAGGCCGGTGGAGAGGCCGAGCGCGCCGTGGCACATCGCGTCCGCCACCAGCCCCTTCATCGTGTTCATCTCGGCCGGAGTCGGCGCGCGATCGTCCTCGCCGACCACCTTTTCGCGCACCGCGCCGAAGCCGACGAACGCGGCATAGTTGATGCCCACCGGCCTGGTCTTCGCACTGCCCAGCACCTTGGCGAGGTCGGGGTCGCCGCCGCCGTCATTGCCGATGAACGCGGTGGTGACGCCCTGCATCAGGAAGGCCGGGACCAGCCGCTTGGCCGGGTCGGCCGAGGCGAGATCGCCGCTCATATGTGTGTGCGGATCGATGAAGCCCGGCGCGACGATCATCCCCTTGGCATCGATGATGCGCGCCGCCGTGACATTGGCGTGCTTGCTCACCGAGACGATGTGATCACCCTTGATCGCGACATCGCCGATGAACGGCGCCGCCGAGCCGGTATAGATCGTGCCGCCGCGGATCAGCAGGTCCACCTTCTGCGGCGGGGGTGGCGCGGCAGCGCCCAGCGAGACGGCGGCAATCCCCAGCAGCAGCGCGACCTTCATGGCGTTCCCCAAAATCCTTTGACGGGCGGATAGAGCGTGCCGTCCTGATCCTCGACCCCGCCCGGGCGATCCTTGGCGAGCCAGATCGGACCGTCAAGGTCGGCGAAATCGGACATGCGGGCGATGTGCAGGGCCGCAGCGATCGACAGCGACGAGCTGACCATGCAGCCGGTCATCAGCCCCAGCCCGCGCTCGCGCGTCGCCCGGGCGAGCTTGAGCGCCTCGGTGAGGCCGCCCGCCTTGTCGAGCTTGATGTTCACCACCTGATAGCGGCGCGCGACGATTTCGAGCTCCGCAGTGGTGTGGACCGATTCATCCGCGGCGATCGGCACCAGCGGCTTGAAGCTCTCGAGGCAGGCATCGATCTCGGCCGAGACGGGCTGCTCGAGCAGGTCGACCTTCAGTTCGGCGAGGAGTGGCTGCATCGCCTCGACCAGCCGCGCGTCCCAGCTCTCGTTGGGGTCGACGATCAGCTTCGCGTTCGGCGCGGCGGTGCGCACCGCGCGAATCTGCGCGTCGGGCAGCCGGCTGTCGACCTTCACCTTGAGCAAGGGCGCGCTGGCGACGCGGCGGGCAGTGGCGCCCATCATCATCGGCGTGTCGATAACGATGGTGAGCGCGCTGGCGAGCGGCCCCGGCTCGGGAGCCCCGAGCAGATCGGCCACGCTCTTGCCGGCCTGGCGGGCTTCGAGATCCCAAAGCGCGCAGTCGACGGCGTTGCGGGCGGCCCCCGCCGGCAGCAGCGACAGCAGTTCCTCACGTCCCGCGCCGGCCTCGATCGCCGGGCGTACGCCTTCGATCGCCTCGAGCGCGCTTTCGACGCTCTCGCCATAGCGGGCATAGGGCACGCCCTCACCCCGCCCTTCATGCTCTCCCGCCCGGAGCGCGACCGTGACCACATCGGCCTCGGTCTTCACGCCGCGCGAGATGCGGAAGGGCTTGGTCAGTGCGAAGCGATCGTGGCGGGCCGAGAGGGTGCGATACATAGCAACTCGTCGATGATCGCCTCGACCCCGAAGGCGATGGGATCGGTACAGGGCAGGCCGAGTTCGGCCTCGATCTGCCGGCAAAGCGCCTCGGCCTCGGCCTTCTCCATGCGGGAAGTGTTGAGGCAGACGCCGACGGCGCGAACGTTCGGGCTGGTCAGGCGCGCGGTCTGGAGATTGGCCTCCAGGCACTCCCTGAGCCCCGGCAGTGCGCGACCCGGAATGCCGCGCATATGGCTGCGGCTGGGATCGTGACACAGCACGATCGCCTCGGGCTGGGCACCGTGAAGCAGGCCGGTCGAGACGCCGGCAAAGCTCGGGTGGAACAGCGAACCCTGGCCCTCGATCAGGTCCCAGCCGCCATCGGTGCGCTCGGGCGCGAGCGTCTCGATGCCGCCCGAGATGAAGTCCGCGACCACCGCGTCGATCGGCACGCCCGAACCCGCGATCAGGATACCAGTCTGGCCGGTCGCGCGGAAATCGGCCTTCTCGCCCCGCGCCTTGAGCGCATCGGCCAGCGCAATCGTGGTGTACATCTTGCCGACCGAGCAATCGGTGCCGACGGTCAGCACGCGGCGGCCCGCACGGGCATAGCCATTGCCCACCTTCATGTCCGCCGGCGGATCGCGCACGTCGAACAGCTGCAGGCCCTTTTCCTTGGCCAGCGCCGCCAGCTCGGGCACGTCGCGCAGCCGCTGGTGCAGACCGGCGGCGATGTTCATCCCCGCTTCGAGCGCCGCCTTCGCATCGGCGACGAGATCGCCGCCCATCGTGCCGCCCGAATTGGCGATGCCGAGGACCAGCGTCTTCGCGCCGGCGGCAGCGCCTTCGGCGATCGTCATGCGTGGCAGGTCGAGCGTGAGCGTGGAATCGTCGTGGCGAAACTCGCCCACACAGTCGTGCCGCCGGAATTCGGCGAGGCCGCGCGAGGTCTTAATGCCCACGAAATCGGTGCTGTGACCGAGATAAAGGAGGTAAGGTGCCGGTATCATTGCGGGAATACAGCTATCGCCCCGCATCGGGCGCCGCGCATAGCGAGTGCGCGTCTCGGCATAGCCTGTTGTTATAGCCGGGGTTATGGCCCCGAAACCTCAGGGCCCGAAAACTCAGGGTGCGTCGATCACCTTGGCGAGCGCCTTGAGGAAATCGGTGGCCAGCGCCGTCGGCGGCCGGTTGAGCAGGAACATCGCATGGACGTCGAAGGTGAGCTGCGGCTTGAGCGGCCGCATCGACAGGCCCGGCACCAGCGAGGCCTGCGCCGTGAAGCTGTCGACCACGGTCATCCCCACCCCCTGCGCGACCAGCGCGGTGGCGATGTAGAAGGTGCGCGCCGAGATGACCTCGTCGAGGTCAAGCTCCAGCCGCGCGCATTCCTGGCTGAACAGCTGGCCGATCGGGCCCGAATTGGCGAGGCTGATGAACGGGCGCCCGCGTAGCCGCTCCAGCTCTATGCGCGCCGGCGCGTCGGGCATGTCTTCCTCGCGGTAGAGCACCACCAGCTCGCCTTCGCCGAGCCAGCGATGGCCGATCGGCGCGGCGTGCGGCACTTCGTACGCGATCGCGACATCGGTCTCGCGCTCGTAGAGCTTGCGGAGCAGGTCGTCGTGGTGGACGGTCTGCAGGTCGAAGCGCACGCCCTCATGGTTGCGCATGAAGCGTGCGACCGCGGTGGGCAAAGTGCTGAGCGCCAGCGACGGCAGCGCCGAGATGCGCAGCATGCCGCCGGCACCGCGCTTCAGGTTCCGCCCCGCCTCGCGCAGCGCATAGACGCGGTCCTGGATCTCGGAGACCTCGGTGAACAGCGTGTGCGCGTCCTCGGTGGGGACGAGCCGGCCATTGGTGCGGTGGAAGAGCTGGAAGCCGAGCAGGCTCTCGGCATGGCGCAGCATCTTCGATACCGAGGGCTGCGACACATTGAGCGCGCGTGCGGCCCCGCTGACGGAGCCGTTGACATATACCGCGTGAAAGATCTCGATGTGACGCAAGTTCATTGCGCCAGCCTATTCGCGCTTTGCGAAAAGCGAAAGGCCCCGCTTCGGCGCAATCGTTTCGAAGCGAGAACTATCCGCCCGGGGTGAACTCGGCGACGAGGTCGTAGCGATCGCCCGGAAAGGTCTGGCGGACGAAGGTCACCGCCCTCCCCGTGCGCCACGTCCAGCGCTCGACCTGGAGGCAGGCGGCATGCGGCTCGAGCTTGAGCCGCTGGGTGAGCGCGCGGCCGGCCGGAACCGCGCGGATGCGGTGGCGGGCATCGGTCCACGGCACATGATGGAGCAGCCAGGAGCCCGGCGCCTCGGTCTCGAACGTGTCGGCGCGCGGCACCGGCACCGTGTCGAGCGCGATCAGCCGCCGCTCCATCGCAAAGGGCTGGCCGCCGGCGAAATGCACGCCCTCGATCAGCAGCGCGGGCGCCGGGATGCCCGAGACTTCGATGTCGGGATCGCGATTGACCACCCGGCAGGTGTCGAGCTCCCAGCCATAGGCCTCGCCGCGCGCTTCGATCAGCTGGGCAAGGTCGGGCACCTCCAGCACCGCGGCATGGACCTTGGGCTGGGCGACGAACGAGCCGGCCTTGCGCCGCCGCTCGATCAGCCCGGCATGGACCAGCCGCTCCAGCGCCTTGCTGACCGTGGCGCGGGCGCAGCCATATTGGGTAACCAGTTCATGCTCGAACGGGATGCGGTCGCCCGGGCGCAACGCCCCCGAGCGGATGCGTTCCTCGATGTCCGAGCGGATGCGTTCCTGCAGCGTCACCCGAGCAGACGCTCCAGAATTTTGTGATAATGATTAGCAATAACCTCGCTCGCGCGGTGCCTTCCGCGAACGACTTGCAGCGTGCCTGCGCGCCAGACGCAATCGATCGCACCGGCGCGGCCGGCGAAGATCCAGCGATCGAGGAAGGTGCCGGCAGTGGCGCCGGCGAAGCTCGGATGGTCCATGTTCAGGCTCACGATATCCGCCGGGGCGCCGGGCGCAAACCCGGTTTCGACGCCGAGCGCCTGGCCGGCACCGGCGAGCGCCGCGCCGAACAGCGTCTCGCCGACCGAGGCGCCCTCGGGCGAAAGGATCGCGCGGCGGCGTAGCGACAGGCGCTGCGAATATTCGATCGACCGCAGCTCATAGGCTGCGTCGATCTGGATGTTCGAATCCGTACCGGTGGCGATCCGCCCCCCGGCCGCGAGATAGCGCTCGGCCGGAAAGATGCCGTCGCCGAGATTGGCCTCGGTGACCGGGCACAGGCCGGCAACTGCGCCCGATCGCGCCAGCCGATCGGTCTCGGCGGGGTTGAGATGGGTGGCGTGAATCAGCGTCCAGCGCGCATCGACCCCGGCATTGTGGAGCAGCCACTCGACCGGCCGCGCCCCGCTCCATTGCGCGCAAGCCTCGACTTCCTTGACCTGCTCGGCAGCGTGGATGTGGATCGGGCCATCGGTCAACGCGACGACCTGCGTCAGTTCGTCGGGCGTGACGGCGCGCAGCGAGTGCGGCGCGACGCCGAGCACGGCATCGGCGGGCAGCTTGGCGCGGCTGGCTTCGACCAGCTTCGCGAAGCCGTCGACATTGGAGAGGAAGCGGCGCTGGCCGGGCTTGGGCAGGCGCCCGCCGAAATCGCTGTGCGCGTAGAAGACCGGGAGCAGGGTCAGGCCGATGCCGGTCTGCTCGGCGGCCTGGACGATCGCGCCGGCGGTCTCGGCCGGATCGGCATAGCGGCCGCCGTCCACGTCGTTATGGAGATAGTGGAACTCGCCGACCCGGGTGTAGCCGGTCTCGAGCATCTCGACATAGGCCTGGGCGGTGATCGCGGCGATGTCGTCGGGCGTCAGCCGGTCGAGGAACCGGTACATGATCTCGCGCCAGCTCCAGAAATCGTCATCGGGCCGGCCGCGGCGCTCGCTGAGCCCGGCCATGCCGCGCTGGAAGCCATGGCTGTGGACATTGCCCATGCCCGGGATCGCGACGCGGTGGCGCTCGCCGCCGGGCGCGGGATCGCTGCCCGGGAGTATCTGGGTGATGCGGCCATTCTCGATGCGCAGCGCGACGCGCTCGGCCCAGCCGGTGGGGAGCAATGCGTTTTCGAACCAGAGATCCATCCAAGCCTCCTGCGCATTATGTCTAGACATAACAAACCGCACAGGCAAGGATGCGCGCATGGACCGACTCTGGACCAACGCACGGATCGCCACGATGGCGGGGCCTGGCCTCGGCACGATCGAGCATGGCGCGGTCGCGGCGAAGGACGGACGGATCGCCTGGGTCGGCCTCGCCGGCGAAGCGCCGGCCGCCGCCGAGACGATCGACTGCCAGGGCCGCTGGATCACCCCCGGGCTGATCGACTGCCACACCCATCTGGTCCATGGCGGCGACCGTGCCCACGAGTTCGAGCTGCGGCTGCAGGGCGCGAGCTATGAGGACATTGCGCGCGCCGGCGGCGGGATCGTTTCGACGATGCGTGCCACCCGCGAGGCGAGCGAGGCCGAGCTGGTCACCAGCGCCCTGCCCCGGCTCGACGCGCTGATTGCCGAGGGCGCGACCACGGTCGAAGTGAAGTCGGGCTATGGCCTGTCGCTGGACGACGAGCTGAAGATGCTCCGCGCCGCCCGCGCGCTGGGCCGCGAACGCCAGGTGCGGATCGCGACGACCTTCCTCGGCGCGCATGCCCTGCCGCCCGAATATGCCGACGACCGCGCCGGCTATGTCGATCTGGTCTGCGAGACGATGATCCCGGCGCTCGGCGGCCTTGCCGATGCGGTGGACGCGTTCTGCGAAGGCATCGGCTTCACGCCCGACGAGACCCGGCGCGTGTTCGAAGCGGCCAGGGCGCAGGGCCTGCGCGTCAAGCTCCACGCCGAGCAGCTCTCCAACCAGCATGGCGCGGCACTGGCCGCCTCATACGGCGCGCTGTCGGCGGACCATCTCGAATATCTCGACGACGCCGGCATCGCGGCGATGGCGCAGGCCGGCACGGTCGCGACACTGCTCCCCGGCGCCTATTATTTCGTCCGTGAGACCAAACTTCCGCCGATCCAGGCGCTGCGCGACGCCGGCGTGCCGATCGCGCTCGCCACCGACTGCAATCCCGGCACCTCGCCGCTCACCAGCCTGCTCCTCGTCATGAACATGGGCGCGACGCTGTTCCGCCTCACCGTCGAGGAATGCCTGGCCGGCGTGACCCGCGAGGCGGCACGCGCGCTGGGGCTGCACCACGAAATCGGCACGATCGAACCCGGCAAGAGCTGCGACCTCGCGATCTGGGACGTCGAGCGGCCGGCCGAGCTTGTCTACCGCATGGGGCTGAACCCGCTCCACACCCGCATCTGGAAGGGCGCATGACCGAACTCCTGTTGATCCCCGGCGACGTGCCGCTGGCCGAGTGGCGCGCGATCTGGCGTGGCGCGGTTCCGAAGCTCGATCCGGCCTCCGCTCCCCGCATCGCCGAGAGCGCCGCCGCGGTCGCCCGCATCCTCGCGCATGGCGAACCTGTCTATGGGATCAACACCGGGTTCGGGAAGCTGGCCAGCGTCAAGATCGAAGCCGAGGACCTCGCCACGCTCCAGCGCAACATCGTCCTCAGCCATGCCGCCGGCATCGGCGCGCCCTCGCCCGCCCCGGTCGTCCGCCTGATGATGGCGCTGAAGCTCGCCAGCCTGGCCCAGGGCGCCTCGGGCGTGCAGCCTGCCACTGTCGAACTGCTCGAGGCGATGCTCGCCAGGGGCCTCACCCCTATCGTCCCCAGCCAGGGTTCGGTCGGCGCCAGCGGCGACCTCGCCCCGCTCGCGCATATGGCCGCGACGATGATCGGTGTCGGAGAGATCGAAGTGGAGGGCCGCGTGCTCCCCGCCGAACAGGCGCTGGCCGAGGCAGGTCTCCATCCGGTGACACTCGGCCCCAAGGAAGGCCTCGCCCTTCTAAACGGCACGCAATTCTCCACCGCCAACGCGCTTGCCGGCCTGTTCGAGACCGAGACCTTGTTCCAGGCCGCGCTGGTCACCGGCGCGCTGTCGACCGAGGCGGCCAAGGGCACCGACGCGCCCTTCGATCCGCGCATCCACCAACTGCGCCGCCATCCCGGCCAGATCGCCGTCGGCGAGACGCTGCGTACCCTGATGCACGGCTCCGCGATCCGCGCCTCGCACCGCGACGACGATCCGCGCGTGCAGGACCCCTATTGCCTGCGCTGCCAGCCCCAGGTGATGGGCGCGGTGCTCGACCTGCTCCGCCAGGCCGGCACGACGCTGGAGACCGAGGCGAATGGCGTTAGCGACAATCCGCTGATCTTCCCCGAGACCGACGAAGCGCTGTCGGGCGGCAATTTCCACGCCGAGCCGGTCGCATTCGCGGCGGACATGATCGCACTGGCGATCTGCGAGATCGGCTCGATCGCCGAGCGCCGCATCGCGATGCTGGTCGATCCCGCGCTCTCCAACCTGCCTGCCTTCCTCACCCCGCAGCCGGGCCTCAACTCGGGCTTCATGATCCCCCAGGTGACCGCCGCCGCGCTCGTCTCCGAGAACAAGCAGCGCGCCACCCCGGCGAGCGTCGACTCGATTCCGACCTCGGCCAATCAGGAAGACCATGTCTCGATGGCCGCGCACGGCGCCCGCCGCCTGCTCGACATGGCGGCCAATTGCGCCGGCGTGATCGGCATCGAGCTGCTCGCCGCCGCCCAGGGCTGCGACTTCCATGCCGGGCTCACCTCGTCCGATGCGCTGGAACGCGTCCGCGCCCGCCTGCGCCGCGACGTGCCGACGCTCGACCATGACCGGCATTTCCACCCCGATATCGAAGCCGCCACAGCTTTGGTCCGCGCCGGTGCGGTGGCCCAAGCGGCGGCGATCGCGCTGCCGGGGGTCGCATGAGCTGGCTGGAGATCCATCGCGGCACGGCACCGCTGATCGTCGCCTTCCCGCATACCGGCACCGGCCTCGCCGATGTCGAGGCCAGCTTCGCCTCGCCCTGGCTGGCGCGCAAGGATGCCGATTGGTGGATCGACCGGCTCTATGACTTCGCCGCCGGGCTGGGCGCCACCACGATCCGCACCACGATCTCCCGCAGCGTGATCGACGTGAACCGCGATCCCTCGGGTGCCTCGCTCTATCCCGGCCAGGCGACGACCGAGCTGTGCCCGACCACCACCTTCGACGGCGACCCGCTCTACTGCGACGCTAACCCCGATGCGGACGAGATCGCCCGGCGGCGCCAGGCCTGGTTCGACCCCTACCACGCCGCGATCGAGGCCGAGATCACCCGCCTCCGCGCCATCCATCCGCGCATCGTCCTCTACGACGCGCATTCGATCCGCAGCCATGTCCCCCGCCTGTTCGAGGGCGAGCTGCCCCAGTTCAACATCGGCACCAATGGCGGCGCCACCTGCGCGCCTGCCCTCGCCCGCGCCGTCGAGGCAGCGTGCGCCACTACGGACTGGAGCCAGGTGACCGACGGCCGTTTCCGCGGCGGCTGGACCACGCGTCATTATGGCCGACCCGAGCAGGGCGTCCACGCGATCCAGATGGAGCTGGCCTGCCGCGGCTATATCGACGAGCCCGAGGTGTTCGACGAAGCCCATTGGCCGACACCCTACACCGAAGCCCGCGCCACCCCGATGCGCGCCGCGCTCACCCAGGTCCTCACCGCCTGCCTCGAATTTGCCGGAGCCCCGGAATGACTCGCCTCGACAACAGCCGCATCATCAAGCCCGCCACCGGCACCGAACTAAGCGCGAAGAGCTGGCTCACCGAGGCGCCGCTGCGCATGCTGATGAACAACCTCCACCCCGATGTCGCCGAGCGGCCCGAGGAGCTGGTCGTCTATGGCGGCATCGGCCGCGCCGCCCGCGACTGGGAGAGCTATGACCGGATCGTCGCCGCGCTGCGCGATCTCGAAACCGACGAGACGCTGCTGATCCAGTCGGGCAAGCCGGTCGGTGTGTTCCGCACCCATGAGAACGCCCCCCGCGTGCTGCTCGCCAACTCGAACCTGGTGCCGCACTGGGCGACCTGGGAGCATTTCAACGAATTGGATCGCAAGGGCCTGGCGATGTACGGCCAGATGACCGCCGGCTCGTGGATCTATATCGGCACCCAGGGCATCGTGCAGGGCACGTACGAGACCTTCGCCGAGATGGGCCGCCAGCATTATGGCGGCGACCTCAAGGGCCGCTGGCTGCTCACCGCTGGTCTTGGCGGCATGGGCGGCGCGCAGCCGCTGGCGGCGGTGATGGCGGGCGCCTCCTGTCTCGCGATCGAATGCCAGCCGAGCCGCATCGAGATGCGCCTGCGCACCGGCTATCTCGACCGCGCCGCCGAGAATATCGACGAGGCGCTGGAGATCATCCGCAGTGCCGACAAACCCGTTTCGGTCGGTCTGCTCGGCAATGCGGCGGAGCTGCTGCCCGAGATGTGCGCACGCGGCATCCGCCCCGACCTGCTCACCGATCAGACCAGCGCGCACGATCCGATCAACGGCTACCTCCCGATCGGCTGGACCGTCGCCGAATGGATCGAGAAGCGCGAGCGCGATCCCGAAGCGACCGCAAAGGCCGCCAAGGCATCGATGGCGCAGCATGTGCAGGCGATGCTCGACTTCCACGCCGCCGGCGTGCCCACGGTCGATTACGGCAACAATATCCGCCAGGTCGCGCTCGACGAGGGCGTGGCCAACGCCTTCGACTTCCCGGGTTTCGTGCCCGCCTATATCCGCCCACTCTTCTGCCGCGGGATCGGCCCGTTCCGCTGGGCGGCGCTGTCGGGCGATCCCGAGGATATCGCGAAGACCGATGCCAAGGTGAAGGAGTTGCTGCCCGACAACGCCCATCTCCACAACTGGCTCGACATGGCGGCCGAGCGCATCCACTTCCAGGGCCTGCCCGCGCGCATCTGCTGGGTCGGCCTGGGCGACCGCCACCGGCTCGGCCTCGCCTTCAACGAGATGGTCGCATCGGGCGAGCTCAAAGCGCCGATCGTGATCGGCCGCGACCATCTCGACAGCGGATCGGTCGCCAGCCCCAATCGCGAGACCGAGGCGATGCAGGACGGGTCGGACGCCGTCTCCGACTGGCCTTTGCTCAACGCGCTGCTCAACACCGCATCGGGCGCCACCTGGGTCTCGCTCCATCACGGCGGCGGCGTCGGCATGGGCTATTCGCAGCATGCCGGCATGGTCATCGTCGCGGACGGCACGCCCGAGGCGGCGGCCCGGCTCGAACGCGTGCTGTGGAACGATCCGGCGACCGGCGTGATGCGGCATGCCGACGCCGGCTACGTCGAAGCGTTGGACTGCGCGCGTGAGAAGAGGCTCAACCTGCCCGGTATCTTGTAGGCGGCTTCCCTTCCGGAAACGGAGGGGATGGAGGCGGGCCGGCTGCAACACGGTCCGCCTCTGGCAACCGTCATGCTGAACTTGTTTCAGCATCCAAGGAGCCGCGAGGGAAATCGCGGGTGGAGAATTGGACCCTGAAACACGTTCAGGGTGACGATGGAGTGGAGAGGTTGGCCCTCAGATCTCGACGAAGCGCCCGGCCTCGCGGTCCTTCACCACCTTGCCCGCTTCGAACACGGTGCCGTTCATCGTGATGTAGACGCCCGGCTTGGCGATCTGGACGGTGGCGAAGGCCATGCCCAGGTTGAAGGTCGCGTCGCTCTCGGCAAAGCGCGCCGGCGCCAGCGCGCCGACCAGCACGATCGTCTTGCCGGCGATCCCGGCCAGCGCCTTTGCAGTCTCGGTCATCGTATCGGTGCCGTGCGTGATGACGATGCGCGTCGCTTCCGAGGCGGCGGCGCGCGACGCGATCAGGGCGCGATCGGCATCGTCCATCTCCAGGCTGTCCTTGCGCATCACTTCCTCGATCTCGAAGGGATGCAGCACGCGCCCGAGCTCGAGCAGCCGCGTCACCATCGTGCCGACGATCGTGTACTGGCTGGAGGAGTCGAAATACTGCTTGTCGATCGTGCCGCCGGTGGTGAGCACGAGGATAGGCTGGGTGCTGGTCATGCGCGGCCCTTACGCTCGAACACCGCCAACGTCATCCCCGCCTCTCCTCATTCTCCCCGCAAACTAATCCGTCATCCCCGCGAAGGCGGGGATCCAGGGTAACGGAACGATGTCCTTCGTGACTCTGGATCCCCGCCTTCGCGGGGATGACGAAGAGAGGCAGGGGTGACGGCTGAAGCTTGGGCGACAACAACAAGGCGGGTGGACAAAATGCCCATCCCCATCGGCCTATTCCGGACGTGACACGCACCGGCGAACGGCGTAGCCCGAGCGTCCATGGGGGCATGGCGCGTCTTCCTGAAGGAACATCGCTGGCTGGCACTGTGGCTGATTGCCGCGGCGCTGGCGGTGAAGGCGCTCGTGCCCGCCGGCTATATGCTCGCCGAGACCGGCGGCAAGACGCTCACCATGGCGATCTGCGACGGCAATGGCCCCGCGACGATGACCATCGACATTCCGATGGACCCCGATCACGCCAAGGCGCCTGACAGCATGAAGCAGGACGGCGGCTGCGCTTATTCCGGGCTCGGCCATGCGATGCTGGGCGGCGCCGATCCGGTGCTGCTGCTCACGGCGCTCGCCTTCCTGCTCGCGCTCGGCTTCGCACCGGCCACCCAACCGGTGCTGCGCCGCCGCGCCTTCGCCCTGCCGCCCGCGCAAGGACCGCCCACTCACGCCTGAACCCTTGGTCTTTCCTCGTTCAGGTGAATTCCCATGTCTCGATATCGCCGCGCGCGCATCGCCGCGCTGCCGCTGCTTTGCATTGCCGCCCCCGCCTTCGCCCAGGAAGCGCAGGACGAAACCTCCATCCTCGTGGTCGGCCAGAAGGATGCGCCGATCAGCATCGATCCGCGCGGGCTCTCGGTGAGCCTGGGCGACGAGCAGTTCGCGGGCATCAACGCCCAGAATGTCGAGGACCTGATGAAATACGCGCCCGATTTCTTCGTGCGCAAACGCTATGCCGGCGACTCCAACGGCGTGCCGGGCTTCCGTGGCACCCATTCGATGCAGAGCGCCCGCACGCTGGTGATGGTCGACGGGTTCGTGGTGTCGAACTTCCTCGGCAACTCGTTCGCCTTCTCGCCCAAATGGGGCGTGGTCGGCCCGGGCGAAGTCGAGCAGTTCGACATCGTCTACGGCCCCTATTCGGCGCGCTACAACGGCAACTCGATGGGCGGCATCGTCAACATCACCACCCGCTCGCCCGAGAAGACCGAATCCTTCGCCACCGTCCAGGGCCTCGCCGCGCCCTATGACCAGTACGGCACCCACGCGACCTATTGGGGCTGGTCGGGCGAAGCCGGGCTCGGCTGGCGGCAGAAGGACGGCCCCTGGTCGGCGCGGCTCTCCGGGCGCCACTTCCGCAACACCGGCCAGCCGATGAGCTGGTACGGCCTCGCCCCGGCTACGGGGGCTGCCGGCACGGTCGTCACCGGTGCGGTGGTCGATCCGGGTCAGGCGATCCCCAACGCGCCGGGCAGCACCACCAACCCGATCTTCGCGTCGCAGAGCCCCGCCGTCACCACCCAGGACCAAGCCAAGTTGCGCATCGGCTATGACGGCAATTCGGGCGTCACCGGCGAGCTGCTGTTCGCCTGGTGGCACAATCTCGACGCGCAGGACGCCCCCGACTGCTATCTGCGCGACGCGGCGGGCAACAGGGTCTGCGAAGGCCGCGTCACCACGCTCGGCAAGACTTGGACCGCCTCGGGCGCGCGCTGGTCGCGCACCGTGCGCGACGAGTTCCTGGCCGGCGGCAAGATCGCCGCGCCGATCGCACCCGACGTGACCGCCAAGCTCAACCTCTCGACCTATCAGGTCGCCCGCTCGGACGGCTTCACCTCGGCAGGCTGGGCCGCCGGCGCGAACGACGGCGCCGGCACGCTGGCGCGCCAGGGGCCGACCGGCTGGTATACCGGCGACGTCTCGGTCGACGCCCGGACCGGCCCGTTCGACCTCGCCGCCGGTGCCAGCGCCAATCTCTACCAGACCGACCTGACCAACTACACGGTCCCGCGCTGGCGGGGCGACGCGGGCCGCGCCTTCTCCACGCGTACTTTCGGCAAGACCCGGCTGCTCGCCGGCTGGGCCGAAGCGCGCCTGCGCGCGGACGCGCTGGTGTTCACGCTCGGCGCCCGCTTCGAGAGCTGGCGCGCCTTCGACGGCGGGCTCGCGCGGATCGGCACCAACGGCCAGCCGGTGACCAATCGCTATGCGGTGCGCAGCGACACCGCGTTCGACCCGAAATTCTCGGTCGAATGGCATGGCGGCCAGACCAGCGTGCAGCTCAGCCTGGCCGAGGCGACCCGCTTCCCCACGGTAGGCGAGCTGTTCCAGGGCAGCCTCGACGGTGACGGGGTGTTCAACCCCAACAGCTTCGATCCGAACCTCAGGCCCGAGCGCTCGCGCGATGCGAACCTGGTGGTGGCGCATGATTTCGGGGCGGTGAAGCTCACCGGATCGGCGTTCTGGCAGCGCGTCAACGACACGATCTTCGCGTTCGTCGGGTTCAACCAGAACGGGATCACCACCTCGACCTTCAAGAATATCGATCTGACCCGCCAGGTCGGGCTTGAGCTGATCGCCGAGGCGCGCGACGTCGGCGTGCGCGGGCTCGACATCGACGCGAATGTCGCCTGGATCGATTCGAAGACCGTGCGCAACGCCAGCGCCCCGGCGGCCGAGGGCGTGCAGTTCCCGCGCATCCCGCGCTGGCGGCTCAACGCCAATATCCGCTATGCCGTGACCCCGCGCGTGCTCGCCTCGATCGGCATGCGCTATGCGACGCGGCCCAATACCGATCTGTTCGGGCTCCAGCGCGGCGACACGTTCGGCTATACGTCCGAGCTGTTCGCGCTCGATGCCAAGGTGAACTGGAAGATGACCGACAATTTCCGGCTGAGCGCAGGCGTGGACAACCTCACCAACAGCAAGGCCTGGGTCTACCACCCCTATCCCCAGCGCAGCTTCCTCCTCGAAGCGGGGTGGACGCTGTGAGCGAAGCGGCGGTCCGGTCCGAACGCTGGTTCCGCGCGGTATGGCGCTGGCATTTCTATGCCGGCGTCTTCTGCGTGCCCTTCATCCTGTGGCTCTCGGTCACCGGCGGCATCTATCTGTTCAAGCCGCAGATCGAGGGCTGGCTCTACGCGCCCTACAGCCATGTCGCGACGCCGGGCACGCCGATGCTCGCGCCGGAGAAGATCGTCGCGGCGGGCACCGCGGCGGTGCCGGGATCGGTGCTGCACAAATATGTCCTGCCCGAAGCGCCCGACGACGCCGTCCAGCTGCTGGTCGGCGCCGGCGCCGACGAGACGCGGGTCTGGGTCCATCCTCAGAGCGGCGCGGTGCTCAAGGCGGTGCCCGAGGAGGACCGCTTCATGCGCGTGGTCTTCCGCCTCCACGGTGAGCTGCTCGCCGGCAAATGGGGCTCGGCGCTGGTCGAGATCGCCGCCTGCTGGACGATCGTGATGCTCCTCACCGGCCTGTTCCTGTGGTGGCCGCGCGGGCGCAGGGGCAAGGGGCTGGGCGGCATCCTCTGGCCGCGCGTGAAGGGCGGCAAGCGCGTCTTCTGGCGCGACATGCACGCCGTCACCGGGCTGTGGATCTCGATCGGCGCGGTGTTCCTGATCGCCTCCGGCCTGCCCTGGGCGAAGAGCTGGGGCGACTATCTCAAGCAGGTCCGCGTGGTCACCGGCACCGCCGCCGTCCGGCAGGACTGGTCGGCAGGGTCGGAGGCCGATGCGAAAGCGCGCGCCGATCTCGACAAGGGCGTCCGCGCGATGCTCGACGAGCATGCCGAGCACAAGGGCATGACCATGCCGCACGTCGTCCCCACGGGCCCGGCGCTCGACCGGGTGGTGGACAAGGCGATGACGCTCGGCCTCGCCGCCCCGGCCGAGGTCAGCCCGCCGACCAAGGCGGGTGGGCGCTGGCTGGTCCAGTCCCAGGCCGAGGACCGCACCCGCCGCGTCTCGGTCGAGATTGGCGACGACGGCGCGGTGATCGGCGCGCAAAGCTATGGTGACCGCCACTGGATCGATCGCACGGTTGGCTTCGGCGTCGCGGTGCACGAAGGCGCGTGGCTCGGGCTGCTCAACCAGCTCGTCAACCTGCTCGTGCTGATCGGGCTGGTGCTGCTCGCCATCTCCAGCGTCGTGCTGTGGTGGCGCCGGCGGCCCCGGGGCAGCCTCGGCGCGCCGGCGGCGAAGGATCCGCTCAAGCACAGCTGGGCGCTGGTCGGGCTCACCGTGCTGCTCGGCGTGCTGATGCCGCTGTTCGGGTTCACGCTGGCGATCGCGGCGGCGTTCGAGGCGGTGGCGCGGCGGCTGGCACCCGGCCTCGCCCGCTGGCTCGGGCTGCGCCGGCCGAATATTTCCAATTTGTAACAAGCTGGTCAGCGGCGGGATATCTCGCCGGGGCTATTCCTTGCTCATGGTCGCCGAAGCGGCCGTGAGTGAGGAGTATCCGAGATGCCCAACCGCCGCCTGACGCTCGCCGTGCTGGCCATTGCCACGCTCGTGACCGGCTCGATGGCCTGGACGACCGCGGATGCTCGCCTCCTCCACAAGCCGGCGATCGCCGCGCCCCATTGAGCTTCCCCGATCGGCATCGCCTCCCTCCCTGTTGCGGGGTGGTGCCGAGGGTGCGGGCTGACCCTCTTTTGCCCGCACCCGCATGTGCGACGGCCGGCGCGTTTCTCCCCTTGCGCGCCGGCCGTTTGCCGTCCGGCACCCCGCCACATGACAGGTTTTTAATTTGCCGGGCAGGTCCGCGAAGGGCTGGACCGGCTAGCTAGACCGGGCTGGCCCCACTCAGCGTTCAGGGGCCGGCAAAACCAGCGGCGCCCGGCCCCTCCGCACTCCTCGGGCCGGGCGCCGCACCATTTTCGACATCACAGGGCAATGGCGATGGAACGTCCGATCTTCTTCGACGCGAGCGGCAAGCGAAATCGCTGGACGATGCGCGCGTTCTTCGCACTGCTGCTGGGTATCGTGCTGGCCGCCGGCGCCTTCGCGATGACGCTGGTGCGGGTGCCAACCCCGGGCCCGCTCGCGATGACGATCGAGCATCCCCAGCCCCGCTCGCTGCGCCAGCAGGCCAACCGCATCCGCCACAGCTTCGCTTCCTGGCTGCCCCACGGCAACGGCAAGGCATCGAGCGCGCCGCTGGCGGTGGGCTTCTACGTCCCCTGGGACGATGCCAGCCGCGCTTCGCTGCGCCGCCATGTCAACGAGCTCGATTGGGTGGTGCCGTCGCTCTACACCGTCACCGGCCCGGCGCACCGCATCGCCGCCACGCCCGACGTCCAGTTCGACGCGATCATCGCCGGCGCCACCAGGCGCCCCAAGGTGCTGCCGATGGTGCAGAACGCGACCGGCGACAATTGGGACGGCGCCGGCGCCGCGGCGCTGCTCCACGATCCGCGCACCCGCGCCGCATTCCTCGACGATCTCCAGCGCACGCTTGTCGCACGCAAGGCCGACGGCGCCGTGTTCGACTTCGAGGAACTGCCGACCGCGTCGCAGCGCGACTATCTCGCGTTGCTGCGCGACGCCCATACCCGCTTCGCCGCTTCGAAGATGAGCATCGCCGTCACCGTGCCGGCGCAGGACGACGACTGGAACATGAAGGCCTATGCCGCCGTGTCCGACAAGGTCATCCTGATGGACTATGACGAGCATGCCCCGGCGACGGGCGCCGGCCCGATCGCCAGCCAGGCCTGGTTCGTCCGCGAGATGAACGCCGCGCTCCGCCAGGTCCCCGCCGACAAGCTGGTCGTCGGCATCGCCAACTACGGCTACAACTGGACCGCCCCGGGCAAGGCCGATCCGATCTCGATCGAAGAAGCCTGGCTGATCGCGCATGACAGCGACGCCACCGTCACCTTCGACAAGGCGAGCGGCAACCAGAGCTTCGCCTATGAGGACAATGACGTCGAGCACACCGTCTGGATGGCCGACGCCACCACTGCCTGGAACCAGCTGCGCGCCGCCAACATCAAGGGCGTCGGCGGCGTCGCGCTGTGGCGCCTCGGCTCGGAGGATTCGAACTTCTGGCCGGCGCTCGCCGCCGCGCATTCGGGCAAGATCCCCGACCTGCGCCGGATCGAAGCGGTCGGCGACGTCGATGTCGAAGGCTCGGGCGAGATCCTGCGGATCACCAGCACCCCGAGCACCGGCGCGCGCACCATCGTCCAGAACCCGAACGGCCTGATCGTCGACGAGGAATTCCAGTCGCTCCCGACGCCCTATGTCGTCACCCGCACCGGCTATATGCCCGGCAAGGTCGCGCTGACCTTCGATGACGGCCCCGATGCCGACTGGACGCCGAAGATCCTCGACGTGCTCAAGGCCAAGCAGGTCACCGGCACCTTCTTCATGATCGGCGAGAATGCGATGGAAGAGCCCTTCCTCGTCCGCCGCATCGTCGACGAGGGCAACGAGATCGGCAGCCACACCTTCACCCACCCGAACCTCGCGCTGACCTCGGCGCGCGGCACCCGGATGGAGCTGAACGCCACGCAGCGGCTGATCGAGGCCTATACCGGCCGCTCGGTCCGCCTGTTCCGCGCGCCCTATTTCGGCGACGCCGAGCCGACCACCGCGGACGAGCTGATCCCCGCGCTCACCGCCCAGCGCGCCGGCTACACCAATGTCGGCCTGCACGTGGACCCGAACGACTGGCAGCGTCCCGGCGTCGATGCGATCGTCGACACCACGCTGCGCCAGGTCGAGGCCGGCAATTACGAGCAGTCGGGCCAGATCATCCTGCTGCACGATGGCGGCGGCGATCGCTCGCAGACGCTAGCGGCGCTGCCCCGCATCATCGATGCGCTCAAGGCCAAGGGCTATCAGTTCGTCCCCGTCTCGCAGCTCGCCGGCCTCAGCCGCGACCAGGTGATGCCCGAGGTTCAGGGCGCCGATCTGGCGGCGGTGCGCACCGATGTCGGCATCTTCCTGGTCGCCGCGATGCTCGGCTTCGCGCTCAAGTGGCTGTTCTTCGCCGCGATCACGCTCGGCATCGCCCGCGCGCTGGTCCTCGCCGCGCTCGCGGTGAACGGCAACCGTCGCAAGAACCGCCCGGTCGCGCCGGAGATCGATCCGGGCCGCTTCGTCTCGGTGCTGATCCCGGCCTATAACGAGGCCAAGGTGATCGAGAGCTCGATCCGCCGCGTGCTCGCCAGCGAGCAGGTGAATGTCGAAGTCATCGTGCTCGACGACGGCTCGAAGGACGGCACCAGCGACATCGTCCGGGCCGCCTTTGCCGGCGAGCCGCGGGTCAAGCTGCTCACGCTGGAGAATGGCGGCAAGGCGCGCGCGCTCAACCAGGGGCTCAAGCTGGCCCGGGGCGAGATCGTCATCGCGCTCGATGCCGATACCCAGTTCGAGCCGCTGACCATCGCCCGCCTCGCCCGCTGGTTCGAAGACGCGGAGATCGGCGCGATCGCCGGCAATGCCAAGGTCGGCAACCGCTTCAACCTGGTCACCCGCTGGCAGGCGGTGGAATATGTCACCTCGCAGAATCTCGAGCGGCGCGCGCTCGCCAGCCTCGATGCGATCATGGTCGTCCCCGGCGCGGTCGGCGCGTGGCGCAAGGCGGCGCTGGACGAAGTCGGCGGCTATCCGGTCGACACGCTGGCCGAGGACCAGGACCTGACCATCGCGATCCAGCGCAAGGGCTGGCGCGTCGGGTATGACATCGACGCGGTCGCCTGGACCGAGGCGCCCGAGAGCTTCGGCGCGCTCGCCAAGCAGCGCTTCCGTTGGGCTTTCGGCACGCTCCAGTGCCTGTGGAAGCACCGCGCGATCCTGCGCACCCGCAAGCCTGCCGGCCTCGCGCTGGTCGGCATCCCCCAGGCCTGGGTGTTCCAGATCGCCTTCGCGCTGATCTCGCCGCTGATCGACGCCGCGCTGCTGGCTTCGATCGTCGGTACCGCGATCCGCGTCTATCAGCATGGCTGGGCGCAGACCGAGAGCGACGTGATCCGCATGGCGATCTACTGGGTGGCGTTCACCGGGATCGACTTCCTGTGCGGCTGGGTCGCCTACGCACTCGAGAAGCGCGAGGCGCGCTATCCCGGGCTGCTGCTGCTCGCCCAGCGCTTCGTCTATCGCCAGCTGATGTACTGGGTGGTGATCCGCGCCGTCGCCAACGCGCTGCGCGGCCCCTGGGTCGGCTGGGGCAAGCTCGAGCGCAGCGGCCGGGTCGAGGCGCAGGCCGTGGCCGAGCCGGAAGCCGTGACCGAAAAGCGGACGCCGGTGGCAGCGGAGTGAAAGGCCCGCCGCAGGAGCATCATAGCCAGTACACGCTCGACGAGCGCGCCTGCCGGATGATCTGCCCGATCGCCGCCGCGACGGTCGGCGTATGCCTGACGGCGATCGGCATCCTGCGCGTGGTGATCGCGATGCGCCGGGCCAACACGCTGGCCGACGACCTGCTGGCGCTGGACTCGGTGCTGTTCCTGATCGCGACGCTGACCAGCTATTTCGCCTTGCGGAACGGCCCGGCGAAACGCCTGCACGAACTGGAGCGGGTGGCGGACGTCACCTTCATCGCGGCGATGTCGCTGATGACCGTGGTGGCGCTGGTGCTCACCTACGCGCTGGCGGTGTGATCTTCTCCCTCTCCCCTTCAGGGGAGAGGGTCGGGGAGAGGGGCATGAAGGACTGCACATGCCCCTCTCCCTCCCGCCGCCTCGCGGCTCCCTCCCCCTCCCCCGAGGGGGGAGGGATATAGGTCAAAACCGCATCACCGCCCTCAGCCCCGGCGCATTGTCCTCCAGCACGAAGCTCCCCTGGTGCAGCCGTGCGACGGCCTCGACCAGCGACAGCCCGAGCCCCGATCCGGTGATCTGCCGGGCGGGATCGAGCCGGCCGAAGCGCCGCATCGCCTCCTCGCGCCGGTCCTCGGGGATGCCCGGTCCATCATCGGCTACGGACAGCGCCACCCCGCCATTCTCCCGCGCCGCGCGCACCACAATGTGCCCGCCGCCCTGCGCATACTTCGTCGCGTTCTCGATCAGATTGCCCAGCGCCTGGCCGATCAGCTCGCGGTGGAGCGCGACCTGCAGCCCCGGCTCGGCCTCGACGGCGATCTCGAAGCCGCGATCCTCGGCGAGCGGGCCATAGACTTCGCCCAGGTCCTCGAGCAGCGCGGCGATATCGGTCTCGACGAAACGGTCGCGCCCGATCCCCGCCTCGGCCCGGCTGATCAGCAGCGCGGTCGAGAGCATGCCGAGCAAGGTCTCCGCCTCGCCCGAGACCCGCTCCAACGCAGCCAGCGCGGTCTCGTCCTCGGTCTCGATGATCGCCCGCTCGAGCGCCACCTTGATCCGCGTCACCGGCGAGCGCAGGTCGTGCGCCAGCCCGTCGGTCATCATCCGCAGCTGCGAGACGAGCGCCTCGATCCGGTCGAGCATCGCGTTGACCGACTGGCCGAGCGCGTCGAACGCGTCGCCGCTGCCGTCGGTCGCCACGCGGCGGCCGAGCCGGCCCTCGCCGACTTCGCGCGCCGTCGTCACCACGCCCTGGATCTGGTTGGAGAGCACCCGGCCGATCAGCAGCGCGCTGAGCAGCGCGAAGATCACGCCGATCACCAGCGCCGCGGTGATCGCTTCCTGGTTCACCCGTGCCAGGCGGACACTGGCGCTGATCACATGGCCGGCGAGCAGCAGCTCGCCATTGGGCAAGGTGGTCGAGGAGACGCCCATCAGCTCGGCCTGGTCGCTGCCGGTGCGGTAGAGCTCGATCACCCGCCAGTCGGCCTCGGCCGGGATCACCGTCGGCCAGTCGCCCAGATTGCCGCGGATCGGGTCCTGCTTCGCGGTGGCGAGCAGGATCACCGGCGGGGTGGCATCGCTCCGCTGCAGGCGCACGTCGATGATCCGGCGCAGCCCGGCATCGCCGCCGGCCCGCCATGCCGAGACCAGGTCCTCGCGCAGCTCGGAGACCAGCTCCTTCTGCTCGGCGGCCAGCGCCTGCTCGCTCGATTGCTGGACGAACAGCAGGATGCCGCCGGTGACAGTGAGCTGCACCAGGAAGGCGACGATCACGAACCGCGCCGTCACCGAGCGCAGGAGGTGCCCCCAGCGCAGGCGCATCTCAGGCCGCCGGGCCGAGCCGATAGCCGGCGCCGCGGATCGTATGGAGGATCGGCTCGCCGCCATCGTCCAGCTTCTTGCGCAGCCGGCTGATATGGACGTCGATCACGTTGGTTCCGGGATCGAAATGATAGTCCCACACGCCTTCGAGCAGCATGGTGCGGGTGATCACCTGGTCCGGGTGGCGCAGGAAATATTCGAGCAGGCGAAACTCGCGCGGCTGGAGATCGACGACGCGGTCGCCGCGCTTCACCCGGCGCGAGAGCAGGTCCATCTCGAGGTCGGCGAGCGTGAGCTTGGTCACCGCGCTTTCCGCGGCGCCGCGCTTGCGCAGCAACAGGCGGATGCGGGCGAGCAGCTCGGCAAAGGCGAACGGCTTCACCAGATAATCGTCGGCGCCCGAAGTGAGCCCGCTGATCCGGTCGTCGGGGGTGCCGAGCGCGGAGAGGATGATCACCGGCGTCTCGATCTTCGCGGCCCGCAGCGCGCCGAGCACCGCCATGCCGTCCATCCCGGGCAGCATGCGATCGAGCACGATCGCGTCGTAACTTCCGTCACTGGCGAGGAAGAGGCCGTCGCGGCCATTGTCGGCGCGGTCGACGGTGAACCCCTCTTCGCTCATCCCTTTGGCGATATATGCGGCGGTAGGCTCGTCATCCTCCACCAGCAGCAGCTTGTGCCCCATTTTCTCCACTCGCATTCCGCAAGAGCCTGAGATGGCGTAGCTGCTTTTGATGTACCAAGTCGAGCGATAGTGCCGGCTGGTGGTCGTCGCGGAGATAGCGCCTGGCCTGATCGAGCGAGTCCATCGGCCGCCCGTCGATCGCCACGATCGCGTCGCCCACTTCCACGCCATCCTGTGCCGCCTCGCTGCCCGAGCGCAGGCTGGTGATCACCAGCCCGTGCGCCGCGCCGCCGCCCGGCTCCGCGGTGAAGCCGGGGAACAGACTGGCGCCGCTCTGCGCGGTGAAGACGTGGTTGAACCCCGATCGCCAGGCCCAACCCAGGATCACCATGGCGCTGAGCGCGAAGGACAGGACGAGCATCACCACGAAGCCATCGGGACTGCGCCCGGCGCGGCCTCTTGCGATGGCGCCGTCATGGATGTCGCTGCTGTTCATTGCAGCGTCGGGATGCCCGCAAGCCCCGGGCAAGTCACGTTAAGCTTTGGTCATGATCCGGTCACCCGTGCGCGAGTTTCGCCAGCCTAGAGGGACGACAGTTTCAAGGAGTCCGCGATGCGCGCGTTCAAGATCGTCCTTGCCGTCCTGGCGCTGCTGCTGGCGGTGTTCACCGGCTGGCTGGGCTATATCGGCTATCTCGGCGGCCCGGTCTATTTCGACATCGCGCCGGCCAGGGCGGCGCCGCCGGCGGCGCGCGGGCTGGCGGTGGTGCTGGTCTCGGGCGACATGGGCTTCAAGATCGGCATGGGCCCGCAGATCGCGAGCCGCTTCGCGGACCAGGGCATCCCGGTCGTCGGCGTCAGCTCGCTCGCCTATTTCCGCCAGCAGCGCAGCCCCGCCGAGATCCAGGCGCTGATCGCCGATGCCGCACGCCGCGCGCTGGCCTTCGGCCATGCCGACCGGCTGGTGCTGATCGGCCAGTCCTTCGGCGCGGACATGATGCATGTCGGGCTGACCGGCCTGCCCGCGGACCTGCGCGCGCGGGTGAAGATGGTCGCGCTGGTGGTGCCGACCGACACGGTGTTCTACCGCGCCAGCCCGTCCGAGCTGTTCAACTGGGCCAAGCCCGATGCGATGGCGCTGCCCACCGGCCGCCAGCTCACCTGGGTGCCGACGGTCTGCGTGCAGGGTGCCGAGGAGACCGACAGCCTCTGCCCGATGCTCACCCAGCCCAATGTCCGCCGCGTCGCGCTGCCGGGCGGGCATCTGCTCCATCACGACCCCGACGCGCTCTTCCGCACGCTGCGCGGCGCGATCGCCGACATTACCAAAAATTAGGATTGCGACCACGCGCCCGACAGGCGCGCGCGTGTAGCCCGCCGCCAAGATACAGAGGGAGTACCCCGGATGAACTTCGCCAAGATCCTGGCCGGCATCGGCCTTGCCGCCGCGCTGGCCGGCGCCGCTTCGGCCCAGGCGCCCACGGCGCCCGCCGCCACCGGCGTGGTCGGCACCTGGGTCAATCCGCGCGGCAGCGTGAAGGTGCAGACCGGCGCGTGCGGCGACAAGCTGTGCGGCTGGGTGGTCTGGGCCAATGCCGAGGCACAGAAGGACGCCAAGGACAGCGGCGTCCAGAAGCTGATCGGCACCGAGCTGCTCCAGGACTATCACCCCACCGGCAACGGCAAGTGGCAGGGCCGCGTCTTTGTCCCCGACATGGGCCAGACCTTCTACTCGAAGATCGAGCAGCAGGGGCCGAACAGCCTGAAGATCAGCGGCTGCATCCTCGGCGGCTGGATCTGCAAGTCGCAGGTGTGGAGCCGCGGCTGATGCGCCGGGCGCCCCGGGCCGCGCTGCAGGTCGGCGCCGTCGTCGCGATCGTCGCGCTGGCCTTTGCGGCGCTGCACGGGCTGCTCCACGAAGTGCGCTGGCGCGACGTGCGCCACGCGATTCAGGCGGTGAGCGGCTGGCAGGTCGCCGGCGCGCTGGCGCTGACCGCCGGCAGCTATGTCATGCTGACGCTGTACGACGTGCTCGCGCTGCGCATCATCGGGCGCCCGCTGCCCTATCGGACCGCGGCGCTCGCCTCCTTCACCAGCTACACGCTCAGCCATAATCTCGGCTTCGCGCTGCTCACCGGCGGCTCGGCGCGCTACCGCGTCTATCATGCCGCCGGGCTCGACACGCCCGAGATCGTCAAGGTGATCGCCACCGCGAGCATGACCTTCTGGTCGGGCGTGGTGGTGATGGCCGGCGCCGCGCTCGCGCTGCACGGCGGCGGGCTCGACGTCGCCGGGCTGACCGTCCCCGCCGCGCTCCAGCGCGGGATCGGCATCGCCATCCTCGCCGTGACCCTGGGCGTGCTCGCCCTACTGCGCGGCCCGGCGCGCGAAGTGAAGTTCTGGCGCTGGCACCTGCGCTGCCCCACGCTGCCCCAGGCGCTCGGCATGATCGCCACCTCGGCGGTCGACCTGGCGCTCGCCAGCGCCGCGCTGCCGATCCTGGTGCCGGGCGCCGGGCTTCACGCCTTCCCCGCCTTCTTCCTCGGCTATGCGCTGGCGATCATCGCCGCGCTGGTCACCCATGTCCCCGGCGGCGTCGGCGTGTTCGAGGCGGTGATGCTCGCAGTGCTGCCGGGAGCCGATCCGACCCAGGTGCTCGCGGCGCTGATCCTCTACCGGCTGATCTACTATGTCCTGCCGCTGCTGGTCGCCGGCGCGCTGCTCGCCGTCCATGAGCGCCGCCAGCGTGAGCGCGCGCCCCACGTCCGCCTCGACCTGCGACAGGCCGCTGGCCCACGAGGGGATGTCAGCCGCGTAGCGCGAGCCGTAGGGGAACGCCGAGGCGGCGGGCATCACGGGCGGGTGGTTGCGGGCCTGGCCGCCGCTCGCGGCGGCCGCGCGCTGCACCGCCGGGTCCTGCACGGCGGTGCCGCTACCAAAGCACGGCCAGTGCCACTCGACGGACGACAGGACGCACGCGGCCGGGAAGGCGGCGGGCGGCGCGAGCGAGAACACGGGCGCCTCCTTGCTGCCGCGCTGCGCCTGCGCGCCCCCGCCCGCCAGCTGCAAGCGCGGGAAGGCGACCGAGACGACCGAGAGCGCCAGCGGCGGCTCGGGCGGCGCGGCTGCGTCGGCAGGTGCTGGCGACGCGGCAGCGCCGCCGCGCG
>Ga0164294_10000557_pt1 | contig 35472 bp, 26 predicted proteins | sample GEODES005metaG_FD_111479 | JGI IMG/M metagenome (GOLD analysis project Ga0164294, IMG submission 111479) | Oligotrophic lake water microbial communities from Sparkling Lake, Wisconsin, USA - GEODES005 metaG | ecosystem: Environmental > Aquatic > Freshwater > Lake | place: USA: Sparkling Lake... | reverse complement strand
AGCAGCGATACCAAGCCATTGAGCCCATCGAGGGCGACACCCAAAGGCTCACCGACACCGGTCAGGCCTGCGCCTGCCGAGGCGGCGTTCAAGCCACCCTGTAACAAGTCCAAGCGCTCACTGAGGCCAACTGTGCCGTCGTTGCCGGAGAAACGAAGTTGGAAGCCAGGCCCGACCTCCTGACGAAAATCCGGGTCATCCCAGTCGTAGAAATAACGACCATTCGGCCCGGAAGGCGCCACACCGAAGCCAAAATCGCTGCACTCGGCGTTACCGTCGGCCGTGCAGTCGCCACCACCCACGCGAATACCGAAACCATCGGTACCGACAAAGATCTCCACCTCGATGTTTCCATGCGGATCGGCTACTGCATACGGAGAATTCCAGGCGTAGGCATAGCGGTTCCAGTCCTGGCTATTACCGGCCTGCGCTATCAACGGGTCCGCAGAGAGGAAGCGGCCTGTGGCTGGGTCCAGTACCCGTTGGCCGAAATGCACTAGCCCGAGATTGTCGGCATGCAGCTGCATGCCAAAACCACGACGCGTGGTTGCCGCAATGGCCGTTTGCTCCTGGGCCTGCAAGCCACCCGAATTTCCAAGAACACCGGAGGCCCGCGCACCGAACGGCGAATAGCGCAGACGCGACACCACCGTGCCTTGCGCATCCGTGAGCGTATCGAGGCTTCCCATCGCGTCCAGCGTGGCGTACCAAGTGTCCTTCGTGCCATCCGACCGCTTCACCACCCAAGCAACTGGGCCTTCAGGCCCAATGATGGCTTGGCGTTGGTGTTCGCGCGCCGCGCTAACTACACGCTCGACGAGTTCACCCACATAAGCCGTGCTCTCGGTGCCACTGGCAAACAGTGCTTCCTGCGCCACCAACTCCCCCTCCGGCCCATACGTGTAACGGCTCTGCAAGCCATTAGCACGCAATAGCGCGGGCTGGTCGTTGGAAGTCCAAGTGAGGCTGGCACCATCGCGTACTGCCACGTTGCCATTGGCGTCATAGGTGTAGGTGTGGGTGCCGGCCTGTAGCAAACGCCCGGGTACCGCTGGGTCGTAGCGAAACGCACCCACATCACTGCGCTGCAGCACGTTGCCAGCAGCGTCGTACTGCACGGCAAGGCTTGCGGCGGTCGGGCCCGTCACCCCGGTCAAGCGCCCCAGTAAATCGTGACGGAAGGTGGCGTCCACGCTGGCCACAGCGTCCAAATGACGCGCCAGCAAACCACGCTCATCGAACGTGAACCGCACATCCTGCAGAGTACTGCCGTCCGCACGTCGGGCCAGGCGCCAATCGGGCAGGCCCGTCACTCCATCGCGCGCGGCGGACCGGACCACGCCATTCCCCAGCAACTCGTCGATGGCCCGGCCACCCACATCGAACGCGCGGGCTTGCCAGAACCACTGCCCACTGTCGGCATCACGCAAGGAGAGCAGCTGCGTGCCATCCCAGCCATGACGGACACGTAAGCGCGTGCCGTCAGCCGCCGGTGGGTACACCAGAACGTCTAACCGACCGGCGGCATCGTAGGTGTAGTCGTAAGCATCGCCTCGAGCGCCCGCCCAACTACGACGCAAGAGACGCCCGAAGCCGTCGTAGGCGAAGCGCTCGTTGGTGGCCGGTCCAGTAATGGCGACTACCCTGCCAGCCTCATGCCGCAGCCCATCGTTGCCCCAGGTCCAGCGGGTTTCGCCCTCAGGCTGCATGCGGCGCACCAAGCGCCCAAGCAGGTCCCGTTCATAGGTGCGAACCTGCCCTTTGGCATCTTTTTCGGCCACCACTTGGCCCAGGGAATCGAGGGTGAACTCGCGCCGCCCAGCTTGAGCATCCTGCAGAGCCACCTGCCGCCCCAGAGCGTCATACTCGAGGCGCGTCACGGCACCTATCGCGTCCACCACGCGAACCAGGCCCGCCACGCCGTAGGTGTAAGTGGTGGTGCCACCGAGCGGATCCACGACTACCCGCAAACGTCCCAGCACGTCGCGCTTGAATACCGTACGGGCCCCAGCCGCATCCGTTGCTGTGGTGATGGCACCATCGAACTCGAAACTTTCCGTGACCGGTGTGGCGTCGGCGCCAGACCGCGGCCGCTGAACGGACTGCACCCGTCCCCAAGTGTCGTAGCGCAGCGTTGCCTGCGCGGCCGGCAAGCCGGCATATGCGGGCAAGCTGAAGCCCGCCAATTGGCCATCGACATTCCAGTTCCAAACTTCGCGCACTTTGGGACCTAGCGGACCGCGCCGGTCCTCGGCCATGGCCTGCCCACGGTCGCCGAAGTAGGTAGTCACCTCATCGAGGGGCGTGCCATCGGCACCGGTCCAGCGCTCTATCTGCCACCAGCGACTGCCCAACTGCGCGCAGGACTTGGCGAGGCAGGTTTGCGCTTCCGCGCGCCATTCGCTGCCATCCGGGGCACGCCAGCGCATCTTCCGGCCGAACTCGTCGTAGTCCGCCTGCCAGCCTTCTCCATTCATGTCGTTAGCGGCAGTCAGCACGCCGAGCGAGTCGCGCCAGGTCAAACGCGTGGTCTGCCCTAGCGCATCGGTACTGCTGGCAGGAGCCACACAGCGCGACCCGAAATCCTGACGAACGGTGCGCGCCGCCATTCCCGCTGGTGACAAGGTTGTGCCATTGCGATTGCCACAGGCGTCATAACTCCAAGCTAAGCTGCGCAGCACACCACCATCCGCGGCAAGTTCGCGCCACGCGACAGCACGACACGCCCCCGTGTCGATGTCCTGCTCGAGCACTCGCACTAAGCGTGTGCCATCTGGTGCAGTAACCACGCGCTCTTCCCTTGCAGGCAAGCGCAAGCACCAGCCGATGGGCTCATGCCGATAGGTGCGCGAGAGCGTCTGCCGATGCACTTCACCAAAGCCAGGTGACAGACTGTCAAGGTCCGTGACTTCCACCGCTTGCTGGATGAGCCCCCCGTAAGGGTCGCGTCCGAAGGACTGCACGGTATTGCGCTGCGGCGCGCCCGCCCGTAGTCCACCGAGCACATAGTCCTGTCGCCGCGTCTGCTGCAACTGCGGCCAGCGACGAATTTCCGTGCCAGCGCCGTTCTGGGTAACGGCGTAGACCAGGTCTTCCTGCAACACCGCTTGGCCAGTTCCGCCCGTGATACGCCGGCTTGCCAATAGGCCGCGGAGTGGGAAGGTCTGATGAAACTGCTCCCGCAGCAAGGTGCCATGCCTTTCGTCTTTTTGTTCGCGCCAGGCCGGCCCGAGCCATTCACGGCGCAACACATCGCGGCGCGGGTCCCCGTAGCGAAAGCGCAGCGTGGCCTTCGTGCCAAGGCCATCCTCCACTTCCTGCCGGCATACCGGAACGCCGCTGGCGGCTGCGCGTAATAAGGAACCGCTACTGACGGACACGACGGGCGTGCCTTCGAGGCCAGTCGTTGCGACACAAGCTTCGCTATCAGCGTAAAACCAGGAGACCACTGCCCCTGCGCCCTCCAGCACCATCGAAACCCGCGCCTGAGCGGGACCCACGCGCTTGACTACATGCCAACCGATATCGCGCATGGCAATGCCAAACAAGTCTGGCGTGCCATCGCCATCCACATCGCCGACCCGATAAGCACTGCCCATCACTTCACTACCGGCTACGTTCGTGGCCTGTAACGAGAACAGCGCTTGACGCCCACGTTGGCCAGCGAAGAGCACCCAACCATCGGTACGTGCATCCAACAAGTCGCTTGCACCATCGTCATCCAGATCGACGATCAGGGCAGCACTCGTCAGCGCGGGAGCGACCTGCGCGGAGGTAAAGCCGTTCCCCGTGAACGCTCGCGCCGACCAGGCACCAGAGGGCAGACGGAACAACACGTCTTGGTAGCCGTCGCCATTGAAGTCGCCGACCCGCGGTGCGACCGCGCCATCCGTATCACCGAGATCTGCCACCCATTGCGCCACCGGCGCTGTGACCGTTCCGCGCATGAGCAGAGCCCGCAACGTGGATACGCCAGCCGCCGGCGCGAGTGCTTGGAGGCTAGACAGAGTGGATAGCGAATAGCCGAACGAAGTACCAATGGAGGTGGACGTGCCGACAGGCACCGGCACCGTGCACGCCAACAAATCGGCACGGCCATCGGCGTCGAAGTCCACAGCACCAATCTCGGGTTGGCGCGCCATTAGCCCAGTGCCCGCGCAGAACGCTTGGCCGCTAGGGAGAGCCCACAGTTGCGAGGGCACTGCCGCGGGGCGAGTGCCGTCATGTAGGCGCGCCATCACGCGTGCCGGTGAGTTCACGGCGTAGACCAGGTCATCGCGGCCATCGCCATTCACATCCACGGCCACGGCCCGCAGCCCGATGCTGTCCACACCATAGCCTGTGTCGACTGCAGTCGCTAAACCGCTAACCGTGCTGCGTATCCACCACCAGCGTGCCGCGCCAGACACGCCAACTACCGGGTAGAGCAGGTCTTTGCGTCCATCCGCGTCCCAGTCGACAACGACGGTGCGGTCGGTCTGCGCAGTCACCACATTGCTGGTGACCCGTGGCCCGAAGCCGGACGGCTGCGCCGGGTCCGCGAGGCGAAACGACCAGTAACCGGTGACCGCCGTAGGCGAGACGAAGTCGTCACGACCATCACCATTCAAGTCCGCGAGCAAACTGGCGTCGCCTAGCGGATAGCCGGAGAGGTCTCCGGGCTGCTGCAACCCGACCACGGCCAAAGCGGCTGGCGTTACCAGGGCACGCAGTGGCTCGCGACAACGGGTGGGGCCGCATTCCGTGACGCGCCAGGCCGCAGGAGCCGTCTCGGCAGCAAGGCTCCACTGTCGCACCAAGGTCGCATCGTGACGGTGCTCCACCCGTACCAGACGCTGCCAGGACACCACCAGCGTGCCGGCCTGCCAACCCGCCTCCACCGGTTGCGGGGCAGTTTCGTAAATGAACCGGACCGCGTGATGTGCAGGTTCACCATTACCCGCAGCGGCGTAAGTGATTTCTAGCGGACGATAGCCGTACTGCCCGCCATAGACGCCTTGCGTTATCAACGCCGGGCCGGCGTCTTCCTGATAGGCGACCCGCAGGAGGTTGCCCGCACGGTCCCGGCGCGAAGACAGCGCCCACACCCGAGCGGTTTGGCCGCTCGCGTCTTCGATACGGCTGTCCGCTGTACCACCATAGGTAAGCACTGTACCGTCGGGTTGCTCGACCGTGAACCACGCGGGGCCATTGCCCGCCACGCCTTGCGCAGTAACTCGCAAGAAACTTTCGGATTCCGTTTGGTACACCGTGCCGGGCGCGCCCTGTACACCAGCGACGCGCCGTAAGCGCAAGCCATCCAGACAATAGCGGTCGCCAGTGTCGCCGGCTGTCATCGACACCGCAGCGGCTGTGCCGTCTTGGCCCGTGGTGCGTGCACAGCGCGTGATGCCGGAAAGGCCAAGCAAGTCCCAGCCCTGCCCGAGCAAACCGCCGCGCCGTGCCGAAGACCACTCCAGTGCCAACTGCGGGACCAGCCCCCCTGGCCCTGGTGTTAGCGCTAGCGGCACCCGCAAGTGTGCCGTGCCATCCGCCGAGACCTGCGCCTCTCCGGGGGTAGCGCCGGACTCGAGGCCCGCCCATACGGCGAACGGCCAGCACAATGCCACAAACAATCCTGCCGCCGCGAATACGCGACGCAAGCTTTCCTTGGTTTCCATGAGCCACCTCCTTGTGGCGTTAGCGTCCAATGCGAGTGCGCGCGAAGGGCTGTTTTCAGCCCCTGCGAGTCACCGGCAAAGTGCATCATGGGAAGCGCTGGAAGTGTCCGCGCATATCGACTGCGTATCGCGAAAAACGCGTGCTGTCGTAAAAGGAACCAAGTCTAACGCGGCGGAGTCTTCAATTTCGCAGCACTGGTTCTTCGTACTAGTTGGTGGCGCTAGTTCTTGGCACTAGTTCTTGGCCCTAGTTCTTATTAGAGGCCGAAGGCGGGCAGGCATCACACGCACAACCGCTGCCCGTTGAACGCCAGCCGAAGCGAACCTGTAGACGCACTCGCCACGCTGGGGGCAGCAACCGCCAAGCGGCATACGCAGTGCTTAACAACACGAGCACGAGCACCAAGGTCCATTCAAGCCATGGAGCCATGGCTTCAGCCCACCCAGGCCAAGGCCACGCGATAGGTGACGAAAGAAGCCGCGTAAGCGAGACCGAACAAGTATGCCGTCATCACCAGCGGCCAGCGCCAGCCATTGGTTTCACGGCGTACCACGGCGAGCGTAGACAGGCACTGCGGGGCAAACACGTACCAAGCCAGCAGCGACAAGGCCGTCGGCAAGCTCCAGTCAGCCGCAATGAGTGGCACGAGCGCCGCCCCGGTGTCGTCGCCGGTGGCGCTTAGTGCGTATACGGTACCCAGCGCGCTCACAGCCACTTCACGCGCGGCCAAACCCGGCACCAGCGCAACGCTAATCTGCCAGTTGAAGCCGATGGGCGCGAACACCACCGCCAGCAACGCGCCCAACTGCCCCGCCCAACTGTATTCAATGGCCGGCCCCACAGCGCCCACTGGCGGCGCCGGGAAGCTGCTCAAGAACCACAGCAACACGCTCAGCGCCAGCAGAATGCCGCCCACACGCGAGATGAAGATGACCGCGCGCTGCCACAAACCAAGTGCAAGGCTGCGCAACTGCGGCCAGTGGTAACTCGGCAATTCCATGAGTAGCGGCTGGGCACCAGCACTGCGTCCGAATCGCTTCAGCAACCAGGCTACGGCCAGCGCTGCGCCCACTCCCACGAAATACAAGCTGAACAACACGAGGCCCTGCAGTTCGAACAGGCCAGCCACCTTACGCGCCGGAATGAACGCACCAATGAGCAAGGTATACACGGGCAGGCGTGCGGAACACGTCATCAGCGGCGCCACGAGAATAGTGACCAGGCGGTCGCGCTTATCGGGGATGGTACGCGTAGCCATGATGCCGGGGATGGCACAGGCAAACGAAGACAACAGCGGAATAAACGCGCGACCGGAAAGCCCCACGCCGCCCATCAAACGGTCCAGCAGGAACGCGGCGCGCGGCAAGTAGCCGGAGTCTTCCAGCACCAGAATGAACGCGAACAGGATGAGAATTTGCGGCAAGAAGACGAGCACACCACCCGCACCGGCGATGATGCCGTCTACCAACAAACTGCGCAGCGGCCCGGCTGGCAAGACGCTGCTGCACAGCGCCCCTAGCCAAGCCACCGCAGCCTCGATGCACCCATGAGCGGCTCGGCCCAGGCAAACACGGCCTGGAACACCAGGAACAAGGTCAGCGCCAGCAAAACCGGGCCCAGCACCGGATGCAACACCACGCGGTCGATGCGGTCGGAAGCCGTGACGCCACCGACCTCGACCGCCTCGCCCAGCATGCGATGGGCCGCGGCCAACAAGGCTTCATCAGTTTCCGGACCGAGCACGGGCACAGCTACCGGCCGGTCTAGTTGCGAGAGCAGTTCCAAGGCACCGTGACGCGCCACTGCCGTGGTCTCCACCACCGGCACGCCCAGCAAAGCGGCAAGACCCGCCGCATCCACGCGGGCGCCGCGGTTGCGGGCCAGGTCAGTCATGTTCAGTGCCAGCACCAGCGGCAAGCCGGAACGACGCAAGGCCAGAGCCAAGCGCAAGTGGCGGCGCAGATCGGTGCTATCGAGCACCCCGACCACCACTTCCGGGGCGGGCTCGTCGGGCAAGCGGCCGCACAGGAGGTCGGCAGTGACCTGCTCGTCGGGGCTTTGGGGTTCAAGACTGTAGAGCCCGGGCAGGTCCAGCACACGCACTGCACGGCCCGAAGCTGTGCGAAAGGTGCCTTCCTTGCGTTCAACGGTGACGCCGGCGTAGTTGGCTACCTTCTGGCGACTACCGGTCAGCAGATTGAACAGGGCGGTTTTGCCGCAATTCGGGTTGCCGGCCAGAGCAACGCGCAGCGGGGGCAACGGGGGAGCAGACGACATGGGCGTGGCGCCGGGTTAGCCCCGGTGCGGCAACACCTGAACGCAGGCTGCCTCGTGGCGACGCAGCGCAAACGTGGAGCGTCCCACGCGGACCGCCAGCGGCTCGCCGCCCAACGCGCCACGCGCCACGATGCGCACGTACTCGCCGGGAACGAAGCCCAAATCGGCCAGACGACGCAGCAGGGCGCCACCTTCAACCAACAGCCCGGCCACGCGGCCTTCGGCGTTCACCGCGAGGTCGGCAAGACTGAGCGCCGGGGCTGGAACAGGGTTCATGAGGACATCCTAACTGAGAATGGTTCGCATTTCACCTTTGCCAAGGGAAGTTACCGGGTTCCCGCCCCCACCGCCATCAGCAACTACCGCAGGGGCCCGGCCACTGCCCGGTGTAGCATGGCGTAATGTCTTTGCCTTCCGTCCCGCCGGCTGGCCGCCAGGCGGCCGTTATCTTTGTTTTCATTACTGTCCTGCTCGACATGCTCGCGCTGGGCATCGTGCTGCCAGTCTTGCCGAAGCTCATCGAAAGCTTTGTCGACGGCGACACCTCCCGAGCCGCCCACCTCGTGGGCATTTTCGGTACCACCTGGGCACTCATGCAGTTCCTGTTCTCGCCGGTGATGGGCGCGCTCAGCGACCGCTTCGGACGGCGCCCGATCATCCTGCTCTCGAACCTCGGGCTGGCCGGCAACTATCTGCTGATGGCCCTGGCGCCCTCGCTGGGGTGGCTGTTCCTGGGGCGGGTACTCAGTGGCATTACTTCGGCCAGCATCAGCACCGCCAATGCCTATATCGCCGACATCACCCCGCCCGCCGAGCGCGCGGCGAAATTCGGCATGATGGGCGCGGCGTTCGGCGCCGGCTTCGTCATCGGCCCAGGGCTTGGCGGCATCCTCGGCGGATTCGACTTGCGCTATCCCTTTTGGGCCGCGGGCCTGCTCAGCCTTGGCAACTTCATCTATGGCTGGTTCGTGCTGCCGGAATCGCTGCCGCGGGAACAACGTCGTCGCTTCACGCTGGCCACCGCCAATCCGCTCGGCTCGCTGCAGTTGCTAGGTGCCACCCCAGAGCTGCGGCGCCTGTCGGCCATGAGTTTCCTGTTCAGCCTCGCGCAGTACGCGCTGAACACCGTGTTCGTACTCTACGCAGGCTACCGTTACGGCTGGACCACCACTGAAGTGGGCTTCGCGCTGATGCTCGTGGGCGTGTGCTCCGGCATCGTGCAGGCAGGGCTGCTCAAGCCTCTGCGTAAGCGTTACGACGAACGACAATTACTCGTGGCGGGAACGCTTTGCGGCGTGCTGGGTTTCGTCATGCTGGGCGTCTCCAGCGCGGGCTGGGGTTTCTTGCTGGCGGTACCCCTCAACAGCCTGTGGGGGCTAGCGGGTCCCTCGGGCCTCGCCCTCATCACGCAGCGTACCGCCGGCGACACGCACGGGCGCGTACAGGGTGGCTTGGCGAGTTTGTCCGGCATTGCCGGGCTGGTGGGGCCGCTGGCATTTACCAGCGTGTTTGGCTTTTGTATCGCCGCCGACACCCCGCTCCAACTGCCCGGCGCACCGTTCCTGCTGGCCGCGGGCATCTTGGCCGCCGGGCTGGTGCTCGCCCTGCCCGTGCTGCGGCGAGCGGGCTAAACCGCGAATTGACTCGCCGCGCGCTGCAATGTATTAATGTTAGAACAATCAACCTAACGCGCGGCGGTGCCGGGCGGGAGCCGTGAATGAGCCAACAACGTGTGCAGTACGTCAAGCCGGTCCGCGACGCGGAAGCCGAAGCTTGGCTACAGGAAGAGATTTCCGACCAGCAGCGGCGTTATGCCGGCATCGTGGCCGAGCAGGAGGGCAATAACGCCCAGCGCGAGATCTGGTACGCGCAGTTCCTGGAAATCATCCAAACCCGTGGTTTCTACGTCACCGGCGACGTACGTCGTCTGGTGTCGAAAGAAGAACTGCCGCAGAAGCCGGACCGTCCCGACGCCATGCGCGTCGTTTGGTAGCGCCGTCCTTCCCCTGAACTTTTACGGAGTGCCGCCATGGCCCGCCCGCATATCGAACCGTTTGTCGAACTGAACGAAGGCTACAAGAAGTTCCGCCTGCGCGGCTTCATGGGAGCCGATTTCAAAACCCTCTCGCTGGACCCGGATAACGGCGCCTGTACCCTCAAGGTGAAGTTCAACGGCGGCTTCAAGCGCCCGCCCGGTCTGTCCTACTCCGACGTGGAAATCTTCCTGCTGAACGGCGAGATGATCGTCGGCGGCAAGCGTTGCATTGAAGGCCACTACTTCTTCATTCCTGCCGGCGTCACCATGGGCGCCATCGATGTACCGCAGGGCTGCGAGGCACTGGTGTACTTCAACGACTCCGAGCCACACTTCGAGGCTTCGGCAGAAAACCACCACTTTGCGTTAGCGGCCGGGTACATCTCGGTGAACTCCTACGAGGACCGCCCGTGGGCGAGTGGCGCCATCGTTTCGCCTTCCACCGCTACCGGCGTCATGCTGAAGCTGCTGCGCTACGACCCGCTTACCGAAGCGATGACCTTCCTGTACTGCATGTCGCCCGAATACCTACAGGACAACATCAGCTATCACGACTGCGCGGAAGAGAGCTACCACATCTGGGGCACCAGCTGGATGATGCAGTTCGGCGAGCTGCCGACCGGCGGCTATTTCTGGCGCCCGCCGTTCATCAACCACGGCTCGTTCCGTTCCAAGCAGGGCTGCATCGCGCTGGGCCGTACGGACAGCAAGTTGCACAACTACTTCCACTTCAATCCTTGGTCGAACCCGTCCGAGAACCTGCACCGTGCCGCGGCGTTCCTGTACCGCCAGCGCCCGCAGTTGTTCAAGTGGATTGCCGCTGCGGACCACAACCACCCGCATGGCCCCCAAGGCCAGGTGGAGCCGTTGGCGCCTGCAGAAGCACCGCCGGACTTCGAGCGAAAGGATTATGCTAGCGACCCTCAGGTGGCCTATCTGCACCAGCAGATGTTCAGCTTCCTGGAAGCAGACCGCAGTGCCCCCAAGGCACTCACCCCGAAGGGCGCTGCCCGCCATATGGATCACTCGCACACCCATGACCACGACGGCCTCGGCGCGCATACCCACGGTCCGGGTGGGCACCATCACCACACCTAGTACCCCGTGCCGGGGTTGTCTATGAGAACGCGGGGCGGTACTGCCGCCTTGGCGTTACTCAACCGCGACCTCATCGACACCCAGTCGCCGTCGCCGCTGTACTTCCAACTGTTCACGGTGCTGAACGATGCCATCTCGCGCGGCGTTATCGCGAACGGCTCGCGCATGCCTTCCGAGAAGGAAATCTCGGATCGCTTCGATGTGTCGCGCATCACTGCCCGCCGCACGCTGGCGGAACTGGCCGCCAAGGGCTTGGTGGTACGCCACCGCGGCAAGGGCACGTTCGTCCAGCACGCCTACCAGCCTAACCCCATCGTAGCGCCGCTCAGTTCCATGATGGAAAGCCTCGGCAACATGGGTCGAGACACCACAGTGACGCTGCTGTCGAAGCGTATGGACACGCTGCCGGTGGATTTGCAGGAAGTATTCGGGCTGGCCGCTGATGCCCGCGTGTGCCATCTCGTACGTGTGCGCAGTGACGGTGGCCGCGCCTTCGGCCATTACGTGTCATGGACGCCCCGGTTCGACGCCAGCACGGCCCGCAAGGATTTTGAAAACCGCTCGCGCATAGAGTTGTTCAAGGCGCACGGTATCAAGGTCACCCGGGTAGAGCAGTACCTGAGTGCTGAAGGTGCCTCGCCGGAAATTGCGCGCGCGCTGGATGTGACCACCGGCAAGCCACTGCTGAAGCTGGTGCGTTTTTCCTACGACGCCAATGGTCGTCTGCAAGATCACCTGACGGCGCGCTACAACAGCGACTTGTTCAGCTACAAGCTGGAAGCCGAAGTCTGAATCGCTAGGCCGCGCGCTCAGTCAGTAGCGTGCATATCGTTGCGATGCGTTTCCGGCAGCAGCCACATGCAGGTGAAGGTGATGGCGCAGGTGATGGCCATGTACACCGAAATACCAAAAGCACTTCCTGTCTGCCCCAGAATGGCCGTGGCGATGGAAGGCGCGAGGCCTCCCCCAAAGATGGCTCCCAACTGGTAGCCCAGCGTGGCGGCAGAATAACGCACGCGCGTCTCGAACATCTCCGAGAGCAGCGCCGCCAATGGCCCATACATGATGGAGCCGAATATCTGCGCCGTAGCGATGCCCACAGAAATCCACAACAGCGAACGGGTTTCCAGTAACGGGAACAGCGCGAATGCCCAGCAACCCGACAGCACTGCTCCGACCATATACAGCCGCCGCCGCCCGATTCGGTCGGATAACGCAGCGAAGCCGATAGTGGTAGGAATCATCGCCACCGCACCGATGAGCACGGCCGTCAGCATCAAGGACTTCGGCAACCCGAGGCCGCTAGCGCCACTGCCATAGGCCACCACGAAGGCGATGCAGATGTAGAACGACACCTGCACGCCAATGAACGCACCGGCCGCCAGCGCAATCTGTCGCGGATATTGACGCAGCGCCTGCAGCACGGGCGCCCGCTGCGTTACCCCGGCCGCGGCATTCGCTGCATTCTTGGCCTGCAACTGCCGGAACGCCGCAGTGTCTTCAAGCTTGAACTGCGCATACACGGCAACGCCAATGAGCAGAACGCTGGCGATGAACGGCACACGCCAACCCCAGGCCGCGAAGTCCTCCGTGGAAGTGACGGCGCCCATCACGAGGAAAGCACAGTTGGCGAGCACGACGCCGACGGGAACGCCCACCTGCGCGAAACTGCCGTAGAAGCCACGCTGCTTGGCGGGTGCGTTTTCCGTCACGAGCAAGACAGCACCAGCCCACTGCCCGCCGATGGCCAAGCCTTGCAGAATTCGCAGAAACACCAACAGCAAGGGCGCCACCCAGCCTGCTTGCGTGTAACTGGGCAACAAGCCGATGCAGGTGGTCGATACCGCCATCAACACGAGCGCCATGATGAGTGCCCGCTTGCGCCCATGTCGGTCGCCGAAGTTGCCGAACAACACGCCACCCAACGGGCGCGCGAAAAAGCCGACAGCGAAAGTAGTGAAGGAAGCGAACTGCGCTACGAGCGGCGGCATGGAAGGCGGAAAGAACAATGCCGGAAATATAAGCGCTGCCGCGGTTCCATAAAGGAAGAAGTCGTACCACTCGATGCTGGTACCAATCAACGCCGTGAAGGCGACGCGGCGCAGTTCACGCGGCGACTGCACCGCAGCTGAACTCTCAGCGGCGGACGTATTCGTGCTGCCAGGCTCGGTCTTCATTACTCCTCCCCCTCTCTTTATCAACGCGTTGTCAGCGCGTTGCCTGCCGGCGGCCAGCTTTTTCCGGCTCGTTGTTCCCGGCTCGTCAGCCGACTTTAAGGGCATGCTACGCCGGTTGGGTCAGCGCTGCAGCGAGCACACCGACATTGCCCGGGGAGTTGGCTGCCAGTGGCAGCAACCAGTCGGTCTCATCGTCCCGCCAGACACAGGCCTTGGAGCGCAAGGTCTGCACGGTGATTTCCGCGGTCGCCGCGGCCTGCAGCGCATCACCCAGGCCTTCGACCAGCGCTTCGCGCCAACGCTCGCCGACACCCGGGCGGCAGCGCACGGCGTCGAACAGTTCTTGCTGCAACTGGGCCGGTTCAAGGCCAGTGGGTTCCGACAACACTTCGTCGCGCGTCAGTGTCACGCCCGGCCAGAACAGATGACGATCGCGAAGGGTGTGCCATTGCTGCAGCCAGTGGCCGCCATGTGGGTTTGGCACCGGCGTATCCTGAAAGGCCTCGCGCCAGCGCAGCGCGGTAGCCGTGTCTACCGGCGGCGGATCTACCAGCAGCACTTGCACCACCTGCGCCTGACGCTGCAACGCCATGTCCAGCGCTAAACGTGCTTGGGCGCCGAAGGCCACGACAGAGATGGGTCGCGTATCACTACCCGCAAGGCGGTCGAACAGCACTGCGCTAGCCGTGCCACCGACCGCGAAGTCATCGGACTCGCCGTGTCCAGGCAGGTCCGGCAGCAACACTTCAAAGCCGCCGCGTTCCAGTGCCTCGGCGAGCGCCGTGTAAGCACCACCGGCGCGCCCGACTTCGTGCAGCAGCAACACCCGCGGACCCCGCGCCGGCCAACGACGCAGCCACAACTGCGCCCCCTCAGGGCCTTCGGGCACCGGCAAGCCTGGCGTAGGTGCAGTCACCGGCAACAGCGAAGGGCCAATCTGTACTGCTTGGGCGGGCGCCCACTCGACCAACTGCTGCGCCATGGCATCCCACATGGCCAGCGGCGAAGCGGGCGTCATGGCAAACACTTCCGGTTCGCGCCAATGCGCCGGCAGACGCGGAATATGCGCCACCAACGGGTCCGTTTCGCGGTAGAGCAACTTCACGGGCACCTGCACGGCCTCGAGAGCTTGGGCAGTGTCGTGGCGGAACGCTGCACCATAACTGCGCGCATAGCCTGCGCCGGCGTACAGCATCTCGTTCATCCACGCGTTCAGCCCTGCCGCGGGCGCCACGTCGTACACCATTCGGTGTGCCGCATCGCGTGCATACCAAGGGAAGAAGAACAGCTGCTCGCGAGCGCGCGCCCACAGCCTTGCCAGATGGCTGCCGTCCCACTCCGGCGGATACGCCGGGAAATAGTTCGCCAAAGCATCGGCGCATTCTTCTGGCGTGAACAGGGGCAGACCGTCGAGCACCAGCCCAGCCGCAAGGTCCGGCGCTTGCCGCGCCACTTCCAGTGCGATGACCGCCCCAGTGTGGGTGCCTGCCAACAACGCTTGATGTAAGCCCGCTTCACGCAACACCGGAATGAAAGCAGCCGCGAGCGCGTGCATGGTGAATGGCGCCTGCGCGCCGCCGGGTAGCGCCGGCGAAACACCAAAGCCCGGCGTATCCGGAGCCCACAACCGCCAACCCGCCGGCAGGCGCGCGGCCAGTGGCGCTGCGGACCGTGAACTGACCGGGGACTGGTGGAAATAGACCACCGGACGGCCACTACCCGCGGTGCGCACATGCAAGCGAAAGCCACCGCCACTCAACCATTGCCGCGTGCAGTTCAACGTAGTGGCTCTATGCGCGGCACCATCACACTGATGATTAGCGCCTGCACAATACAGAGCGAAGAGGCCACGGCGAAGGCTGCCGGATAGCCATAGTTCACCACCAGCGCGCCTACGCCCAACTGGAACAGCGCACCGCCCAGCGAACCCGCCGCACCAGATAAACCCCATACGGCGGCCACATCTTGTGCCGGGTAGAGGTCGGCGGCCAAAGGAAAGTTCGAAGCGGTCTTCCATTGGATGGAACCAATGGCGAGCGACACTAACACTAGCGCCAATACCCAGGAGTCGACACTCGCGGCGGGGAAGGCCACGAGGGCGCCGATGGACCCCGCCCAAATCATGGTCTTGCGCGAACGGTTCACGCTCCAACCACGTTGAATGAGTTTTTGGCCGGTCCAACCACCGAGCAGCGAACCGATATCGGCAAATAGGAACGGCACCATTCCTACCCACATCACGGACAGGATGGAGAAGCCACGCTCCGTTTGCAGGTAGAGCGGCAACCACAGAGCGAAGAAGTAGTAAGCGCCATCGCCCACGAACCGGGACAAGATGAGCCCCCAGGTTTCACGGCGATGCAGGTGCTTGCGCCAGGCCTGCCACTGCGCAGCAAAGCTGCCCACTACCGGCGCTGCTTCTCCGTGACGGTCTGCCAGCGCGATAGCGCGCTCGGCACTGGTCAGCCCGGGGAAGTCTTCGGGCGCCCGGTAGAAACGGCGCCAGTACACCACCCACAGCAAGCCAAAAATACCCGGCACTACGAAGGCTGCCTGCCAACCATAAGCAGCGGCCAACCCACCGGCCAACAGCGGCGCAAGCATAAGCCCCAAGCCGGCGCCTGCCGATACCCAGCCCGCCGCCAAGCTGCGCTCGGAACGCGGAAACCATTCCGCCACCACGCGCATGGCCGTGGGATAGTTCGGGCCTTCCGTCAGACCTAGCGCTGCCCGTGCCACGAGGAGCCCGGTGAACCCAGTAGCCAGTGCATGCGCCATGGCAGCGAGGCTCCACAGGCCTGCGGCCCAGGCCAGCGACAAGCGCGTTCCCAAGCGGGCGACGAAAGGCCCGGACAATAACTGACCAACGGCATAAGCGCCGAGAAAGGCGAAGCCAAGCTGCCCGTAATGCACTGCATCGAGGCCGAATGCCTCTTTCACGCGCGCGGCGGTGACGGCCATCGCTTGACGATCGATGGAACCGATAGCCGTGACGAGCGACAGCAGCAAGGCCACCTGCCAACGACGACGCGTGGCGAAAAACCCAAGCGACCCTTGGCCACCCGTTGGAACTTCCTGCATTGCCCCTTCCCCTTGCTATCGCTCTAACGCTGCCAGACCGGTCGGCAACCCAACCCCTGCCCATTCGAGTCCCTGGAGCGGGTTTACAAACCCAACACCCCTGGGTTCATGCGCCGCTGCGGGTCTAGTGCCTGCTTCATGGCCTGCACCAATGCCAAGGTGTTCGGCTCCAGCCGCTCGGCGTAGGGGTAAAACTTGCCAATCTGAAAGTGCACTGCCCCGGCGCTGGCCAAAGCCTCGCGCAGTTGCAACTTCATGCCATCCACGTAAGCCGCCACCGCGGCATCATGCGGGTGCTGCGGCAACTTCGCCAAATAGTCCGCGGGCAACACGCGCTGGTGGAGCGGTGGCTGCTCCCCGGGCCAGTAGAGACAAGGCTCCACGATCATGGCCTGCGCGCCCACCGTGCACATGAGCACGCCAGTGGTCACTCCATGTGCCGCGAGCGCTGCCGCTGCACCGTCGAACACCGCTTGCACGGCCGTATAGGCTTCCACGGCACGCGAGAACGGCACCACGCCATGCACCGGCACCCAACGTTCACCGCCCGGGCCCAGCAAGGAAGCAATGTTTGCGAATGGTGCGCTGCGGAGCACGGTAGGTACCGTGTTCGGCACTGTCTTGCCGCCAGCAGCTTCAACCATGCTGCGAATCTCTTCAGCCCGTGCCGCGGCTTCGGCAGGGGTTCGCCCTTCACAAGCCAGATGCAGACTGCATTCGGCATCGTCGAGGAAACTGCGCCCGCCCAGCACAAGCTGCGCCCCTTGCTTTAGGCCCGACAGCAGCGAACCCGCACCGCCGACCACTCGCCCCAGGGCCTTTACATCCTCGAGTAATGAGGCGCGCTTCATGCGGAGATTTTGCAGGCCGGCATCGAACGCGAAGCACTCAGTAGCTAGGCCTGCGCGGCCAATCTCCGCCATGGTATCGAGCAACTTTGCGGCACCGGGAAAGGCAAACGACAGCGTTTCGAGCGCCCCGTGACGGCGCACCAATGGCAAAGTGGCCCGCACCTTGAAGCCCAAGGCGCCGCAGTCGCCCGTGAATAGGCCCGTCAGGTCCGGACCATGATGGCGAAAGAACGGCGCACGTACGCCATCGGTGGCGGCGCCCGTACGCAGCAGTTCGCCGTTCACGGTGACCACCTCGAGACCGAGCACGTTGTCGCCACTGGTGCCATACGTTCCCGTGCCGAGAAACGCACCGCCTTGGGAAAGCGAACCGCCCACCGTGGCGTGCATGCCAGACAGCGGCCCCCAGAACCGCGGGCGCACGCCATGCGGTGCCAGTGCCTCGTCCAAAGCGCGCCAAGTGATGCCGCACTCCACCGTGACATACATGTCTGCGAGGTTTACCTCCAGCACCTGGTCGAGGCGGGTGAGGTCCACCAACACGGCACCGGGTTGTACGGCCAGATAGCCGCCGGTATACGACATGCCACCGCCGCGCGGCACGAAGGGCACGGCCGTACCTTCCATGGCGCGCAAGGCGGCTTGCAGCGTCGCCACACTGGAGGGCATCAACACCGCCAGCGGCCGTTCGCCGGCGCTGTAGACGTCGTGCGAGTAGTAGGTGAGTTCTGCCGCGTCAGTGGTCAAATCACCGGCAGGAATAGCAGCAGCAAGCCGCGCAAGCATGGGGATCTCCTGCGGCAAAGCCTTTAGTGCCAAGCCGGTTTGGCCACACCCAACCAAGCCGCGCCCAGGACACAGGCGTAGATGATGAGCACCAAAACCCGCGACTGATTCATGGAACGCTGCAAGGTAGCCTCCACCTCAGGCGTGGAACCCGTGGTGGCCAACTGCCCGAAGGCGGGAATGAACGGCGCCAGCGTGAAGCGCACGCCCAGCCCACAAGCCACCGTGGTGGCAAGCAGATAGAGCTTCACCGACAGCCAAGGCGTGATGGACCAGATCTGCGGCTGCGCGCCCAGAGCGATACAGCCCACCAGCAGGGCTATGCGCAGCACAGTATCGAGCTGGACCAGCACCGCCGAAGGCGCGCCGGTGGCGAGGTGAATTTTAGCTTCGAGCACCATCCATGCCAGCACTAGCAGGCACCAACCAGCCCACTGCCAAGTGGCTAACGCTACGCCAAGCCATTGCGCCGCCAGCAAGGGCCCAATGGCCACCACCAGCAGCATGGCGAGGCGCGGCACCAAGTCCAGCTTCATGAGCAACTGCATGGCGTACTGCCGCACCGCCACCGATTGCTTCGGATCTGTAGTCGCTAGGCTTGCCGTAAAGACGCCCAAGTCCGTACCGAACCACAAGGCGAACGTGAGGACATGCAACCACAGCAGCAGTTCGTGCGACATGAAGACTCCAGACTAGGCGATAACACCACGGGCAATGAGGGCATCGATTTCGCCATCGGGCAAACCCAATTCGCGCAATACCTCGCGAGTGTCGCGCCCGGGCGCCGGCACTGGATGGTGCACGCCGAAGCGTTGCCCATCAAGCGAGATAGGCAGCGCCGGCAACTGCGTGTGGGCGCCATCGGGCATCGCAATGTCCAGCAAGCCACCGGAAGCGTTCAGGTGCACATCGGCGAACAAGTCTTCGGGGCGCGCAATCGGCGCATAAGGCAAGCCACAACGCTCGAGGCGAGCCATCAAATCTGCCTTGTTGCATGCTCCCAGCCGTTCGCGCAGCGCTGGAATGATGAGATCGCGGCGCGTGACGCGACCGCTGTTCATCGCCAGCTCAGCATCCACGGCCCAGTCCGCGAAACCGAACTCGCGGCAGAACACCGGCCACTGCGTGTCGCTCACCACGGCCACGAACACTTGCTGGTCATCGGCGGTGTCGAAGATATCGTAGACCGCCCAGGCCGAAACACGCGCCGGCATGGGCGGCGCTGGCGTGCCGGTAACCGCGTACTGGGCCATGTGCTGGCCGACCAAAAAAGCGGTGCTTTCATAGAGCGCGCTAACCACGCGCCCGCCCTTACCGGTGTGGTGGCGCTGTTCCAGCGCCGCCATGATGCCGATGACCCCGAACATGCCACCCGTCACGTCGATGACGGACGCGCCAGCGCGCAAGGGGCGACCAGGTGGACCGGTCATATAAGCCAGCCCCCCCATCATCTGTGCCACTTCATCCAGCGCCGTGCGGTGCTGGTAGGGGCCATCGAGAAAACCACGGGTGGAGCAATAAATGAGCCGCGGATTCAAAGCCGACAGCGCTTCCCAGCCCAGGCCGAGTTTGTCCATGGCACCGGGGCGGAAGTTCTCGACGAACACATCGGCGCCAGCGATGAGCTTGAGTAGCAGTTCGCGAGCTTCGGGACGCGCGGTATCGAGGCACAGGCTGCGCTTGTTGCGGTTGTAGGTGACGAAATAGCCAGCGCCAGAGCCGCGTAGCTTCCGGGTTTTGTCACCCCCCACGGGCTCAATCTTCACCACGTCGGCGCCAAAGTCGCCTAGCACCAGACCCACGGTGGGACCCATGACCATGTGCGACATTTCGACGACTTTCACGTGCGACAGCGGCAGGCGCTGATCCATGCGGGCTCCCTGACGTTAGCTGGCACCACGCCCAGCTGACGATTCATGCACTTTATCGGCAAGCCGCGGCTTGTCGCGAAATTGTTCTAATAGTATAACATCCTACATATTTCACGGAGGAACCCCATGGCCAAGCACCACCGCCTCTCCGGCACGCTATTCGCGCTGCTGGCCAGCCTCTCCGGCGCTGCCATCAGCACCGCGTTCAGCACCGTGGCCCAGGCCGCGCCAGTCCCCGCAGCGCAGCGCATTCCAGTGGATATTCGCCGTACCACTTTCGTGGTACGCAGTATCGACACCTCCCTGCCCTTCTACCGGGATGCGCTCGGCTTGACGCAGGTCTACGACCAACTCATTGGCGCCGGCACCGACGCCAACGGCAAGCCCACCCCGGCCACCATCCGCTTGGTGCTGCTACGCGCCAACGACGACTACGTCGGCCTACTGGGCCTGATGGAACGCTTGGATACCACCCCGCCGCCCCGCCGTGAATTACGCAAGGCGCAGGCGGGCGAAACGATTATCGTCATCAACGTGGGCGATCTCGAGCAGCGCTTCCCCCGAGTGGCGGCCACGGCGGGCGTTACCGTAGCGGAAACCCCGCATCTGGTGCAGTACCCGGCGCCGGGCGGCGGCAAGATTGATGTGATGTTCAGTTCCGTCTGGGACCCAGATGGCAATTACATAGAATTGAACCATCTGCTCGGTACCCCCGCTGGGCAGACTGCGCCTGCTCAACCCGCTCAGATTCAACCTGTCCCCACGGTGCCCGCCACCGCGGCTACGTCAAACCGTCATTAAGTCGAAGGAGTTTCCATGAACGCCTCCCCCACACGACGTACGCGCTTCGCGCTGGTCACTTCCTTGCTGTTGGCTGCCGTGGCCATGGCGAATGCGCCAACAGCACTCGCGAAGCCGAAAGCACCGGCGGCGAAACCGCTCGACCTCATGCAGCCCGCCGACACCATGCAAGTGTGGCGTAAAGTGCAGTGCTCCACCGTGGACGGCAAGCCTGCCGTGTTCCACTGGTCGGGCAAGCTGTATTCGCGCATGGAAGGTGAACGCGACCGCCACCTGTTCAATGTTGAAGGCATGAACATTCGCCAGTGCGGCAGCGCCCAGGACCCCGTCAAGGGCACCGGCGTGCGCTTGGTCAGCCGCGAAATCATGATGTATACCGACCCGAAGACTGGCCAGCCACTGCGCCGCTGGACCAACCCTTGGTCCGGCAAGGAAGTGGAGGTGCTTGCGGTCGCCAACGACCCCGTCAACCAAGGCCCCATGTTCAGCACGACCATGAATCTGCGTGAAACCGGCGGCATGTTCCATTACCTCATCGAAGTGCCGCTGTTCTACAAGAACCCGCTGGCCGGAGACTGGCAGGAGCAGGTGGGCAACCACTACCACGCCGTGGAAATGTTCAACTTCTTCTTCGACAAGGCGGACGCGCTCGACTCGCAGGCCACGGAAATGAAGCGACTGACGGTGAGCTGGGTGCGCATTGGCCCTTGGCTGCCGTGGATGGAAATGGGTTCGCGCCCAGGCGTCGTGTTCGTGAACGCTTCCGGTGACCGCGTCGCCACCGTCGCGGACCTGCCCGCTGTGCTGCGCGAAGAGATTGCTACGCACTACCCGGAATATGTCGCGCCACCGCCGCTAGATGACAAGCGGCCGAACGAGACTTCATGGACCTACTTCCGCAAGTTGATGGAGAAGCGCCGCGCCGCCGCGCCGGGCCCCACTCCGGCCCACACGCCGACCCACTGAAGCACACCGCTGAACTAGGGCTTGCCTGACCGCGTGAAGCGGACAGGCAAACCCACCGTTAACGTCACTATTACCCTTACGTTTCCCCTCGGCCCGGCCAATACAAGGGACCGCCCAAATGATGACCTACTTTTTCTACAAGTGGCTCCACATCCTGTCCATGACCTATTGGCTGGCGGGCGAATGGGGCGTGTTCACCACGTCGCGTTGCGTGGTGGACCCCACCCTCACGTTCGCGGAGCGCATGCGTCATCTGGAAAGCGCCTATCGCATCGACGTGCTCGCCCGCGCGGGCATCATCCTGCTGTTGCCGCTTGGCCTGCAGATGGGCGCCATGAACTTCGGCATTCCCATTCCCGACACCTGGCTGCAAGTGATGTGGGTATTTGTCATCGGCTGGCTGGCGCTGATGCTGGCAGCCTTTTTCCATCGCGGCACCGAAACCGGCATTCGACTCACCAAGCTGGATGAATACGTCCGCTACTTCATCATTCCCGTCTTGTTCGTCGTTTCCATCTGGTCACTGTTCTTCGACGGCCCAGTGGAACTGCAGTGGTATGCCACGAAGATGGGCGTCTTCGGCATCTTGCTGTGCATTGGCCTGTTTCTGCGCTGGGTGATGCGCGACTGGTTCTACCAGTTCAAGCTCATTCAGGAGAATGGCCCGAACCCGGCAGTGGAGAAGCGTCTGGCGCTGACCATGTCGATTTCACGCAAGGTGGCCTACTGCTACTGGGTACTCATCGGTACCATGGCCTTCCTCGGCGTCGCCAAGCCCTTCTAAGGAAAGCCCATGTCCAGCGCCTCCTCCGGTTCCTATCGCGAGTTCCGTTATGGCTGGGGCGTGGTGCTGGCGGCTGCACTCGGCATCGGCCTTGGCATGTCGCCGCTGCCGTTTTACACCATCGGCGTATTTGCCGGTCCCTTATCGAAAGAGTTCGGCTGGCAGCAAGGCCAGATTATGGCAGCGCTGCCTATCCTGACGCTGGGCGCTTTGGTCATGGCACCTTTGACCGGCTGGATTGCTGACCGCTTTGGCGTGCGGCGCGTGGCGCTCACTTCCGTGGTGCTGTTCAGCCTGTGCATGATGGGCTTTGCGCTCGGCACCGGTTCCCTGAAGTTGTTCTACTTGAACTGGTTGTTGGTGGCGTTTCTCGGTGCCGGCACGCTGCCCATTACCTGGACGCGCGCAGTCAACCGCTGGTTCCATGATCGTCGCGGCCTTGCACTAGGCTTTGCGTTGGTGGCCACTGGCTTTTTCGGCGCCAATGCCAAGCTGTTCGCCAACTGGCTCATTGAGGCCTATGGCTGGCGCACCGCGTATATCGGCATCGGCTTGCTACCGTTGGTCATCACGCTGCCGGTGGCCTGGTGGTTGTTCCGCGACGTAGACGACCCAAAGGTGGCCGACAAGGTGGCCGAGCTGCGCGCCGGCGGCAACCCGGATGCCGCGCTGGTGCCCGGCGGCATGACCATCGGTGCCGCACTGCGTGACTGGCGGTTCTGGTTGCTGGCCTATGCTTTCGTGCCTATTTCCTTCGCCGTCGGCGGGCCCATTCCGAATCTGGAGAGCATTGCCGGTGCCAAGGGTTTCTCCAGCGGCGATGCCGTGGTGCTGGCCAGCCTCATCGGCTACTCGGTCATCTTCGGTCGCTTGCTCGGTGGCTGGCTTATCGACCGTTGGTGGGCGCCGGGCGTAGCCGCTGTCATGCTCAGCCTGCCGGCCATCGCCTGCGTGGTGCTGCAACAACCCAACCTCACTTATCCCGTCATGGCCGCAGCCATCGTGCTGTTGGGGTTCGCGGCCGGCGTCGAGTACGACCTCATGGCCTACCTCGTCTCGCGCTATTTCGGCATGGCGAACTACGCCGCCATCTACGGTAGCCTCTATGGCTTCTTCGCGTTGGGCGCGGGCTTGGGCCCAGCCTGGTTCGGCAAGCAGTTCAGCGCCACGGGCAGCTACGACTACGCCTTCGGCGTGGCCGCGGTGCTGTTTTTAGCAGGCGCGCTACCCTTGCTGCTGCTTGGCGCGTATCGCACTTTCGCGCCGCCGTCAGCGGCGCCAAAATAACGGCCGCGCCGTTAGCGGCGCGAGACTAACCACCTCAGCGCTGCGCCAAAGCCACCAAGTGGCGCACGGCCAGCACGTAGCCGTGCGTGCCGAGGCCCGAGATGATGCCCGTCGCCACCTGCGTCATGATGGACTTCGAACGCCATTCGGCTTCGCGGCGATGGATGTTACTGATGTGTACTTCTATCACCGGGCATTCCACCATCTTGATGGCATCGAGCACGCCATACGCGGCGTAAGTGAAAGCCGCGGGGTTGATGACCACCCCGGCCGCGCCAACGCGGGCCTCCTGCAGCCAGTCGATCATCTGGTGTTCGGCGTTGGTCTGGCGAAAGACCAGCCCGAATCCGGCGGCTTCAGCCACTTCGCGGCAGGCGCGCTCCACGTCAGCAAGTGTATCGCTGCCATAGATGGCCGGCTCGCGTACGCCGAGCAGGTTCAGGTTCGGTCCGTTCAGGACGTGGATCGTGCCAGCCATTTGCTTTTCCCTAATGCATCCCCGAGGGATATCGAACACGACTCTAGCGGTTTGCCCTGCGCGCCGGAAGTGTATTTCGCGGCCAGTCGCCGGCACCACCGTTGTACTTCAGCGCAAACCGATTCGCGCCGGTTCAACGGCGGCCGTCAGCGAAGCCCCAAGCGCCGCAAGGGCGGCCGCGGGCCGGTAGCCCGCGAGATGGTCGTTTCTGCCGTATAAAACGCCTCGCAGGCCCGCCCGCCTTCGCGGCCCGTGCCCGAATCACCAAATCCACCGAACGGCGCCCGCAGTTCGCGGGTGACCGTCAGGTTCTGCCATAGCGTGCCCACACGCAGTTCGTTTTCCAAGCGGGAAAGCGTATCGACATTGCGCGTCCAGGCGTACGCCACCAAACCGAACCGCGAGTCCGCCGCCAGCTGGCAGGCTTCGTCCAGCGTATCGAAAGTCATCACGGTGGCCACCGGGCCAAACACCTCTTCCTGACAAATGGGCAGGGACATCGACGGCGCTTGCAGCGCCGTGGGTGCCACGAAGCTTCCCTGTGACGGTACGACGGTCTCCGGCCCACCTACCAGCAGTTGGCAGCCATCCGCTAACGCTCCGCGCACCTGCCTTTGAATACGGTCGCGATGCGCGACAGAGCCCACGGGGCCCAAATCGGTGGCCGCTTCGAATGGGTCCCCCAACTGCAGACGTCCCGCACGCTCCGCGAACGCCGCCAGGAAATCGCCAGCGATACGCCGCTCCACCAGCAAGCGCGCACCGGCCAGGCACTGCTGCCCATTGTTCGAATAGATGCCCAGCAAGGCCGCGTCGAGGGCTTGTTCAAGGTCCGCGTCAGCGAACACCAGGTTGGCGCTCTTGCCGCCCAGTTCCAGGGTGGCGGGCACTAGCGACTGCGCCGCCGCCGCCATGACGCGTCGCCCAGTAGCCGTACCACCCGTGAACGACAACCGCGCAATGCGCGGGTCGGCCACCAGCGCGGCTCCGGTAGTAGTGCCACGGCCCTGTACCAAGTTCACGGTACCGGCCGGCACGCCAGCTTCCTGCAGCAGTTCACACAGGCGCCAAGCGGTAAGCGGCGTTTGCTCGGATGGCTTCACCACGCAGGTGTTGCCGAAGGCCAAGGCCGCAGCTACCTTCATGGAGGTGAGCGCCAAAGGCGCATTCCACGGCCCGATGAGCGCTGCCACACCAGCGGGACGCCGGCGAACGTAAGTGGTTACTCCGGGCGTCTGGTACCAAGCTTCCCCCGCCGCCTGCCCGAGGTAATCCGCGAAGAAACGGAAGTTGTAGGCACTGCGGCGAATTTGCCCCACTTCGAGTTGGCGCAACGGAATACCGGTATTCAAGCACTCGAGGGCCGCCAGTGCGGCGGCGTCGCGCTCAATGAGGTCCGCCACGCGTCGCAACACCTGCTGGCGCTCTTCCACCGCCAGCTGCGGCCAAGGGCCAGTACGGAAGGCTTGCTCGGCACTGGCCACGGCAGCAGCCACCGTGGCGGCAGAAGATTCGTGTATTTCGGCGACGCTCTCGCCGGTGTAAGGATCCAGCACGGGCAGCACTTCGCCGCCCCACTGCGGCTCGCCATCAATGAGGGCCGCTACTTGGGTGGGCACTCGCAACGCCGCGCGTCCGGTGGCCATGGAGTTGTCCTGTTTCATCGGTTCGCCTGCTCCCAGCGTTCGCGCCAGCCCGCTATTTGGCGCGGCTCGGCGCCCGCCCATGCTTGGTATCCCGACTGTCGCAGCAGCTCCCATACTAAGCAGAGATTGGAGGAAATCACCGGTGGTCCGGCCGAATCCATCGCCGCGGACAATAAAGACAAGCTCGGCAAACCGGTGCCGCTAATGACGACGGCATCGACCGGTAGTTGCCGCAACGCGGCCAAAGGCCCACTAGCGTCGGCGGCAGTGAGCGCATAAATACCGCGCGTGTCAGCCGTAGTCGTGGCCAAACGCTGCAGCGCCACCACTTCCACGCCAGCGCGTTCCCACCAACCGCGCAGTGCTGCACCAAGCGCTTCGGGATAGGGGCACAGCAAGGCAACGCGCCGTGCACCCAATGCCGCCACGCCAGCCCGCAATGCCGCCGCGCCGGTCACCACCGGGGCCTGCAACGCCGCGGACACCTCGTCCACGACTGCTGCTTCTGCGGCCGGGTCCACGAGGTACGAAGTACCGGTGCAGGCAAATCCCAGTGCCGCTAAATGCAAAGTATCGAACTGCGTCGGCGCACCACGCAATACCTGCAAGTAATGCCGCAAGCGCGTGAGGCTGTCCTGCTCCGGGCTGACCAACCGCATGACGCAGGGCGTGGCTGCCCAAGGGAACAGCAAGCGGCACTCCGCTTCCACCGTGGGGTTGGCTTGCGGCGTGGCGATGCCAAAGTACAAAGACATGTTTAGTCCACCCTAGCAGCGGCACGCAGCCCAGTAATCATGGACGAGCGCAGCAAGTGTTCGTGCGCCGTGGCTGGGTCGGCAACCACCGCCTGCAGCGCACTCAAGGCCCCGCGGCGCGCGGTGGCATCGCGGGCCTGCATGCGCGCACGGTTCGCGTCCGCCTGACGCTGAATGTCGTCTCGCGCAATCGGCAAGCGGCGCCGCTCGTAGCGATCCAACAAGGCTAGTGGAGCGCCATCACGAATCTCGAGCAGCGTGCAGGCCAATTCGAAGGCATCGTGAATGCCACCGTTCATACCCATGCCTCCAGCTGGTGAATTCAAGTGGGCGGCGTCTCCTGCCAACACCACGCGCCCCTGGCGATAGCGGTCCACGATGCGGCGGTGGATACGGTATTGCCGGCATTCTTCGACGGGCGCACTGCCGGCCCCCGGCACCAACCGCTCCAGCAAGTCCTGAATCGCTGCAGGATGGCAAGCCGCGTCGAGGTCCGTGCCTTCCGGCAGGTGAAAATTCGCGCGCCATAAGCCCGGCAAGGCCAGCAGGCTGAACGTGCCTTCTGCCCACCACAGGTAGTTCACATTCGACAGGCCAGCCAGATGCTGTTCGAACGGGAAGCGCGTAGTGGCCAGCAAGGTGGTTTCCGGATAGGTCTCGCCAGCGAAGCGCTCGCTCACATGGCCGCGCACTACGCTGCGTCCACCATCAGCACCGACCAACAGCGCGCAGGCCAGCTGCTGCGCCTGTCCGTTCAGGTCGTACTTCACTACCACCCGCGCGCCGCACTGCTCAACGTCATGGACGCGTGCGCCGCGCAAAACTCGTACGCTGGGGTAAACCAGTGCCAGCTGCTCCGCCACCCGTACCAGTTCGTCCTGCGGGCATTGCAGCCGATAGGGGTGGCGCGTGTCATCGGCCAGTAGACCCAAATCGAAAACGGCGGCCTCGCCAGTTTCATGCAGACGAACCTGCCAAGTCGGGGCTTTCAGGCCGGCGGCGAGCAGGGGCGCGGTCAGCCCGAGCCCCTCCAGCAAATCGAGGGTGGGAGGATGAAAAGTGGAGGCACGTAGCTCGGGCGGGGCTACCGTCGCCGCCTCCAGCACCGTGCACGGCACGCCGGCGCGGCCGAGGCACAAAGCCAGCACCAGCCCCACCGGGCCGGCCCCGACAATGACTATGCCCTGGTGGAAATCCTCTCGGTCATCCATGAAACGACCTCCTTGGGCCATTCACGCAGCTCTACGGCTGCAAAGGAAGCGACCTCACGCCACCCCTATTGTTGCCGCAGCGCAACACAAAACCGCGAATCCGCGGCCGCTGAACTTCGACTTATTGACTTATCATAATGATAGGACATTATAGCCATAGGGGACGATGGGAACCGCAGTCACGGGTTACACCGCCGCCAACCTTCAAAACAACAGGCCACGCCTTCGTGCCAAGCCTGCGAATAGCGTCACTCTTGGGAGGATACAGGGGCATGAAAATCTCGAACCTGAACCGCAGCTTGCTCGCCGGCGCCATCGCCGTCGCGCTCAGCCCGTTGCCGGCTTTCGCCGTAGACGGCCTCGACGAAGTCATCGTCACCGCACGCCGTACCAACGAATCGTTGCAGGAAACCCCTGTGGCCGTGTCCGCGTTCACGCGCGAAGCCATGGCGACCAAGGGCATCCAGGACATCAACCAGTTGGCGGCATTCACGCCAGGCTTCAGCTTCTCGCAGGCCTTCGGCCGCCAGACGGACCGCCCGGTGGTCCGCGGCCAGTCGAACATCCTGGCCGGCGTACAGTTCGGCGTGGAGTCGGGCACCGCCTACTTCATCGACGGCGTCTACTACAACGGCGACATTCAGTCTCTCGATTTCGACTCGCTCGAGCGCGTTGAAGTCATCAAGGGTCCGCAGAGCGCGCTCTATGGTCGTAACACCTACGCCGGTGCCATCAACTTCATCACCCGCGACCCGGGCAATGAGACAGACGGCTCCATCAAGGTGGGCTATGGGTCGCACGGCAGGAGCGACATCTCCGGCTCGTTCTCGATGCCCATCATCGCCGATAAGCTCGCCATTCGCGTGAACGGCAAGCACCACGAGTACGGCGGCGAGTTCACCAACTCGCTCACCGGCAAGAAGGTCGGCACGGAGCAGGACACCAGTGTGTCCAGCACCATCGTCTTCACGCCTTCGGAAAATTTCAAGGCGCGCCTGTACACCTCTTACCGCAAGCAGGATGACGGCCCACTGGCTCTGGTGCTGCAGGGCGCGAACTACAACAACTGCAAGCCGGGCTTCCGCTCCACGGGCTACCGCGGCCAGAGCCTGGCTACGGGCGCTTCGACGCTTTCGGCCGCTGGCGGCCAACTGACGCCGCTCAACAACACCAACCAGTACTATTGCGGCACCGTGCAAGCACGCCCGCAGGACATCGCACTGAACACCGAGGCCTTATCGGCGAACGGCGTCAACTTCCTCGACGGCACAGCGTTTGACGGCCTTGCTGCCCGGGACTTCTTCGGCAGCTTGGCCATGACGTGGAACCTCGAAGGCACGGGCTGGATCCTGTCATCGTTGACGGGCTATCGCCGCAAGTACGACTTGTTCGGCGCCGACTCAGACCACTCCGGCGCTTCGCTTTTCGGTAGCGCCACCAGCGAACCGCTGTTTGCCAACACCAACCGCAACAACACCTCGGAATGGTCGCAGGAATTCAAGCTCTCCTCTCCCGCAGACCGCAGCATTCGCGGCGCCGTGGGCTTCTACCACTATCACAACGATGACCGCGAAAAGGACCTGACCTTCGCGCAGCCGTACTATGGCGTCTACAACGCCAACGGCAACGTCACCGGTATCGTGAACAAAGCCGTGTTTGCCTTGCTCGCGGTGGATATCACACCGACGTTGACCGCCAGCTTCGAAGTGCGCAACGCCAAGGAAGAGAAGAAGCGCATCGAGTTCGCCAGCGCCGCCAGTCCGAACGCGAACGTCATCGATGGTTTGGCGTTCAACCCCATCAAGGTCAGCTACAACAAGACCACACCGCGCCTGACGGTGGACTGGAAGGTCCGTGATGGCCTCATGGTGTACGCCGTGGCTGCGAAGGGCGCCAAGCCCGGTGGCATCAACGGCTCGGCCGGTGTGACCATCGGCAAGGGCACCTACACGATGGAAACGTCCAACAACTTCGAGCTTGGCGTAAAGAGCTCGTGGCTGGACAACCGTCTACGCGCCAACTTCTCCGTGTACACCACGAAGGCCAAGGACGTGCAGGTGACGCAGGCTCTGCCGGCCGCTTCGGGCGGTACGGCAGTAACCTCCATCGCCGTGAACCAGGGTGGCGCGAAGATCAAGGGCTTCGAAGCCGACATCCAGGCAGTACTCGGTGCGGGCTTCACCGCGCAGTACACCTTGTCCCTCACGGACTCGAAGTTTAGCAGCGGCTGCGACGACTTCGAGTACGTGCTGAACAGCGGTGGCTACGCCTACCCAGCAGCGCTCGCGGCGGGCCCGACCGTGCAGGCCCTGTGCAGCATTGGTGGCCACCGCCTGCCGTTGGTTCCCAAAATGCAGTCCAGCTTGTCGCTAACGTACGACCGCGCCATCACCGACGACTGGTCGTTCGTGGGCAGCACCACCGGCACGTATGAAAGCAGCAAGTTCGTTCAGGTGCACAACCTGGCCGAAACCGGCACGACGACCGAAATCGGTCTGCGTCTCGGCCTGCGCAGCGAGCATTGGAGCATCACGGCCTACGGCAAGAACCTGACGGATGAAGACAGCATCCCGATGGCGACGCGCTGGTTCGACCTGCGTTACGGCACCTGCTCGGCTGCCCAGTGCCGCGGTCCGGCCGGCATCACGCCGGCGGCTACCCTGCCGCTGTCCACGCCGGCCGCCTACGGCGCCGACCGTGGCACGGTACGTGGGTTGTTCTACGGTCTCCGCAAGGGCCGTTCCTTTGGCATCGACGTGCGCTACGACTTCTAAAGTAGCCACGGCGGCCGAAAGGCCAGAACGCAAAAGGCCCTGGGAAGCCATTCCCGGGGCCTTTTGTTTTGTGTACCTATTAGTTTTTATTGGAAAGAGCTTGCGCGCGACACTTCCCTGTAGGAGCGCGCTTGCTCGCGACAGTCGGGAGCAAGCTCCCCCTTACATCAGCTGAGCTTTTCCACCATCTCTACCAGCGTGCCATCCGGCGCGCGCATGGTTACCGCGCGGGCACCGCCATAGACCACCGAGGCATACGCCTGCGGCGGGGCCACGAACAGCGCGCTGCTGCCCGCGACAATGGCATCGAAATGTGGCGTGAGGATACTGCCGATGGCAATGCCTTGCGGCAATCCACCCGCATGGTGCGGCCGCGGCACCGCTTGCTCGGGGTACTGATCCATTTCCAGAAACACGTCGCGACCATCCACCATGGTGGCAATCACATGCAACTGCTCCATCGGCAGATTGAAGGCAGTGGCGAGCATGGTGTAGACGATGGGCAGATGTGGGCGCCCAATCTGCACCTTCGTATTGGCTTCCATCCACGCCAGTGAAGCGGGCAAATCGGCGCAGGCCATCACCATGATGAACAGACGATCGATGAGCGCCTGCGCGCGGGCGATGTCGAATTCCGGTAGGTCGCTGCGCACTTGCGTCAGGTAAACAATTTCACCGTCCGGGCCCTTCACCTGCATCGGGTAGATGGCGGGCAGCGTCTCAATTTCACGCGGTGGACCAATAATCTCGAAGCCCGAAGCGGCCATGCGCTCGGCTACCTTCAGTACGTCCAGCACGTTAATCTCGATGGCGGCCCAGCCATAGCTACGCAGCGGCACATAGTCCGGGTGGATGTCGTTTTCGACGAAACGCAGGAAGATATCGGCGCCAGATGCGGGTCGCAGCACGGCCATACGCCGCCCGGCCGCATTGGGTGCGCCCCAACTGGCAGCCAGCGTAGCGTCCAGCGTGCCTTGTTCGGCCACGGTGTAATCGAGGAAGCGGGTGTACAGGTCGACCGAACGCTCGAGGTTGGCGACGGACAGCGTGGCGGCACGCAGGAGTTTCATGTGACGTATCCCGTGGCAGAGTTTTCTAGGTAACGGGGGTTGCCCGGCGTTGCCCCTCCCTGCCCCAAGCGAAACTGCGTGGGTAATTGGTGAGGCCAGTGCAAATGGTATATCTTTATATCAATTGAAATCCAGCCATCGGGCTGGTCCCGGCCCACCTTCAGGAGAGCCCCATGTCCGCCTACATGGTCATCCGCTGCCGTATTAGCGACCGCGCCGCCTTCGGCGCCTATGGCAAGGCCGCTGCCGAACTCGTCACGCTGATGGGGGGGCGCTACTTGGTGCGTGGCGGCGGTAACGAAACGCTCGAAGAGGGGCTAGGGCCCCGCGACCTGAGCGTCGTCCACGTCATTTCGGTGTGGCCCAGCCGCGAGGCGGCGCTGGCCTTCTGGAACTCGCCAGAATACGCCGCAGTGCGCAAGCTGCGTGAACACTGCGCCACCGCCGAAGTGGCTTTGCTGGATGGTCTGGAATGAGCACCGACACGAATCTCAATAGGAACAGCAATACGGGCGCCAGCATCACCCCTAGCGGCCATCCCGAAACCGCTGCCACACGCGTACCCGTCTACCGCGCCTTGGCCCTGCAAACCCGCACCATCGCCGTCAATCAACTGACAGTAGCGGCCGCGCGCGCACAAATGCTCGCCACTACCGAACGCATGGGCCGCCAGATTCGCGCAGCGAAGGGCTTCGTGGGGCAAGACCTGAAGCTAGTAGTACTGCCAGAGTACTGCCTCACGGGCTTCCCCATGGGCGAGAGCATCCCCGAATGGGTCGCCAAAGGCTGCCTCGCGCCGGACGGCGCGGAATACACCGCACTCGCCACAGTGGCGCAGCAGAACGGGGTTTGGCTGGCGGCGAATAATTACGAAACTGACGCACACTTTCCCGGCCTGTACTTTCAGGCAAGCACGCTATTCGGCCCGAGCGGCGACTGTGCGCTGCGCTACCGCCGGCTGGTGTCGCTCTACGCGCCCACTCCGCATGATGTTTGGTCCGCCTATTTGGACCACTACGGGCTCGAAGGCGTTTTCCCGGTAGCGGACACGCCGCTGGGACGCATGGCTGCTATCGCCTCCGAGGAGATTCTCTACCCGGAGATTGCCCGCGCCTTGGCGCTGCGCGGTGCGGAGCTGTTTTTGCACTCCACCAGCGAGGTGGGTAGTCCGCAACTCACGCCGAAAGACGTCGCCAAGCGCGCGCGCGCCTTCGAGAGCATGGCGTATGTGGTCTCCGCCAACAGTGGCGGCCTTGAAGGCTGCGACATTCCCGCTGAATCCACGGATGGGATGTCGAAGGTCGTGGACTGGGAAGGCCGGGTGTTGGCCGAGGCGGGCTTTGGTGAAAGCATGGTGGCCCACGCCGAAATCGACATCGAGTCGTTGCGTCGTTGGCGCTTGCGACCAGGTATGTCAAATATCCTCAGTCGTCAGCGCACCGAATTGTTCGCTCCCGTTTATGGCGGCCGCAGCGTGCATGCGCCCGGCTCACTGCTCGATGCCAACGGCGAACTGCGCATCCCCACTCGCGCCGAGTTCGCGCAGCGACAGCGCGAGGCCATTGCCGGTCTTGTCACGGCGGGCATCTACAAGCACCCTGCCCAGTGAATACACCAGTGAATACAACAGGGAATACACTAGGGAATGGATCAGTGAATGTACCAGGGAATGGATCAGTGACCTCAGCAATGAGCGCACCCTTGAACGCAACAGCCGACGCCGCCGGACCCCGCTCTATTGGCACCTACGGCATTCCCGTCCGCAATCCGCGTACCGGCGCCACCGACTTCACTCTGCAGGTCGCAGCTCCCGAGCAAGTAGCTGCCGAGGCTGCGCGTCTGCGGGCCGCCCAGCCCGCCTGGCGCGCCATGGGCGTGACTGAACGTGCCATAGCCCTGCTCGAGTTCCGCGATGCCCTGGGCCGTCACGAAAACGCCATGATGGCTGCGCTCCATGCCGATACCGGGCGTGCCATTGAAACGCAGTCCGAACTGCGCGGTGTTCGCGACTCGCTCACGCGTTGGTGCAAGCAAGCACCAGAGCTGCTGGCCCAAGGCAGCGCGCCGCGTGACATTGCCATACCCGGCTTCAGTACTCAGCGCTTGTGGGTGCCCTACACGCTCGTCGGCGTTATCTCCCCATGGAATTTCCCGTTCCTGCTGTCATTCATCGACGCCATTCCCGCCTTGCTGGCGGGTTGCGCCACGCTCATCAAGCCCAGCGAAGTGACCCCGCGCTTTGTCGGGCCTTTGCGCGCAGCACTCGCCGAAGTACCGGCTGTGGCTGCCGTTATCGGTGTCGTCGAGGGCGATGGCAGCACGGGTGCGGCACTCATCGAAGTGGTGGACCAAGTGTGCTTTACGGGCAGCGTGCCCACGGGGCGTAAAGTAGCCGAAGCCGCTGCACGGCGTTTCATTCCTGCGCAGTTGGAGCTTGGCGGCAAAGACCCGGCCATTGTGACTGCCGATACGGACTTAGTGCGTGCCGCTGCTGCCATTGCCTGGGGCGGGTTGGCGAATGCCGGGCAGAGCTGTTTGTCAATTGAACGCGTCTACGTGGAACGCGCCGCCTACGAGCCCTTTCTGGCCGCACTCGCGGCGCAGGTGGCCGTGCTACGCCTGAACACCAGCGATATCGCCACGGGAGAAATCGGCCCCGTCATTTCGGCTAAGCAAATAGCAGTAGTACGCCGCCATCTGGATGATGCGCGCGTCCGCGGCGCCCGCTTCATCAGCGGCGGCCACCTCATCGAACAAGGCGGCGTGTGGTGCGAACCCACCGTCATCGCCGATGCCACACCGGAGATGCTCGTCATCGCCGAGGAAAGCTTTGCGCCCTTGCTGGCCGTGGCGCCGTTCGATACGGACGCCGAAGCCGTAGCACTGGCCAACACCACGCCCTACGGATTGAGTGCCGCCGTGTTCTGCAACGACAACGCGCGCTGCGCAGCGCTGGCCAGCCAACTCGATGCTGGCGCCGTTAGCTTGAACGATGCCGCTCTCACTGCGCTCATCCACGAAGGCGAAAAGCAGGCGTTCAAGTTTTCAGGTCTCGGTGGTTCACGCATGGGCACGGCGTCTATCTTCCGCTTCCTGCGGGCGCAGGCGCACTTGCGCAATACGGGTGGCCAGTGGGACCCGTGGTGGTTTCCTCGCCCCGATAGCGCCAGCGCATGATGGACACTACGCTTTCCGCGCTGTGCAGTTCGGCCGTGGCTATTGGCGTGTTCCATACGCTGTTAGGGCCAGACCACTACCTACCCTTCGTGGCGCTGTCGAAGGCGCGGGCTTGGTCACGGCGACGTACGCTGCTAATTACCGCCGGCTTCGGGTTCGCACACACGGTCGGTACGGTGTTGTTGGGCGCTGCCGGTTTGGCGCTTGGCTTGCAGCTCGGGTGGCTACAGAGCGTAGAGGCACTCCGCGGTGACTTGGCTGCCAAGGGCTTGCTCGCCATTGGCATTCTCTACACGGCCTGGGCTTTGTGGCGCTTGGCGCGGCACCGCCCCACACGCCATCACACGCCCACCTACACCCACATTCACTCCGGGGAACCCGGGCACTCGCATGCGCACGGCGGCGACCTCCATGGCCATGGCCATGGTCATCGGCATGACCTAGGCGCGCATGGCCATTCACACGGACCGCTCCTGGCACCGCTGATGCAACGGCTTGCTAATAAGCTCGCTCCCAGCCGCGTCCATCCGCATGCCCACCGCCACGAACTGCCTGCGCCCATCTTGTCCTGGGGCTTGTTCTTGGTGTTCGTGTTCGGGCCCTGCGAAGCCCTCATTCCCTTGTTGATGTACCCAGCTGCGCACCATGATGCCGCCGGCGTGGCGCTGGTGACGCTGGTGTTTGTT
>Ga0164294_10000556_pt1 | contig 35472 bp, 21 predicted proteins | sample GEODES005metaG_FD_111479 | JGI IMG/M metagenome (GOLD analysis project Ga0164294, IMG submission 111479) | Oligotrophic lake water microbial communities from Sparkling Lake, Wisconsin, USA - GEODES005 metaG | ecosystem: Environmental > Aquatic > Freshwater > Lake | place: USA: Sparkling Lake... | reverse complement strand
TGTCATTCATCTTATGTTTTACTATCAAGTACATCACATAATCCTTTAGGAATTATTGGTGAAAGCGTATTATATTAAATTTCACCTTTTTATATTATCAAAGATGTTCTTTAGTATTATGATATTTTTTATTTTTTTTTAGTTATTTTTTATTTCTTTCAACCTAATCTATTAGGTCATCCTGAAAATTATATTCCTAGCGAATCCTATGCTTACTTCCTGAACATATCGTTCCAGAATGGTATTTTTTACCTTTTTTATGCTATTTTGTAGAGCTATGCCTAGATAAAGTATTAGGTATTATTTATGATGGGTTCTAGTATTGACTTTATTATTCGTTATTCCTTATTTCTTGGGAAGGTTATGAAGCTGCTAGAGTTTGTTTTATTAATCGTGGTATTTTATTTACTTTGGATTGGTTCTGTTATTTTATAGCATATCATTGGAATGATGCCTATTGAATATCCTTACAATATTATTCAATATATTTGCTATATTTTATTATTCGTTTTACCTGTTGTTTTGACTTCGGTTAAAATCTAAATTGGTAACCCAGTCAGTTATAACAATTTATTACGAATTTAAAAAAAGTATCCTAATAATATACCAGTTTTGTTTAACCTATGCCTATGTCTGGTCAATACATTCGAACGCACTAAAAAGACGTTTATTTTTCTTATAGCGTATATTTCTTATTTATTTAAATCGATTTAAAATAAATTTTTTTTCCTACAAAGCTTTGCTAACTGTTATAAAAATATTATAACGCATTATAGAAAAACGCTTAAATTAGTTCTGTTACGAAGGAAAATAAAAAGAGCTCAAAAAATAGCGTAATAAAAAATTTACAATAGCTTTTATATTGATATAAGGTAAAAAAAAGAAACTTATGTTATAACCATGTGAATACGTATATGAATTATGAGTTAAAGGTTTTTGGAAAGAAAAAATTATCTTTTGTGTATAGTTATAGGTATAATAATAAAATAATGCAATTAAATCCAAATTAATAGTCAAAAAACAAAAAAATACAATTAAAAAAATTGTATTCAAGTTATTATAATTGCTTAAAAAGATTAATTTATAGATAGGTGCAAGTTGTTCATATAAAAACATAATGGTCAAAAGGGCCATCAGGTAAACATGACTTCTACGATACATTGGAATTACGCAATATACGAATTGTAAATAAATTTCCAATTTACTTCAAAAAAAGAGTGCTACATAAATTTTATAGATAAGGAAATAGTAAAAATAACACAAAGATCTAAATAAAATTTTCGGTAAATGTGTTTAGAACAACTGTCATTATAGGAGTAAAGAAAATTTCGATCTGTTATAAATTTTATTATTACAGTTAACGAAACCAAAAATAAACTAAATGTCTAGCTAATTCTAAACAAGCAGCACATACCAGCAAAATACAATATTATGAGGCAAACGTGAAATAAAATCGTAAAGCAAATAATTAGCAGCTTTACGGTTAGAATTTTATATTAACCAGTCCGCCATTCATCACGAAGAGCTTTTTCTTATACAATTTCCTAAAAAAGGCTTTAATCACTATGTTTTTGTATGTTTCTACTATGTCATATAAGATAATTTTTTAGAAAAAGTTCATATAAAATTTTTTATTTGACTGTTAAATCAATAGTGATAATAAAAGCTTTTAAATTTACAGGAATTTACGTTTTACAAAATTTCATTACAGCAGAAGCTAATGTTATTTCTAGCCACCATTGCCTAATAAATAATGCGGTCTAAAAGCTTCATCCAAAACCACGTTCTATAATTTAGAATAATCTACGATATGCAGATAGTTTTTTTGCATTAATTTTTTTTAAATTTTGCTATTACCCCAAAAGTTCCTTCTGAATTGTTTTACATATAATGATACGAGTTTTACCAAAAAAATCCCAACGTCTACTTACTAATTTTTAATCTACTTTTTTTTAAACCTTTTCTTCCGCATTTGATCTACTTTTTTATACAAATTTTAATGATTGTCCATGAAAAGTCATTTTAATATTTACGATACACTTTAGTATATTTTTAACAAACACAACCCTTAAAGTCTAATAAAATTATTTTTTTCTAACGTTGTGTTATAAAATAGTTTCCACTTTTTTCAAAAGAGGTTATTTTTAAAAATTAAATCAGGTCCAAAAACCATTAATTGTGTTGCATTTAAGAAACAAGGTATAAAGTAAGGAAAATAAATAATCGTTGAGCTTTATTGTAATCTAATAATAGCGTTTAAAGGGTATAAAATTAATGTTCTATAAAAAACACCTTTCAAGACATCGGGTAAAATATGTTCGATCATTGTAATTGTAATTAAGCTATAAATAAACTATGCGTTTTGTTTGTGTCAAAAAAAAGAAGATAATGAAATTTATTTAAAAACTTTTCACCAAACGCCTACCTACAAGCACAAGAATTGTTTGATTTTTTATTACGTTTAGAAATTGTAAAAAATAATATAAAGAAATTATGTAATAATAATAAAATGAACTTTTTAATGAATTTTAACTAGATTTCATGCTTTTGGTAAAATCAGAATATCGAAACTCCAGAAATTTTAATAAACATTTTGGGAAGAGCAAGATTTGAACTTACAACCCCTTTCGGGACTTAGATTTACAGTCAAGCGCCTTAACCGTTCAAGCCATCTTCCAAATGGAGAAAACGAGACTTGAACTCGTAATTCTGATGTGCAAAACCAAGAGTTATACCAATTTAACTATTTCCCCATAATTTATAAGGTGTTTCAAAAGGTTTCTTTTTTTATTTAGCTTTTTGAAATCGTCTAAAAAAGTTGCGGTAAAAAATAAAGTAAAAAATTTTAGCGCGTAAAAAAAAATTGGAACAACATAATTATTATTCAATTTAATTTGTAACTTTAGTATTAAACGTAATTTAAAAGCTGCATTTGAATTAGTTATATAATAAGCATTAATCGCTGGGTAAATTGATATAAAGTTGAGTTGTAACAACAAATACATGAAAAGTAACACCGTTTATGGATAAAGCATACCCGGCTTTTTCGATATTAACCGATTTTAGCTAGACTTTAATTTGCGGCAGGAATTTCGATAACCAAAATATGACTAGGTGTTACAAAAGGGTTGGTTTAAATAGCCGTAAACAACTTACATAAAATTATTCGTATAGCAGGTAGCTGTCGGCGTAAATAATTCTAGAAATTATATAGTAATCATTGTTACAATGATTTATTTTAATTTACACGTTTATACTTTTCAAAGCTGATTTTATTATTCTTTAATAGCATTAAGTAGGAAATAATATTAATAGCTAAAATATTTACTCTAATATGATTAGCGGTAATAAAAAATAGAATTTATCATGTGATACTTTATATTATATAATAAATACAGAACATACACGGTTGGGATTTTTTTCTATCAAGCAATTTGTACTATTAATTACATTTAAAAAAAGATTTAGTTGTTTTAATTATGTCACTAGAATTAATGTTTTTTAACAGTAAGTTTGTGAATATTAGATATAGCAGAACAATTGAGATAATTCCAACAGGCCAAATTTTCGTTGCTTTTCATTTTAACTATTTTCTGCTTGTGAATCAGCCTGTTGCATTAGCGATTTTTCTTTCTTATATAAATTACGTGGGTACGGTAAAAGAAACAGATTTGTAAATATTTAAAAGGTTAATTTTATATTTTGAATTTTGGATGAGTAACATATTTGGTAATGTGTGGATCTGCAAAATCTAATAAAAGAGTTCGAATTCTCTTCTCATCCTTTAGGAGTGTAGCACAATGGTAATGCAGTTAGCCTTTTAAGCTATGGACCCGAGTTCGATTCTCGGCATTCTCAAGAAAAAAGAAACCTTTTATTATTTTGTTATAGCTTAATTTATTCTTTTACATAATTCGTATATGGCGGAATTGGTAAACGCGATAGTTTCAAAAACTATTTCTTAGGAAGTGAGAGTTCAAGTCTCTCTGACGACAAATGGATTTATATAAAAAATATTCAACGCCATTATTTAAGCGCCGCTTCGTACAAAATTTTTTTTACGACTTACACTACTTATTTCGTTATTTACTTTCAATACGCTTTCTTACTCTGATCTAGCCTTCACATTTATAATATAAAAAGAGCTCTATAATTAAATCTTTTATAAATTAACTTAAAGTCTACAAGAACAGTGGCCACTTACTGTTTAGCGGCTAAGTTTAAATTTAATTTTGTAGGCATGAAATTAGCTATAGAAATTTAGTAAAATATACATATATTTATGATAACTTAGATTTATTAAATAGATTCGAGATCTTTTCGAATGCTAATTTTGATTAAGATTTAAATTAGGTTCTGTTACAATCTTTTTTTTGTTTGAATTATTTGTGGTTAAGTTGCTTCGTGTAGGTTTTTACGGTTAATATAAATTGAAAAATAAATAAATAAGCACAGAAAAAAATCCGCGTTTGACTAAATAGTGAAAAAATAATGTTGAAAACAAATTTTAATGAACACGTGGTCGAAAATATGCGCAAAAAGAAATATTTAACAAAGTTTAAGAAAAAAGCCATTCTAATTAAACTATTATTGAGAAAAAAATTTCAAAAAAATGCTTTCTACAGTTTGTTTCTTAGGTTTAATAAAATGAAAAAAAATAGAAGAATTTTGCGTAAACTACGTTATAAAAATCGTTTACGTAAAGGCTTATACGTTAAAAGTTTGAAAAGTAGCCGAAAAAATAAAATTTTGTTGAAAAATAGAATGTTGATAACGAAAAGACTAAATTCTATAATTAAATTTAATAAACACGATTTTATGTAAATTGCGTTTTCATATGGTGCGTAGAGAAAAAAAAAAGACAAATGAAATTTAGAAGTTTTTTTATGGAAATATATAATAAATTAGTTAAACACTTCATTTGTTAAAATTAATTTAGTTTATAATGAATTTGCGTCGTTGGGTTAGCTTTTATTCAACAAGCTTTTGTTCTTTAATGCTAAATTAAATGGTTGTTAGTTGGGCTGATTGAGCATTTACATAAAAGCGCCTAAAATATTTCTGTCATCATTTTTTTTTTAAAGGCCCTTGTGTTTCCTGGATTTTTTAAGTATTTTCGTAATTTATAGATTTCATAGAAGTCTTTTTCTTTAAACAAAAATTCTTGTCCAAAAAAAACTAATAGTAAAAAAAAAACCTTCACACTACATTAATGTTAGCTGATGTAGGCTTGAATTCGTTTCCTACTATTAATTTTGTACTAGATACACGTAATAATAATTATCTGTTCTAGAAGAAAGTTTTAACTTTAACATTACCTACTATAGCGTTAATTCACCCACATCTATTTAGCAGATCATTCGTATTGTAACATATCCAATAATTGCTTCTAAGTCATTCTTTTGGCACAAGGGTGTTATATGGTTATATATAATTCATTAAATTATTATTAACTCAAGCAATCATTAAAAAAATTAAAATTAGATCAATTATAATTAACCATTATAATCAAAGGGTGTAGTTTAATTGGTAAAAATAGCGCTTTGTCACGGCGTCAGACTATGGGTTCAAATCCCATCTATCCTCAAACTAATCAGAAGCGATACTTTTTCATAAAAACACTCTTAGGCTTGTAACATAGCCATAAACGAAATAATTACGATAAAAATTGCTTATATATTATATATAACTTACTAATTAAACTATAAATTAAGATCTAAAACCTACGTTATGTTTATAAATTATTAGGCCTATTATAAGTAATATAATATTAAGTAATTTTCTTTTTTTATGTCTTTGTTGCGGTGTAAGAGTGTTTTTTGTAAAATAATCATTAAAGATATTCAAAAGGTTATATAAAGTTAATTAAAAAATTAGACTAATTTTAATAAAAAAAAATTTTAGACAATATAAAGTTTAATTTAGAATAAGTTTATTAATAATAGTAAATAGAATTACAATAATTTAGTGAATAGGCCGGTAGCAGAGAAATTTTATGCAATAAAACATAATATATAATTGCAAAACGTTTATGGTTTAAAAAAATCTTTTTATGCTACTAATAAAAGCTCAAAACAATTTTGCGATTTTCTTAGATAGAGATATTTCTTCGTGCTACAACTCTTTGGGATAGCAATATTACAGTTTTTTTGGTTTTGGTATAATACATTGCAAGATATGCAAGATATAAAATTAGGAGTAAAAAAGAAATGCAAAATTGTACAACAATAAACAAAAGCGAATTTAAATCAATTAGATAAAGAATTTAGTAAAACAAAATTTTCTAGTAGGACGTAGCTTTAGAAAGAGAAAGATTATTTAAATACTTCATGATTTAATAGCTATAAATTGTTACCTGTGCAATGAGAATAAAACAAGGATTGCCTAAATAGAGGTCAAAGAACACATACCTAATGCAAAAACAGCTAAAAAATTATCTAAAAACTGGGAAAGTTCAAGTTTTGCAAAAAAAATGGCAAAAAAATTTTCTCAAAAAAAAAAATTTAATTTGAATAATTTATTTAAAAGAAAAAAACCGTAAAGAAACGTTCACGTAATAGTAGAGTTAAAAAAAAATAATTTAAAACAAACTGTTGGAAAAAAAAGCTTTAAGATAAAGAAATAAAAAACATGCAATTAGTTATTAAAAAAAAAACTTATTAAAAAAAAGAATTTTGTGCTTTAACTCTGCGTGCAAACACCTAATAATTTATTTGGGACTTTTCTCTTTTATTAATTTCGTCTTTACCGGTAAAAAAATAATAAAAGTAAGTTTTGATAAACTTAAACAAGAACAAACGCGTTAAAAAGTTTTTAAAAATAACTTCTTTTCAAAAAAGTCTTTTGGAAGATATTTATAAAGTGACAAACATTAAAACGCAAAAATTAATTACTTTAGAAAAACTAAAAAAAGAACAAATAAAACATAAAGAAAGAAAAAAAAAACGTTTAAAAAGCAAAAAAAATCTGAAAAAACTTACTAAAATTCGAAAGTTTTTAAAAATACAAACTAATAAATATGTTTCAGCATATTTTCGTAAAGCGGATATAAATACCCCAGTAAACCAATTTAAAATCCGAAAAGAAAAAAAATGGAAAGCTTCTTGGAAACTTTTTTCTAAAATTTTTTTCTTTTTAAAACAGGGTAAAATAAATAAATATAAAAAAAAATCATTAAAAACGATTGTTCTCTATTAAAAAACATACGAATAGTAGCAAAAAAAAATAATAAATTTCTGTTATCGATTATATATGTAAACAAAAAAAACTTGTTTAAGAAAACGTTTAATCATTCGCAAATTATTTTATTAAACAAAAAGTTAAAGCTTATTAAAAGTTGTGGTTCTATAGGTTTTTAAAGGTAATAAACGTTCAAACGCCTTATGCTTGTGAAAAAATTAGGCGTCAAATTTGCCCGTTTACGAAAAAAAAAAAAATTTCAAAAATTATCTTTTGATAATCATTTTACGTTCTCCTATGACTAAGAAATCTACGTTCTTTTTTTCGAGTGCTTTTCTAATTTACGCCCTAAAGTTTTCTTATATAATCCTTATTTTTAAAATTCCTCATGGTTAGAATGCGTGGTAGGAAATTCACGTAGAGTTATAATAATTACGAGTTTTAGGTTTTTCATTTACTAAATACAAAACAATCATTTTTTTATTGCTCTTCCGGGTTTTTTTTGTTATTTGCTTTTTATAATATACTAAATTATTTTTTCTATATTTTACTATATAAATCTAAGAAACCCGCAAATGCGGGGATGAAAAAGTTCTAAATGGAAAAACTAAAGATTTATTTTTATTCTTTACTGCATATAAAAAATATCAACTTTTGGGTAAAAACTCAACAACAAAATATTAACATTTCTTTGCAATCAAAATTAAAAAAATATATAACAATTATAGAAATTTTCACTGGTTATTCTTTTGATACTATTGTTAATGCGTTCACAGTATCAAGCTTAGTCCAAGTTAGTATAAAGTTATTCTTCTCTCTGTTTTTTATTAAACTTAATATTTTTTTACAATTATATTTATTATTTTTATTGTTACCAATATATCTAAAATTTAATACTTTTGACTATATTAGAAATAATTTAGGGATTTTTATGTATTATAATATTCCAGAAAGCGTTTATGAGAAACCATTTGATCTAGACGAATTTGATGGAGATTTTCCTGAAGATGCTATCGTTAATTATAATGATAAATGGTATAATCATGTTTTATTGTTTTTTGTTCATTTTTTTATTGGGTTTCGTCTTTTTATCTTGCAAGAACCTTACTTATCTCTAATATTAAAATTTATTGCTATGAGATATTTTCTATTAAATGAATATTTATTAATAGCATATACAATATCGTTTATTTTTATTCTTAGTCGCTTTGTTTTCTTATTATCAGACATAAAATTGGCAACTTGGCAATTATCATTATCGCAGTTATTAGAAAAAGATAAAACGCCAAAAATAACAAAAACAAATATAAAAATAATGACTCATTGGTCTTTGCGTGGTGTTTCTAATTGGATTTCTTATAGATATCATCAAAAAAACAATGCAAATATATTTTTTGAACAAATCCAAAATGAACAAAAAATTTTGAACAAAAAATTTTTTTTAACCCAGAACAAATTTTTAATAACATTTAAAAACTTCTATTTTAAATGTTTTTTTTTAATAAATATACTAATATTAATCTATTATATTTCACTTGTAGGCGGTTCCTGGTTAGATTGTATAAAAGATTTATTAAAAAATAAAGCTCAATTATATGTTATAGGTAAATATAATAAAAAGCTGTTCCGTAATCAATCATTGTTAGAAGCGGAAATTTTCAAAAAACTTCCTGGTCACACTTGTTTATTTACGTTTAAATTCGAAACAGGAAAACTCTATGTTGAAGTTACAAGTTTTACTTCCATTTTTAAATTTAATCAAATTTATTATAATTATCCTTATAAATTTTATCTTGAACCACGCATTGCTATAAGTTCTGAAAAAGGCGGGTTTCAAGGTATTAGTAATGTGACAAGAAAACAAGAGTGTCATGATAATGATGATTTGAATTATCTTTGTGAACACCTTTTTCCTTATGGCTTTGAAATTAATAAAACAAATTTTCATAATTTAAATGAAGCTACCATTTCTGAAATAGATAAAAATTTAATTCAAAAAAAAGCAATTTTTTTATACTCGGACATTCTTTCATATTGTCGTGAAATCGAACAAGTCTATTATATCGATTTGACTAATTTAAAAAGTCAAATTTCTTATGAATTGAACTTCGGTTTTTGGAGTCCTTCACAAAAACAAAATATATCTTTTGACGATGCGCAAAAATTTTTATTAGCTTCGAATAAACTTTTATCCTCGCATGGCTTTTTTGGAGATGTAACATTAAAAAAAATTTATAATTCACAAAAGGAGTTAATCGCTAATCCTCATTTATATATTTATCCTAATTATAAAAAACAAGATACAAATGATTATATTTTAAATTCATTGTTAGACTCTCAACGAAGTCATATTGTTGGTCTAACTTCAAATAATATTTCTAATAGTAAAGCAATAGCTTATGATAATGATAGTTTTATTTCTGGTAACGATATTATTAAAAGTCAAATTGAATCTCAAATTTTTAAAGATATTGTTTAATTTGTTATAATCATTGAAAAAAAAACTTAATAAGGTAATTAAAGAAATAACAATAAATTATTCTTTACCTTGGGTTATTTTTTCTAAAATATCACGAATTTGCTAGTAAGAAAGTTTTTTAGAACTTTTTCTTAATAATTGTAAGAAACCCGCATTTGCGGGGATGAAAAAGTTCTAAAATGGAAAAACTAAAGATTTATTTTTATTCTTCACCGCATATAAAAATTAGTAAAAATTGGGTAAAAAACCATCAACAAAATATAAAGATTCATGTACAATCAAAATTAAGAAAATATATAACAATTATAGAAATTTGCAGTAGTTATTCTTGGGAAATTTTAATTAATGCTCTTACAGTATCAAGTTTAATTCAAGTTAGTATAAAACTATTATGTTCTCTTTTTTTCATCAAAATTGATTTATTTTTACAACTAGGGCTATTATTTGTATTATTGCCAATATATTTAAAATTTAATACTTTTGATTATATTAGAACTAAATTAGCAACGTTTATCCATAGGAATATTTCTGAAAGCATTTATGAAGAAACATTCGCGCAAGAAAGCTTTGAAAACGATTTTCTACAAAATCCTGATCACGAGATTAAAAATGCATGGCACAATCGTATTTTGTTATTTTTTATTCATTTCTTTATTACTTTCAGACTTTTTATTTTACAAGAACCTTGGCTTTCTATTATATTGAAATTTATTGCTGTCCGTTATTTCATACTTAATGAATATTTGTTCATCGCTTACCTTATATCGTTTATTTTTATTTTTAGTCGTTTTATATTTTTATTATCAGATAAAACTTTGTCAAGTTGGAGATTTTCATTACAAGACTTGTTAGAAAACAAAGAAGGAGTACCAAAGGTAACGAAAGAAAATATAAAAATAATGACTCATTGGTCTCTACGGTATTTACGTTGGTGGGAAATAGAAATTAAAAAAGAAAAATATAAAAATTATATTCTTGAAAACAATAATTATTTTTATATTCCGAATTTAAAAGATAAATTCAATTTAAAAGAAAAGAAAATTAAAACAAAAGGTATTAATAAAGTTATTAAAACTGGTTTAATTTTCTTATTGATCAATTATATTTGTTACAAGTATTATTTTGATATCGGACTTTTAGAATCCAGTGCGCAACATATGCTTACTTGTAAATCTTAGGGTAATAAAGTTTCGATTACAAAAATTCCTTTTGGATTTCGAACTAAACAACCAAAAAAAATTGAAGAAATGATCTTTAAAAAAACTAAAAACCATTTTGTGCTTGCAGAAAAAAAAATATCTAAAGAAACTAATTTTACATTTTTTCGATATACTGCATTTTCAAGCATTAAAGATGTACGTGTTTCTCCGTTTAATGTACCTCCTTGGAAAACTCCTTTAAAGAATCCTCCCTTTCAAACAGAAAAAGGTTTTGAACAAGGTTTAGCTGGTATAACTTTTCAAACTTGCTGGAAAGAAGATTTTCAAGGATTATTTGAAGCTCCACCAAAAAGTATTTCTAATTCTATTCTTCCATTACATTTGCAAAAACTTCAACCACAAGAAGTTTTTTGTTTATCTCAACATGTTGATCACAATAATATCGTGATAATGCCAGAGCATTTAAATTATTTAACAGAAATAGAAATATTTCTATTAGATGAATTACTTAAAACTAGGTATCCATTATCGTTAAAAACAACTAAATGTTTATGGGCTGCTTTTGAAAAACAGAGTGTTAACACCGAGTTAAGAACAATCCTATTAAATGTTGCTAGAAGTGATATTGAAAATGTTCCAGAACTCGCTAGAGTTTTGTTTTTTTTAGATTTGCTTATTAAAAATCCAAATTTTTATGTGAGTTCCTTTTTTTCTGATTGTGCTGAAAAATATGAAATAGAATATTTAAAAAATAAGAATTATAATCCAATTCTTCCTTCTCAAATCGAACCTATCGCGTTATCGCTTAATTTAGTCAAATCTTCAAATGATTTTAATGATATGTCAAATTAAGTCTAACATGATGATTAATAAGGTAAAGCAAGACATAACAATAAATTAAACCTAATGTTTAGCTAAAGTAACGTTTTTGTTTATACAAATGCTCTAAGTAGTATTTTCTCGAAAATTATAAATTAGATTGAAAAATGAAATACCCTTTGCCTTATATAATTTATAAAATGAAAGTAGTATCATATAAAAATGAAATATTCAAGAAAAATCACACGGTTATCATTTTTGTTCATGTTAGTCCATGGCCAATTAGCAGTATCGTGGGGAGTATTTGCGATTTATGATAGAATTGTAGCAAAATTACATGAACACCGAAAGAGCAAATTCAGTATTATGCATTTATTAATAATGGTTTTTTTATTATTTGTTGCTAAGATGGTTTATTGATGTTTTCTGTAGAAGGAAGTTATAGAAGGAAACATACATTAATATTACATAGAATTATTTAAAAGAGGTTTTTTCTTGTTCGATATTATCAGAAGTAAATGTTTTTTGGAGCATTATTTGTGCATATTTATATTTAAGCAACACATACCTACAATATTGGATTGGTTGTCAATGGCCACCTACCAATTTATTTTGAAATGAATCCTATTGAAATTACCTTTAGCTTAATGCGTTTTTATTAGTTTGCTTCAGGTTTATGGGGAGAATTAACTCATGTATGCATTACATTTAGGTTTAGCTTTCTGTTGCTGCTCATTTATATTAGTGTTCTAATGTTGTTTGGGATTTATTTTTTTTAATTATTCAATTTAATGTAATATAGAGCTGCTCCTTTTTAGTATTGATGTATAGTGTTTTTGGTTCGCTATTTTATCTTTATTACTGTGCTTTCATGGTATCCATGTTTGTTATTGGTCTAATTTTCTATTTTAGTTCAATATTTTTAGATCAACGCTGGTTTAGTTACCAGAAATCATCTATTTAGGTTTCGATTTTTGCTATTTGGTATTGGCTATTTTGTTGATATTATTTGTTGATTCGTTTGGTATTTTAATTTATTATTATCCTACTAGCTTTATAATAACCATTAAATAGCATTTTGTAACAATTATTTCTCTTATTTTAAACTATAAAGAATTAAAAAACGTATAACTAGTTGTTCCACTAAATTTAGGTTTTGTATAAATAAACCCATTATTATGGCAGTTGTAAGCAATATGATTTTTTTCCTATAAACAAATAATTAATATCAATTGAACTTTTACCGGCTTAATGTTAATTGTTTTTTATGAAAGCTTATATTATTTAACACTAATTTGTTGCGTTAACGTTTAATTTATAGTACGGCAAGTTTTATTTTAAAGGTTTTTAAGTATTTAATATCCGGTTTTTGTTACCACTATGTTATTTCCATGTCTTTCTTTGTATTAATATAAAAAAAAGTAATAAGAAAGTTTACAAATATTTCTTTTGTGTTCATCAAAATGAATTTTTTTTTACTCTTTATAATGTGTATAAACAAAATGATTTGTTGCGTGATTATCCTCATAGCGTTGATTATAGAATAAAACAACTGTACTATCTGTAGCAGAGAACATTTAATTATTGTAAACACTATTCGTTTAACACTTTATTGCACAGACAAATTTAGTGTAGTAAGTCATTTTTCATGTTTTATATAAAATTTTTAAGCTATGTTCAAAGGCATTAGATTATTAGGGAAATTTTAAGGAATGGCGGAATTGGTAAACGCACCTAGTCTTAGAAACTGGCGTCGCAAGATTTGAGAGTTCAAGTCTCTCTTCCTTCAGTATTTCTAGTTAAAACAATATAATTTTTCATTCATGGGAGCATTAACCTTCTAAAGCATATAGTTTTAAATATAGGAATTGGGAGCTTTCAAAAAAAACTTCTATTGATCTTGTCTACTCCGTTTGGTATATAAAGTAGTAATACAAAAAAGAGGATAATGAAATTTGCGAATTTTACCTTTGTGTTAATTATGCACATAATGAAGAATTAATAACTTAATCAATCAAGATTTAATTTTGAATGCGGAAAAACAAAATAGAATAAAAGTGAAATTAAAAAAAATATTTTATTAAGTAATAAAAAAGCATTAACTAGTGTATATAAACCGTATTTCTACAAAAAATGTTTTTAAAATTATTGAATAAAATAGAATTGCACTAAAAGTAATTTACAAGTTTTATTTGGTAAATTTATTTGATACTGAAAGTACAGATAGCATTTAAAGAATTCAACAATGTAAATCAAATCTCATGAAAAGACATATCTAAGTTTGTAGTGAAGAAATTGTATATAATTATGACTTTCGTGCTTCTTTATTTAAATGAAATAGATTTAAAAGCATTTGAGTGCTTGTGATGCATTTAATGTTAATAGGATGTAATCCTGTTATTAGAAGAACCATGATAGCATTACATATAAAAAAGAGCTTTTCATGCACGTGGTAATACCTATATACACTAATAGGAACTTGTACAAAGTGCTAGGATTCAACACAATATAATTTAGGAAATGATTATTACACGATTAATAAATATTTGTATTAGGTAAAGATAAATTTTTGTAAGAAATTTTAAATATCAAAAAACCTTTAATTTTGTATTGGTCAAACTTTATTTGAAAAAAAAGATACAAAAGATATTTTATACAATGTTAAAAATGTTATATAATAAATTATGCTTTGATCCGTTATTTACCAGCTAATCAAAATAATTATTTAACACATATAAGTACTTAAATTGCCATACAAAAACTTGCTTTTCATACGATTTTTGGATATGGTTTTTGTTATTCATTATAAAAACGTTAGTACATTAACTTCTATTAGAAGTTTGGAGCTAAATATAAATGATAAAATTAATTTTGTGCACTCCTATGTTTATTGAAACCGATTACTTTAAGAAAAAATCCTATTTTGTTATTTAATAGGTGCTAGATGAGATTAAAGTTAATATATGACATTTATAATTATGTTATTTACCTAAGGTACTCTATGGCGGTTCTGGTGCATTTCAAGCAGATTTATATTTTGCCTACAGTTACACTCATTATCTTATAGTTGCTTTATATATAAACATTGTTTGGACAATATAATTTTACTAAAACGTTGATTTGAAAATTTTCTGCATAGCAAATCTAATTTTATTTTATCCTATATTTTATTAGTTTAAATAATAGTTAAAATAGTAAAAAAAGGTTCTTTACTCAAATTTACTAAGATTATTTTTTTACCAAATTTCTGCTTAAAAGCTTTTCGTTATCATGTTATTAAATAGATTGTCTAGGGATCTCTTTATAATCAATTTCGATTTAAATTCTCCATTCAGTTTTATACAATATTTATCTTTATGTAAAAATCCCTTTTTAATAATATTATTAAAAGTGAATTAGAGAATTCTTACTATTATAGAATTCTTTAGCTCAAAAATTAGCAATCAAAAAAAATTCTTCTTTATAATTTATTAATGAAATTTCGTTTCTAATTTTTCTAATAATAGAAGGGAAAAAAAAGAAAAATATTTTGTGCTTTTCAACATCTATATTATGAGCATAGCGCATCTAAAAAAATAGTGTATTAGCTATCAATGGTTCTAATAGCGTTAAATTATCAACTATTAATTTGCTTCTTACAGGATAATATTTCACGTCTTCACTTTTTATGTACGTTAGGATGGCTTTAGATACATTGTCAGGAAAAAATAATTTTATAAATCAATAAATGTTGTATATTAATTCAATTAATTATAGGTACCGTTAAGTTTAATTATAGTAGCTCTTTTGTTCTGTTGCCTTAATCACATTAATTGAACAGAAAAGCTATGGCTGCTCACAGGTTCGTATGGTGACCTAATGTTGTTGGTTATGTAGGTTTATACAACCTTTTGCTGATGCTTTAAAAAACTAATCATTAAAGAAACCTGTTTCTATTATTGCGTCTAATGGTTACCTATTTTCTTTTTTCTCCTTTGATGATCTTTCTGTTTGAGTTGACTGCTTGGGGTTATTATGACTTTCTGACGCTATCGATGTCATTTATGATTTTCCTCTTTAATTCTCTTGTTATGCTTTAACAACATTCTCTTGCAGGTCAATATATTTTAATTTCTGGTTGAGTAGTGGTTCTAAATACGCTTTATTTAGGTGCTTTACGTGCTGCTTGCTCAATTTATTTCTTATGTAAATGTTTATTTCTCATTGCTCTTTTAAATGTTACTCTTATTTACCAAACTTTTAAACATTAATGAAATTTATTCTTAATCAGGTAAGATGATTCTTTATAATCTTATTGGCTTATATTTTGCTTTTTTATTCTTTTTCGTTGCTATTATGGCTGAAGCAAATCGTCCACCATTCGATCTTACCAGAAGCTGAAGGTGAATAGTCGCTGGATATCATGTAGAATATGCTTCTTTGCCTTTCGCTTTCTTTTATATAGTGAATATGCAAACGTTTTTCTTTAATTCTATCTATTGCTAATTTTATTTTTATTTTCATTCTCTATTCAACAAATTAATTTTCATTAGTGAAAGTTTTGATCTTAGGCGGTTTGTCTTGTGGTACTGCTTGTTGGCTTAGTATTAATCCAAATTTGTGATTCGTGCTTCTTTTCCTCGTTTATTTGATTGATTATATTATGGAAATTGGTTGAATTTGCTTTATATGTATAATTTAGCAATGATTTTTTTCATTATTTAATTTAGAATTTTTCATAAGTTTATTATAATAGCAAATAAAAACCCAATTATTTTTATAAATTAAAAGCATCAATGTGGATAAAGAAAAAGTGATTGAGTTTACGTTTTGAACCAAAGGCCATAAAATTAGATAGTAAAAAATATTTTATTTTCATAAAAAGTCCTTCCGTACTTTCTTTTAACTATAAAAAAGGTTTAAATCAAATTATTCTTTTTCAATTTTCATTAGGAAAATTCTAAAATTATTTTTTATTAGCTTTAATTGATTTAACTTCTTTCTTGCCAGCTTTTTTTTTTTTTTAGAAAAATCGCAAAAGGTGAAGAAAAAATTCATTCCGGGATAGAATTTTTATTTTTTATTTATCATAGCAAAAATAACTTATTTTTTTAACATTAGATATTAAAATTTTAGCAAAAACTCAATTTTGTATAAAGGTGTAATAAATTATTATTACAGAACACAGTTAGAAAAAAAATTCTAAACTTGTGAATGCGTTAATGACTAAAGAAAAAAACATCACTATTGTTAAGTAATATTGGTTATTTTAATGGTAATACGTAAATAGCGAGTTTAAATTTTTACGTTTTTTTTTAATACATAAAGTAATCATTATTCGAATAATCGTTGCGTTAAATTTTTTTTAATATAAGCTAGGTACAGGTACAAAAATTGATGTGTAAATAATTTTTCATCGTAGTTTATATAAGTGTATATTAAAATAAAGGTGGAATAAATTAAACTTTTTATAACCATTTGCGCGGTAAAAATTCTTTAAAGTGATTGCTTTTTTAGTTGCTTTTTTAATCGTAATACATATCACATGTTTTATTACAAAACATTTAATCGTGCATTTTCATATAAAGTTAGTTGTTATTTGCTAAATTATAATAATGTATGAAATATTCTCTTAAACTACTATTATATGGTCATTTACAAGAATATCAATTTTAGAAAAAAGCTTATTTCAATAAAAGGGTAAATTAAAGTAAAGGCGGAATAAATTTTTTCTTAATTTATAATTTAATGTGCTCAATAACTAATTAAAAAGACATACAAAGCTTAATTGTTAACAATCATAAAAAGTTTTATAACTTACCATTTAAATGGTATAAAATAATAGCAACGTGTATAAAGATTTATTTTAGGGTTTAGAATTTGATAAAAGATAATTGCTTTGAGAATTTTTTACCAGTTTGGTTATAGTAAAATTAATTTATTCCGCTTTTATTTTTTCTAAAAACTTTTATTTATATACTTATGTCTTTTAGAAAAAATATAAATCATTACAAAGAATAGTAATTATATAAGCTTACAGAGTAGCAGGCATTAATTGTGAATGACGTTGTATTTGTTGATAATTTCGAATGGTATTTGTTCATATCTCATTAAAAACAATACTTATCAAAATTTAATTTAAGCTTTTTTTTTTCTAAAAGCTCTGGTGCTTTTTTATTTTGTTACCCGTTAATGGTATACATTATGGTATACATAGATTTAAGTTCTATTATTATATTAATTGCTACGCTATAATTATAAAAGCAGCTAATTTTTGAAACCCCACCACTAATTTTTCTATTAATAATAGTAACTTATTTATTGAACTTTATCAAGGCTAAGAATTAGATATAATTTATCATAAATTGTCCGTTTATTAACTTTTTTTGTTATTTACGTTTTTTTCCTTTTCGAAATATTTAGTATATAGACGTGGTAATTCGATTTTCTCGCTATTTTTACCCTTGTCTGGGTTTAAAGCCATTTTTATTATGTAGTAATAAACGAAATTAACGAGATAATATCCGCGGGTAAGCAACTGCCGAATTATACCGAAATAGACTGGGAAAAATTCAAAAAAACCGCAAGACTATTAAATTACGAATAAATGGGCAATTTTTGCAATTTTCGACTATCAAAAGTCATTCCAAAATTGCGAAACCCCTATAAGGGGAGGATGGTAAATATCGTCCCCCCCCGAGAAACGGATACGGAAATGAGGAAAGTTCGTAAAAAAAACGGAAAAAGGACACGAAAAATAAAACGAAAACGGAAACAGTTGTGAAGAAAAAACAAGTAAAAAGAGAATGAAAAATTTACCAAGATATAAAATAACAATAAAAATAGCCCTAAACGGGAGCGCATACACCGAATTTCGTAAAATAGCGGTTAACAATCCGGATCTAGAAACGTATATAAAGAAACTGCCGAGAGAGATAGAAGCCGGCTTAACGCATTTGTACAGTCTAAGAGCACAAATACCAACAACCCGGAGGAGAAAGTAGCGGGAGCGCCGTACACGGATCAGGTAAACAGTTATATAGTGCATAGCCAAGGATTAATGAGCGAGGCGGAAACACGGAATGGGGTGGTAATACATCCAGGAACGTGTAAACTGGGATACGACCCAAAAGAAAAAGCGATAACGGTGAAACAGGAAATAAGCGTAAATGTAACGCACCTAGGAGACGCATTAGAAGAAAGCTTAAGACTAGAGATACTACGAAACGGATTACTAGACGGGTTAATAATGTTAAAAACGTTGGTGATGTCATGGTTACGAGATTTCTTAAAACGCGGACAAAACGTAAAATTGAACGAAATATCGTATAACGAGTAGAGAATAATGAAGAAAAACGTAACGTATAAAATCCGAGAAGCGCTATTCTTGAAGGAAAAACACTAGTTTAGTCAAATGGCGTCATGCATAAAGAATGACATATTAAATATAACGACAATAGATACATGATAAAAATTATTGTATGTTTACTGAGCGTAAAATTAATATACCGCCTAAATTTTATAATGAAATAAAATATATAATATAAATAAAATGATATATTAATTTAACTAATGATTATTTCTATTTAACAATAAATCCAAAAAGAAAAAATAATTAAGATTGATTCTAACCTGTAAGAACAATGAAAATTTAGCTCTGAAAATAAACGTTTACTACGTGGTAATATAAATATTTATTCTAATTATTTTAATCTAAATTGAAATTTGCTATAAAAGAGAATTTTTCTAGCTTTAATATAAAATTAAGAGTAAGAAAAGTTTTTGTGGATTTTATTCTGTACGCTACAAAATCGTAATAACCACTTTATTTACTTTTAACGTACTATAACAAAATTTTATTCCAATAAAATTTCAATTTGAAATAAAGGTGGAATAAATTAATTATTTTTTATAACCCTGTCTGTAATAAATTCTCAAAGGGATTGTTTTTTATGCTGTTTTAATTCTAAAAAGTCTAATATAAATATTTTATAGACATTATTTTATTTATACTATTTAAAATTAATTTATAAAACTTTTTATGTTTGTTAAATTACGTTTTGTATGTCTTTTTTTTTACTATTGAGTACATTAAATTAGAAAAAATTTATTCCGCTTTTATTTTTCTAATAGTTTTTACACTTATAGTTATGTTTCAAAAAAACATTTTCAGCAGATTTTTAATTTTTAAATAAGCATTCTCAAAAATTAAATATAAATAAAAAAAAGCATTACAAAAAAGTACTATATATCGTTTTTAGGTAAATTATAGCAGGTATGAAGTTATGTAACCACGTTTTATTGCTTATAACTGCGAATATAAGTGTTTATATCTAATTAAATACAATTATTTATGAAATTTAATTGCAAGCACCTATCTTTTTAAAGCATTTTTGCTTTGTTCATTCTATTACTTTGTAAATGTGCGGCTTTCTCAGAAAAACTTCTTACGTTTACTTCTTAATGTTATACCGGCATTAAATTATGTTTTATACCGATTAATCTCTATTATTATTATATAACTACTTATACGCGTCTTTTTTTTATATTGACAAATAATTAGCTACGTTGAAACCCACTAATTATTAATATATTCCACCTTAATATATGACCACGTATTATAAAGTTAGACATGATTTATCACAAATCGTCCATTTATTTATTTTTTTAGTTATTCTTTACGTTTTATCTTTTTCGAACTACTTAGCGTATAACTGTGTGCTTCAATTTTTCTCTATTTTTATCTCGTTCATGGTTAGAGCCATTTTTATTATGGCTTTAGTAATGATTCTGGAAATTAGGTTTATCGTTTGTCTTAAGCTTATATGAGGAATGTTTATTTATATTTGAATAGATAAAGTTTAGCTCGTAATTTTGTAAAGAAGCAGCAGCTAAATTATTTTTTTTTTTAATTGTATTAACAAGGAAGTAACCCACCCTGGTTACTACCGTAGGAATTAAATTCTCGTGGAAATTTTTAACTATTTTTTTTAGATAAATATAGCAACTAAACAATTTAAAGTTTATAAGGACATTCCTTTGTATATTGCAGGTATTAATCTATTTACGTTAACTACACAAATTCACAAATTGTGCTTAAACCAGTTTTTTTTACTTAGGGTTTCATTTTATCGTGTGGCTAAACAAAAATCGTATGGAAAAAAAATTGCAAGGGTGCAAGTCTGTAGCAAAATTACAATAGAGTATTACTGGATAAAAAAGATTTTTGAGCATATTTCCCTAAAGAATAAACATAAAGCAATTTATTTAGTTAAAAACATTATATAGGTAATACAACATATTTTTTACCGTAAATAATTGTATTATCATTATAATTTAAAAAATATGTTTATTTCCTATCTAAGAATTACATAAGAGAAGAATTTTTCATCTGCCATGAGAACGAGTTAAAATTATGATTTGTTTTTATTAATACTAGAAGAGAAATCTAGTAAATAAATACTGGTTTAAAGAAATAATGCTTGAATCGGTAATATTGTATTTCATAAACGATACAAAATGAAATAATCATAGGAATATAACGAAATTCATAACGAGTAAAGATAGGTTCATGATAATAAGAAATATAAGTATCTGAAATGTCAGTACGAGTGAAGATTGGCGATGATAAGGAGTCATCATAATCATCATCATCATTAAACAATATCAGTATCTTGTAACCAAACGCTATCAGTATTAGCTTGAAGTTTCAGGATACAAATCGTAAGATTCAACAAAGCCGTTAATATTTAAGGAAGCCTAATTAACGATAGTAGAATCAAACAAAGAAAAATTTGTAAGACTGAGGAATATAATCAACATTGTTAACATATATTTTTTTAGGAAGGCTCAAAACGTGAATAGGACTTTTAATAGCAGCTTCTTGTTTATACCAAGAATAATTAACATCATTATAATCATCATCACGAGAATTTATCAAAAACATCACTACCATGATTAGTTATTGATAATAAAGTGTTTTGAAAGAAAATCTTTACCTAAATAAGAATAACTTTTAGCTTTAAAAAAGCCCAAAGAATAAAGAAAAGAAATCATAATAAGGCAAACCGTTAGGTTTTAATTTATAAAGACGATCAAGTTAGTAAGAGAAAAAAGTTAAAATATTAAATAAATGAAATGAAACTGTATTTATTATGTATATAAGAATTAAAAAGGAATATAATCATTAGATGATTAGTTAATAAATTAAAAAAATTAAAACTATTAAAGCGTTAGATAGCGTAATTGATCCCAAATAACAGTATTAGTGAAATGTGGATAAATCAAGATTAGTACTACTTAACCAACCATTCCAAAATCAGAATGATCATATTCATCAGGATCAATATCAGGAAAACTATGTTTAATATATGCCATAAAATATTTTTTGGCTTATAATTTTGATATTGAAAATGTATATAAAACATCTGAAATAATTATAGTATACACTTTTTTTCATTATAAAATAGATCAAAAACAAGAAAAGATTTGTGTAGTTTTTAATGTCAGATATACGATCAACGAAATAAGAAAAAATGATTAACAATAAATTCATACATCATCATTTACATAATCAGTAGGTAACACTAGAAGAAAAATTTAATAAAACTTTTTCATAAATATTTTTATTAGTTTCTAACATAAAAGCTTCATCAGAAAATAAATCAGAATTTATATAAAAAGACGAAATTAAGCCACGTTCAGTTTCAAAATATAAAGTAGCCAGTTTTGTATTACAATAAATTCGTATTCATTATCCCAAATGTATTTCTTCATCTAATTTAATTATTAACATATTCTGGTTCGTGCAGCATCGTATCAAGGTCTTCGGTTTCTTGACGCGATTGTGCAGCTTTCAGTTTCTTCGACATAAAAGATTACTATTTTCGTAAGTTTCCCCATAATCCATAATTTCATCTTCTTCTTCCATATCAATTTCTGCATCCCAATTCTTCTTGATAATCAGAAAGATTCTTCAAGCGAAAAAAAATTCACACAGAAGTAACCTCTTCTTCTTCAGATAGCCATTCAGAAAAATCGTCTAACAAAACCATCTGTAAATACACCATATAATGGTTCTAATTTTTTTACATTATGTTGACTACAATTTCGACAAAAGGTTCATGCAATGCTCTAAAAGGCCAATGAAAACCTGTTAATGGATATTGATGAACCAATAATCACCTTCAACTTGTTCAAATCATCCCATTTAGCTTTATATTTATCATATATTTTGATTTTGGCATTAAATCTTCTAAATTCTCTATATATGATTTTTCATAATTGACATCAATAAGCATAAATTAATTCATCGACTCCAATTTCTTCTAAATCATATGACAGTATCTACTTCACATTCAACGTCTAATAAATTCAATTCGGTTTCGGTTTCATCTAAATAAGCATCAAAATCGTCGAACCATTGCCATTCACTTAAAATATTAGTATAAAACTTAGATAAAAAAGTAACATTCAGCTAAATAACGTTCTAAAAATAAATATTGTAACAAATGTATCTCCAGTTTCATACATCAGGAGTTTCATATAACTTCTATTTCATAATCATCAAGTTCATCATCATCCCCATTCATCATCACTATTCTACAAAGTTGAATCATCCAAGACTAGTATCAAACATTGATAACAAAATTCTTGAAATAAATTATGCCTTTTTGATTCTATCGGCAACTTCTCCTATTAGTATAAGAATTTCTTGGATTAAAAATTTCTGGAGTTTCATCATTCCATCCGATTATTATTAATATGAATTATAAGGCAAAGTAGAACCATATTCAAAATGTTAGTATAGAATTTTCTGATAAATTCATAAAAACATCATATTCTTCAAAGATCATACTGAGTATCTTCATTTTGGTCCGGAGAATAATAATAAAACCCAATTTAAGCCATAATTACCTCTTTGAATCCACAAAAAATAGAATCGTATGTTATAATCTAAATACAGCTTCTGGTAATCTATTACCCTATAGATTTATTATTAGTCATACTGTTTAAATCATTTATAAAACATATTCACTAAACAATCTTTTTGCTTACAGGTTTCCAATATTTAGAATATTGATCTCGTTTTCCTATTGCGTATCTATACATCAATTATAAGAACCATGATTTAATATAGTATTACAATTCTACATTTTTTCGTATATCAAAAATATGTTCTACATAAGTTTGATATGGAATTTCTAAATGATCTAATTCCAAGATTAACATACAAAATTATAATTTGAATTAAATTTAACTTAAATTTCTATACAATATCAAGGTTCCTCTTCATAATCTAAGTGCTAATATCATATCATATATCGTAGTCAAAGTATTTACGAAAGGAAAAGGCAATGTAACTTATTGTAGGTAGCCATCAAAAAAATCTACAACATCTGTGTGCCAAAGCAGTTTTCGGAAAATTATATTTCAATAATGATTTGTTCCGTATATGCTCTAGCCGATATTTTGATAAACTTTTTAAGTCATATTTTAAAACGCTTAACATCCAATGCAGGTTGACGTTAATGGTTCAGGAATTAATAAAGCTAAAGAAATCATTATTATTGGATAATAAAGTATTAATACGTAAAAATTTATAATTCAGACATAGAATTTTCATCATGTGAATAAAGAGAAAGTATTTTCCGCAATTTTTTTTATTGTATATGCTTTCCAATAATGAAACACTAGGATGATTTTCATAAATTGCTATGAAATTTATTAAGTAATAACGCTATTAGAATTATTTTGATAACATAAATTCTTCATTTAAATTAGAAATAACCTAAAAACCCATTAATATTATCTTTAGGAATTAATACCGGTTTTTTCCAAAAAGATAATATTAATGCATTTTTATAATTATTATTTGTAAGTCCATCCTAATATAGGTAAGATAAGATAAATTAGTTAATAAAAAACGAACCTTCATAAAGTGTTTCTATATTTTATTCTTTCAAATTCTCTGCAATAATCTATTTAAGAAATTTGACTCCATAACTTCTTTCTCCGTAATATATCACTAAATAACATTTGAAATTTAATCAAATTTTTTAACCAATGATTTTCCATAACAGATTGTATTTCAGAAATCATGTTGTTCATCTAATCACGTTATAAAATGATTAATAAGGAAGACTAAGAATAATAAATCATTATTGGAGAAAAGAAAAACATAATCAAGAATAATCCCAAACGTATGCTGGAGAATCACCTAACATAGCACGTTCAAAATACACACCATTCCAATAAATACTAATTTAAATTCTTCTCTATTTTTTTTCCATTTTATACGTGGATAGATGTTTTCTTTTGAAATACCTTGAAACGAAACCAGCTTTTTTCTTCTGCTTACCCAACTTTTACATACCTAATGTAATAGTTATACATAAACGCAATTAATGACATTTACATCTTCTAATTACTGATCGCCAATCATAAGAAAAGCATTTTTGCTAATAATAAATAACCTATCATAAAATATAACATTAAACTAAATTGTCCAAAAAGGCCAACTATATTATTATATCATTATATTCCATTTATGTAGACGTTGAGATGAAGGTTTAAATAAACAATTCTCCTTTAATAAATTAGCATATACAATACGGACATGAGGAATAAAAAATAATAATCATTGATAACAACTTTTTCACGTGCTATATAACTAAGATAATACATATAAATTCTATTTTACATAGAGGTACCATATAAGGAAAAAATGTATTTTAGTTGAAGCATACAAATAGTATAAAACATTAGAAAATAAATTTAGCTTGTAAATAAAAGATTTTTACTAAAAAACCATATCAACGGAAGATATCTGTATTAATACTGGTATTTATATGATTTCAGTAACATAATGTTTTATAATTCTAATAACATAATTTAAAAAAAAATATCGGTATAAAAATATACATCATACAAAGGCTTGTTTAAATAATTATTGGTGATAAATACGTATAAGAAATATTTTTTATATAATATTGAATAAACATTGCCAATATAAATATTTATAATAATAATGTCCTTGTTAGACGATGATGAAGCCCAATAGCTTCATCACTCTATATTATCATCCCAATAAGTGTCAAAAACATCCGGTCCTTGGCTACCAGTATCATTTTAATTTTTGAAAGCAAATGTCAATTTATCAGGAATACTGGTATCATCTAAAGGTAAGGACCAATACTTCTAGTTAATTGACTAATACATAGACGGAGTAACATAAAAAGTAATGGGAAAATTTGATATTTGTAAAATTTTATTCAATAATTTAGGTGTTGATCCTGGAAATGTATATGATTTAAAGTTTTCGGCATAAATTTTTACTTGTTCTAAGCTTGGTAACAATTTAGAATATTTATTATAAAAATTATTTATAATACCAGCTCTAGCTGCAGGTTCGTAAGAGTTGTTTATTATGTTCCAAAAGGCAAACAAAAAAATAACTAGTAAGAAAAGGTTTTTTTATATATTTCTAAAAAGAAATGTGTGATTCAAACTTACTAAATTAAGCAATTATTCCACAAATTATTAAATAAATATTTATGTATAAAGCTAGTTTTAAAAAATAAATTTTTATAATTAAATAATGTAATAATGGGTTTTCATAAGAACCTGTAATATTGACAAATAGTAATAATAAGAACTTTTATTGAACCAAACGTTGTATGTTATATATTTTATGTAGTTGTTTACGCTTGTATTTCAAATTGGAGTCTAAGAATCTCTATAATAGATCTCACTATGCCTTTGGAATAATCTTAAAAGTTACTATAAGTCAAAGCTTTTAAGCTTCTAAAAAAGCTTTTTTAACAAAGAAAATAAAAACGATTTGTTATTTGCATAAAATGGAGAATGATAATCAGATAAATAAAAACATACTGGTATTAATTTTTCCTCTATTATATAAATAAAAAATATGTTTGTTTGATAGTTATACATTCTTGTAAATAATTGTGAATTGTTTAAATTACGTGATATAATTTGAAATATACGAAAAGGTTATACAGATAAAGTATTATAAGATAAACTCAGACCTATTCTCTGCTGGTTTAATTTTATAATAATGAATTAAATTGATTGAAATAATAAATTTTTTTCTTTGTAATGCATTTATACAAAGAACCTTTTTTCCAATTGAAAAATAAAGATTTCAATAGAGATTCCTAATTGTCTAATATCAAAGCACTAATGCAGGTTTAAATATCCATGGAATCATTGTATACGAATTAACTTGCTACATTTTCTTTTTCGATTATATTATTTAAATAATTAAAAAGAATAATGATCAGACATTTTTATCTAAATATTCTGGATTTAAATAAGGTAATTTAATATTTCGTTTAAATTAGGATACTAGCTACATGTGAATATTTCTTAGCATAACTAATCGAAGTCCGACGAAGCATTAATAACTTAATATATGTAAGATATTTTTTTAATTTATTTTTTAACATTATTTTTTCTTCTTGTTCTAATGGGCCAATTTTTCCTTTTTTTTCTAAGCGTAATTTTCTAGCCCATTTTCGCATATTAAACTCTATTCTGAACAATTCTTTTGTAAAAAACCGTTCTACGTGCTTTTAATATGTCTTTTTTTTTTCTTAGGCATTTTTCCTAAAAAAAGAAACCTTTTAGAATTTTTATCTAAATGATTACAACCTAGCCAACCAAGGTTTTATAAATTTTAAATATTGTAATAGATGCGTCATGCCATCATTTTCTACCTCTGGATATGCTACTGGATAATAATCACCAGTTTGTCTAAATTTAGCGTGTCTTTCATTATTAGCAAAAAAGTTGCATTTTTAAATTTAATCTAACTGGACCTATTGGTGTAACTTGATAATTTTGTGGATAAGTAGAAATTTGATTTAATAGGTCTTTTTTTTCTTGTTGCAGTTTTATTTAAATAATTTAAATCATTCATTAATCTTATATGTTTATGCCAAATTACGTGAACTATTATTTTCCCAAGTAATTAAGTCATCTTCTTTACGCCAATTTCGTACGAGTTTGTCCCGCAAAAGAATCTGACCAAAATCTAGTTAAAAGCAATATGTGTATGTATGTTTATATTGAAAACTAAAAAATGCTTCATAAAACTTCTTAACATAAGATCTTCCATTTGGAACTGTGTATCATTTCTTTCTCTATATTCGGCTAAAGTCATACCTTTACTTAAAAATATGATTCTTCTCCATTTTTGTAATAAAGTTCGTTTAGTACAGCTTTTTTCCACATTCTTTTTTCATACCATTTATTATCTTTCATATTTAATCTCATTTGTTAAAGATAATTTTTTTGTATTAGGCAATATTTTACCAAACAACGCGTTTAGAGTTAACAATTTAATTTTTGCTTTAAAATCGGTTTTCGCTACATTTTTCAAAGGAACTTCGGTTTAATGGTTTGTATTCTTCTTCTCTTCCTTTTGGTCTATCAAAATGTCTTTCTGCAAAATTCCAAATTGTCAAAGTGTTAGTTTTTCAAGATCTCGTATAGCTTTATATTTTGTATAATGTTTTATATGCTTTTATTTGGTCTACTGGTAAATTATTATCTTACATTCTGTTTATAATCTATTTTATTCAATATTTTATTTAACTTTTCTAAAAGAAAATTTTTCATTGTTTTAATTTACGTCTGGAAGTGGATTCTTTCAAGGGTAAAACCAAATAGAAACTTAATACGCAAAAGCAACTTTGTTTATTACGTCTTCGGCGAAGAAGCCGAGGGAAATAAACTGCATTTTATTTAAATATATTGTATTTAAACGGAAGCTATGTATAAAATCGACGCATTAAAAAAGAAACCCCACGAAAAAACCCTATAGAAAGCGTGGTTGTAATAAAAAAGTTTTAAACTCTAAAATGCTCCTTTTTGGAAATTATTATTAAAATAATTTTTGAAAAATTGTTCTTCAAAGCCAATGAATTCAGAGTTTGTTATCATTTCTTGCGTAATATAACAAATAATAGAAAGAGCATTTATGTACTAATGAAAAAGTTAGAAAAATAAAGCTAAAAATTGAATTCTGTTCTTTATTTTTTTAGCTTATCATGTACATGTATTTTTAGCTTGCTTATTACAGTACCAAATTTTTAACAGAAACACTTTTTGCGGAATTACTTAAAGAAATTAAAAAGAAGTAGCCAGAACGCTATTTTGTGACTTTATAAATATAGTTAAATTGAAATAAGTAAAGATAAATAAACAATAATTATAATTTAAAAGATTGTATTTAAGCATTATAATTTAAAAAAAGGTGTAATATGCGATTAAAATGAAAACATAATTGAAATCCAATAAAACATCATAAAAAATAAATTAAAAAAGAGTACCTTGGTTAAATTGATTAATTTATGACCAACGAAATCAATAACCGCGACTAAATCCTACAAGGACCTAAAAGACTAAAAGAAACCTCTATCTAAAATGTTTTTTGAAATAGTTTTCTGCGAAATATAGTATAAGGAACAACTATAAAATTTAATATAAATAAACATCAAAATACCAACGTTTATTGAAGAAAACAAATAACTTGTTCTGTAAAAGATTATCGTAGTCGAAATTTCTCTACAAGTCCATTTTTTTTTGAAACCATATTTATAAGAAAATCATTACAGAAAGTAAACAAGAAAAAATTAATGTAAAAAACCCAAGCTGTGATGCTATAAAGAAAAAGGAATTAATTTGATCAAAAGGATGAATAAATTCTGCTTCAATAGCATATGTATAGAAGATTTAAATTGAAGAAAGCCCAAAAACAAGAACCTAAATCCAATAAAAATATACTTTAGTTAAATAACCAATAAAAATAGAAAAAAAACATAAAACAATCATAGGAAGCCGTAAAGCATAAATTAGAACTTTCATGAGCAGTTTCATAGTCTACTTTACGAGCACGTTTTGAACCAAAAAAAACCATATAAAATTAATCTAACAGAATAAACCAGCAGTAAACATTGATGCCAGAAACCGCATAAAAATAATGCAAGCCAAGCACATGGTAAATTATGATACGATTAAATTTTCAAAAATTGAATCTTTAAGAATAAAATCTGATGTAAATGGAAATCCCATATAAAGATACAGAAGCAAATGAAAATACATGTATATGATAATAGGGAATAATTTTCTTATCCTCCCATTACGTCTAATGTCCTGTTCACCATGAAAGCCCATGAATAATAACTCCAGCACTTAAAAATAGTAAGGCTTTAAAAAAAGGCATGATTAGAAAAAATGAAATAAAGCATAATTGATAATTTGAAAGACGCTATCGCTATAACCATAAGACACTAATTGACTACAAGTACTAAAAGACGATAATACGTTTTAAATCATATTAGAAAGAAGGCTGTACTTGCTGCAAAAAAAGCATGTAAGCGAACCCATAAATAAGCATAAAAGAATGCATGTTTGGTTAGTAAAATTCTAATAACGGTAGAGAATCTAATTAAAAGAATAAACACCAGCAGTAACACATAGTAGCAGCATGTAATAAAGCTAGATACAGGAGTTAGGTCTTCCATAGCATCTGTGTAACCATGTAATGTAAACCTATTTGAGTCAGATTTACCTACTGCAGCACATAAAAAGAAAAAATCCTATTAAAGGTTATTGCATGAACGTCAAAAAATAAGAAATTAAAAGTAGCATCTAACATTCCTGGTACTAATACAAAAAATGGTATAAATATCAAAAGTACCAAAATAATGACTCAAGCTGAAATAAAACCTAAAATAAGAAAACTATCTCCAATTCTATTAAACTAACATAGCTTTTAATGCAAGCTTTATTTGCTTGTATTCTATTATACCAATGATTAAATTAATAAATAACTACAATAAACCGACTCCTTCCCAACCAAATAAATAATACAATTAAATTTGATGCTGTTACTAAGTATTAACATACAAACTACTGAATAATGATAAATAAAGCTAAAAATTGAATGACTCTTTTTTCTTCGCTCATATAATTCAAATGAAAATATATATAACCAATGTCGCGATTATGTTAAATAACACATATTGCTACTATTGTTACTGAATCAAAATGTAAAACTTAAATCTACATTAAAAAAATCTACTCGATATTAAATTTGTTAATGTTATATAATACTATTTTTGGTTGATTTATCTTGTTCATAAAAGCATTTTAATGATAAAATTAACGTTATATACATGTAATGTCATAACTGACTATTTTAGCTCCTTTCAAAATTTAATTGCTTTTTAAAAAATGTTCAATGTGAAAAATGATAATAAAGGACAATAATATAATACAGAATTCCATATATTTTTTATTTCTCTTTTAATGCACTGAAATGTGTTGTTATCCAGAATTTATTTTTAACTCTCGTCATAAATTTCCGACCAACGTTTTATTATAGGCTGTTGACAATTGCTTTCTATACAGTTTTTTTTTGTATAGAAATCTGTAGGTATAACGAATTGCGGGTTTTTAATTAAAGCTAAATCTAGAGAAAGTTCTTTTATTAATTTTTGTTGAATTTTAAAAAATTTAGTATAAATTTCATTATTTTTTAATAAATATTCATTTCTAAATTTTAATCTTATTATTTTTTTTTTATTTCATTTCTATATTTTTATGGTTAATATAAATTTAATTGTATCATAATTATAATTCTAAGCTTAACAAAGCCATTTTCGTAAATTTATAAAAATACTAAAAAAACAAATAATAAATATAACTTTGATTACATACTCATTTTTTATTTCGTTTTTATTTTTTCGCTTTGTAAATTAAATTTTTCTTTTAATGTTTCATGATGTTCTATATCAAAATCAAATTTTATATTACTCTTTTTATTCCTTCTAATAAGAAACATATTCCAAAAAAAAATATCACGTAGAGACCAATGAGTCATTATTTTTATGTTTTCTTTCGTTACCTTTGGTACTCCTTCTTTATTTTGTAAGAAGGTTTCTATTGAAAGTCTCCAATTTGACAAGGTTTTATCTGATAATAAGAAAATAAATCTACTAAGAATAAATACAAACGATATAAGGTAAGCAATAAACAAATGTTCATTCAATAAGAAATAACGAATAGCTATGAATTTTAATATTAGAGATAAGTAAGGTTCTTGTAAAATAAAAAGACGAAAAGCAATAAAAAAATAAACAAAAAACAATAAACCACGATTATACCATGAACGATTCCAATCACCATTATATAGGTACAAATCATCATCTCTATCCGGATCTAATCTATCGTAAGAACTTTCAGGAAGGTATTTCCAAAAAATATCTGCAAAAAAAGACCTACACGCATCGTAACTATTAAACTTTAAATATAAAGGAAGCAAACAAAATAATAAACATAATTGTAAAAAAAGACTAATTTTAATAAAAAAAAGAGAACATAATAGTTTTATGCTTATTTGAATTAAAGAGGAAACAGTTAAACTATTTAAAAGCGTTTCCCAAGGAACCATTACAGATTTCTATGATTGTTATATATTTTTTTATTTTTGCTTGTAAATAAACGTTTATATTTTGTTGCTTGGTAATTAACCAATTTTTATATACTTCTATTTTGGCGGTTATAAGATAAAAATAAGGTATAAATCTTTTCATTTTGTTTTTAAACATCCTGAGTAGAACCAGTAAAATTGTTATTAAATCTAAATAGAAAAAAGATATAGCTTATTTTTATCTTTACAATTAATGGTACTTTATGGAGTTATGCTTTCCGATGTTGTTTAGGGAGCTAAGATTTGAACTTAGAATTACGGGTCATAGAGCCCGGTGTGATATCCAATTTCACTACCCCCTTTAGTATTATAATTAAGCGTTTTTTATATTTTTATTAGAATTTATTTTTTTAATTTTTTTTAATCTTATTTTGTTAGATTTTGTTTGATTAAATTTTGTACGAGCTTTCAATATAAGTTTTTTTTTTAACCTTATATTAGTATGTTTTTTTTTCATGAATGTTAATTTTTTTTTAGGTTTTATTGGAAAAAAAAAGTGCATTTTTTTTGTTTTAAAATTGGTTTTAATATGGTTTTTAAATACATTTTTCAATTTATTTTTTAACATAAGTTCAATATCATTTTTTTCTTTATATGCATATGGTTTTTGTCTATATAAAAGCCAAAATCGTAAATGAAAAAGTTATATATAGTGATTTGAATAAATTTTTATAACGTAGTTTTGAATTTGTATTAGACATTATTTTTTTAAGCCAAATAACTATGGACTTTATGGAACGTTTTCAATTTTTTTTTTTTATTTTTATTGAACTTTTTACTGCGATTTAGTACTCTTAGAGCATATTCTGTTTGGGCATTTGTAAAATCTTTTTTTTTTTCTTTTCTCTTTAATCCAATAAACAAAATTCTCTTTATTTTTTTTTTATTCACTAAATATGAATTAAAATTTTTTAATCTAGCATTTAATAAAAGAGCTCTTTGAGTTATATTTTTCGCCAAAGCTTTACCACACACTATTTTACGTATAATTTTAAATTTTTTTTTTGCTTTTATAAACATTTTTTTTTTCTTTATTAATTTTTTTTCTACATAAAAAAGGATATACTGAATTTTTAATTTTAGATTGTGTAATATGATTTTGTAAACATAATTTGAATCCAGTTTTGATTAATATTGTTTGTTGATTGTTAATATTTTCAGAATAAGCTGTTTATATTCGAATAGCGATGATAAAGAATGTAAATCAGCTGACAAAAAATGTTTTTTAGAAGAAAAAAAGCGAATAGTATTTTTTGTTAAATTTTTAGTTTTATTAATGTTATATAATGATTTGATATAATTAGAACGTTTATTGTAACGTTTAAGCATCAAATAAAGTTCTTGCAGTAAATTTAAACTTAAATCAACAATTTGCTATACCATAAACAGTTCTAACAGTACGTTTTACAGAAGAAAATTGCAGCAAGTACAAGTAGCGTGAAGGCATAGTACCACGTTTATAATGCCGTTTACAGAAACTCTTTGTTTTTTTTTATACCGACCATATCCAAAAGATAAAAAAACCACTAATAAACGCTTTTACGACGTTTTAAAAAAGGAAAAGAAAGTTGAAAATAAAAGAATATTTTTGTTGAATTTTTACGTACTGCAGCATTAGCCGTTGTTTCTGCATGTACGAAATTTATTTGTATTTAATAGCTATATAATGTTTATTTTATGTTTTTTAAAATTTGTACACAACACAAAAAAAATGATTTTACACGACTTTTTATTAATTTACAAATAACTTCCTCGTAATGCGTAATAATAATCTTCTAAGATTTATTTTCTAAATCATGGTTGAGTTCTTTTTAAAATTCCTTTTTAATTTCCAATAACGCATCGTCAAAAATTATATACACTTTTGGATTGCTTAATTATTACAACAAGGTTGTACACTTCGTGAAAATCTAACGACGACGATCTTCGAATTGATACTTTTCCCCTAATACATACCTGCTCTAATTAATTTTTTTCCTAAACAGATTTTTTCTCATAATTTATACATATATGTTGTCACAAGGTGTATTGTTTTGTATCATTTCTATTAATTGTTTTATTTATATATATAGTTTTATATTAGCTTCTTATAAATGTACCCGTTCCTGGTGAGATTAAATTCTTCTGGCTTTTGTATACATAGCTTATTAAAAAAATAATGTTTATTTTAAATATCTTTTTGTTAATCTCAAAGAAAGGTGGGAGTCGAACCCACAAATGAAGTTTTAGGAGACTTCCGTTTTACCATTGAAACTACTTCTTTGATGTATTTTAGAAGTTATTATTAAAATAAATTATAAAATTTTATATAAAAATTATGTTTAAAACTTAGCAAAAAACTTATAACACGTAAAATAATTTATTGTTTTTTGTCTATTATTGGAATAATGCAGCTGGTATTTATGGGTTAATTTTATCTACGGAAAATCTTTAGCGTTAATAATAATCGACATAATTTAAACCCTAGTGTAACAAAGTTGCTAAAGATGTGGTTGTTAAAAGTGTTACTTTGACATATGTTTTGCTTGTCGTGGTAATTATTATGGCCTTCATATTAGTTTAAATTATGATATATTCGTATTTTTTACGTTTTTTTTTAACTTTTATGCTTAATTTCGTTTTTGAGAGATCCTTAAGGTCAGATTTAATTTTTCACAATTTATTTAATCCGTGTCAAATGTTAAGTAAAAATTAAAAAGAGTTGAATGGGCTTATTTTTTTCTTATGCAAAACCTTTTAATAAAGCGTTTTTCTCGTCATACGTGATTTTATTATATATTAATTTAATTTCCTTAGAACTAATTTGTATTTGTTTAACAAAATTTGTTATAGTAACTGGCAAAACTCTTCATAAAGCGTGATTTATGAGATAAATGTTTTTTTAATTTATCATTAAGCTTATATTACATAAATAACTATTAATATAATTTTTATTTTTTTTTATTTTTTTTGCTAAATGCTATTATCTAGTTAAGCCTTAAAAAGAACAATTATTTTTTACATTTTTTTTAGTTAAAAAGTCCATAAAGGAAAAAAAAAAAAATAGAAACTTAACGGCTAAGCCTTTTATGTAATAACAGATAAGGAATAAACAAAGAAAAAAGTAAAAAGCATAAATAGAAAGTTTTAAATGGATGTAATTGGGAAATAAAATAAAGGGCGTATAAAAATACGAAAAAAGTGAGATTATCATACAGGTAAATTTTAAATTATTTATATTTTTAACCGATAGCGTATAGTACCGTGAGGGAAAATTTGAAAAGAACCCCAAATAAGGGAGTGAAAGAGAGTCAGAAATTTAAAAAGAACAAGCAGTCAAGAAAAAACTTGGCGTACCT